>TARA_R110002020_G_scaffold23658_5_pt1 | contig 15554 bp, 13 predicted proteins | sample TARA_R110002020 | Tara Oceans TARA_R110002020 (sample SAMEA4396489) | marine metagenome | biome: Westerlies Biome; feature: [MES] marine water layer (ENVO:01000295) within the mesopelagic zone...; material: water (ENVO:00002006), including particulate matter (ENVO:01000060) such... | reverse complement strand
GATGGAATTTGGGGACCAAAAACTACAGCCGCTGTAATCAGATGGCAAAGTTTGAATAGTTTAGTAATGGATGGTATAGTAGGTCCCAAATCTTTAGAAGTAATGGGTATACTAGATACAGACAATAGAAAACATGCTTATGTTACAGAAGATGGTTTGGTTATTGAAAAATACTTCTTACCAAAAGGAGAATATATAAAACATACTCACAAAGTTTTAAATGACTTTCTCTTTCTACATCATACAGCAGGAGGATGTAATCCATATAGATGTATAGATCATTGGGGTAGAGATAGCCGTGGAAGAGTAGCTACTGAATTTGTATTAGGAGGTCAGGATATTAGAAACAATAATGATACACATGATGGTACATTATTACAAGCATTTCCAGAAGGATGTCAAGGCTGGCATCTAGGAGGTACAAATTCTTATTATATGAATAGGCATTCTGTAGGTATTGAAATATGTTCTTATGGTTATCTAACTGGAGATCATAAAACTTATACTGGAGTAGAAGCAGCTATAGAACAAGTGGCTAAACTTGATGAAGCATTCAGAAGAAGAAAATATTGGCACAGATATTCAGAAAAGCAAATAGAAGTTCTAATGGAATTTATATTATTTATTGCTAATAGAGATAATATAGATATACGTGAAGGTCTTATTCAATGGATAAAAGATGAAGGACCAATAAAAGCTTTTGAATTTAAAGAAGACGCTTGTGCTGGTAAAGTTAAAGGTCTATTAACTCATACTAATGTAAGAAAAGGAAAAATGGATTGTTTTCCACAACAAGAGTTAATAGATATGTTGTTAAGTCTATAAACCAATAATCATGGCTAAAGCAAATTTAGTATCAAAAAAAGTGAAAATGGGTTACAGAGATATCATAGAATATCAACTGATTACACATTGTTTTATGAAAGATATTAAGCTCAGTAATAATGAGCTTAATTGTCTTACTTTGTTAGGGGCTTATGATAAATATGAATTAGCTGAGTTTTGCAACTCTGCGGTTCAAGAAAAAATATTTAAGACTCCCCAAACGGTTAGAAATTTTTTAACAAAAGCTTGTAAACTTGATTTAGTAATTAAAGAGGGTACAAATAAAAAAATAATACAACTTAATGAAACATTAAAGATACAGACTAAAGGAAATATAGTGTTGGACTATAAAATGTATTATATTGCTACCCAAGAATAGTAAACATTATGTAATACCAACAGCTGAAGATCTTAATACAAATAGTCAGCTAGTAGAAGATATTGTATCTTTCTATTATGCTAGTCTAAGAAAAGCTTTAAGTTCTTTAGATTGTCATAATATACAAGTTGAAAAAATTGGTACGTTTAAAATAAGAAAAAACAAAGTACCTAGATTAATTGCAAAATATAAAAAACATTTAAGTGTTTTAAAAACAGAAACTTTTAATCAAATGGCAATTAAAAAAGAAGTAGAACAAAGATTAAAAGAAGTAGAAAATTTAAAAAAATTATTAGACTCTGAAAAAGAACGTAGAAATGAGTTTTTAAAAAAAAAGTATGGCAAAACAGAATAAATTTATAGCACTTTGGAAAGAAAGAAAAATGATTTTTGAAGGTTTGAAAAATGCTGTTATCTATGATGAGTTTGTAGAAGGTGTGGCTGAAGGACGTAATAAGATATGTAATCAATGTAAACACAAAGGAGATAAATGCATGGTTCCTAAAACGGGTCCTTGTTGCAATTTATGTGGTTGTAGTTTAAAACTTAAAACCAGATCCTTATCTACATCATGTCCAGATAAAAAATGGAAAGCTTTACTAACTGAAGAACAAGAAGATGAACTAGATGAAAAATTTAATGAAGACTAAATATGGAAATAAAATTCAAAGCTGATACTCACAAATATGAATCCGTTGATAACCCAAAGAAAAAATGGCTTAGTGTCACAAGTGCAGTAAACCTTTTTAAACCAAAATTTGATAAAGAAGCAATATCTTTAAAATCATCTAAAAATAAAAAATCCAAATGGTATGGAATGTCTCAAAAAGAAATTCTAGATGTTTGGCAAAAAGAAACAAATAGAGCTTTAAAACTTGGAAGTTGGTATCATGATCAACGTGAACAAGAATTAGTTGCTTGTGATACATTACAACGTAATGGTATTGACTTACCTATCTTTAGACCAATTGAACAAGATGGTATAAAGCTATCACCAGATCAAACTTTAGTACCGGGAATATATCCTGAACACCTAGTATATTTAAAATCTGCTAGCATTTGTGGACAAGCTGATAGAATAGAAGTAGTAGCTGACACTGCAAATGTCTATGACTATAAAACCAATAAAGAGATTAAAACTGAAGCTTATAAAAATTGGGAAGGAAAAGTTAATAAATTAAATGGGCCTTTGGCTCATGTAGATGATTGCAACCTAATGCACTATGCACTGCAATTATCTATATATATGTACATTATACTAAAACATAATCATACTTTAAAACCTGGTAAATTAGAAATACACCACATTGTATTTGAGAAAGAAGGTAAGGATAAGAACGGATATCCGATTATAGCAACTGACGCAGCTGGTGATCCATTAGTTAAAGAAGTTGTTCCTTATACTGTTCCTTATATGAAAAAAGAAGTTAATGCAATAATTAAATATCTAAAAACACATCCTGAGGCTTATGATTAAATTATTAGACATAGAGAATAATACTGTAATCCCAACTGTACATTGCAAAACAATTAAATGGTTACGTGTTATAGAAGAGAAGTTTCCGGATAATTATCTAAAAATTTATGGATATGTTTTCTATATGGCTTGTCCAAGTCAAGAAAATCCTTATTTTAATTTACCTGTAGAACTAAGAGAAGAAACAGTTATAGTAGATCTAGAAATAGATTTCTCATTAGAAGAAGATGAAATAATTGAAGCTTTAAAAAAAGCTGTAACAATGTATGAAACACCTACCGTAAGAGCTTATAACGGAATCACAATTATGTTAGACAATCTAACTGAATACATGACCACCACAGCTGTTACTGCAGGTAGAGATGGTAATATAAATTCTTTATTACGTATTGCTAAAGAGTTTGATTCTATAAGACAATCTTATAAAGGTATAGCTAAAGATCTTGAAGCTGAACAACAAGCTCATGTTAGAGGAGGTCAACAATTAGGATATGATCAAGTTTAGCTATGGAATTATTAGAGTTTTATAGAAAGATTCCTACGTATGACAATGGGGATTGGACTGAAACAGAATTTACAAATTTAGAAGAATTTAGAAATTTTGTAAAGTCTACATTTAAAGAACCTGGTATATATAAATTTGATAAAACAACTAGGTTATTTAATGAACAAGCAAGAAAATTTAGAGAACAAGGAGATGTTTATTGTTTAGCTCCATTTAGGAGTAAAGATTTTATTGCTTATTGGGATCTAGAAAAACAAAAATCTATACAAGGTGTAATATTTAAAAATAATGGACAGACTTGGTATTTACCACGTGACTATTATTTTTGGATTAATTTTCTTCCTATCTATGATAAAATAAAAAAGAAATTTGATTTTCCTCAAGTTTGGGATGTGCAACTTCATATGGCTCTTTATGAAGAGTTAGCAGAACTAAACTTCAAACACTCATCTATCCTAAAGAAACGGCAGATAGCATCTTCTTATTTTCATATGGGTAAATTTACAAACCGTATTTGGTTTGATGAAGGAGCTATTCTAAAAATTGGTGCATCACTTAAAGATTATATAAACCTCAACGGTTCATGGAAATTTTTGGATGAGTATAAAGCATTTCTAAATTCATCTACAGCATGGTATAGACCTATGAATCCAGGTAAAGTACTTACTTGGCAACAGAAGATTGAAGTTACTAAAAATGGTAGAAAGAAAGATGTTGGTTTAAAAGGTATGATACAAGGTATGTCTTTTGAACAATCACCTACAAAAGGTGTAGGTGGACCATGTACATTATTCTTTTATGAAGAGGCTGGTATTGCCCCTACTATGGATGAAACTTTTCAATATATACGTCCCGCAATGCAATTAGGAGATATTACTACAGGTATGTTTATAGCTGCTGGCTCAGTTGGTGATCTTAAAGATTGTGAACCTTTAAAAGACTTTACATTATATCCTGATGAAAATAGTATATATTCTGTAGAAACTAATCTTATTGATGAGAAAGGATTAGAAGGTAAGTCTGGTTTATTTATACCAGAGCAATGGGGAATGCCGCCTCATATAGATGAATATGGTAACTCTATGGTTAAAGAAGCTTTAGAATCTCTAGATGAAAAATTTGCCAAATGGAAAAAAGAATTAAGACCTGAGTTATATCAACTAAGGATATCACAGCATCCAAGAAATATTAAAGAAGCTTTAGCGTTTAGAGAAGAGTCTATATTTCCTTTAAATCTTGTTGGGGATCAAAAAAGACATATAGAAGAGAATCATTATCCTTATGAACTTATTGAACTAAGTGAAAAACTTAGTGGTGCAATTAGTGTTAAGAAAACTAATAAAGCTCCTATTGTTACATTTCCTATTAAACTTAATCAAGAAGACAAAACAGGTTCTATAGTTGTTTGGGAACGTCCAGATGAGAAACCTGCTTTTGGTCAATATATAGCTTCTATTGACCCTGTGTCTGAAGGTAAAACAACAACATCAGAATCTTTATGTTCTATATACGTCTATAAAACAGCAACTCAGGTACAACGTACTACTGAACAAGGAGACACTGAACATTTTATTGAAGGAGATAAAATTGTTGCAGCTTGGTGTGGAAGGTTTGATGATATAAATGAAACTCATACAAGGTTGAGATTAATTATAGAATGGTATAATGCATGGACTTTAGTAGAGAATAATATTTCACTCTTTATCATGTATATGATTAAAGAACGTAAACAATCTTATCTTGTACCTAAAAACCAAATGCTTTTTCTAAAAGAAGTTCAAGCTAATAAAACAGTTTATCAAGAATATGGATGGCGTAATACAGGTACTCTATTCAAAACTCATTTAATCAGCTACTTAATTGAATGGTTAAAAGAAGTAGTAGATGAAGATATAGAAGATGATGGTACCATAACTAGAAAACATTATGGTATAAGGAGAATACCAGATAAAATGGCTTTAATTGAAATGGAAGCTTATAGACCCGGTGTCAATGTTGACCGTTTAGTTTCATTAGCATCTTTAATTGCGTTTGTAAAAATTAGAGAATCTAATAGCAATAGGCCAATTAGAGTAGAAAATGAAATAGACAATAACTTGCAAAATTCAGATAATTTGTATAAATTAAATAGAGGTGCGTTCCGCAATTTGGGTAAATCTAAAAAGTCTTCAAAGACTTCAAAAAAAGGAAGATCACCTTTTAAACATATAGGAAGAAAATGAAAATATTAAATGCGTTAGATCTTAAAAAAGGAGCAAAAGCAAAACACAATAGGTTATGGGCAGTGTCCCAACCTCTACAATTTTTACCTATAAAAGAAAAAGATGCTCAATGGACATCTTGGAATCTAGATTGGTTAGAGTGGAATGGTATAAAACAATTGCGTAAAAACGCAAGACGTTTAATGAAAAACTATAAACTTGCTCAAGGTATAATTGATAAGACAGATTATGTTGCTGAAGAGGAAAATGAGATGAAGGATGTAGTTGATAATCTAGCATCTAATGATGAAATGGATGCTTTAGAGCTTAAGTTCTATCCCATTATACCAAATGTTATAAATACTCTTGTTACAGAATTTGCAAAAAGAAATAAAAGAATTACGTTTAGAGCTGTAGATGAGTTTACTTATAATGAAATACTAGAACGTAAAAGAAGTGAAATTGAAGATGTATTAGTAAAATATGCAGAAGCTAAAATGGTAAGTCAAATGATTGAGATGGGTATGTCTCTAGATGATCCTGAAGTTCAAGAAAAATTTAAACAACAAACATCTCCTGAAGCTTTAAAACGTTTACCTGAAATAGAAGACTTTTATAGAAAAGATTATGAAGTCTTGGCAGAGAAATGGGCAGCTAAACAGTATGCTGTAGATGAAGAAAGATTCCGTATGGATGAATTAGAGGAAAGAGCGTTCCGTGATAAATTAATTACAGACCGTGAATTTTGGCATTTTCATATGATGGATGATGATTATGATATTGAAGTTTGGAATCCTGCTGTAACCTTTTATCATAAATCACCTGAAGCAAGATATATATCACAAGGTAGTTATGTAGGTAAAGTTGAAATGATGAGTTTACCTGATGTTATAGATAAGTATGGTTGGGTTATGAATGAAACTCAATTAACATCATTACAACAATACTATCCAATAGGTGCTGCTGGATACCCCATTGCTGGTTATCAAAATGATGGTACATTCTATGATGCTACAAAATCACATGAGTGGAATGTTGGTTCACCTTCTTTACAATATAGACAACTAACATCTATGCGTGATAATTTTCTTCATAATGGTGGAGATATTGTTGAGTGGGTACTTGGTGAGTCAGAAGATTATTTATCAAACGGTGCTCCTAATATGTTACGTGTAACAACAGCATATTGGAAGTCTCAGCGTAAGTTAGGTCATCTAACTAAAATAGATGAAGCCGGTAAAGTTCTTACAGAAATTATAGGTGAAGAGTACCAGGTAACAGAAAAACCTGTATATAATACAAGTTTAATTGCAAATAAAACTAAACAAAATTTAGTATTTGGAGAACATATTGAATGGGTATGGATTAATCATGTATATGGCGGAGTTAAAATTGGTCCAAATGCTCCAACCTTTTTAGGTGTAGAAAATTCTGGAGGTATTAATCCTATTTATATTGGTATTAATCAAAATAATATTAAACCTCTTAAGTTTCAATTTAAAGGAGACAATACACTTTATGGTGCTAAACTTCCTGTAGAAGGAAGAGTGTTCTCTGACAGAAATACTAGATCTACATCATTAGTAGATTCTATGAAACCATTTCAAATTGGTTATAACATAGTTAATAATCAAATATCAGATATTCTTATAGATGAGATAGGCACTGTAATAATGTTAGATCAAAATACATTACCTAAGCATTCATTAGGAGAAGATTGGGGAAAGGGTAACCTGGCTAAAGCATACGTAGCAATGAAAGACTTTAGTATGTTACCATTAGATACTTCTATTACTAATACAGAAAATGCCCTTAACTTCCAGCATTTTCAACAATTAGATTTATCACAAACAAACAGATTGATGTCTAGAATCCAACTAGCTCAATTTTTTAAGCAACAAGCTTATGAAGTAGTAGGAGTGTCTCCTCAACGTATGGGTCAACAAATAGGTCAAACTAATACAGCTACTGGAATGGAACAAGCTGTATCAGGTTCATATGTACAAACAGAAATGCATTTTGTAGAACATTCAGACCATCTTATGCCTAGAGTTCATGAGATGCGTACTAATTTAGCACAATGGTATCATTCTACTAAACCTTCTGTTAGACTTCAACATGTTACTAGTTTAGATGAGAGAGTAAACTTTGAAATAAATGGTAAAGATATAATGCTTAGAGATTTCAATGTATACTGTACTACCAAAGCTAATCATAGAGAAATTCTAGAAAAAATGAAAGCTTTAGCAGCTAATAACAATACAATGGGAGCATCAATTTATGACTTAGGTCAAGTTATGCAAGCTGACTCTATGGCTGGTCTTACATCAACTCTTAAAAAGGTTGAAGATAAAGCAAATCAAAAAGCTCAAGAAGAGAGAGCACATCAAGAGAAAATGCAACAAGCACAAGCACAACAAGCACAACAAGAGAAAGCTATGGAGCTTGATCATGAGACTAAGGAAGCTGAGAAAGATAGACGTAAAGATCTATTAGTTGCGGAAATTAGAGCATCTGGTTATGGAGCAATGCAAGATATAAATGAGAATAAACAATCTGATTTTGTAGATAATTTAGAAAAGTTAAAGAAAACAGAACAGTATGATGAAACAATTAACTTGCAAAGAGATAAAGCTAGTGACAATAAAGAAATAGCTAGAGAGAAAATGAATCTTAAAAAAGAAGAAATGAATCTTCAAAGAGAACTTAAAGCTACAGACTTAGAAATAGCTAGGGAGAACAAAAATAAATATGATGTTTCTTCCAAAAAAACTAAAGAAAAAGATAAGAAGAAAAAATCATAGCTATATTATGGTAAAATCTTTTGCATATATATGAGAAAACAAACTTTAGATATTTAATTTTTGATAAGTTTGTTGTATATTATAGTAGTTAGTCATTAACAAAACCAACAATATGAGTAAAGAAGATAACACAAATGTTCAGGAAATAGATGTAAATCTTGATGAACTTTTAGGTACTGGAGTTGACACAGTTATGTTAGCTGAGGAAAAAAAGGTGAAAAAAAATGTTTTTTCTCCTATGACTCCAGACACAACGTTCCTTGACAAAGCAGTAGAACCTGCTAATGTAGAAAAAGAAGAAGTAGCTGTAGAAGATTCTGAAGCTGATTCTGAAGAAGTGGAAAAAACAGAAGAGAAACCTGTAAGTGAAAGTATCACAAGACAAGATGTAAATGATACTTTAGCACCACCCACAGATGAAGACATAGAAGATGAAACAGAAAAGAAGAATAAAGGAGGTAGACCTACCGCCTTAGCTTCTGCTACTAAAGCTTTGTTTGAAAAAGGTTTATTAAAACCTTTTCAAGATGAAAAAGGGAATGATGAACCTATTGAAAATTACACAGCTGAGGATTTTCAAGAATTGATTGAAGCTAATTTCCATGAAATGGAAAATAAGATAATTAATCAAGTACCTGAATCCTTTTTTAATCAATTACCAACTGAGATGCAACAAGCATATAATTACATAGCAAATGGAGGAACAGATCTTAAAGCTATGTTTAGTGCTTTAGCTGCAAGTAATGAAGTTAGAGAATTAGATACAAATACAGAGGGAGGACAAAAACATATAATTAGGGCTTATTTACAAGCTACTAATTATGGAACTCCAGAAGAAATTGAAGATGAGTTATATAGTTTAGAAGATAGAGGTGATTTAAATAAGAAAGCTAATCAGTTTAAACCTAAGCTTGACAAAATGCAAGAAAATGTTGTAGAACAACGTCTTGCTAAACAACAAGAAGAAGCTAAGAAAAGACAAGCACAATCACAAAAGTATATTGAGAGTGTTTATTCTACATTAGAAAAAGGAGCGTTAAACGGAATGGACTTAGATAATAAAACACAAAATATGTTATATTCTGGTTTAGTTCAATCTAACTATCCTTCAATGAGCGGGAAACAAACTAATATGTTAGGCCACTTACTAGAAAAATATCAGTGGGTAGAACCTAGACATGATTTAATTGCAGAAGCTCTATGGTTATTAGCAGATCCGGATGGATATAGAAATAACATAAAGGTGAATACTGAAAAGGAAGTTAATGAAAAAACTTTAAGGAAGCTTAAGACAGAACAGTCAGCAAAGTCTGTATCTACTGAAACTTCTAAAACAACAAGTACTACTAGAAATAGAAGTACTGGTGGAATCCAAAGAAGCAAAAGAAATTTCTTTGGGAGAGAATAAAATAGTAAACAAATAAATAATAACAAATAAAAACCCGTTACAATGGCAACACCAAGTTTTAACAATGGGCTGTTTCTGAGAGATACTTCATATCAGGCAAGCTCACACATTGATTCTTATCACCTGGCGAACATGCTTAAAGACGCGGAACCTACTGACATGGGACCAGTTGATATCTGGGCCATGACACAAAAAGTAGAGATGCCTCTTTATCAAATGTCCAGCTTTGGTGGAAAGAACGTAATTGAAGTAGACAATGTTAGAGGTGAATATAAATGGCAGACTCCTATATCACAGGACCTTCCTTATGTTACTGAAGATATTGAAACCGGTAATGATCAAAAAGGTATTGATGGTACCACATTCAGAATTAAGCTTAATAAGCGTGAGTTTGGACATGGGGACATTATTACTTATGACAAGTACAACGGTGTAGAACTTCTTGTCTCTGCAGAGGATGATATTCTTCCTTTAGGAGATGGATTTGTATACACAGTACAAATTGTCAATAATGATTCTTACAAGTATCTAGACAATGACTTTTTAAAGTCAGGAACTCAGTATTTTAGAAAAAGTTCTGCTAGAGGAGAGTATGGTGAAAGATTTTCTGACATCACTACTAAATCTGGGTTTAGAGAATTCTATAACTATGTAGGTGGAGCAGAAGCTCACGTACACTATTCTATTTCTTCACGTGCAGATATGCAGATTAAAGGCGGAATGAACGCTGATGGTACTGTACCTGTAACTGAAATCTGGAGAAATTTTGATTCTAGCATGGATCCATCTGTATCTACAATTGAAGATATGGTAAGCTCTATGGGTAAAGACTATGTTAAACGTGCAATGGCTAATGGAGATCTTTCAAGAACATTCTTGACAGCTCTTGAGTCAGCTCACTTATCTAAAGTAGCTACTGATATTGAAACTTACTTAATGTGGGGTCATGGTGGTAGAGTTAGACAAGATGGTCCAGATGATATCAGAATGTCTGTTGGTCTTTGGAAGCAGTTAGATAACTCTTTCAAAAGAGTTTACAACAAGTCTTCCTTTGATTTGGAATTATTTAGAGCTGAACTTTATAACTTCTACAATGGTAGAGTTGAGTTCACTGGTCCAGATCCAAAAAGAAAGATTATTGTTCAGACTGGTATGGGAGGAATGAGAATGGTGAATGAAGCTATTAAGCGTGAAGCATCTTCTCAGAACTTTACATTAAATGCTGAAGAATCTGGTATTGGAGCAATCACAGGAAAAGGTATGAACCTTGGATATGGTTACTCTTACACTAGTTATGTTATTCCATTCTTAGCTAACGTTGAGTTTGTAATAAATCCAGCATTTGACAATGTACATACTAATGACATTGAGAATCCAGTTATTGATGGACATCCTTTATCTTCATATTCTTTTATCATCTTTGATATTACGGATAACACAAATGACAACATCTACATGTTGAAATTAAAGTGGGATAACCAATTAAAATGGTGGTATCAAAATGGTACTATGGATTACATGGGAAGATCTCAAGGATTCCAATCTTCTGGTCAGTTCAATGGATACAGGGTATATATGACCCAGGTCATGCCCGCAATATGGGTAAAAGACCCAACCAAAGTTCTGAAAATTGTAATGAGAAACCCGATTACGGGAGGATCATTCTAATAATGAATAAATTAAATAAGGGAGGAGGTAACTTCTCCCTTTATTTAATAGTCAGTTTAATAACCAACAAATAAAAGTAATGACAAAAAAATCTGAAAAAAAAGAAGGTGATACTGTAGAAGTAAAAGGTACACCAGAAGCAACAACTGTAATAGAACCTTCTATTCCAGAGACACTAGCTAAGAAACCAAAAGAAAAGAAAGATCCTTTATCTACAATGTTTACAGGTGCTGGTAAAATTACAATTAAACCATATGTAGATAGATTTAGAGAGAACATGGGTCTTGAAGAATATGGTTATGCTGTATTTCCCGGTATCCACCATGAAGAACAATTAGCTGCAATAGAGAGAAATGGTATAGTTAGATATATCACTGGTCTAGATGAATTTGCTCCTGAAGTTCAGTTACTGCCTGAATCAGACAAAGAAAGTGTTATATTTAATATAAGAACTATAGTTGCTTATTTAGAAAAAATGTTAGCAACAAATGTTATTAAAATAAATGATGAAGACTTTTGGAATAAAGTAAAGTTACTACGTCCTGATAATCATCAATTTTGGAATAAGATTTCTATAAGATGTGGTAATGAACCTGTGCATTTAAACCCAAGTAAAGATCCTTATGATTTAATAAAGTTTATTGCAATAGAAGCGGGTGGTTTTGATCTTATAGGTAAAAGTTATGAAGATGCTGTAGCTCAACCAGTATCTCCTAAATTCTTTTTAGATAAAGAAGTTCATACAATTTCTGCAAGAACTAGTTATAAAAAATTACGTAACAAAGCAATTGGTTTACTAGATGGTATGTATAATAAGAATCATAAGAAACTATTGTATGTTACTAAAGTACTAGATACAGAAAGTGCTAGTTATAAAACACATACTCCAACAGATATTCTCTATGATGCCTTAGATGAATACATTAATGGAGAAGGTGCGGAAACAAATAAAAATAAAGCTGCTGAATCTTTTATAGAAACTTCTAAAATGGATATGGAATCATTGAAGTTAAAAGCTTTAGTTAAAGATGCTTCTTTCTATAGAACTATATCACTTAAAGCTGATGGTATGTTATATCATACCAAAACTACTACTATGTTAGGTAGAAATGTTTCTGATGTGGTTACCTATCTAAAGAATCCACTTAATGAAGATATGCTTATTAAAATCCTGGAGGAAGTAGAAGGTTATTGGAATAATTAAATTATTTTAAGTATATTATATTATGGATAATGGAACTATACAACTTAAAATTAAACAAAGACTAAACAAATTAGCTAGTTTAGATTATGACAATATTGAATGTTGGCAAATAGTTGAAGCTTTTAATAAAGCTCAAGTTGTATGGTGTAGGAGACAACTTCACGGTATGAACCAAATGCGTGAAGGTGATGAACAATCTAAAAGACGTATAGATGATTTACAAATTCTTTTAAAAGAATCTTCTGTATCAATGTCTAAAAGAGATTTGTATCATGAGACTAGTGCTGTTTTACCAGGTGATTATTTTGAATGGAAGAGAATAACAGGTAAAGCTAAAAATGATTGTTGTACTGATCCTAGAAATATGGTTATTTATTTAGCTGAGGAAGGTAACGTAGATGAATTATTAAGAGATAAAAGTAAACAACCAAACTTTGAATGGGGAGAAACCTTTTGTACTCTTAAAGGTAATAGGGTGCGTATTTATACAAACAATGAATTTGAAATACCTGAAGCAACACTTTCATATTATAAACAACCTATAAGAATAGAAATAGCGGGTTGTGTAGATCCTTATACACAAGTTGAATCTCTTGTAAATATTGACTGTGAATTTAAGGATGATATAATTGAATTGTTCATAGATGAAGCTGCTAAAATATTAGCTGGTGATATTGAATCATTTAACCAACAACAAACAGCATCATCACAAGTAGAAGGTAATAACTAATAAAAGTTTATTAATGTATTGTATTGTAAACTTTTTTTAGTATATTATATATAGAAGATAAAGTTCTTCTATTGTTTATTTATATATTTATTTAAAAAAAAATTATGAGTTATTTTAATCACGCGTTTTGTAAAACGTTTGTAGCGACTAAAGCTACTCAGACTGCACAAAATGCTGGTACTCCTGGTGCTGGCAATAAAGCTGGTATTACAGATGGTATTCTTACTAGTACTGGCATTGGTGTTTGGAATCTTAAAGAAAATACAGTAAATGACGGGTATGAGTTAGGACCTGGAGTTGTTGGATTTTTTGATTCTAAAACAAATTTATCAATTAATCTTTCTGCTAATACAGATTGTTGTCCTTTTTATGTTGCCGCTGCTTCAATTAAGTTGCATGACAAACAAGGACCTCATCATGGTGGATATCAAGAATCTAACAAATCTAAAGTAGTTAATCCTAAATACTTGAGAAAAGCTTGGAAAGTAGATCCTAATGCGGCTACTAGAGCTGTACTTGAATTAGGAGGAACTCCTGATAATATCAGTGGAGATGCTGCTTGTGCTAAGGATTTTCTTTGTGAAGAAACTTACTACTTAAGAGTTGAAGCTAAAGGTACTGCTGCTTTGCGTTTTGCAAATCACAACTTATATAGAACATTTGGTGCTTACACTGGATGTTGTGATGATCCTGCTGCACCAACTACAGTTGATCCAGCAATAGTTTATGTTGATTGGGCTACTCAAATTACTGAAGATCCATATCTATCACAATTTATCCGTCCACTAGTTGTAGTAGATGGAGATTCTTATGGATATGATGCTGCAGTAATTGCTGAAGAAGGATTAACTCCCGGTAATGATTTTGCTGCTGCTCTTGCTGCTGCAGGAACTAATGCTGGTATGATTCTTTTAGGTGCATATGTAGACACTACATTTGAAGATTGTACTTTCCAAGTAACTGATTACTACGGTAAAGAACCAATTCAACTACTTGCTTCTGAAGTAGATTTAAATGGAGATCCTTGCGCATTTGAAGGTCTTTGTGTAACTACAGTATGTGAAGGTGTACAAGCTAATGGTCTTGGGGAAAGCGTATTAAGAGATGTAATTAAGTCTGAATCTTATTTACAAAACTTTTTACACTCAGATTTAAGAATTAGAGAAATCACTCAAGGTACTTCATCTTATAGTATTATTGATAGAAGTACTCTTTATGGAAGGTTCTTTCTGTTGCATTCAGTTCCAAGATATAACAATCCAACTGGAGTATTTGATAATGATCAATACTTATTGGATATTGTAGGAACCGCTTCTGACACAAATAATACATTAGAAAGTCTGTTGGAAGACTTAATTGAGAATTGTAACATTAATTGTGAAGGTGTAGAAGATTACACGGTAACTGGTTGTGATTATACAGTTCCAGTAGTGGCACCATAAGTTAATCACTAACTAATAATATTAAAGGAGAGTGGAGTTTTATGCTCTTCTCTCCTTTTTTAGTTTAAATAAATAATTATGGCTCAACATAAATTAAGTTTAGAAGCTTTAGATGTAATGAATGACTGCGTATTACGTATTATAGATACTAGTGTTTATAGTACTTCTGTTCCAGTTGATTGTCCTATATTAGAAATAACTTTACCTGGTTTTGCATATAGCATACAGTTTGGTGAATCAACTACTCCGGCTATTGCTCCGGGTTTTATGCTCAATCTTACAGCATGTGACTTAGAGCTGCAGTTTGATAATTGTGGTTCTGAATTTAGTGCTTTTCCTGATGGTATATATGTAATTAAATATAGCGTGGCACCAAATGATACAGTGTATGTAGAATATAATCATTTACGTATTACAGCAGCTCTCAATCATTATCAGAAAATCATGTGTGATATAGATATAGCTGATTGTGAACCAACCAAAGAAATATCTAAAAAAATTGAAGAACTTAGAAGAATAAAAATGTATTTAGAAGCTGCTAAAGCTAAAGTAGAAACATGTCATGAACCTAAAAAAGGTATGCAACTTTATACCTATGCTATGAAGCTTTTAGGTAAGTTTGATTGTACGAGTTGTCATTCATGAGCATTAAAAAACTAACAGACTGCATTAAAAAACCAACAATATGAAATGTTTAAATTGCGCAAAAAATCTTAGTTGTGGATGTAAAAAGAGAAAAGCAAGTGATGGTAAAAGTTGTTGTACCTCATGTCTTAAGTCTTATGAAACAAAACTAAGTACTATAAAAAAATAATAATGTCTACAATAGAATCACCATGCGGAGGACTAGGATGCCCAGAAGGTTATACATTAACCCCTGATGGTACATGTGAACAAATTAATATTGTACC
>TARA_R110002020_G_scaffold118792_3_pt1 | contig 15570 bp, 26 predicted proteins | sample TARA_R110002020 | Tara Oceans TARA_R110002020 (sample SAMEA4396489) | marine metagenome | biome: Westerlies Biome; feature: [MES] marine water layer (ENVO:01000295) within the mesopelagic zone...; material: water (ENVO:00002006), including particulate matter (ENVO:01000060) such... | reverse complement strand
TGTCGTTATGACAATCAGGAATACAGCATTCATTTTCATAGTTCACCACGATGCCCACTCCTTGAGTGACCGCTGCAAAGGTACTATCCAAGATTCATCAACATCTTCATCCGGCACTGTGACCTTCGCGTAGATGTCGTCAATGATTGTCTGCGCTTCATCCTTCGCTTTGAGTGCTAAGATTCCTTCCATTGGTTTTGGTTTCTCAACCACATCATGTATCTCATCCTTTGTGATTAGACCATCTTCAACTGCTTCCCTAGGTGTTCGGGTCACTGCCGCCGTGCTTTTCCTCAACACTAGTGTGTCACCATCGAATACTTCGATGCAATCAGGACAGATTGGTAATGACAATCCGAACTTGAAGTCGGGGTCTTTGGGCCAGTTGGGGTCAGATGGTGCGCCGCACCAATTCACTGACGCTTCCTTTGGTCCCTTGGTAATGTGTATGACCTTTGGTAAGTCCGACACTCATTCACCCGGCCTGTGCTTCTCGCGCTTGCTTAGCATATTCTCCAAGACCTTGAGTACGTTTACACTCGCTGTCTTGAATCGCTTCTCGGCGTGTTCACAATCGAACACCCCTAAGTCACGTGCAAGGTCGTCTAGACCTTCAAATTTCATGTATCCATTCTCACCGTTGATAAGATAGTTTAGTATCTCCCACTCGGCGTGTCCTACTGATTTTGCTTTCATGTTTATGCCTCCTTGTATTCCCAGAACTCCCAGATGGGTTCTCCGGTTTCATCGTCAATGGGGCCGCGTAGATGACTGAATAGTTTAGCCATCGAGCAGCACCCCACGTAATTCTTTGAGTGTAGTTTCACCATCACAGTATGCGACGATTGCTGCTTCCACTTCATTGAGTCGTGTCATCAAATCATCACGGTCTTTCTCAGCCCGTTGAATCCGCACAGTGCTATTATCACAATCTTCTTCCAACTGCCTTATTACTTCTGATGTATCAACATCGGCCAAGCCGTCAGGAACGTACTTAATTCCCTCAATCCATACACCATCCTGAACACCAACGATGGTGACATCTCGTGCTTGAACTGTTGGTTCCTCAACCACTGGTTCCTCAACCACTGGTTCCGGTGTTGGTGGTGGTGATGGTTCATTGATTGTAAGTAGGCCAAAGTCACCTTCATCCACCCCTAGTTCGCCCTTTCGGTCCAAGTCCTTGAGATGTTTATTCCATTCTGGAATGGTCATCAAACGTGGCTTCACCAATCCAGCGGCCTTCGCCGCCGCGTATATGGTTCGTAGTTTGGCTTGGTCTGCTTCACGGCGTGTTCGATGTATCACCTCTGGTGTGTTACGAATTCGCTCATCATTTTCTTCCTTCGCTTTTCTAACCTTCCAAGAAGATACTTTGACATGAACTGCACCTTCTGGCGCGTGTTGCTTACAGTACCATTTATCTTGGTGTTTCCATGCGATGTAGATTGCCTGTGCTGTGTCTATACCTTTCTTACATTGGTGTCCTGCTTTGGTAACACCATTGCATTGTCCTCGGTCTTCTAGTACTCCCATAGCGACGTTGTGCCTCCCCCACTCTGGTGAATTGTACACCAAAGCATAGCGGCGCTCTGCTCCGTAACTGAGAGTGAACATAGCACCTTTCGTAAGCAGAATTTCAATAGGAACATTCAACTCTTCATATTTGCATCGGAGTCCTTTCGTCATCTCCGCTTGTGTGGCAACTTTCGCCTCACGCCCATCTCCTAGAGGAGTATATCGTCGCGTCATCATCCACTTGAACAGCAGGTCAGCGCGCTTATCGGGCGTGATAGAACTCAGTCTCTCAACCCCTGTAATTCTCCATAGACCTGCTTCAACTGATTCAGTGTTAAGTTCCCTTCAATGTATTCCGCGAGTGCCGCCTCCAGATAGAACACACGTTCTTCCAGTTTAACGCATCGGTCAGCCAACATCACTGGGAACCCTGAGAACACGATGGTCTGGTTCCTTCCTTGTACTACTGGTACTGGTTCAACCGTCGATTCAACTTGTTCAGGTTCACTCTTGTCAAAATCTAACTGCATCTCCTGTGTCTTGGGGTTCAACCAAAGTTTGGACCCTCGCCGGTTCCCTGTCTTGACAATGATTCCATCTTCAATCAGAAATCGTTCTGCTGTTTGACGTTCCTGATTACTGAAGTTACACTTATCGTTGTAGAACTGTGGGTGTTTGCCTTGATGTTCTATCACCACACTCAACAGTTGCTCTGCTCGCTTGACGCTTGCTACTCGGCGACGGCGGGGTGAGCCATCTGCATTCCGCCCTGTGGGCATATACTTGCTTATTTTGCTGTTCATTTTCTTTTCTCTCCTTTGTTTTTTGTTTTGTATCCGTTAAGAATGGGGTGGGGGGTTAGGGACCATGCTCAATGGTTGCCTTCAGGATGGGAAGATGCGTCTGGCAGTTTAATCCCCTTCCCCCCATGAATTACTCAGATATTCAAGACCTCGCTGGCCTTCGGAATGCTGTTGAGTGCAGTCATTCCTTCTTCGTTTACGAATGCCTTGAGGTCATTCAAGTCGGTCGCTCCAATCTTGTCCACACCAGACGATGATTGGTAGTCCGACACAGTCTGATGTAGAACACCAGTCATGACATTGTGGACTGTAGATAGACGACGGTTGAGGGTTTCAATCCCAACTGTGCGACCTTTGAGGGTTGTCTTACCATCAGACCATTCTGGCTTGTGTGTGATTGCACCATTCATTACGTTGTAAGCATGGAACAGTGTATGACTTTGCTTGCGGTCAACTGCGACCCAATCATTGCTTGGGTTTGTCCAACCATCAAGAGCAAGACGCCACATATATCCACCAGTCAATTTCTCGCTAACCACTTTGTCATCCTTGATGACTGGCTTCTTGTTGGGCCATCCAATAAGTCCACGAGTTTCACATAGTGTGAGTAGTCGTTCAAACAATTGAACGTCCACCGGAAGGTGTTGCATGAATTCCATCTCATGAAGGGAACGCTGTGCGTCCACAATCACTGAATCAATATCGTCAGCGAATACATCCCAATTGCGGTCCTTCATAGCACCTGACTTGTGTCTGATAGATGCGATGGTTTGAACACCACCCATGATAGCAAGGTTAGAACAATACACACGTTCTGCAACGGCCTGTACTGACAATGCCTTTGTACCGTCAAGTGAATTGTTGATGGTGAAACCATATCGGTATAGTCCATCAAGTGACTTAGCAGTTTCATCCATGAGGTTGGTGCTAATCCATCGGTGTCCATTTTCCTTTAGTTTCTTTGCTGCCATCTCACGAGTTTGTGCTGCTTGTGATACGTCACAATCAAGACGCATCTTAGCACCTTCGTTGTATGCATAGACACGTGCCTTCCAACCATTCTTGGACGCCATATCTAGGATGGGGTCACACACTGTAGGGTATGATAGGGGGAAGTAATCCTTACCCACCACAGATAGACACGCACCTTCAGGTCGTTCGGATGATGCATAGGACGGGTTGAAGATTCCGAAGAACTTCGGGTTGCCCTTAGCATCAGACAATGGACTGAATGTAGGTGCCATCTCTTCTGTTTCTTGATGTGCTGTGAACAATGGTTTCATCGCTGGATTGAATCGCCAATCATGGGCAATCAGATTCTCACGACCACCGGCTAGGATGCTACCATCCCAGACCTCATCACTGGCTTCCACTGCACCAGCAGTGCTTGGGACTTCATCATCCCAGTCATCTCCACCATCATTATTCGGTGAACCACCAAGGTCCAGAATGCTGGGTGCTGATATCTTCTGTTCTTTCTGCAAGAACTTGATGTTAGCCGATGCTACACCTTGTTCTAATGCATCTACCAGTTCAATGTGTTCCGGCTCTGTAATGAGCGGTGCTTTGTTCCCACTGAACTGGGCTGTTGGGTCATAATCTCCATGCTTCAGGGACGCACTCTCAACGAGGAATGCAGTTTGCCCATCATTTGTTTTATGTTGCTGGGTTACTGCATCTCGCGGAATCCATACCGAGCGAGGACCACTGACTGCTTCATAACGCACTTTCGTTTGTTTGTCATTGGTTTCCTCGACATGGCCGATAACCACCGTTTTGTTGTTTGTATTTTCATTTGACATAATGCCACTTCACCATTGGTGAAACGGGAGGAGTATATGAAGGACGGCCAAAATTTGGGGGCCAAACCATCATTCTTCTTCATCATCAATATATTGCGAACGCACACAGTACGTTCCTTGCATATGCGGGGGAACATCTACTGGTCCTAAGGTACTACCCAATGCAACTCCCTTCTCTCCTGAATCAATGAGAGCAGTACACTCATCTCTAGGTAGAACGCGGTACTGCGTGGTAGTATTAGGCACTCTCCATGTATAGAATAGGTCCTCACCTGCGATGTATCCATAGTCTAGAGGGTTCATAGGTATTACCTCATTACATTTAGGACAACCTACTTGGGCTATCCACCTATCTGATTCACCTTCTTCCCCTGATTGTGGGTCTGTGAATGTATGTAGGCCTAGATTTACCCATACAGTACGTTCAAGGGGCATATTGACTAGTGGTTCGGCACAGGCCTCATTGGGACATACCCATGAGGATACTATCTCCTGTACCCGTTGTAGTTCGGCCTCTTGATTGGCCGCTATCTCTTCAGGTGATGGTTGGTTGATGATACGTTCCACACTATCATCATCAACAGTCCATCCCATGTGGTCGGATAGGACTTTACACACGCGAGCGTGGGCCTCCGCCACACCCTCGTGATTCACCATGCTGACAAGTCGAAGTGACTTGTCACCTGTACGTTCGTATTCTAGGCCATGAGGCGACCATACGCCCCCGACCTTGAGTGGCTCAAGATTTGTACGAGTCCACTCGATTTCATCATCTGCTGGTTCCCAATCAGTATTATTCACTCTTCTCCCTCGGTGAGGGCTGCGGTATTAGTCCACACCCACTCATCCATAACGGAGCATGGATAGACGATAAACGTACCTACAGAAAATATAGGTCTATCCCTGTCTATCGAGGAGCCACAACATGGGCATACATCGAATGATTCGATGGCCCTACGCATGGCGATAACTGGTAGTAACTCTTGGTCATTGGGTGGCGGGGGCCGGAGTTCAACACCCACCATTGAATGTCGAACTCCGTCGAACCCCCAGTACCCGTCATCATCTACTTCAGATGGGGTCACAGACCATTTGAACTTGGCCCCATCAGATGATTCGTGCTTACCCATCCCCATTATTCCACATCACTCTTCGCCGTCATCTGCTGACGGTGCTGAGCCTATGGCTTCTTTGATGGCGTTAATCTCGTAACCGAGATTGATTTCCATCTCGTCCATCTTGTCGTTCAGTTCGTTTCGTGCCTCTTGCACGGCTTGCTTTAGTTCATTCATTGCTTGCTGCATTTTCAATCACTTCCTGTTCCACTATGTATTGGTCAACTATGTCCTGCATGACTCTTACATCAGCAGTTGCGACCATATGCGGAATTGCTTTCATCTGGATGAGTGTATCACCCTTCTGATTCTTCACTGTCATTTGACGGAACTCAGTCAATATCTCCTCTAATGCTTCGGGATGTTTGGCGTGTTCATCTATCCAGTGTTGGTATGTTGCCTTATCATTGGAAAGACGCAGTATGTTTGCTTCGCTCATTGCTTCTGCAATCTCACGCATCACTGCGCTGGTGATTCGACCACCTAGCATACCTGCTATCTTATCCAATAGGATTACCACCTTCAATGTCGGTGGGATTCGTTGTGGGTTGGACTGTTCGTAGTCAGCGTATCTGACATATCCATCCCCCTTTGTTTTGCCACCACTATGTGGTATTGGCTTGAGTAGGATTGTTGCACCAGTATTCATATCCACAACCATGAGTTGTGGATTCTCGCGTGTCACTGTATCAGTGTCAGCAGATTCATACTCGGTGTTCATCAGTGCATCACCCAGTGCGCGTAAGGTCTTGCCCGCGCCGGGTGTCCACTGCATCTGTTTTGCTTGTTCACATTCTAATGTCATGGTATCAAATCCAGTATAGTTGTCGGTTTTGTTGGTGCTTGCCACGTATCCATATCGAACCATTCAGGTGGTGTATTCCGATTCCATTCGACTGGCATGATTGTGGCTTTGTAGTGGTAGTAGTCACGGTATGCTTTGACTGCATCATCGTTTTTGTATTCGTCAGGCATGGCTTGTGCGAATGGTGTTAATTCACCATCAGGTATCATATCAGCCATGTCATACATTTTCTCAATGCCAGTTCGGCAGAAATGGTCTTTGATACCTTTACCGTATCGGGCTTTGAATTGTAAACATAGACCTATGGCATGGTCAGCAGCCCATTGGAAATTGGCACGACTGTCGCCAACCCATCGAGTGCATGGGTGGTTAGGATAGCCACCTTTCAGTGGTGTTCCCTTTTGTGTCAGTGGCATCATTTCATCAGTTGCCCCATGACGACGTAACGCTGAACCCATTTGTTGTAGTAACTCTACACACATTTTAGGCAAGTGTTTGTCGCAGTACATTTGTGCGGCCCATAGTGGGCGTTCATCTAGTATGAATATATTCATTGTATCACCATAAGTTGCGAGAACTGGGGGCGTATGGATGGAAACGACTCCAATGCCGGAACCCCCAGCCCTCGACTTTTGTACGACCTCTCGCACACACTTCCGGCCAGTGATACAGCCGTCTCGTAGTCGGCTGATGAATAAGGTGGGAGAGCGAGTAGCCGAGACCATTCGGTGGTGCGGGTCCGGTCATGGTTCACCACCATTGTCAAAACTCGCTCCCCCATGAGTATCACTCCAAATCCATAACGGATTGTTTTTCTGTTTCTGGTTCAGGCAACCAAGGGAACCGTCGTGTTTTGTGGTCTAAGTCCTTGGTATCTTCTTTGTATTGCTCGGTCATCTTTTCCAGAAGTGCTTGGTGTTCACGAATGACTGTTTGGAATTCATCATACCATGTTGCTAGGTCTGTCAACTCCTCATCCGTTATGCGTAAGTTGCTCATTGCCCACCACCATTGTGCAAGAGATTTCTCAATGACCTCCCGCTCATGATTCGATAATTTGCATTCATCTGTCCATCCAATACGAATGTCACCAAGTCCGATGCCATCTTCTACTGCGTATGGATTGCAGTCAATCCAATCAATGAGACCTCGTTGGGTTTGGTTTACTATTCGTGGGAAGTTATCGGTTAAGCGACCACCGGCCTTGAGTAATAGATATGCCCGAATCTGATTGCGCTGCGCTGTGCAATCCGCTGCACTATTATATGGGGATTTACTCGTCAATTGATTCTCATAATTGGTGATTGTATTGCGTCGTCGCTGTTCCAGTTGGTCCTCAATAGCAAACGGAGATATCTTACCTGCGTCTGTATAGATTTGCTCCAATCCGAATCGACCCCATGCTGTATGGAAGTTCTCACGTCTGTATCCTTTGACGGCGCGCGCAATGTCCGATGGTAGTTTGTATGAACCATCAAGGTATGCATCCCACTGTTCTTGTGGGTCATCCCACAACAGGTTGTTGTGGATGTGATTATGAACAAACAGATGTCGTTGACTGTTCATGGTTTCATACAACTCATCTGCACATTTCTTGCATAGATTATCGTTGCCCCACTTGATGGATACCTTGCTACTGCATTGATTCCCCCCATAACTGCTGTATCGTCTGCGTGTACGCACTGCTAGACATCTCTTGTCAGCGGATAATTTCTCCGTCGTGTCTTGCATATACACTCTCTGTCCTGTATCATCTACTTCCCAACGCTGGTTGGTAGTTTGCATGATGGCTTCGCTGTTTTCTCTTTTTCTAAATCCTGTCATAGGCATTATTCCCACGCTCCTTGGTTTGTGTTGTTCTGATGTTGTCGGTATTCATGTTCAAACATGATGTCACGCATTTCAGAACTTCGTACAACTTGGTCCTCATTCACTCGGAATGTGGAACTGACGTTGCATCGAATTGTAATTATGTTCTTGGTAGATATACACAGGTGGTCATAGATTGGGCCTCGTGTATCATGGTTGTTCTTTCCATTGTTCGTCCAATTTGTTAGCACCACGAAACTGGCGAAGGGACCATCAGTTGGAACCCCCTCACCAGTCGCGGTTACTACCTCATCTCCACTTTGATATGTGATAGTCATTGTTCCCAATATGGATTTGTTGTCATCATTGTTGGTCATCATCATTCCTCCCCGTCATCGTTCACCAATGGTGAATCGGCAGGAGTATATGAAGCACCCAATGGTTCCCAACCCGGAACATTGGAACCGACATTGTATCGTTCACTCAGTGTACGACTCAACGTACCTTGTCTGCTTGCTGGGTTATTCGCTCTCCACTTCTCCCACTTAGCATCTTCGATGTCATCACGCACCTTGCGTGTGGCTTGTGCTTTCTTACTATCCTCCTCGGACAATGGTTCAGCACTATACCAGATTTCATCTGGGTAGTCGGCAAAGTATAGCAAGGTCGCTGGGCATAACCATCCCTGCATCTTCTTCCCTGCGATGGTAGTTTCATACCATCCCTTGTTCAATGATGTTGCCCACTGATTCACCCAGTTAGATGATGCAGTGGCGTTAGTATCGTCCCATGTGAAGTTCTCCCAATCATCTGTCGATTGGTCCTTCAAGTCATAGTCACGCTCATCTATGTCATCATACCAGATAACGTCAAGGACATCTTGTCCATCCCAGTATTCAATACCCCAGATGAATCCCTCATTGTCAGTGCCGTCACCTGTATTCAATGGGTGGTCGCACCAGTCCACAGGCACACGCTCAATAGATTCATCATCCAAGATGGACAGTGCATCATCGTATGATGCCACTTGTGGTTCTGTGTAGTCATCCTTTGGTGTATTATTCACTTGCTTTGCTAGACACGCACCGGGGAATGGTTGTGCTGAAAACAGCAGTTTGATGTCCCTATCGTAGTGTGTATCCTTAAATCTCTCGACAAGGTATGCATCAATCATCTCCGGCGCACCGGATACAAATGCTTCCTTCTCAAGGTCTGTATCTTCATCATCGAATACCCAAGTGCCGCCATAGCGGTATGCTTGGATAATCATTATTTGGTTTTGTCTTACTTTCATTATTCTTCCTCTCCATATAATTCTGTTTTAATTTGGCCTGCAAGTTCTCTTGCACCGGAACCCCGGCCTATGCTCATGGTTCCTCGTGTTCCCATGAGTCCACTGATGGACTCAAAGACACTCAAGTTGTTCACGCCGTCCATAAACAGACGAGCGCAGTAGTGGGCCTCAAACGGTGTGCGACTATATGCACTGTTGTCGTAGTCTGGCCCCATGTAAATGATTCCCGTTGGGAATCCGGCAAGACATGGTAGTATCTGCCAGCCATTTGATGGTATGTTCTCATAGTATCCATCAACCACCTTGAACCCTGCATCCACGAACTCATCATAGATGTCGTGCCACATATTGTGCATCATCACTTGGTGTTCACTTGCTTTCTCCACAAATGTATCCCAGTTCTCATTGTTGAACTCACCCATAGGGGTGAACCACGAATGCCCATCATCAGCGTCACGGTACTCATGCGCTGAGTCTTGCATTCTTTCCAACTGTTCTGCTGTTGGTTCTGTTCTCCGTTCAGTACCTTCGGTACGTCGCTTGGCAACGCTGAACAGGTTGAGGTTCTTGACATCTATGATGACACTATCCATCACCCTTACCGCAAAGAATACCACACGGTCTTGCCCTTCCTCAGGCATATTATCCCGCATCCATTCTTCCGTCACACAAGTGTGGTTGTCGTAGTTAGGCCCGAAGTCACGGATGCCCACAAGTTCCACCTCATTGTCGTGGTTCGCACACACAACCTCAAAGGCACTGTATTCCCTGTATGTTTTGTCCGACACCCAATCTTCAGGTAAGAACGTGTAATAGTCAGCAGTATACTGACCATGCCCGTTCCCTTCATTCAACCATGTATCTAACTTATCTTTCTCATCACCTGTTAGTGATAACAGATGCTCTTTCATTTCATTTCCATTCATTATATCAACTCCTTGTATTCGCAATTCTCACACACGAACTTGCCGTATGATTTATGATTGCGTCTAAAATGTTCTATCATCTTGAATACCCCATCCTGCTTGCAGGATGGACACTTCAAGCGACGTCCACTCCTGCTGCCAGTAGTGCGTCGATGATGTCAGCCTTGCGGCCCCACTTGTCAATCACAGTATCAGTGATGTCTGCAAGATGCACCAATTCTGCTTTGGTCATTGCCTCAAATGGTGCGCGTCGTGCTTCATACATCTCCAAGACCTTGGCATTGAATGCTGCTGGGTCTCCGTTGAAATGGCTGATTGTATCAATCACGACTTCCTCATCAGTTGGTGGGGTTTGGTCAGGCACGTTGATGACCTCTAGTAGTGCATCCACCTTCGCTGTCAACTCCGCAACCTCAAGATGTAATCCCGCATTCAAGTCATGTAGGTCTTGAACAGTTTCAACATCCATCTTGACCCATTCCATGATTTCGTTATACTCATTGCGAGTGAGTAGACTAAACTCATTGTTGCGATGGTTGAGATGGTATGCGCCACGCTTCATGATGTGCGCTCCGGCCTCATCCATCTCACCGCATCCTTCATAGATGTAGTTGGTGATTGCACTATAGACATCGGACTCAATATCAACGTAGTCGCTAAGGTCCATGCATGACAATGCGCTTTCAACGTAGTCATCAATACCATAATCACACAAGTCAATGTGACTCAACACATCATTCACGATGGACTCAACATCGTCCGTAGTCAATGGGTCTGGCTGCTCGCCTTGCGCTGCTGCTACTGCATCATTCACCATGCTTTGTACTGTATCTTCTAAACTCATTCGCTCTCCTCCTGTGTTTCTTCTTCGACGCCTTCCACAATCTGTGCGGCCTGTGCATCTTGTTCACCCCGTAGGGCAATCGCCTTTGGGATGAGGTCACGTAGTGCTGCTTCATCAGTGCCGATGACACGGATGATTTCTACTGCGTGTTCTTCAGTTGTCATTGCTCGTGGTGTTCCGACCTCCACAATCTTCTCAACCTCGACCTGTGTTTCCACGACGACTGGTTCCTGTAGTGGTGCAATTGCATCGACCACACTCATGATGCGGTCAAACTGTCCCTGTGTCAGGATGACACTGGTTGTGCCTTCACGGCGTCGGTCACGTAGTGTTCCTTGTTCCATGAGTAGGGTGCGTTCAACACCTCGACCCACTGCTGTCTCCACATCTCCGCATCCATTCACCATGAACTCCAATAGGGACTGTCCCACTTGGTCATGGATGTTGATATGCTCTGCTGCTTCAGATGCAATGTTGTCCATATCGAGATTCTGCTCGACACGTTCAGCCAAGTCATACGCACAGATATGGTCATCAATGTCAAAGTAGTTGCTCATCCAATCACTGATGTTGCTATCAACATCTAGGTCATCAAGGTCCACGTTGCCATTGCTGATGTATGCACGAATGGTTGATACAATCATTTCACTGACTGCTCCACCATCGTCATTGTCTTGCTTCATCTTGGCTAGCAATGCAAGGAACGACTCATCATTGAGGTCCACTGTGGCTACACCAGCGCTGGGCTGTGCATCCACGATGGTTTCGCTTAAGGCCTGAACATAGTCAGTCAATGCAGACTGTAGTGCTGCTCGCTTGGTTTCTTCGTTGGTCGGTGTGACCGGCTCTGTGTTCTCTGTTTCGCTTTCGCTCATTCTTCTTCACTTCCTTTTGTTGTTGTTTGTTCCATCTTGCTAACGTCTCGGCGTTTCTTGATGTCATTTGAAATTGCTTTTTGTATCAAGTCTATTAGACCTGTTCGGTATCCAGCATTGTTCTGAATATAGATGGCAGGGCGGTCAAGCCATACCTTCCACTTGTCAATGCAGTAACCTGCTGTTCGTTTGTTCCCATCCTCATCCTCAATAGTATAGTCAGGGTGTTCGTCTCTGTATATCGCTGAACGCCAAACCGAATACGGTGTTCCAAAATGCACATTACAAAATGCATCAAGAACCGTAACAATGGTTCGGCGGTCAATCGGACATTCCATATCGTCGTTGTTCATTGTATCAACCACCATTGGTGGAATGGGAGGAGTATATGAAAAAACGTCGTTCCGTCAATCACCGTTTCACATTCGTATGCAATCATTCTTCTTCCTCCTGCGCTGCTTTCCATTCCTCGATAGTCTTGTAGTCACTGAAGCAATACTCAACGTACTCATCTTCAGTGAGAAGACCTCGGAGTTTGTATTCGTTGTCAATCAGATGGTCTAGCATATTTGCTGTTGGGATATAGACGTGTGCAACTGCATCGAACATAGCGTGCTCAATCTTCCCAATCAACTCACGCAGTTCTTGGGCGTCCCATGTGACTGTGTCCGGGTATGCCTTCCCTGCTTTGTCTGACACTGCACCATATTGTAGTAGTTCACCCATCAGGTCGAACCATTGGTTCCATCCCCATGTGTCACCTTCCAGTCGGTCCATCCAGTCATCGTTCTCAACTCGTAGTGCTATCAACTCACGTAGTGTGGACTTGTAGTATTCCTCACGGTCCACATCCACTCCATGTATTCTAATTGTGTCACTCATTCTTCTTCACCACCATACTTTGCATAGGCCGCATCAATGATGGCCTGTTGTTTGTCAGTATCAAACAGACTGATGTTAAACTCTGTAAACTGTCTGAACTTATGTTCCATGTATGATTGCCGATGGCCGGGTTCATCATAGATGTTCTCGATGCCAAACACATCTTTCACAAACTGTTTCATGGTAGTGTTGCGTGTGTACCAGAACAACCAGTTTAGTTCTTCAACTGTAATCATTCTTCTTCACCACCATTCGTTGCTCTTTCCAATGCACCTAGAATTCCGTATTCACGGAGTTCTTTCATCACATTGATGGTTTCTAATTCTGTTCTCACGATGTCAGCGATAATCCTAATCACCGTTGCTTCGTGTGCTTGGTCACGTTCAGCAAAGTCAATTGCTGCGTCACCGTTTTCCAATAGGTCACAAATCTCCAGCATATAGCCTTCAAAGTCACCTGTTTCTTTCATGTTGTTTTTCATTTTCTTTCTCTCCTTTTCATTATTCATATGAATACACCTACCCATTTCAAAAACCGAACAAACCAATTTGGCATTCCTTCAGTATCGTAATGAGTTTCGTGTTCCATCATTATCCATTCAACTGCTTGTTCCATATCATCATCCATTGTCAATCACCACCGTTGGTGGTAATGGAGGAGTATATGAATGGGGGGTTAATCGTCACCCAATACTTCATTTGCGCTTATGTGCATATCACCTAACACCCAGCGCAGCGCGTTAATTACACCCTGCAATCCTTTGTAGGTTCTCATGTACTTGATGCGCTCCTTCTTATCTGTTGCGCGCTGAATCTTCATCCAGCACCAGTTCTGCTTACGCTCTGCCTTATCAAGCATAGTCTCTATGTCATCCCACGACTTATCGTAGGCGAAGTTCTCACTATCTGTGTGGTCGTTCATCGTTATTTCTCCTATTATGTCTGTACATCAGGTATAGAATGCCTGACCAAAAGCCTAGTTCTAGTAGTCCAGCGGCCATCAACAAGGTTGATGATAGTTCCCATGTCATGCTCGCCACACCTGTGGGTGATATTCACCTGTCGTAGGTTGGTAGTGCTGTAGTATGAGTGTCAGGTATGCTCCAGTATCTTCCACATACTGCTTCACTCTTGCTGTGTGTTGCATATCGTCCCATTCCCTAATGAATGCTATAGTCATCGGGGTGAATCCCTCAACGTATAGTTCCATGTGTGGTTCCCAATGCTCATAGAGCCACGCCTGACACATACTACGCATCCAGTTGTAGTCAGACATCTTGCCATCAGGTATTGTGTTGGCACGTTGCTGTCCCTTTGCATTCGTCTTCCTGACGAAGTTAACCCCGTCTTCAGGGAACACTATGTGTTCCGCAGGTGATGGGTGTCTTCCAAACAATGCTATCTTCATTTCATATCTCTCCTGTGTGGATGTAGTATGTGCGGTTGCCCACTTCGTATGTGTAGTAGTCGTACTCTAGTTGTTGTCCGACCCAATCCCAATCAATCGTTCCACTGATGAATGCGGGCAGTGCATCAAGTTCAGCGTGCCACATATCCTCACACAACTCACGCGCCCATTCACTACGACAGGTGTAGGAACCCATCGCCTCTTTCACTTGCATGACTGTATCGGGGTTGTAGTCACCACCATTGAACGAGTGTAGCAGCGCTGCTGCATACACATAGTCTGGGTCTTCATCAATGAGATGCATCAATGCGATGAGGTCTGGAATGTCTGGGTGTTCACCCAGTACCAGTCCCTCCATGTCATAGTCATGGATGGCCCACTCATCGTGACAATCTATTGCATCAGCATCGCACAGGATTCTCTCGTCACGATACTCCCCATTGACTAGGACATCATTCACCCAGTCACTCTCCCATGCTACGTCTAATTCATCGGCGGTCATCCATTGACCCTGCAATTTTCCTTCGTTGTAGCAAGCCAAGCAAGCCACATACACCTTACATTCTTTCAATTCAATTTTGTTTTCCATCATTCATTCCTCCTTTGTTTCCATGATGTTGCCATTACATACAGGACATGGTCAGCACCTTCTGGGAATAACCAATCGCAATCCTCACAGTATTCTACTATCCCATTATCAATCAAACACTTCAGTTGGTCTCTCATCCACCCTTCACTTTCGGGTCGCTTATCAGGTCCTGTGTATCTACTTCTCATTTCTTCTATTGTTTCTTTCATCATTCATTCCTCCTTCGTTGTGTCAAGCCAAGCAATTTACATACTGGGCAAGGCACTTTTATTTGTGCTACTGACCCATCGTGTCCGTGTGCATCAACATAGATGTATCCTTCATATTCATTCAGGCAAAAACCACATTCTTCTTTATCATTCATCATTCATTCCTCCATCCATTGTCGGCCTTGAGTCGTGCCAGTAAGTCAGATACAATCGCACCTTCGGCACGGCGTTCATCGTCACCATCCATTGCTGCCTTGACAACAGCGGCCTTGCTCTTAACCACCGCATCGAACTTGGCATCAATAGAATTGGGTACGGATAGGAATACCTGACGACAGAAGGATGACTCCTGTCCGATACGTCGAATCCGATGTGCCGCTTGTGACTCCCAACCGGGAACCCACTCACGCTCCACGAATACCACAGTATCTGCATTGGTCAGTGTGATACCTTCCTTCGCCGCCACTGTTGCACATAGTAACACATCCAAGTTACCATTCTGAAATGCTTCAACCGTCTTTGTTCGCTGCTGTGCTGATACACCACCACGAATGATGTCGAATCCATTTCCTCTGGTGAGCAAATGCAATTGGTCTGTTAGTTGCGCTGCAATTGCATCCATCACATCTCTGTGATGAGTGAACACCACAATCTGTTTGCCGGTTTGTTGCACATAGTCAAGGATATAGTTC
>TARA_R110002020_G_scaffold240326_1_pt1 | contig 15585 bp, 28 predicted proteins | sample TARA_R110002020 | Tara Oceans TARA_R110002020 (sample SAMEA4396489) | marine metagenome | biome: Westerlies Biome; feature: [MES] marine water layer (ENVO:01000295) within the mesopelagic zone...; material: water (ENVO:00002006), including particulate matter (ENVO:01000060) such... | reverse complement strand
TTCTTTAACCTCAACACCAAGAACCTCGCCATTGATGACATTATGATCGCGAACTTCCTTGAGTTTCGCTTCCAATTCTGGTCGAGTCATATTATCCAATGAAGCTGTAACAACCTCTTTTCTGTCCACATAGAATCCTGCCAACTGACCTCTGCGAAATTCAGCTTGAACAGCGGGGCCCAACTGCCCGTTCGTGACAGCAGTATCACGCAACCTGGCCAGTTCCCTGGCGTGTTTGATAAAATCAATCTTACTCGCTTCGGCGTATTCCTTTTGCAGATTTTCTATTCCTTCAACGACCAACGGAAACATCTTGGGATTTCTCAGGTTGGAGGCTATGTTGGTGGCTGACTTTTCAGAATATCCCGCTTCTTTGGCGCAATCCGTCGGCGTCACGCGTCCGTTTGACTTAACAAACAGATGAATGAAAGCTCTTTGTTTAGGCGTTATTTTATTTATATTTCCCATTTCCGTCATCATAACACATTAAGATTTTTTTTATATATATATTTTAAAAGTAAATATATATATATAATTTTCAATTTCCATTTAAAAATCTCAGACAGGGTTACGTAACTGTATTGATATAAGTAACCGTATAAGTAACCATATTATTGTTATATTTCAATGAGTTATGTCTAAAGTTACGTGGTTACGTCATTTTTGAGATTTTTTTATGTTTTAAAAATTAATTTACTTTTAAAAAACCTATGTAAAAATAAGAATGGCGGATTTCCGCCAAAAAATAGAAATCGCTTGACTTCCCATAAAAATAGGATTATAATATTTTAAGATTTTTTTTTAAAAAAAGTCTTAGCTCTTTGAAATTGTGAATCTGATTGAAGTAATAATAGGAGGTCAAATGACCGATTTTATTATTAAGTTTTTTCCAGAAATTAAATGTGGTGGAAAAACAAAAAGACAAAAGTCCTACTTTCAATTTAATTGCCAGACTGATAAGGCAAATGAATTTTGGAATAATTATTTTGCTGATGATATGCATATAGGTAAATATGGTGAACAAAAAGGCAAAATGGTTTGTTCGGCAAATACCAATAGAGGCAAAGATACTGAAAAATTAAAAACAGAAATTTGCCTTGCTGGTCTTACCTACGAAGTAATCAAAGTTAAGGACAAGGAACTTAAAGAGTATCGCAGAGAACAAAAAAATCTGTCAGCTATGTCAGATTATGTTCAAAACATTAATACTCTTATGGTTTCAGGACTCCGAAAAAAAGGCGTAAAAATATAGTCAGAATAATCTGACAAAAAATTAACCCCTTCAATCAGTTCACAAAAAAGCTCACAGAAGCCCATACAAGAGGTTTAAGGACAAGGGTGGTATTACAGCTCATAAACGAAATGGCGGATTTCCGCCCTTTTTATTAAAAGCTCTTGTTCCCTGTTGCGTGATCCGTCAAAATATAATAGAGTACCATGCATAAACAAAGGGGCACTATGAACGATAAAATGGTTAAATTAACAAAATCGGATATAATAAAACTTGGAAAGCAGAAGGATAAATTCCTTAAATTTATAAAGGAAATAGATCTAAAACTTAAAGAGATCAAGATAAAAAAGGCAAAGGGCGGATTAGTCAAGAAAAAATGAATCGCAAGGACATTGAAGACCTCTACGGGGACGACGAGCCTGAAATGCTGTTCGCCGACGGCTATGACGAGGCCATCGCCGGCACCGTCTGGGACGGCGAGAGAACCCGCGTGGTCTATACCACTGAGAAAATTTTGGCCATTTTGATGGAGCAGGGAATGACCTATGACGAGGCGAGCGAGTATTTCGATTTTAATGTTGCGGGATCGAATATGGGAGAGTATACACCATTATACCTAGAGACATGAGAAAGCATGATAAAAGTAAAAAGACACAAGATGACCTACAAGAAACGCAACCCTGTCGCACAGGAAGTGCGAACGGAAAAGTACAAGCACAAGGTTGTGCCTGATAAGCACAAGGAAAGGAAGGAGAAGGACGAATGGAAGGAAATGATCAGCTACCTCAAGAGCCTAAGCTGAAGTATCCCTTGGTCCTCGTTTCGTGGTACGATGCGAAAGACGGAGGATCCGGGTGGCACTCAATCGAGGACATACAAAAGGAGAAGCTCGCCACCTGCTATTCGATGGGGTGGATGGTGCTGAAAGACGGGGATAGGGTGGTCATTATGTCGGACTACTCGAACGACGAAAATTCAAACGATGGCGGACGGCATATCGTCATACCGTCAGGGTGGGTGAAATCCATCACCTATCTCGGCGCAAACTACAAGGAGACAAAATGAAAAAGAACTACGATGAATGCCTGAAAGCGATCCTGCATCACGAGGGCGGTTACGTGAACCACCCGGAGGATCCGGGAGGAGAGACGAATCTCGGCGTCACCAAAAGGGTCTATGAGGAGTGGGGCGGAACGAAGGACATGAAGGACTTGACCTTTGACGACGTGGCCCCGATTTACAGAAAGAACTACTGGGACAGGATGAAATGCGACGACCTGCCTTCGGGACTGGACTTGTGCGTCTTTGATTTCGGCGTCAATGCGGGCCCCGGAAGGGCGGCCAAATACCTGCAAACCCTGATCGGCACAACAGCGGACGGAGGCATAGGACCCAACACACTGGCAAAAGTGGAGGAATACGTTAACAAGTTCAACGTCAAGCACGCCGTCGATCACTACCAGAATGATAGACAAAAATATTATGAAGGTCTTTCAACATTTAAAACGTTCGGCAGAGGCTGGACGCGAAGAGTGAAAGAGACAACCGAGCTTGCGCTCAAACTTGAATGAAAAAGAAAACGCAGAAAGAAATATGGGATAGTTTTCTACCGTTTTATTCGCAGTGGTACTGGACCACCAACTGGTTAAATGAAAAATGCAAAGCGTGGTACCACGGTCCGCGTTGCGAGTGGATGCATTTATTGAAGGAGGAAAAAAAGGAGAAGAATGATGATTCTAGTGATTGAGATTATTGAATTATTTCTTTTGGCTTTCATCGCCTTGATGATTTACGGCATCGGCGAGGAGATCGCCAAGAAGAAATGAGTCCCAGAAATAAAAGAACTTGATTCCGCGTCCGTTTTGGGTGTATAGTGGAAAGTTCACCCCCAAACACAAAAAAGGAGATTATAATGACCGAACGGGATATGGAGAAAATGCTTTGCTACCTGGCAGACAGGGTAGAACGACTAGAAAAAGAACGCTGTAAATGCAACGACAACAATGATGGAAAAACACTGAAAGACTTGGCGGAAAAGCCGCCGGCCCAACATCCCGAGAATCTTTATAATCAGAAATTCGTGACCAACTACGACGAGGACGAGGAATGCATCACCTGCTCGGCGTGATTATTTCTTACGTCGAATCTTGAGTCCCAGCCTAATACGCCGTCTATTTCGTCTCTTCGTCGATCCTATCTTTCGGCGTCCCTTGTGGTTCTTCCTCTTGAGGTCTGCTCGGCTCATCTACTTTTAGCTGTTTAAATATGTCATGCATGATATGTTCATATGTATCATTGCGCGGTTTAAAATCATCCTGTATAAGTTTATGAAGGATGACGTATAGAATCGTTCTGGGATGGTCCAAGTCCATTCCCACCGATCCCATTCGTAATTTATCATCATTCCCTTTATTGCGGTGAATGAGTTCTTCGGTATATTCCCTTATTCTTCTGGCGGTGTGCTCGCTCATCTCTCGCATGGCGTCTTTGAAGTTTCTCTTTTGCATATTCCTCGTCTATTTGTACAAGGCCGCGCCAATAGTCGCGCTCCTTGATGGTTAAATCATTCCAGTGGTACTTCTTGAAATCAATATCGTACCTGTATCGATAACTGCGTGCTTTCTTATCATACTTAGTTCTTTTTGGATATTCTGGATGTTCATTAAACATCGATCCCCTTGACTGGTTCCTTTGTACTAAAATGAACATTAAAAGCCATGGAGCGTCGTTCCCCTTCGCATCGGAAAGGATAAACCTGGTGGGCTAGCCACGATGGAAAGAGATAAAAGTCTCCGACTTCTGGTTTTGCGATATAACTGTGTCGCGCAAAATGATTTGGTATGGAACCTAAGAATTCTAAACATCCGGCGGTGGCATGGTGGTCCTCTTTTTTGTATTCCTCTTCAAATCCGGATGGTATTTTGAGAAAAGCGACACCTGATAGGTTAGCGTCGTGAATATGCACAGGATTAAAGTCACCTGCATACTGTGATACAACCCAAACACGAAAGCTGACTTTGGCGTCGGTTGTCCATTCCGGCAGTACCTTTGTTAAATATTGGTCCGACATGGTCACCAGAAATTCTGGTAATCCCTTTATTTTTCTGGGGTCAATGGCAATTTCTTTTTTGACGTTGCCTGCCAGGTTATGGCTCCAATCATGTTTCTTGCTTAATTGTTCATCGTGTAAAATTGTATCCGCCTCGGCATTAAACGAATCAACGAAAGACTGCGGCATCTTGACTTTTAGGATGCTGGGGCCAAAGGGTTGATAAATGTCATAACTTATGTCTTGATTAACCATCAAATCTCTCCGGGTTATTTATATTGTCTCGTATTCCAGAAACTTCTTCTTGATGAGAGTCCCATAAATCTTTTCCTTCTTTTACCAGTGCCTGCCATTCAAACGCACTGAAAATCTTTTCTGATCCATCCGTGTAGTGCACACGGACATATTCTTCATCATTTTTTGTAAACTTTCTTACTGCACTAACTATTTTTACCATCTTCTGGAGGGCCTTGAGGTTTAAAATGCGTTTCACGAAGAGAATTAATTACATCTCGTAATCCGTGTTTCTTAACTATGATTTTTTTCAACTCTTCGATGTGATCAGCGTGATCATGGTCCTTGCTTGTAATGTAAGTGGAATTATTTGTTAGTAATATTTCCTTAGCTTCCAGTTCCGAAAGCTCTCCTGCCAACTTATTTATCACTGCAACATAAAGGGCTTGTTTAATTATCAGGCTTTTTTCCGTCATGATCTTTTCCATTCACTTGTTGTTTGTGTTCCTTATCAATAAGATAACGAACAAATGAACCCATGGACATGTACTTTTCATCCGCCATAGGTTTGGCTCGTTTATAAGAATCAATCTTAATCGCGATTGATTTATATTTTTCGATATCTGTCATTCTTCTGTCTCCTTCTAGATATAGTAGTTAATTTCATTCATGCCCATATATATGGGATTTGATAAAAAAGTCAAGGATTAAATAATAAAGAATAATCTTCAAGCAAGGAAGTGATAATATCCTTTAATTTTGCTTTATATTTAGGATCTTCTGCATAGGCATCTAACGTATCAACAAGAGAAAATACATTAACTTCTTCCACTAAAACCTGTTTTATTCTTAATTCACGATATTTTTCAAAAAAACTACTACTATTTAACAATTCTATATAATCAACAACACTTTCACATTTATTTCCATATGTTTTTAATAAAACATTACCGTTTAGTGATTTAATATGTGGCTCTGTTGGATCTGTTTGTATGATACCATAAAAATTATTTGCTTCTCTAGCAAAGCGTGATTCTCCCCAATCAGATTCAAGTATGGCCTGAGCTATACTTAAGATAATTACTGCTCTTTCCATCTCCGGTAAAAATGCATTATACTTTATCGTGCATTCAGCAATGCCTTGAACAAAATGATCGCGATCGTCCTTTGCATAATCAAAGTCGAATCCGCTTAAGATAGGATTACATAATACAAGTAGTGTAGCGCAAAGCTCTTTAAGCATCAGTTCCTATTTTATCTAATTCTTTCTTTTTTTTCAATTGATTTTCAAATACTTCCATTTCCATGCAATATGTTTCTACATATACTATGTTTCCTCTTCGCATTTCATAATCAATAATGTTTTTTTCAGTAATAATACGTTTTCCTTCACATTCTTCTTTTTCTAAAAATCCTCCAAAACCTTTGTAGGCAATGACGGGCACATTAGGATAAGACATTAATGCCATTAAAAACCATATTTTTACCATTATTCATCCTTGTCAAAAAATTCCAATTCAATACCTAATTTAACTTGTTCTTCCGTCCGTTGACGACAAATTCTTGTACCGGGTTTCCAAGATATCCTATATGAGTTAGTTTTTACATCAATTTTACGAATTTCTCCAGTCTTTTCGTGTACTAAAACCATATCAATTGGTCCCACTGAGGATATGTTTTTAAAAACCCAGTACCCCTCTTTAAGAAATTTTATAATGGCTCGGTGCTCATTGATGTCCCCTATTTTTTGCTTAACTCTCCCCATGAATTCCCCACTTTCATATCAACTTTTAGAGGAACTTTTAATTCAACCGTCTGTTCCATGATTTCTTTTATTTTCAATGCTTGTTTTTCACCCTCTATTGAACAATTCAATTCGTCATGCACTTGTATGTGAGACAGTATCCCCTCTTCATATAAATCTATCATCGCTTTCTTGGTCATGTCAGCGGATTGATCCTTGTATCAATCTATTAAGCGCCTTGTATGTCCATGCTCTTTTCAGATATTGACCGTATTCTTTTTCCGCTTCCCAACGGGGAAGAGCCTTGTGAATGCCGAACGCTCGCGGTTCCCATTTATCAAAACGGCATTTTCGACCAAGCAGAGTGCGTAAGAATCCTGCGTTGTCCGCTTTCCGTGTCGCTTGTTCCATGAGCTGCCTAACGAAGGGAACGTTTCCGTGAAACTTCTTGAATAAATCTTCGGCTTCTTGTGAATTTAAACCCAGCTGACTCGCCAGTTTACCTTTTCCCATTCCATACATCATACCAAGATTAATTGTCTTGGCCGACCTTCTGTCGATGCCCGCCATGTCCGCGACGGCCTGATGAAAGTCAGGATCTTCCGTCTTATAAGATTCAATAACCTCATCCGCACCTTTCAGTCCACCACCCGTGAGCGCGGCAAAATGAACTAACACTCTTGGCTCTTGCTGTGAATAGTCAAAACTGCCCCATTGTTTTCCTTTCTCCGGAATAAAGATCGATCTGATCATCGGTCCGAGTTCCCTGTTCCGTGACGGAATCTGCTGAAGATTAGGATTACTGTATGAAAACCGTCCTGTCACGGTTCCTCCCGCGTCTCCTCTCATCTGATGAATTTCAGCGTGAATCCTGCCGTTCACTGAATGTGTAAGTATTGTGTCAATGAACGTCGTTCTCGCTTTATTGATCTCTCTCGCCGTCGCGATCATGCGCGCCAGAGGATGTCTGTGCGTGGACAAAAAGTTCTTATCAAACTTCGGCTGACCGGATTTCTCCGTTCGGTCATAGGGAATGCTTAACGCGTCAAACGCCTTGGCGACACTGATGGCCGCCCAGATGTCAACATCCGCTCCGCTTTCCACCTTGACCTGCTTTAATATCTTTTTCTCCCGTATGATCAAATTCTTCTTGATGGAGTCAGCTTTCTCCAGATCCACGTTAACGCCTTTCCATTTCATGTCAATTAAACAGGGAAGTAGCCGCGTCTCCAGATCGAAGATGCTCGACAGTTCCTGTTTTATGAGTTCGGGTTTGAAATAATTCCACAGACGCAAAGTCAAGTCAGCGTCCTGCTCGGCGTAGGGACCGACATACATAGGAGGGAGCTTCCACATCTCCGCTTTCGCGTCCACTCCCCATTCCTTGGCGGCTTCATAAAGAAGCGCCTCGGACTTCGTTTCCTTGAGATAGTCCTTTCCCAGTTCATTCAAGGAATAGCGAAACCGGTTCTCATCAATCAAGGGTGCGGCTATCATCGTGTCAATGATGCGTCCTTTGACCTCCAATCCCCACTGCCTCAACCAACCGACGTCGTACATCGCGTTATGAAAGACCTTGTCACAGGGAAGTTCCAGTATTTTTTTCAATGAGATCTTAAAGAATTTTTCATCAAAGTTTCCTCCGCCCTCGTGTCGCAGGGGAAAATATCCCTTCCAGCCTTCAACGGCTATCGCGACACCGGCGATGTAACCGTTTCCCGTCGCCCAGCCCGCCCCTAACTTCTTTAAATTGGGATCACACGTCTCCAGGTCAATGGCGATTTCTTTTGCGTCCGATAAATCCGGTATTCTCTCCGGCGGCAGCCACTCACTCGGCGGTTGAAATAATGGCATCTGCGTCATTTAAAATCCTTTTGTAAATTATCTATTTTATTTATGTGCATTTCTATCTCTTCCTTGTTTTTCTTTGCTACAAATTTTAATTTATCTGTAAAATCTTTACAATATTTATTCCATTCTTCTCCCTCTATAACAAATTTTTGAAAATTTTCATCTCGCGTTACAACAAAAATAGCTCCTTTCTTAATGTTGGTACCACATAAATTATTGTGTGCCATTCCGTAAGCGGCTAATTGACAAAAATATCTTGACATCCATTCTTTTCGTTGTTTGGATCTTTTGCATTTATAATCAATGATACAAGGCTCCCCTTCATAAACACCAACAAGATCTGTAATTCCTTTATATAAATCTTTATAATATAAGTGTGCTTCCATTCCCCATATTTCAGTTAATTTATCTTTTAACCCTTCCTCTAAAATGACATTACCTAAATGAGAAGCGAAATCATGAAACTTATTATTTTTTACATTAGGTAAAGGAAGAGAATTTAAATGACTAATCCCCGACATTTTCTTTAAAGAATTTTCAACATAGTTATGTGTTGTTATTCCAATCTCTCTTGATTCTTCCGTAATTCTGTCAGCCTCTTCTTCTCCCATCCTCTTTCTCCATTTTTCTATTCCAGATTTATCTTCTGTAATATCAAAAACTCTAGAAGGCGAAATTAAATGATAATGATCTTTATACCCGTATTTTTCTTCATATTTATTATTATATGTGAACGTAGTTTCTCTTAGACTTTCTGGATACATACCAACTGTCCTTTTTCCGTCGCTACTTCTTATTGTTTTTTTTGTATCTTCTTCCTTCAAACTTTTATTCTCTCTCAGATATCTTTTTTCAATATAATTCATCCAATACCCCGCAATTCTATCCATATCTTTTTTGTTACAGAAGACGCCAAATTTTGTTCTAAAAAATTCATCTCTTTTAGAACAAGCATTTGTGTGATCATATGCTCTTATCTCTTCAAAATCACCCATCTTTGCAAAATCTTTTCCTTTATAATGTAAATAAGTATTTTTCATAATTGCCCATTCATAAAATTCTTTCATTTCATTATATTTTAATAATCTAGTGTCCATTATTTCTCCTTCTTTATTTTATCTTCAATTGTGCGGGCATATTTCATCTTTCTTTTTTTCTCTTTTCGTTTCTTCATCCTGATCATCTTTCCAACCAATTTTATCTTGTATCTCTCCAGCAATGGCGGCGTATCCTGCCATATCAATGTAACAATCTTCTGTTTGCTTATTTTTTAATCGAGCCACTTTGACAAGTAGCATACAAATGGCCGCTTGTTGCGCCGTAATTTTGTGTCCTAAAAAAATACTCCATAGATCAGCAATGTTTTGATGATTAATTGTTTTATCACCATAATCTTCTTGGCGATCACCACTAATAATCTCAATTGTCTTTTCTAAATACTCTTTGCTCTTCATTTCTTGTCCTCATATCCTGTGGCCTCGGGATGGGGCGCGTAGTCATCTTTGATATGTGATCGCATTTGATTTCTCCCCCATTCTGCAATGGTTTCGAGAGTGATGGAATCTTTTAGCTTTTTTAACAACGCTTTTTCTTCCTCTGTTAATATTATTCTTACTAATTTATTCACTAAAAAGCCTCCGTAAATTCTCTGTTCGATCCTGATCGTATGATGTTTAAACTTTGTTTCGCTCTCGTCATGCCGACATAAAATACTCTTCGTTCTTCATCCTTATTCAACCAATAAGCCTCATCGGTTTTCTTGGATAAGTCTGTTAATAACATAACATTGTCCGCTTCGCTACCCTTCGCTCCGTGAATGGTCGATAGTTTAATGTGCGGGTCTTTATTAATTTTTTGCCCTCGACGCAGCACCGCTCTTATATAAGTGGATTTAATGAGAGGCATACTGTCAAACGCGTCATACCAAAATAAATTTTTTGGTGTTCTTAATCCATGTTCCGTGATCAGCGTGTCGTAGTCATACAATTTTTCTTTATCAGCCTTCTGCATCGTCTTGTGACCACGTTCCACAGATCTATCCAGTGACAAATGATAATAAAAAGATTTAACCTCCTGTAAAGTTAATGACCCTCCTTTACGAATTTTTTCCCATGATTGAATGGCTCGAATAGTTCTTGCGTCAACAGACGTCACACCGTTGCGCTGATAGTAATGTCCGGCTAATTTTAACTCTTGTTCCAATTTATCCAGATTGTATTTATTGCGCGCGAGGATTAACCATTCACCCTCTTCCAGTTTATTTAATTGCGCCTCTGGATAATAATTAATTTCTCCTTGCGCCTCACGTGACGACCATTCCTTGTTCACGCGCATTTTAACACGACTGATTAAGTTGTTCGCTTTCCTGTGAATCAACAGGGGAAGGCGATGTGATTTTCCTAAAATTTTTCGATCACCCTTCATATTGATTAAAAATTCTGGACGCGCTCCGGCCCACCGGAATATGGCCTGATCGTCATCGCCGGCGATGTAAAGTTTCTTTGTTTTTTCGGCCAGACGACTCACCATCTGCCATTGCAACCAACTCAAATCCTGTGCCTCATCGATGATGACGACATCAAACTGGGGCAGTGAGTCAATTCTTTTTTTATTGAATTCTATGATCATATCCGTGTAATCATATTTTCGTCTTGGAAATTCACCGCCAAATTTATACTCTTGCAAAGCTCGTTCAATGTAATCCAATTTCACCCATCCGCCTGGAAGATGACCCGTCTCCGGGCATTCGAATTGCCTATGCGCAGTGACACCGTTAATTTTAGCAAGATCAATGATGCGCGTGAAAATATCATCCGGCAAACCAGCGCCATATGCTTTTATTTTTTTGTTAGGATTGCTTAACTTGATTTGTAATTTACTGGAAAGAAAATTGTAATCATCATCATTCATGACATCCTCTTCTTTTAAGTGTAATTCCTTATAGGCGAAACTGTGAAGAGTTCGAAAATACGTAAAGTCTTTTACATTGTGATTGAAATTTTTTGATGCTCTTGTCAATGCTTCTTCCGCCGCTTTTGTCGTAAAGGCAAAATAACCAATGCGATTTGGAGATATTTTATTTTTTAATTCCTCTTCAACAATACGCAACAGGTGCGTTGTCTTGCCAGTGCCGGGAGGTCCGAATATTATTTGTCTCATTAAAACACCGTCTTTTCTTCTAAATCAGGTAATTTTAAAGATTCTTCCTCTTTCCGTGTATAAGGAACATACCACATAAATGTTGTCTTATTTTTCACTTTTCGACGCGCGTGACCTCCGCCAAGATCACGAATGACCGCTGTTATTTGTGTAGGACTAAATTCTTTAAATCGTTTTTTTTCTAAAAAATTTTGAAGTGATTCTGTTTTAAAATAAGCCTTGCCATTATCAAACCACGCTTTACCTATTAATATTTCATCAATATCCATGGCGGCGCCCTGGTCATCAAGAAATTGTTCAAGCAAAGATGCGAAACGGCCTTCTTTTCTAATTTCTTTTGGCATTTCAATTATTTCTATGTCTCTTAACAATTGTTGCAGTCGCGTTGTCCAATCGTTAGGTCTCATAGCGTTGGGAATAATATTTATTTTATCCATGCACGCTTTTCTAAATTTATTTTGATCAAATAATTCTTCCGTTTCTAAAACAATACGATGTCCATCAACATTCAAAAACCACACCGATTGATCACTTTGAAATTTTGTCAAGTCGGAAAAATTATGTTGAAAAGAGTTACCTATGCCGTATTTTTTTGATCGGCACACGATCGGGGAGCATACAGCGCACATGGGCTGGTCTTTACATTTATACTGGTATTCTTTTTTTTCATGTTGAGTTATTGTTTTTTGAACTTGCGCGGAACCTAACGGATGTTCCATGTATTTATGATTGAATTCATCAATTTTACTTTGCCAGTTATCAGGCCATTTCTTTTTCGCATAAACGGCGTATTGATATAGAGTATTATCTCTTCCACCTTCCGGTATTCCTTGTGACATTAATGTCGCAAGACACGGTGGACCGTCTTCTAATTCCTTTATTTCTTTTTTTCTTTTAACTTTAATAGAGAGCAAAGTTTTTTGATCAATTGCGTAAGTATCATATAACTGAAAAAACTGATCCAAAGAAGAACCACTGCCGTCATCATTAAAAGCATATCGATTAGTATCATCACCACCATGATAGGGTAGATTAAGAAAATTACCAGTATCTCCCCTGTCTGCTCTGATTTCAATTTGTTTTGGAAATATTTCACAATTCGCATAACCTATCTCCGCTGCCCACTCTGTTAATTTATCACGTATGAGAACTGCTTGGACGGGTTCTTTTAAAAAAATAAATATATGTGCTCCACCACTTTTAGAACGGCACATAATCAAAGGAAGTTTTAATTCTCGTATGTGAAAAATAATTTTTTTATAATCTAATGGATAAGTGTCTACATCAATACAGCCCCAAGAACAAGTTGAATCATCTCGTATGGGAATGATGCCGAGACTTGGATCTTTTTTTGCAATGTGGTCTTCCCATAATTTATCGGTGACAGGCTCTTTAATGATAAAAGCCTTACCGCCAATCTTACCATTAGCCTTGGGTCCTTCACTTTTATATTGACCGTAAGCACGATTCAGGCCGTTAAATATTGATTTAAATTTTTCTACTTTATCCATAATATTTCTTAAATAAAAGGGCGGCTATTAACCGCCCTTCATAATTAAAACGGGACTTTGCCGCCGGATGAAGTAGAAGTTTCTTCTTCATATTTAACTTTACGTTCTCCTTTGGTGACACTGTCCGCAAATCCTTTTGCAACAGCATAAAGACCAGCATCCTCAATTTGAGATTCTCTACTCACTTCCCATCCATACCAACTACCTTTGTCATTGCCTTCTTTTACCGTTTTTAAGCGATAGTAATGACTATAAGATGGTGGAGTGAATAAACCATTCTTACCATTTAATTTGAGATTCAACATCATTGAATTCCATTTACGACTCTTTTTTAATTGAGTCGCTTTCATGGTCATAACAGCCGGAGTAGCATTTCCATTATCTTCGACTAAAAGAATAAAATGATTACCGCACGTTTCAATATAATTACCATTTTCCAAACGGTCTTTATTATTTTCATCACGTGTTGTTTTAGTGAGGATATCACTACTTGCGTCATAGACGTTAATCGGCGCACCCGATCCTTGCCCCCTGTCAGCCCATTCAACGTATTGACGTTGATACGCGCACGGTAGAACCTTAATGCCAGCTGATCCGTCATACATTTCATTCGTCACTGTATTATAAATCATGCCGGCTTTTGCACCTTCAATGTCCTCCAACTCTGGAGATAATTGCATTAACACCTTTAAACGTGGTGTCGCTAAATCCTCTTGATGAACATTTTCCAAGCCGCTACTTGCGTCTTCTTCCATCAAAGCTAGATTTAATGCTGGTAGTTTGTCTTCTTTCTTTGCAATATTTGCATTTGCCATTTTGGCCTCCTTTTTACGTTTTACTAATTTTGGTTTCGGCGCCAATAAAGACTCCGAATTTATCCGTGGGCATTTCACTCCCATTAGTGATCTGTTCACGAACAAATGCTTTTAAGGTCATAGGCTCAACCCAGACCTTCTGTTGAGGTTGATATCCCAACTCTTCTATCTTGTCAATAAAATTAGAAGCGGTTGTATCCTCCCCTTTTCCGAACGTGGCGGAAACTTGATTTTTTATGATATCTCCATGTCCATTATCTCGAAGCCATTTAAAAGCCTCTTCTCTGTATTTAACAGGAATGGATGCATGAATTAATTGTTTAATTTTAATGGATGAGCCATCCGATAATGTTAAACTCTCCAATCCCAACTCAGACATTCGAGCTGGAATAATTTCCTGCGATAATTTTCGAACAGCTTTCGCTTTCGCTTTTAATTGTTCTTCTAGCTGTTTCATTTCTTCTTCCAATGCGACTTGCTCCGCGCATAAGTCAGACATTTCTTTCAGTGAGTTATCACCTACTATCGGTTTTTTAACATCACTTTCCATTTCATTTATTAAGTTATTCATCAATTTCTCCTCTCTGATTTAAGTCAACTTCAACAGGATAATATTTATATTCTCTTTTATCCCATTTTAAACATTTAAATTTACCAATGTTCTTTGACGCCGCAATAGCGCAAGCAATACCTATAGCTGAAGGATCACCAATTAACAATAAATAATCTTCATTATTAAAATTTCTTAATTTGTACGTAAGTCGTCGAACAGTCGGACCTGCGCTTAAAACAATTTGTGATCCTTGAGGCAATAATAATTCTAAATCACCATATTTTTCAGCGCTTAAAACATTTCTGCCCTTAACCTCTTGAACTATGTAAACCGTCATTCTTTCTCCTTGGTTATACCTATATAATACTTGACAAAGTGTTTTGCAAGACCTATTTAATAATTAGAATTAAAGAAATGGATTATAAATTTAAAACAGAGCCCTACGAGCATCAATTAGCCGCATTGGGAATATCCCATAATAAGCAGGATTTCGCTCTATTTATGGAGATGGGAACAGGAAAATCAAAAGTATTGATTGATAATATTGCTATGCTCTATGATAAGGGAAAAATTAATGCGGCATTAATTATTGCGCCAAAAGGTGTATATCGTAATTGGGAAAGACAAGAACTTCCTATCCACATGCCGGAACATGTTTTATATCAAATTATTACATGGTCTCCCTCTACCACAAAAAAACAGCAGGCAGAATTAAAGAAACTGTTTATTCATAATGAGGATTTAGTTATCTTTTTAATGAACATAGAAGCGTTCAGTACGAAAAAAGGTATGAAAATAGCGGAAAAATTTCTCTTAGGTCACGCAGCATTGATGGCTATTGATGAATCAACAACCATAAAATCACCTACGGCGTCGAGAACCAAAACTGTTTTGAAGTTGAGAAATTTAGCAAAGTATAGAAGAATATTAACAGGAGCCCCGGTGACGAAAAGTCCATTGGACCTTTATACACAATGTTTCTTTCTTGACCCAGACTTTCTCGATTTTTCTTCCTATTATGCCTTTAAGAATAGATACTCCATTATGGTTGATCGTAATGTTGGAACGCACAGTTTTAAGCATGTTACAGGTTATCGCCGTCTTGATGAACTTAATTCTAAATTAAATAATTTTTCTTACAGAGTTTTAAAAGAGGATTGTCTTGATTTACCGGAAAAGGTTTATATGAAAAGAAACATATCTTTAACTCCAGAACAACTTAAAGCATATGTTGAAATGAAAAAACACGCGATGACTGAATTGGAAGGAAAGAGAACAACGGCTGCGAGCGCTTTGGCACAACTAGTGAGACTGCATCAAATTACTTGTGGTCACTTGACTCTTGACGATGGAGAAGTTAAAAAATTAAAAAATAATCGAATTAAAGAATTATTAGAAATATTGGAGGAAACAGATGGAAAAGTTATTATTTGGGCGA
>TARA_R110002020_G_scaffold6422_22_pt1 | contig 15601 bp, 12 predicted proteins | sample TARA_R110002020 | Tara Oceans TARA_R110002020 (sample SAMEA4396489) | marine metagenome | biome: Westerlies Biome; feature: [MES] marine water layer (ENVO:01000295) within the mesopelagic zone...; material: water (ENVO:00002006), including particulate matter (ENVO:01000060) such... | reverse complement strand
AGATACTCCTGTTATTACAAAAGTAACAAAAATATTAAAAAAACTTTATAAAAAATTATATCTAGAATATAAACAAACAGGATACGTAAAAATTTAAAAACTCCCATATTTATCATAAAACAATAATTATGGACTCATTAAACCAAATAATATTTGATGATAAATCCTTTTCTGATTTATTAAAGGAAATACATAAAAATCAATCAAAAAAATCAAAACAATTAGCTTCTCTAATAGCTGAATTACGTCCTCTTATTACATCTTTAGGAGACGCTACTGTAGTAGTACCTTTAATTAAAGAGTATATGGAAATAAGTGTTAAAAATGATGACCAATTAATTAAAATGGCCGCTATTGTTCAACGTTTATCTACAGGTAATACTAATACAGGGGATGGAGGGATGTTAACAGAAGCTGAAATGGAACAACTTCAAGAAGTAGCTGAAGAAATATCAAAAACTGTTAAAAAACCTAAACAATTAAAGGAACCAAAACAAATAGATAATGGAGATACAAGCAGCTAGAGTTATAGATATAATATTAGATGACAAACACCCTAAATATAAAATTATGGGGGAAGAAGAAGCTATAGGAAAAATATATTTTACTTTTGTAAATAATTATACTCCTATAAACAATAGCGTTGGTACTCTTAGAGCAGCTAAACCTTTATATTATAGCATATCTCATTATCCTTTACCTAATGAAATAGTACATGTATTAGGGGCTCCTAACGACAAATATAATGAAAGTGGGGCTTACGATTGGTACTATATGCCTCCTATATCTATACATAAAAATGCTTCACATAATGCCTCCCCCAATGTTTTTAGTGATGATCCAAATGAACCTTTTTATATGGGTCGTTATTTTAAATCAAAAGAAAATGTAAGACCTCTAAGACCCTATGAAGGAGATATAATGATTGAAGGTAGATTTGGTCAAAGTATAAGATTTGGCTCTACAATAAACCATGCAGAGGTTTCTAATCCTAATTTTTGGAGTGAGGGAGATGGGGGGTTAGGTAATCCTATTACTATAATAAGAAATGGACAAATGGGAGAAGACAAATGGGATGCTTATGATGAACCTTATAAACATATAATAGAAGATATAAATAAAGATGATTCAAGTATATGGTTATGTTCTAATCAAAAAATATCCAATTTTACACCTGCTTCTATACACGAAGAATCATACCTAGCGGATAACCCTAAACCAAAAACTGAAGAAAAACTTATTCAACCAAACAACCCTCTTCCAAATACACCAGAAACCGAAAATATTACATTTGCTCCTGCACCCTCTATACCACCAGAAGAATTACAAAATACAAAAGAAATAGATGAAGAAACAGACCCAGACACAGCAGGTTTTGACATAGCACTTACAGAAACGGATAACATAATACCAGCGAATGAAACAACACCGGATGCTGTTAATGTTCCCGAAAACATTACAATTCCTGATTTTATTGACTTTAACCAATTAATAACTCCTATAGATAATTTAACAGTATATCCTTATAATGTTCCTCATATTACTACGGAACAAGATGGAGGTCAAAACTATGTAGATACTAATATGGCGGGTTCTGGAGGAACAGAAAGTGGAGGGGGATCAGGATTACCTACATATCAGGAAGCATGGAATAATATGACTCCTAGTGAACAAGCTCAATATGGAAGTTATAGTGCTTTTGTTACAGCTGCTGAACAATGGTGGGCGGATAATCCACAATAATTATTTAAATAAAAAAACAAAAATATGCCTGGATTTAACTTATTACAAAATTTTAGAAGTAAAATAGCAAAAGAAGAAGGAATTAATAATATGCCTGGAGTAGATATAGAAATAGACCCTACTTTAACCTATGATTTTATTGTTAATAATTTAATCCGTTTACATCAAAAATGTATAACCCCTCTAACAGAAGCTTTTGGAATGGATGATATAGGAATTACATCAGCATATAGGTGCAAAGAATTAAATGAACACCCTAAAATAGATGGAGTTGAAGATTCTCAACATACTAAAGGATATGCAATAGATATTATTAGTGTAAATCATCCTACATCTATAATATTTAATTGGGCTATTCACAATCTACCCGAATATTACCAAATAATTTGGGAATATCCAGAACAAGGACAATTTAATAACCCTAATAATCTATCTCCTTCATGGGTCCACATAGCTATAACAGATGCACTAAACCAACCAAAAATTAAATCTATAGCTACTGCAAGAGAAGATGTTCATGAAGAATATAAAAATAATCAAGATTATCATTTATCTACTAAACCTCCAATTAGAAGTTTAAATTATACTCATAATATTTCAAAAGCAGATAACAGTTTATTCATATGACACAAAAACCACTATCCATATCAACATATCAAGGTAATCAAATACTAATAAATTCAGACAGATTAGTATTAAATTCTAAAGAAGACTCTATACTTTTATATTCAAATAAAGTTATAGGATTTAGTACTCAAGAAAATTTTCATTTTGATACTAGTTCTGAACCTGATAGTAAATTTATTGTAAATTCCCCTAATATATATTTAGGATTAGATTATAATAAAGAATACCCTGAACAACCTGCTGTTTTAGGAGATGAACTTATAGCTATTTTAAAACAAATATGTAATCAAATGAAAGGCCTTATGCGTGATATAGAATACAAAATATCTTATACAGTTACAGTTCCAGGATCTCCTACAGGACCTAACCCTCTTAATAGTTCAGCATTACAAGGAAGGTATCAAATAATTCAAGATATAATGGATGATTTAGATTTAATATTGAGTGAAAAAGTAAAATTAGTTTAAAATGGCAACACAACAAGTAAGAAATATAATTAATAATCAAATAGATTCTGTAATAAATAGAGCAGAAAAAGAAATAAGGAACGAAGGTAAAAAGAAAGTAGATGAATTAAAGAGAAAAATCCCTACAATGCAAAGTGTACAAGCACGTATGATGACAGAAACAAATACCGAAACTTGTAGTGATAGAGGTTATGAAGAATTTATGAAAAAATATAATAACCTAAATGAAAAACTTCAAAATACAGAACATATCTTAGATAGAGGGTTAGGAAAAATTAACGCAGTTAGAGAAAAAATAAAACCTATAACAGAAGAAAAAGGCCCTATAAAAAGCATAAATGCAGTCCAAGAATTTTTAAGTCCTATAATGGAAACACTACAATTTGTAATATCTTTAGCCCCTATACTTTTATTAGCAAATTCAGGACCTACATCAAGTGGAGCAGTTACAGATCAAATTCAAGATAAAAGAGATAAAGCGAAGGGAAAAATTAAGGAATGGACAATGCTTTTTGCTACCATACCTGCAATGATAAAAACATATAAAAATCAAGCTTTAAATATTTTTTCTAAAATAGATTTAGCAAAAAATAAATTAGAAGAATTAAAAAACAAAATAGTAATGTTAAGAGCTTTTTTAGACGGTCTTAAACTCCAATATACTTCAGGGTGTGATGCTCTTAATTCACCTACTACTGACACAACTACAGACCAAAGTGGAAATGAAATAAATACAAATATAGAACCTACAAACTTACAAATTTATTTACAATTCCTTAACCAACAATATAATTCAGTATACCAACAATTACAGGCATCTGGAAATGAAAAAGCAATTAAAAGAATATATACAATTAAAGAAAATTTAGAAAGTAATTACAATACTAGTTTTGAAGTAATTAATCCTCAAAATTAAATTATATTTATTAACAAATAATAAGACTAATATGAAAGCAAAAACCTTTGAAAATCTAATAAGAAAAATAGTTAGAGAAGAAATTGATTATGCATTACGCAGAGAAATAAAAACACTTAAAGAAGATTTACGTGAAAATATAAAACCTACAATTACAGAACAGCCTATAAGTAAACCAACTACTCAAAATAACTTAAAAGAACAAATTATGGGTAAAAAAACTCCTCAAGAAAAATTAAATTTTGTAGGAAATAATACACTAAATGATCTTTTAAATGAAACTGCTCAAGGAGATACAAATCTAGATAGAGGAACATCTCCTGTTTCTATGGAAGGAGACATTTCAACTATAGGAGGTGTACCTGCAGAAGTAGCCCCAAAGGCAGTACAAGAAGCCGTAAATAGAGATTATAGTGGCTTAATGAAAGCAATAGATAAGAAAAAAAACCATAGACCATAATGCCTATATTACAAGGAATAAAAAGAGTTAACCCTTTAGATCTTAATAAAAATGTTAAGATAGGGGTTGCTTTTCCTTTAGATGACATTAATATGTTTGAAGGAACTGATACTGTAAAAGAACAGGCTAAAACAAATCTTATTAATCTTTTATTAACAAATAAAGGAGAAAGACCAATGTTACCTAAATATGGAATAGGGCTAAAAAAATTATTATTTGAAAATGAAATAGATACCGAATTATTAGTAGAAAGAATCAGATACCAATCACTTAAATACATCCCTGAAATATCAATACAAGATGCACGAATTACAACAAGTGAAGATAACCATACTATATTTATAACCATAGTCTATTCACTCATTGCAGATAGATCTATTGATAGTATACAATTAAATTTTTCATAAAAATGGCTTATAATAAAATATTACCTAAATTCAATAATAAAGATATTAAATACTTAAGTAAAGACTTTAGTTCTTTTAAAGAAAATCTAATGGAATTTGCAGAAGTATATTTTCCTGAAAATTTTAATGATTTTAGTGAAGGGAATCCAGGTATGATGTTTCTAGAAATGGCTGCTTATGTAGGGGATGTATTATCTTTTTATACAGACTTTCAACTTCAAGAATCATTTTTAGCTTTAGCACAGGATAGAGAAAATTTATATAACATGGCTTATGCTATGGGGTATAAACCTAAAGTTACAACAGCTGCTTCTGTTACTTTAGATATAACTCAATTAATTCCAACAAAAAAGATAGGAGAATCAAATTATGCTCCTGATTATGATTTTGCTTTAAATATAAAAGAAAACTCTACATTCAAATCTGTAGAGGGCCCTATATTTTATACAACAAGAGATTGTGATTTTTCTTTTTCTTCTTCTATGTCTCCTGTTACAGCAAGTGTTTACCAATACGATGAAGACTCAAACCCACAGTATTTCATTATCAAAAAACAAGTACCCGCTATTTCTGCAGAAATAAGATCCCAAAATTTTAATGTATCAAGTCCTCAAAGATTCCATAGTATGACATTATTCGATTCTAACATAATAGGAATTGATTCTATTCAAGATACAGAAGGCAATACATGGTATGAAGTACCTTACTTAGCTCAAGATACTATATTTACTGAAGTAGCAAATAATGCAGCTAATGACCCTGATTTACACCAATATAGTAATGAAACCCCTTATTTACTGAAATTAAAACAAGTCCCTAAAAGATTTATTTGTAGAATACAGCCTGATGGTAGCATTAAAATACAATTTGGAGCAGGAACAAGCACTAAATCTGATGAACAAATTATACCTAGTCCTGATAATGTAGGATTAGGAATAAAAGATGGACTATCAAAATTAGATAAAGCATATGACCCTTCAAACTTTTTATATACAAAAACATATGGTCAAGCTCCAGCAAATACTATTTTAACTGTAAATTATTTAGTAGGAGGAGGTTTAAGTTCTAATGTAAATAGTAACACTATTACAGAACAAGATGCTGTTACTATACAAAGTAAAGCAAATGTAAACCCAGGAATGTTAAGTTTTTGTAAATCATCAATAACACCTACAAATAGAGAACCTGCAAGAGGAGGAGGAGGTGGAGATACTTTAGAAGATTTGAGACAAAATACTATGGCTAATTTTTCAACTCAACAAAGAACAGTAACTAAAGAGGATTATATGGTTAGAACCCTCTCAATGCCTTCACATTTAGGACATGTAGCTAAAGCATACATTACTCAAGATGATCAAATATCACCTTTAACAAATGAACCTAATAGAATTCCTAACCCTTTAGCTATAAATCTATATGTTTTAGGATATAACGCTAGTGGTAGATTTACAAAACTAAATACAGCTACTAAAACTAACTTATCTACATATTTAGAACAATATCGAACCTTAACAGACGCAATTAATATTAAAGATGCTTTTACAATAAATTTTGGAATTGATTTTGAAGTTACAACATACAAAAACTATAATAATAGTCAAGTATTATTAGATGTTATTAATGAATTAAAACACTACTTTAGGTTAAGTATATGGCAAATAAATCAGCCTATTATTATTTCAGATGTAAAAAATACAATAGGAGCTGTAAGAGGAGTACAAACAGTAGAAAATTTAACATTTAATAATAAAGCAGGAGCTTATGGAGGGTATTCTGTATATAAATACAATTTAGATACAGCAGTTAGAAACGGAGTAATATACCCATCCTTAGATCCAAGTATATTTGAATTAAAATACCCAAATGCAGACATTAAAGGTCGCGTAACAACATATTAATTATGGCATATTATTTTTTATTTCCCGAAAAAGACACAACTTTATATAGTCATCCTGATAGGTCAAAAATGAATTCAGGTTATGATGAAATTTTAGAAGTAGTTAAAGAAAGAGGATCCGACGATCAAAAATTTTATCCTTCAAGAGCTTTAATTAAATTTAAAAATGAAGAAATACAAAACTTAATATCAGATACTATAGGTCATTCTACTTTTAATAACAGCACTTCAAAAGTTAATCTTGAACTTGTTAATGCAACTTCAAAAAACTTAAATGCAACTTTAAACTTAAATGTATTTGCTGTATCCCAATCATGGGATGAAGGTACAGGTAGATATTCTAACTTACCAACAAGCTCAAATGGAGCAAGTTGGATATATAGAAATAATACAACAGTATCTACAGAATGGTTAGGAGTAACAGCATCTAACTTTGCAGCAGGCACAACAGGGTCAATTACTTCTTTATTAACCCAAGGAGGAGCTAATTGGTATACAAGTAGTGGATTTACTTCTACTCAACAATTTTTAGCAGGGGTTTCTTTAGATACTGATTTTGATGTAACAGATATAGTAAAAAAACACAGTGCTAGTTTATTCAATAACAGCACTTACCCTACAGGGGCCCCAAATAATGGATTTATAATAAAAAAACCTGAAATTATTGAATCAGATACGGGAAGTGCCTTTGGTGATTTACAATATTTTTCATCAAATACACACACAATATATCCCCCTAAATTATCCTTTAAATGGGATGATTCTTCTTATGCTGATTCCCTTACAGGAAGTGCTAAATATACAGGAGATTTAAATGTTTCTTTATATAGAAATAAAGAAGAATACAACCAAAATGATGAAGCTACTTTTAGGGTACATGTAAGAGATAAATATCCAACTAGACAATTTGCTTCAAGTTCAAATTTTTTAAACGCAGGTTATTTTACAACAGCTTCTTATTATAGTATAAGAGATGCTCATACAGAAAGAGAAATAATTCCATTTGATACTAATTTTACAAAATTAAGTGCTGATTCAGAAGGTATGTACTTTAAAATATACATGAAAGGACTACAACCAGAAAGATACTATCGTGTTTTATTTAAACATACTAATAATGAGGGAACAACAATTTATGATGATAATTATTATTTTAAAATTATAAGGTAATGGCTAATAAAAATATAAATCTTAAAAAAAAGATAATTAGCAACCAAGAATCAAACACAAAATTAGAAAAAAATTTTAAAAAGTTAGCTAAAACAGAAGATCCTATAGATCAAGATAGGATTAAAGAAATATATAATAGTATATTTTATAAAATAAGAAAAAAAGGTAACGTTTCTCATCAACATATTTTAGAACAAAGCTATAACCATATTCATTTTTCTCAAAATAAAAGATTAGATAACAAAATTGATAGACAATTAAATGATCTTAAAAGTTTAAACGAAGAATTAACAAAAGCCGAAATTCCAGATACTAAAGAAAACAGCGTATATGAAGATGGATCTTTTTTAATGGCAGGTGAAAATGGGGGGCCCTACCAAGATATGGATATTGTATGGGTAATGCAAGAGGGTAGAAAAAGACAAATCTACAATGTAGAAGTATATAACATAATTAGAAAAGCATATAACCTTGAAATAGGACAACAAACAGGAATATATTTTCTTACTGTAGAAGAATTAAACATGATACCTGATGGTACTGAAATACATAGTTATATAGATTTAAATACAGAAGGAGACGATTTAATAGCAGAAGGTGCAGAAATAGAACTTCTATCTGCATATTATGAAGCAGAATTTTATTGTGAAGGTAATGAAGTATCTGATACATCAAATGTAATTTTAGATGATAATGGTGCTGCTCAAGGTCAATTTCTTGTAAATAATGAAGGGTGTAAAATAAAATTTTTAGTAGATAATGGTACAGTTGATGAAATATTACCTGAAATTGTAGAATTTGACATTCCTAAAGGAGAATACATAACACAAAGATTTGTTAGAGAAACAGCTCAATTTAACAATTCAGGAATGCCTGCTAACATTCATGATCTTTATTCTTCTAATTCTCCTGAAGAAATGATATATAATACTGTTAGTGAAAATTTTGGAGAACAACAATTTCCTGTAACTGATTATATAAGAGAATGGGGACCTACAGGAAAATTTACAGGAATACTTTATGCACAAGGTAGAATTAATTATAGAGAACTAAAACCTATAAATGAAGAATCAACACACATACTTAATGGACTACCTTCTAGCCCAAATGATGGAAGTTTTTGGCAAGTTGTAAATGTAACAGACCTTCAAGAAACAACTCCTTATGGTACTAAAAGAATATTCCCTCCTGGATCTAATTTATGGGGATCCTTAAATCAAGAATTAGGACTTCAAAACCATTTTAATGATTTTAATTTTGCTTATTACAAAACCCAAGTAAGTTTATCTTATATAAATTTAGATTTAACATACCTTGGTAACCCTGCAAATTGGGTTACTGGAGATAGTATTCAAGTATCAGGAGGAACGTTTCCTGTTTACGGTCAACCTATAATTAGATATAACAACACATATAATGTAGTATTAACTATAAAATATAAAAATTGGTCTAATATAGCCCAACAAGAATGGTTTCTTTTATATGATTTAGTAGCTAGAACCACTTATACAAAAAGAAGATCATCACTAAGTAATGCAGGTATAAACTTAGATATAGCACATGGAAGTAATTATATTAGTAGAATTAAATGGGAAAATGCAACAAAATCCTTAGTAAAATTTACAGGACTAAAAGGATATGGAACCACAGGATATAATACAACAGGAGTAGGATCAAACAATCCTTTTAACCCTAACAATGGAGGTAGTAACTTTGAAATAAATTCTTATAATACATTATAATATGCCTATAAATTTATTAAAAAATTTTTATGGAGCTAATGAAGCTAAAGAAAATTTAGATAGAAACTTTAAAGAATTTTTACCTAAATCTTTATCACCTTCTGTTTTTTTTGAATTATATGAAAAACATTTTTATAATATTACAGACAATATACATAATGAATTTATAACTCGAAGTATGAATTATGCTTATCCAGAAGGATGGGTTAATCCAAGACAAATAGAATTAGAAGCTTTACAAGAACAAGTTCAAGGTATTAAAGATCAAATAGATTCAATAGAAAAAGAACACCCTTTCTTTAAAAATGGAACTTTTTTAATGGATATAACATATAAAGACAACCCCCAAGCTGCTATATTAGAAGGAAAGACATACTATATGCAGTCAAAGAAAAAAAGAAAAATCAATAATTCTACTGCTTATCAAAATCTAAAAAACAAAATAAGAAAAAGATTAGATCAAAGTGAGGGAACAATAGAAGATAGTAATTTTATAACTTTTATAGATATTCAAACCCTAAATGGAATATCTACAGGCCCTCCTATAGAAAAAACAACAGACGTTTATGTACCTATTTTAGAAATTAATAGGTATGGTCAGACAACAGAATTAGAAACATAATCAAGATGGCATATACATCAGGAGGAACATATAATAATACAAATACAGGACAAACTTCACAACAAGCTAGTTCTACCTCAGAACATAGTTCTACCTCAGAACAGTCAACTTCTCAACAAACATCTTCTATAAAATTAAAATATAATCATATAGATACATTATCTATAGATAATACTAGATCTCAAACTATTAATAGAACTTTTGGTAGAGAAGGAGATTACATGGAAATCCATATATATAATCTGGTTGATGACATTTTTCATACTGATGAAAATTTTACAGATTATGCTATAGTAGGAGAAGCCCCTTCTAATACTATAAGCATAGATCCAACCCTAATATGTGAAAATTTAGGTTTTACTCATGGAAAATATCGACTTAAATTAAATGTTTTTAAAAATAGAATATTTAATTCTTCTCAATATCCCTTTATTATTAAAGCAATATCGAGTGATAGAAGAGAAATAAGGGCAGTTACCCCTAAAGTTACTAATGCTCTTCTTGACCCTGCTGTTAGTAGATTTATATCATCAATAGAATCTTCTGCTTATTTTAGAGAATTTTCACTTAATTTGGGTCATGATGTATTAGTACCTTGTATTAATGTTTTATTAAATAAAGATCCCCTTAAACATGAAATATTATTAAAAACTCTTGACCCTTTACCTTTAAACATCCAAAATGAGTCTTCTTTTAAAGTTGTAGAAGAAATATCAGACCCTATGTTTTTCGATGTAGATTTAGGAACACAAGAATTTATAGACCCTACTATTTCTATAAGAGAACCTAACTTTCAGATAGATATTAGACAAAATAGTTCTATACCTTCTGGGTTTAAATCATATGATGACTTATTAAGTTATAATATAACTTCTTCTTACGAAAACTTATTAAGTAAATTAGAAGACCAAGGAACAGATATTAATATAAAATATGATTATATAAGACCTGTATCTGAAAGTCTCGATGAACGCTCATATCATTTTGAAAGTTTTGTTCATTTTAGTAGTGCTTTAGAACGTATAAAAAACTTTAAATATAAATTAGAGTTAATTGAAAAATATGATAGAGAAATAAATAGTATAAATTCAATCACAGGGGATACTTCTGGATCTCCTGTTGTTATACAAGATAAAAACCTTACATACGAAAAGAAAGAAAAAATTATAAAGGGACTTGATGGTTATGAACAATTTTTATATTTTACTTCAGGAACTTTTGCATGGCCTAAAACAAATACTTCTGAGCCTTACAATTTATATCCAGTAACTTCTTCTGAAGCTAAAACATGGTTAGGAAGTGAAGATTCTTCTAATACACGTTATGGAGGAGAATTATTATCTGCTTCTTTATTTGATAGAGAAAACCCTCATAATTTAAATAAATTAATACCAGAACATATTTTAGATAATGAAGATAATACTTTTTATGTTAGTTTTGTAAATATGGTAGGTCAACATTTTGATCACTTATGGACTTATATAAAAGCAATAACAGAAATACACAATACAGATAATGTTAGAGGAATTTCAAAAGATTTAGTATACTTTCAATTAAAAAGTTTAGGTATAGAAACTTTTGATCAATTTGAAAATTCTAATTTAATAGAATATATTTTAGGACAAGGTACTCGCCCAGCAGATACTGTAGGAGAATTAACAATAGGAGAATATGTTATAGGAGGAAATTCTACAAACTTCTTTAGCACTCCTGTTAATCAAACTTTAGTTACAGCTTCAAATGATGGTTCTATACCAAAAGGAGATATAACAAAAGAAATATGGAAACGTTTATACCATAATGCTACTTATTTACTAAAAACTAAAGGAACAGAAAGAGGAATAAGAGCTTTAATGAGTTGTTATGGTTTTCCTACAACTATATTAAGCATAAAAGAATATGGAGGATCTACCCAAGTAGTAGGACCTTTAAAAAATATAGATACTGCAGATTATTATAAAACTTTTACATACCAAAAATCTTCATTATCAATGAAGGGATCTAACAGTTCAAATAATGACTATTTTATAAAAACAAAATGGTCTTCTTCTTTAACTGACGCCCTATCATCATCAGCTAAAACAATAGAATTTAGAATTAAACCCCTTAGAATAGGAGGATTAGCAGCAGAAAACCAACATTTATTTACTTTATCAAGTAGCGCAATGCCTAATGATCTTACTTTAATTTTAAATACTCACACTGGAAGTGATATATATGAACCTGAAGACTCAACTCAATTTGGTAAATTAGAACTTCTCCAAAACAATTCAGTAGTATCATCTACAGATAATTTTAAAATATATAATGGTGATTTTTGGAACATATTTATAGGAACAGAGGGAACATCAGGAAGTAACGCTGATGTTAAGTTTGGAGCTTACCAATCTAATTTTTTAAAAAACATATTAAACTATACCGCTAGTTGGTCCCAAACAGAAGTAAATCGATCTCGAACTTGGGGGGACCCCTATTATAATAATTTTAATAATGGAGGAGCTGAATATGTTTATTTTTGTGGTGTACCTTTAAATACCCATGCTTCTTATAATGTAATAGAAACCCTTTCTTATTCAGGTTCACTTCAAGAAATTAAATACCATTTTCATCAAAGTGGTTCTTTTAAAATGTTAACTCATAGTACATTAAAAAAACATGCTTTAGAACCCTTTATGTATTCTGGTAATCATATTACTTCTTCCTTTAATGAAGTAATGCTGAGATTACCTTTAGGGAGTAATGATCAAGAAGATAGTTCAAGTTTCCACCCTAATATAGATGTAGATTTTTTAGATGGAAATAATATAAATTCTAATCCAGGTAGTTTTAATTGGGAAGAAATAATTGAAGACCATTATTTACCTACTCCAGATACCGTAGGTAGATCGTGGACAAGTGAAAAAGTAAGAATCGATGAAGGAACTATAGATGAAAATATATTATCTCTTACATCAAAAAATGAAACTTCTACTTTAGACAGACAACCATTAGACTACCCTGATTTAGGTATTTTCTTTTCTCCTACTAGTGAAATAAATGAAGATATAATTTATACTTTAGGAGCTTTTAGATTAGATGATTATATAGGTTCTCCTTTACCTTCATCACAAACTTCTTCTAAATATGAAGATTTAAAAGATATTAAAAATTATTACTTTAAAAAAGTAAAAAGAAGATATAACTACTATGATTATATAAAAGTAGTTCAACAATTAGATCATACACTTTTTAAATTAATAGAACAATTTGTTCCCTATAAAGCCAATACTAAGACAGGATTATTAATAGAACCACATTTTTTAGAAAGACCTAAATTTCAAAGAAGTTTACCAGTTAGAAGTGATGGTCAAACAATGACTACAGGGTCTCATCAAACTATTGAAGTTCAAATAACAACTCCCTTTGAAGGCAACAAAATATATAGTATGGCTTCTTCAAGTGCTAAAGATTTTGGACAAGAAGGTATAAAATATTTAGGTAAAACAAAACTTTTAACTAAAAATGATGTTAAAGGACAACATGATCCTGGATCTTATGTAGTTGCTCATAATAATTTTTCTGATTTAACTTCTAGTAAAGGATATAGAAAAGATTATGGAACTAACGCAAACATAGGTATTTATGATAGTCATTTAGATCCTTTCTTAAAAGACAAAAATGCTGAAAATCAACAATCATGTCAAGCTCCAATTAAACCATATGCTGCTTCAAGTGCTTCAGCTGCTATTAAAACAAAACCATGGAATTACAAAGCACATGATTCTTCTGTTTTATTAGGAAATATGATGAAAGGAAGAAAATCTAATAAGTATTATAAATACACAGAATATTTCTTGCAAAGTTCAAGTTTATATGGAAGTTATACCCTTTAAGTTATAAGATATGCCCTATACAGACGATTTTTTCCCTAATAACCCCTTAACCCAATACCTTCCGGGTACTCCTCCTACAAGTGCTTCTTCACTTGTAACTCATAGTTTTGATGAAAGAATCTTAACAGCAGAATTTGATGATGCTTTAGTAGATCAAGCTCCTTGGAAAAACCCAAGATATGATGGATCAAAAATTACAGGAAAAGAAATTAACAAATATACACCTTTAGAAACTGTAGGGATAGGTGATGCTCAAATATCTGTAGATTTTATAATAGGACAATATCCAAAAGATGGTTGGTTAGGAGATAACACATATCTAAATTCTCCAGTTATTAATAATGAAACAACAGCTCTATATATAGCAAATACAGTTGTAGGAGGAGAAGAAGATGAACAATTTACTTCTATTAAAAACCACTCATATGTAGGAATTAATAAAATGTTACTTATAAATCCCTTAGATGATTCTGTTCAAATTATAGATAGAGCAGTAGAACCTTTTGATGAATTCCATAGATTTATAACAAACGACTTCCCTACCGGAAATAAATGTAAAGTAAAAATTATAGATGAATCTATTTCTACTAATTTAAAAGGAGAATATAGAATAAAAATGAATAAAGGATATTTACTTAAAACCTTTAAATTTGATGAAGCTGGAGAATATTCAGGTTCTTTAGAAGCAGCACATACAGGATGTTTATTAGAAAATAATTCAATGTATTTGTATAAAGGAGGAGAATTTACAGATAATTATATAGTTACAGGTTCTACAAATTATACTGCTCCATCTATTGACCAATCAAATCAACTTAGATTTAGATATGGTGTAGTTGAAATGTTTGCAGCACTTACTTCAAGCGGTCAACACGGACATCTTTTTGATCAAAGAAGGATAGGACCTTTATTTGTTTCTTCTTCTATTCATCAAAATAAATTTACACAAGAATACTATACAGGTAGTTATGGATTTGTAAAACACCAAACAAGTGGTGTACATGTTGAAACACAAGCTCGAATGATGGCTGCTTCTGGTTTAGGTTCCGCAAGTAGATTTATTGGGGTAGATACATTAAGTTATTTATCTGAACGTAATACGGATCCTCTTTTAACTGAACAAGAAAAAACAGAAGTACATGTTACCTTTTTTAAAGGTGCTAAAGATTTTGCACCAGGATATCACGATGAAAGAAGTATAGGTACTTTTGAAGTAGATGGAAATAAAGCCCAACTAGGTATAGAACAAGGAGATGTATGTAATGGGGGTTTACCTACAAACCATGAACTAGTATTTAAAGGTCCTAATGATGATAGATTTTTGCCTACCCAACATACTGTTTCAGATAATGTCCAAAATGCACATTTACAATCACTAGCTGATGGGACATGTGCTCCTACAGGAAGTTTACAAGGTACTGTAAATAATGATGGTGTTACAACAGCAACAGCAGCAACATTAGGAACCCAAACTCTTTCTGGATCTATACAAGCAGGAGTTACTGTAGATTATTTAGAAAATATGAATACATATGTTCAAGGAGGGGCTTTAGGAGTAGTAGGTTATCAAGGAGCTTTTAGTGCCTCTATTTTTAATGCAGCTAACCCTAACGGTATAGCTAACTCACAATATGGTAAACCTTTAAACAAAGTTAGTTTACCCGTATTTACAGCAGAC
>TARA_R110002020_G_scaffold25060_3_pt1 | contig 15619 bp, 17 predicted proteins | sample TARA_R110002020 | Tara Oceans TARA_R110002020 (sample SAMEA4396489) | marine metagenome | biome: Westerlies Biome; feature: [MES] marine water layer (ENVO:01000295) within the mesopelagic zone...; material: water (ENVO:00002006), including particulate matter (ENVO:01000060) such... | reverse complement strand
TGTTCGGCGCCCGCGCCGCTTCCACGCTCGCGGTCTACGAGCACCATCACGATCACACCCATCTGCCCGACGGGCGCGTCGAGCATGGCGACGGCTCCATCACCGATCATTGCCATCCCGATGACGGCCATCACCATCACCACCACGGCAGCGAGGGCAGGTCCGATGCTTGACGACTTCTTCACCCGCGCCCTCCTGGCGGGCATCGGCGTGGCGCTGGTGGCGGGGCCGCTGGGCTGCTTCATCGTCTGGCGCAGGCTCGCCTATTTCGGCGACACGCTGTCGCACGCGGCCCTGCTTGGCGTGGCGCTGGCCTTCCTGTTCGAGATCAACATCACGCTCGCCGTCTTCGGCGTCTCGGCCTGCGTCTCCATCGCGCTGCTTTTGCTGCAGAGGCAGGGAACGCTGTCGTCTGACGCGCTGCTGGGCCTGCTCTCCCATTCCGCCCTTGCGCTGGGCCTGGTCGCACTCGCCTTCATGACATGGATCCGCATGGACCTGATGGGCTTCCTGTTCGGCGACATCCTGGCGGTGTCGAGAATGGACATTGGCATCATCTGGCTCGGCGGCGCGGTGGTGCTCGCCGTCCTCGCCGTCATCTGGCGGCCGCTGTTTGCCGCCACCATCAACCGCGAGCTCGCCGAAGCCGAAGGCATGACCCCGGAGCGGGTCAACATCATCTTCATGCTGCTGATGGCCGCGGTGATCGCCATTTCCATGAAGATCGTCGGCGTGCTGCTGATCACGGCCATGCTGATCATTCCGGCCGCCGCCGCGCGGCGGTTTTCGTCAAGCCCCGAGCAGATGGCGCTGCTCGCGGCCATCATCGGCGCGGCGGCGGTGGTGGGCGGCCTGTTCGGCTCGCTCGAATGGGACACGCCCGCCGGCCCCAGCATCGTGGTGGCGGCGTTGATGCTGTTCATCCTGTCGCTGACGCCCGTCTTTTCGCGCCCGTCCCCGAAGCCCGTCGACAGGGCGGAGCGCGCGAGCGAACCCCGGAAAGGAACCCGGCCATGAACGAACATGTGCACGACACAGCGGACCTGACCAAGAACCAGACGCTGGTGATGGGCGCCCTGACCCGCTCGAAGGGACCCTTGAGCGCCTACACCATTCTCGATCAGCTGCGTGACAACGGGTTTCGCGCGCCGCTCCAGGTCTACCGCGCGCTAGACAAGCTGGTGGAATTCGGCCTGGTGCACCGGCTCGAAAGCCTCAACGCCTTCGTCGCCTGCCGCCATCCCGGCTGCGACGGCGACGACACCATCGCCTTCATGATCTGCGAGCGCTGCGGAGAGGTGAGCGAGATCACCGACACCGCCCTTGCCAACCGGCTCCGGCAACTGGCGGGCGAAGCGAGCTTCGCGCTGAAGAAGACCACCATTGAACTGCGCGGCATCTGCCGCACCTGCCAGGCCGCGTAGGGCCAGCGACTTAACGGACCACATACCGGTGGTCCTGCCGACCGTGGCGGACCAGATGACGCGGGGGACAGAAGGTTTCGTCGACCCGCTTCACTCCCGGCTCCGGCCGGTGAGGTCGGTCCGCACTGCGTCCCCCGCGTTCAGGAGGGCCTCCCAACCCGCCATGGTCAGCAGCGCATCCCGCCTCTGCGCCCCGATCGCCCGTCAATCCCCCGCTCCGAATTACGCCAGACTTGCCGGGTACGCCGTCGTACGCGGGCATGTTTCGACCTCGCTTCCGTTCCTATTCTTGAGCGAGCTGTTTGAGTGGGCACGGCAAATATAAACGATCCAGTTTCTAGAGATCGAAGCAATCAACACCGAAGATGAAATCAACGCCGTATGGATTTGCGGTAACCTCGGGTTCGGTCCAGTGATGCTTTAGAACGAAATCGACATCCTTGTCGCCGCGGCCGGACAGGTTCACCAGGATGGTTTGTGAGGGCGCGGTGCGCGCTGCCAGCTTGATCGCGAAGGCCAGCGCGTGGGCGCTTTCGAGAGCTGGTATGATCGCCTCCGACCTTGCCATGTGGAAGAAGGTGCTGATCGCCTCTGCGTCGCTGATGGTCGAGACGTTCAAGCGACCCGCCTCGTGCAGCATCGCGATTTCCGGTCCAACCCCGGGATAGACCAGGCCCGATGCCACCGACGACACTTGAGACGGCGTCCCGTCTTCCTGCTGCAAGACGACGGACCACGCGCCATGCAGCGTTCCGGGGGCTCCGAAGGAGAGTGTGGCGGCATGTTTTCCAGGCTCACCTGACTGTCCGAGAGGCTCCACCGCATGAAGCGTGACGGCGGCATCGTCAAGAAAACCCGCATACATGCCCATTGCGTTTGATCCGCCAGCCAGACAGGCAACGACGTGGTCGGGCAAGGCACCCCCGCTCAGGGACAGGAACTGTTCGCGGGCCTCTTGTCCAACCACCGCCTGGAAATCCCGCACGATCATCGGGAAGGGGTGCGGCCCGATTGCCGAACCGATGGCGTAAAGGGCGTGGTCGCGCTGCTCGACATAGGCGCTGAAGGCGGAATCGCTTGCCTCTTTCAAGGCGGACTGGCCCGTGTCCGCGGCAACCACCCGGGCGCCAAGCAGGCGCATGCGCCCGACATTCGAACTCTGCTTGCCGATATCAACTGCGCCCATATGGATCTCGCACTCGAGACCGAAATAGGCGGCCGCGGTGGCGAGCGCGACCCCGTGCTGACCCGCTCCGGTTTCAGCAATCAGCTTGCGCTTGCCCATCTTGCGGGCAAGCAGAGCGAACCCGACGCAATGATTGATCTTGTGCGCACCCGTGTGGTTCAGATCCTCACGCTTGACGTAGATACGCCCGCCCCCCACCTCGGCCGTGGTCTTTTCGAGAAAATGGACCGGCGTCGGTCGTCCCTGCAGGCCGACGCGAACCGTCGCCAGGGCCTGCTGAAAGTCCGGCGTGTCGCGCAACGACCGATAGGTCGAGGCGAGCTCGTCGAGCGCCGGCCAGGCCTCGGGTGGATAGTGATTGCCGCCAAACCTCCCGAAAAAGCCGTCGGCATCAGGAAATTTCATCAGATGTGCATGGTCTTGGTGTTGCATCCCGAAAACCTCGATGTTGATGGTCGAAGCTTACGCGACCCATCGCATGGAGGATTGAACAGGATTTGCATGGCGCGTGAGCGACAGCCGGACTGAGCGGCGTCAGGCCAGCCTGCCTATCGAGCAGCTTGATCAGCCAAGGGAACCGGGGGACCTGGACCGGCCTTTGTTCTGTCCCGGTCGGCCCACATCTCGGGAAAGCGCGCCGGGAGGCACTCCGAATACCTTCTTGAACTCTCGCGTGAAATGAGCCTGGTCGCTGAAGTCCAGCATGAGCGCCACCTCGCTGAGTTGAGAGCCCTCCGAAATCAACTCGCTGGCTTTAGCCACCCGGACCTGACGCATGTATTTCTGAGGCGGCATTCCGACTGCTTTGCTGAACGCCCTGACGAGATGGCTCTTGTGCACTCCCATTGCGCGCGCGAGTTCCTCGGTCCGCATCGCACGAGCGCAGTTGTTGCGGATCAGCTCGCAGGTCCTGCGCGCCAGCGCCCACGGGTTTTCATCGGCAGACTCGGTGGAGACGACGCAGGCTGCCAATACCCTTCCAAGCGATGCCTCGATGGAGTTGCCCGCCATCGCAGGCGCGTTCAGGGCTTCGACAAGCTCTCCGGCCACTGCGCTCTGCCTCAAAATGGAAGTTTCAATGGTGAGAGGGCGCTCGGAGCGCTCAAGCGCAAGACATCTGGTGAGAAGCTCTTTGGATGGGTACAGCGTCTCGTACTCGGCATCTTCCCCGGGACAAATTGCCGAGTGCACCTCGTAGGGGTTGAAGAAGAAGACGTCGCCGGCTCGGGCGGTTTCACTCCACCTGGCCGATCTGACCTCGGCCGTGCCCCGTTTGAGCGCTACGATCGAGTATGTGCTGTGAAAATGAGGATCAAAATGGTTCGCCGTCGCGCGCGCTCGCAACAGATCCGCTTGCTGCAACGCGAATCTCATGGATCTAACCTGCGTCATCGAAAGCGTCCGATTAGGGCCTGATTGCTCACAAGTCGTGGCCTCTCCCTCAGCCACCGGAAATAGACAGTCCGGCTCTCCGGAGTGTTCTCCGTCTACAGTCGAGTTAAGGCGCTTGCCGCCGGTATTGCAATCGGCGTTCCGTTGATTTCGCTGAGTTTAAAGCACCAAGTTCGCTGGCCACGCGATGGCGGCACGATCGAACGTCTCAACAGAATGCCGCATGATTGGCTTCGCCGCCTTGCGTGGACCTCGGGAGACGGTGTGACGTTCGGGGGCAAAGGCATTCGGCACGACCGTTATGGTGCCCGAGGCCGGCACGGGGCGTGGTCCGCCATATGCTATTCCACTTCCGCCCAGTGAGGATATGTGACGTAAGCGGTGAGGGCGCCGTCTGCGTGGGAGCGAATGATCACGGCGTTTCCCTTCGGCATATAGATAATTTCGCCGGGGCCAGCGGTCAGGGTCTCGCCATCGGTTTCGACCGAAATCCTTCCTTCCAGGACCACCATCACGTCATCGACGACGATATCGGTCTCCAGCACCTGGTCCGGGCCATACCGTCCGTACCCGACCGTGATCGGCCCCCCATGCCGTTGATCGGCCAGGTTCGCTGCGAAGATGTCGGCGTCCTGGCCGGGCGAGCGTTCGAAAAGGGCATCGGCGGGTTCAAAGCGTAGGACTTTCATCTCTTTCCTTTCTCCGTTTCGGTTCAGTTGGAAGTCAAAAATCATTGCCGACCGGTGCTTGCCGCGATGATGTCGGCGAATGTGGCCGTGGCTTCGGCGCCTGTGCTGCGGCCACTGGCAACCTCAGCCGCCAGGCACTCCCCGGCAGCGACCAAGGCCCGGCATCGCCTCTCGAGTTCGGCAGGAGCGAGGTCGGCATGCGGCCGGAGAACGGCGACGAACATCCCGATGCTGTGCTCTAGCAGATCGGCGAGGACCGAGGCTTGTTCCGGCGATCCGGCGAGGGCCGCGCCGACCGCATGAAAATCGCCCGTGACGTCGCTGGCGCAATCGATATAGGCCCGCGCCAGTTCTCCGACCGTTTCCCGCCTGCCTGTCTTGCTGCTCTCCATGCTTTCGCGGAACGCATCGATCTTCTCGATGTCGATCCAGCGATAGAGTTCCAGCAGGAGATCGTTGCGCCGGCGGAAATGATCGTAGGCGACAGGCTTGGAGACACCTGCGCGCTCGGCGAGCCGCGCAAGGGTGAGCCCATCCGTTCCCTCCGCTCCGACCATGCGTCGCGCGGTCTCGAGGAGTTGGCGATGCCGTTCTTCGTGCGAAAGACGCACTGCCCGCGTCGATCTTTCCGGTTTTTTCCTGTCCATACTGACGGAACCTACCAACCGTAACTTCGTTCCCTGCTTGTCACGATTTTTTGGCGTGCCACCAAAAAGCAGAGGAAAGAACCATGTCAGAAAGAAACATCGAACTGATCCGGCGGATGGCGGAATTCGAAACCGCGCATGACAGGGACCGGCTGTTTGCCCTCTACACCGAGGACGTGGTCTTTCGCGATGTCGCGCTGGATGTTCTCGCCTCCGGAAAAGACGAGGTGAGACGATTGCTGGAAACCGTCTATGCCGCGATGGAAGGCTATTCCATGACCTTGACCTCGGCTTTCGCCGATGAGAACGGCGGTGGGGCGGAATGGATCATGGCCGGCAAGCACACCGGCGATTTCATGGACTTTCCTGCAACCGGCATCTCCTGGGAATTGCGTGCGGCGTCGATCATGCGCTTCTCCAACGGTCTCGTCAGTCATCGCAGCGATTACTGGTCGGTTTCGAGCTTCACCCGGCAGGTCGGTCTTGAGTGACTGGGTCTCCATCACAGCTGAATGCCGGAAGGAGCACACACACGGTGGCCGTCTGCTGTGCGCACGATGCCGCAACCGCTGACGATCAGGTCCGCGCCCCGGACGCCTCGATCTCGGCTGCGAGTTGCTCGCACTTGGCGCGAGCCCAGCCGAGCGCATCGGAACCAAACACGAGCCGCCGCGCGGGGTTCTCGGACGACACTTCGGCCGCGATGAGGGCAGCCAGCGCCTCGGGGTCGTTCTGCTGGGCGCCGTTGGCTTGCGTGATAAAGGATCGGAAACCGGCGACCGCATCGGCATAGTCCGCAATATCCGTTTCACCCTGCCGTGCCGTGGACGGATCGAGAAAGTTGGTGCGCATCATCCCCGGCTCAACGATGAGAGAGCGGATCCCAAGCGGCGCGAACTCTTCGGCCAGCCCCTCCATCCAGCCTTCAAGCGCAAACTTGGACGCGGCATAAACCGATCCGCCAGCGTTCGAGACAAGGCCATTCACCGAGGAGATGGTGACCATCATGCCGGAGCGCTGCCGGCGCATCGTGGGCAGGACCGCACGCGCCACGTTCATCGCCCCGAAGAGGTTGATCTCGAATTGCCGGCGCACATCCTCGTCCTTGATCGTCTCGAACCATCCAAGCTGCGCGCGACCGGCATTGTTGACCAATACGTCGATCCGTCCAAACGCCTCGACGGCTGCGTCATGCGCAGCGGAAGCCGCGCGGGCATCGGTCACGTCGAGCGGCAGCACCAGCAGGCTTTCGTCCGAAGCGGAAAGCCGCTCCGCGAGCCCGTCCACGGTCTGGCTGGTCGCCACGACCTTGTCGCCGCCGGCCAGGGCCTTGAGGGCGAGCAGAAATCCCAGGCCTCTGCCGGCCCCGGTGATGAACCATACCTTGTCTGTCATGGGAAGCTCCTCTTGGGTTATTGATTTGATATTAGCCAATCAACAATGAGCGCGAATAGCGCTTGAGAATTTATCGGATCAAGTAGTATGTCTACTGAATGGACCCACGCAAGTTTTCCGATCTGGTCATCTTCCACCGCGTTGCCGCCGAGCGCAGTTTCACCGCCGCGGCACGCAGTCTCGGCGTGACCCAGTCCGCCGTCAGCCAGACGGTGAAGCGCCTCGAGAGCGATCTGGGGATCCGGTTGCTGTCCCGCTCGACACGCAGCCTGACCCCGACCGCCGCGGGCGAGCGGCTGCTGGACACGTTGGCCCCGGTCATCGCGGAGCTCGATGCCGAGATCGAGGATCTGGAACGGTTGCGCGAACAGCCCGGCGGCCGGCTGCGGGTGACCTGCGGAAAGCACGCGGCCGATACGCTCGTCTGGCCGGCCTTCTCAAGGTTGATGGCGGCGCATCCCGAGATCGAGGGGGAGCTGAGCGTGGAAAACCGGCATGTCGACATCGTCGCGGAGCGGTTCGACATCGGGATTCGGCTGCGCGAGGATCTGGAGATGGACATGATCGCCGTGCCCGTGGGGCAGCCCCTGAGAGCGGTGGTCGTCGGGACTGCGGGTTATCTGGATACCCGTAATCCGCCGCGAGTACCGCGCGAGCTTTCGGCACATCGTTGCATCGGTTACAGAAACGCCGGAGGCAGCCTGTCGCCATGGTCGTTCGAAAAGAAAGGGCATGCGGAAACGGTCAAGGTCTCGCCGTCCGTCATCGTCAATGATGGTGATGCGCTTGTGGCGGCGGCCTGCATGGGGATGGGCCTCGCCTACATGCTCGAGGACCTTGCCGCGCCCGCCCTCAAGGAGGGTCGTCTTGTGGAAGTCCTTGCCGACTGGTGTCCCCCGTTCCCGGGCTATCATGCTTTCTATTCGAGCCGCCGGCAGCCAACCCGCGCCTTCACGGTGTTTCTTGACTGCCTGCGACAGGAAAGCAGAGAGAGAGGCCTGTAGGATATCGGAGATGGGGACCTGCGCCCTAAGCGCCCTGCCGATGCGCTCGAAGGTCCGGACGTCAGGTGCTTTTCATCGCCATGGTCGCGCAAACAGGAGCAGCAGGTGAGTTCCAGAGAGGCACGTCACCGGTCTCGCTCCCCGAGCCTTGCGATTTCGGAATCGGCCAGACCCGACATCTGTTCCCCCATCACTTTGAGAAACACGAGCGCCCGTTCCCGGTAAACGGCATGGTGTTCAGGCGTCCTGTTCCAGGATTGCTGAATGGTGGTGCCGGGGGCGGCGATCTTCATTCCGTCACTGGCGAAAAGGGCCAGCGCCACTTGGTCGATGATGCTTGATGTCATGGCTAAACCTCCTCATTTGGATAGATCGGGCAGCTAGCAACCGACATTGTCACTATTGCGATCAGACTGCCCGTTCGGGAATTTTCGATGCCCAGCGCCGGTGACCCAAAAGCAGACACTCGGCGCATCAAGCCGGGATCCTCGCCTGGTTCTATTTTGCCTCATCGTGGGCTGGACGACCTGACCCCGCGTCCCCGTCAAAGCGCTGCAGGCGCTGGCCAGGGAGGAGATAGTAGGGTGTTCGCCACCCCGGAAGTGCCGCGAGCCGGTCCAGCCAGGCGCGCACGTGCGGATAGCTGCGGCCGAGGGTGTATCCAGTCTCATCCTCGGGATAGGACAGGTAGGCACACATCGAAATGTCGGCGATCGTGGCTTCGACGCCGACCACGAACGGCCGGTCCCGGAGATGATTTTCGAGGATCCCGAGGAAATCGTCGATGCGGCGGCGAAAGTGTGTCAGCACTGCCGGATCCGCGCCTTCGCTGAACGTCCTCATGAAGCGATAGGTGGCCATATACCCCGACATCTTTTGGTTGTCCCAGAAGAGCCACCGAAGCACCTCGTACCGTGATTCCTCCCCACCGGCGAGACGGCCGAATTTCTCCGCCAGATAAAGCAGGATCGGTCCCGTCTGTGTCAGCCGCCGTCCGCCTTCTTCAAGGACAGGAATCTCGCCCATCGGGTTGAACTTGCGACGCCATTCCTCACTCCAGGTTATTCGTCCAGAGAAATCGGTCCACACCAGTTCAAATGGCTGCTCGCACAGGGTCAGTATTTGGGCAATCTTGTAGCTGTTGCCCGATTCCGGGAAATAGTGGAGACGATACGCTTCGGCCATGTCGGCTGCTTCCTCTCATCCAATGCTTCTGTTCGGCCATCTGACGGTGATGCGCGTTTGCTGTCATGATCGCCCCAAAACCTGGTTCGTGGCGGGGACTGGCGCATGCCTCGCACGCGCCAGTCTCGATATGGTTGGTCCAACGGGGGCCTTATGGACTAGCTTTTGGTCTCAGGTTCGCGCGAAGGATAACTGGCTCGCAGGAACTCTGCCGGCGTCGTCGGCTTGCGGCCGAGGAGTTTCTCCAGATCGCCGGGCTTGCCCTCCCACTCGCCGGCGTTGACGCCATGAACCCAGCCAAGCACAAACCCGGCAGCCGGTTCAGGCAGGCCGCCGGAAACGAGGTTGCCGATGTACTCCTCATCGGAGACGGTCTTGTACGGTACAGGTCTGCCGCTGATGTCCGACAGGATCTGCGCTATGTCCGAAAAAGACACCGCCGGGTCGCCATACAACGAGTAGGACTTGTTCTCATGGCCAGCCTCGGTCAGCACGACGGCATGGGCTTCCGCGAGTTCCTCACGGAGGGCATAGCCCGCCTTGCCTGTCCCCGCCGGGGTAAGGACACCCTTTGCCAACGGATTCCCACCGACATAGCCCGGGATATTCTCAAGAAATGGCGGATGGCGCACCAGCGTATGGGTCAGCCCGGAAGCCATGAGTTTTTCCTCGACGAAGATGTCCTCGTCGGTGACCTGTGGCAGCCTGAAGGCGGAGCCGGCATCATGGATGATCGGCATGTAGACGATGTGCTGGACGCCTGCCTGCTTGGCGGCATTGATGACGTTCTCGTGCTGGGTATTGCGATCGGTAAAGGCGTGGGTTGACACGAGCATGACCTTGTCGATCCCTTCAAAGGCGCGGACCAGCCCCTCGTAATCGAAGTAGTCGCCCTTGCGAATTTCGATCCCTTCGGCGGCAAGATCTGCCACCTTGCCCGGATCGCGCGCGAGGCCGGCAAGGTCATTGGCGGGCACGCGCTTTGAAAGATGTTTGAGGGTCATGCGGCCGATGTTGCCGGTCGCGCCGGTGACAAGGATCCTGGTCATTGATTTTCCTTTCGTGAAGGGGGTTGGTGCGGCGGAGTTGCGCAGCACACTGGGTTGATTTCGGGAGGACAAAAACGGTCAGACGACGATCACGATCTTTCCGATCGTTCGCCTGCTTTCGAGCTGTTCGTGGGCGCTCTTCATGTTCGGGGCCGTGAGGCCGTCGAGCCTGGTCGAAACGATCGGGCGCAGCCCACCAAAGAGAGCGCGATCGGCGATCTCGGCGAGGATCTTGCTCTGACTGGCCAGATCGAACTCGCTGATCACCTTTGCGAACACCATCTCGGTGTGAAGAGAGATGGATTTCGGCACGATTGGGCTTGCGTCGAATGGCGGTGCGATATCGACGGCAGACAAGTGGCCGAAGGGCCTCAACAGCTCGGCGAACCAGCCCAGGCTTCCTGCTGTGCCAGCGGTGGAAAACACCATATCGACCTGGTCGATTCCGGCGGCGCCGAGCTGGGCGATCACGTCCTGGCTGTGATCCACGACCAGATCGGCCCCCATCATCTCGCACCACTCCTTCGAGTCCGGACGCGAGGCGGTGGCGATGACGAAGGCGTCGGTCTTGGCTTTCAGTACCTGGATTGCCATGGAGCCCACGCCGCCGGCGCCACCGACAACGAGCACGCGGTCGACCCCGGACGGCAGCCCATCGCGGTCGCGGAACATCGCCTCCCATGCCGTCAGGCCCCCGATAGGCAGGGAAGCGGCATCAGCGAAAGCAAGCCCATCGGGGATCCTGGCGACGACGCGATGGTCGACAGCAAGGCGTTCTGCCCAGCATCCATCGCGGGTTACGTCTCCGGTGCCCATGACCCGGTCGCCTACCGCGAAACCTTCCGTATCCGGACCGACCTGGAGCACCACGCCGGCGAATTCCCAGCCCAGAATGACGCGCCCGCCGGGTTCGGCGCTGCGCAGGCTCCTGATCAAAGCCTCGCCGGGATTGACCCCGACCGCTCGGATGCCGACCAGCAGATCGGCATCACGCAGCTCGGATTCAGCGACGTCCATCTCCCGGATGGCATAGCCGTCGAGAGTGTGGGCCTTCTCGTAGGCAAGCGCTCTCACAGCACGAACCGATCATGAAGGGTGAGGTTGAGGCCCGCCAGGGGACCACCGACCTGCTGCTGCCTGCCGCCGAATGCGAGTGTGCCGAGATCGACAGCGGCGAAGCCCACCTGTTCGAGCACGTCGCCAAGCGCCTGCTTCGCTCCGGCATCGTCGCCCGAGATGAAGAGAACGGTTCTTGGCTTTTCAGGCGACGTGTCATCGATCCATTTCATGGGGATTGAATTGAACGCCTTGATCACCTTGGCGCCCACCGCCTGATCGGCAACGATCTCGCTCGAGGTGCGGCCGGAGAGGTCGCCGAGATCGCTCGGGGTCTCGGGGTTGATCCGGTTCGTGGCGTCAATCAGGGTTCGGCCGGACCAGTCAGGGACCGACGCGAGGGCCTCCGGGACATGTGCCCATCCGACGCTCAGCACGACAAGATCTTGCCCGGCGGCGTGTTGCGGCGTGCCGGCGGATGCGCCGGCACCGAGACTGCGGACGATATCGGTGAGCGTGTCAGGCCCACGGCTGTTGCTGAGCACGACCTCGTGCCCGAATGGCAATATGTGGCGGGCAATCGTCTGCGCGACGACACCTGCTCCAATAAAACCGAACTTCATGGAGGCCTCCTGGAAAGCTGCACTCGCTGTCATGGCTCTGTGATCATCGACGGCGGTCTGCGCGTCGACATCGTCGTCCAACCCAGTTAAGACAGGGCAGACTTTGGTTCCAGTACTGACTATTTTGTAAGTATCGAATTTGGGAGAATGGAATGACCGAGACGAATTTCCAATGTGGGCTGGAAGCGGTCCTGGCGATCCTTGGCGGGAAGTGGAAGCCGCTCATCGTCTATCATCTCGCCAGCGGCACCAAGCGCACCGGGCAACTGCGCAGGCTCGTTACCAATGTGAGCGAAAAAATGCTGATCCAGCATCTGAAGGAACTGACCGATGACGGCGTCATTCGCCGTATAGATTTCAAGAAGGTGCCGCCGCATGTGGAGTACGAATTGACCGACTTCGGGCAAAGCCTGGCCCAGCTGCTCGCGCCGCTATGCGAATGGGGAACCCGCCACAACGCTGAGGTCGCGATGATCGTACAAAAGCGGGACACCGGGACAAGGGTGCCTTAGTGGCGTCGCTTTCAATTTTGCGAGCCTTGTCGACAAGATGGACCATCCGAGGCGAGCGCCCCAAACTTCAGACGTATTGACGTTTGAAACCGTTGTCTGTGGCCGCTTTTGGGAAAAGCGAAGCTGTCCTGAATGACCGATTTGGGGGCGCAAAGCGGAAATGATTTCCGGTACGGGGCCGAAAGCAGACATTCCGCTCCTGTCGCTTAAACCAAAGAAGCGGACATCCTTGCATTCAAGCCCACGAGCATTTCTCGCCAGGGCGGGATCGCTTTACCTCAAATTTCAATAGGTTCTGAAGGGTTCAGCGCGCCCTCAATGTTGTGACCCGGTTCTCTATCATCGAGTGTCCGGGCAGGATCTGGAACGGACGCATAAATGTTCGGCGCGATCGACTTTGCTTGGAAACGCAAAGTCATCTATGGCGGCTCTCCTTCGCTGAAGTCTATCCCCGAGGGCGCGGCGAGCGCCGCTTCTTGCGGCCCATGCGGGTCTTCCGGACTGTGCGAATGCGTCACCATTTCCGTGGTCGCCTGGGCGATATAGCCGTCCCCACCATAGAAGGCGAAGTGCAGTCCCCAATAGGCAGAGCCATACAAGAGGAACGCAACAGCCATTCCTGCCGGGATATGGCGGAGTTTGGTCTTGAGTTTTGGCAGGAAATACGTGGCCCGGCCCTGATCCGCCGCCACGGCGAGCAGCACGGCCATGATCAATCCGTGGCCGATGAGATCGACCCGTCCGAAAGGCCATACGGCGGCTGTGAAGATGACCAGCAAAGCAAGCGCCGCCAGCCGGCGGAGCAGCGGTGTCCAGACCAACCCGAGCCCCAGGGTGAATTCTGCAACTCCAGCCATCGGAATGAACACGTCCCGTGGCAAGCCGAAGGTCAGGAACGGCTTTTCCGCGACCAGCGGATAGAACCAGCTTGGATAGGCGAACTTTTCAAGGCTTGACCACATCAGCGCGACCGCGAGCCCCCAGCGAAGTGCTTCCAGACGGTGAACGCGCCAGTTGGCGTGCTTCGATGGTTCAAGGACAAGATATGCGGCGACCCCCAAGCCGAGCGTAAGATAGTCGAACAGATGAAAGAGTTCATAGTCGCGAAGCGCCAGAATCCACAGCGCCACGATGCCCAGTCCGGCGACAGGCATCGTCATGCGCGAGAATATCATTGCTGCGACAACTAGCTGCATCCATGACACCCACTCGGCGGGCGTCTTGAGATCCGGCGTGAGATAGACGCCACCCACCGCGAATATTGCGACGAAGAAGGCCGCAATGATCGCCCTCAAGTAGTCATCCAGCCGGTTCGAGAGGGGAGTTGTCAACACATCTAAGGTGTCCAGCGTGGGGCCTCCAAACCTGCTGCGCTCGAACGCACGCGCTACGGTGAAGAACACCACGACGATTCCAATTCCGAGCCAGAACCATTGGTTGGACAGGGTCTGGCTGACAGGCGCCGGTGGCGCGCCCACGATGTAGGGGGCGAACCACTTGACGTGAGCCTGGGCAGATGTCGCCTGGATTGCCGGCCAGGCAGCAAGAGCTATGACCAGCGAACAGCGGCCTTTAAATTTATGCCGTAAGGCAAACATGTCCTGTCCCTCTCTCAGGTCGCGTGACGACTGGTGCGGAATGATGCGGCTTTCCACCCAGCAGGCGTGAGCGCTTCAATCTGTTTGAGGAATGGGAGCCGCGGGGTTGATGAGACCGGCCTGGCGGAGATCGCGCCAGAAGGCACCCGACACCATTTCAGCACAGGCCGCGCTGTCCTCCGCGATCCGCTCCGGTCGGCTGGCACCCGGTATGACGGCGGCAACGGCTTGGTTCGCGAGCGCGAAATGCAGGCCGGCGGCCTTCATGCTGACGCCATAGCCGTCTGCGATTGCCTTGATTTTTGCGACCTTGTCCAGGATCTGCGGGGTGGCCGGCGAATAGTCGAAATTCGGGCCACCGACCAGCGCGCCAGAACTGTAGGGGCCGCCGACGACGATCCCGAGGCCCCGTTCCTCGACCAGGGGCATAACGCGCTGCAAGGCCCGATCGTGGTCGAGCAGGGAGTAGCGACCGGCGAGAAGGAAGCCATCCGGACGCGGTTCTTTCAGGCCGAGCAGCAGTTCGATCGGCTCGACGCGGTTGACGCCCAGACCCCAGGCCTTGATGACACCTTCGTTCCGCAAGCGATCCAGAACCCGGAAGGCGCCGAGCCGCGCGCTTTCAAAGACGCCCAGCCATTCGTCACCATAGAAATCCTGCGCAACGTCGTGCACCCAGACGATCTCGATGCGGTCGGTTTTCAACCGTTCGAGACTGCCCTCGATGGAGCGCATGGTTGCTTCTGCCGAATAGTCGTTCACGACTTTGTTGCGACGGCCGTATTTGAAGACACCGTTTTCTCCGAAGCCGCTTTCGCTGACGTCCTCGATCTCGTCGAGAACCAGCCGACCGACCTTGGTGCTGATCACGTATTCGTCGCGCGGCTTGTCCGCGAGCGCCTCGCCCATGCGGATTTCGGCCAGACCCGCGCCGTAGAAGGGGGCGTTGTCGAAATAGCGGATCCCGTCGCTCCAGGCCGCCTCCACCGTCTCCAATGCCTCCTTATCCGGGATCGCCCGGAACATGTTGCCCAGCGGCGCCGTGCCGAACCCCAGCCGACTGGGGAGAATGTCCTTGAGTGTCATCTGTCTTGATCCTTTCTATCTGAGCGGCGCACGGCGCCATGATGCTAGGAGGCGGTAGCGACGACCGCGTCCTCGTCGAGCTTCTGGTTCGTGGACAGGACCTGATAGCGGAGATGCAACAGCCCCCCTTTGAGGGTCGTCACCGAAATCAGGTCGAGGGGACGCGCGCCAACGACATTCTGGTCGAAGGTGGTTGGCATGCCCGGCTTGCCGTCGGCGACTGGCAGGATCAGAAGGCTCACTTCATCGATCAGATCTCGCCCGAGAAAGGTGCCGTTGATCACGCCCCCGCCTTCAAGCAGGATGGTCTCGATGCCGAATTCGGCGCGAAGGATGTGGAGGGCACGGTCAAGGTCGATCTCCGCATCGCCCGCGAAAATATAGGAAATGCCATCCCTGCGCAGTTCCGCGATACAGTCGTCGGATACATCGGTCGTCAGGACCGCGATCAAGGCGTCGCCATTTACGCGCTCGCGGTTGAGATGCAGGCACCCCGACCCGTCGAGATAGACCGCATAAGGAGCCATCCCTGCCGCGGCTGCCTTCCAGGTCCGGCGGGGATAGATCCTGTCGGCAGACATCCGGCGCACTTCGCCGACGGCGAATTCCGCCATCGTGACGCTACCGACGAGCCACGCATCGCTGCGCAAGTCGCGGTGAAGCGCCTCGTAGGCATCTTCACAATCCGCCGACAACGGCCAGCCGACCTTGTTGATCCGGCCATCGATGCTGGACATCATGTGCAATGTAATCCTGGGTCTCATGGTCACTCC
>TARA_R110002020_G_scaffold6295_23_pt1 | contig 15622 bp, 15 predicted proteins | sample TARA_R110002020 | Tara Oceans TARA_R110002020 (sample SAMEA4396489) | marine metagenome | biome: Westerlies Biome; feature: [MES] marine water layer (ENVO:01000295) within the mesopelagic zone...; material: water (ENVO:00002006), including particulate matter (ENVO:01000060) such... | reverse complement strand
GCCCGAGCCGCGCAGGGCCGAGAAATTGGTGCCGGTGCCCGAGCCATATTTGAACAGGCGCGCTTCGCGGACCCAGAGGTCCATGATGCCGTTTTCATTGACCAGGTCGTCATTGACCGACTGGATGAAGCAGGCATGCGGCTGCGGATGCTCGTAGGAGCTCTTGGAGCTCACCAGCTTGTGGGTGAAGGGGTCGACATAGAAGTGACCCTGGCCGGGGCCATCAATGCCATAGGCCCAGAAGAGACCCGTATTGAACCATTGCGGCGAATTGGGCGCCACGCGCTGGCTGGCCAGCATATAGGCGAGCTCGTCAAAGAAGGTGCGGGCATCTTCTTCGGAGTCGAAATAGCCGCCCTTCCAGCCCCAATAGGTCCAGGTGCCGGCCAGGCGATCGAAGACCTGGCGGCTGTCCATTTCCGAACCATAGCGCTCATTCTCGGGCAGCTTGGCGAGCGCAGCTTCGTCGGGGACGGAGCGCCACAGCCAGCTCGGCACGGAATTCTCTTCGACCTTCTTGAGTGCCTTGGCGACGCCGGCCTTGCGGAAATATTTCTGGGCAATGATGTCGGCAGCCACCTGGCTCCAGCCAGCGGGCACGGCAATATCTTCAAGCTTGAAAACGACAGAGCCATCGGGATTGCGAATCTCGCTCGTGGCCGAACGGAATTCGAGACCGGCATAGCGGTCTGCATTGGCTGTGGTAAACCGGCGTTCAATGCGCATAGTCGTCTTAGTCCCCATGTAACGGGCACAGGTGCCCGCGAGCCGAAAAACCCGGCTTCTAACCCAAATCTGTTTTGACGCGTCACCAACCGAGCCCGTGGCCGAACTCGACAAACATGCCTGTGCCCCCGATTGGCGCCGGTCTGATGCCAGCGCTCCGAGCGGGGGACTGCGGCCCCCGGCAGTCAATGCTGCGGGCCTCCCCTAAAACATCTGCCGATTCAAACCACGCGTCAACGCAAGAAATCACAAGGTCTAGTGGTGCAGGGGGTCGCCAAGACAACCACTGGTAGGCTCAATATGTGGATAGCGGGGACAAAGTTCAATAAAATCCTGCCTTTGCCGACCCCGTTTTATCCCGCTTGCGGTGTCACATGAGGGGCCCAGACGTGAGGCCAGCAACCGCCGCTAAAGCGCCGAAAAGCCTCACGCTTCCGGGTCCTGTCATCCGATGTTCATATGGCGTTAACCATAGCAGAAAAGCCCAGAATCAGACAGGGCAAAACCCTGTCAAGCGCAGAAAATCGCTGTCCCGGCGCCATGCGCAACCATTCCGGCGCTTGTGCTGGCCCACCCCGCCAGGCCGCTATGGGCAGCATGCAGGGCAGGGGCGCGCTGCCTGCATTGCCCTTGATATCGGCCGCGCGAAAAACCTGCCAAACACTAGGCTAGCCCCCCGGCCCATGGTACACCCGGGCCAAAGCAAAGCTTCGACGGCGGAATCGACAAGTGGCAAAATCGGGCATCAAGCAGTTCCTCAGTGAAATCTTCTCCTGGTGGGGTGGTCAGACCTGGGGCACAAGGCTGTGGATCTGGCGCTTCGGCGACTATGTCGGCAGCGACGAATTCGGCAATCAATACTATCAGGACAAGAAGGCCGACCGGCGCTATGTGACCTATGCCGGTCCCGCCGATGCCTCCACCATTGGCAATGGCTGGCATGGCTGGATGCATCACCGCACCGATATCGTCCCCACCAAGGCCAATTATGTCGCCAAGGGCTGGGAACAGCCGCACCAGCAGAACCTGACCGGCACCGCTGCCGCCTATCGTCCCGATGGCAGCCTGCTCAACAAGGGCGAGCGCCCGCGCGTGACCGGGGACTACGACGCCTGGTCGCCTGAATAGAGCCGGCGCCTTGCGCCATTCCCGTTTCCGGCGCCACATCATGCTGGCGCTGCCGCTGCTGGCAGCGCTGGCTTCGGCTGGCCTGACGGGCGCCGCACTGGCCCAGCCGATCGCCAATCCGGTTGCCGCCTTTGCCGGGCTCGACAAGATTACCGGCCGCATTACCCGCTTTGACGTCTATATTGACGAGACCGTGCTGTTCGGCGCGCTCGAGCTGACGCCGCGCGCCTGCTACAGCCATCCGGTGACCGAAGCCCAGCGCGTCTCGGCCTTTCTCGAGGTCGACCAGCGCAGCCTGACCGGCACCTCGCGCCGCATCTTCACCGGCTGGATGTTTGCCGATAGCCCCGCACTCAACGCCGTCGACCATGCCGTCTATGACGTCTGGCTGATCGAGTGCAAGACCAGCACCGATATCCCGCCGCCCGACGCCAGGGACTAGCCGGGCAGGCAGGCGCCATTCCTGCTCTGGCCTCGGGTCCGGATCAATATGGCCGTCAATATGCCGTCCGTACGGCGCCGGCGCCACAATGGGTCCCAGGATGGGGCGAGGCCGCGCCGCCATGCGACCACCCAGCCATGTATCCGACAAGGGACCGGCGCTAAGGCCTTGATACTCGGCGCCGGCCTGAAAGGCTCAGCGCTGCCCGTCGGCCTCGATCGCCAGCCTGACCCAGCGGCCATTGGGCGCGCACTGGATGACCAGACTGTCGCTATTGCGGATGCCCAGCACGGCGCCGACTGATGACAGCTCTCCCTCGAGCAGGCAGCCCAGCACCGGGGCGTCAGCCGCCATCCTGGTCCAGCCGCTGCCCGGCTGGCAGACGACGCCGCCCTCGCCGGCATTGAGGCCGGCGCCGGCCGAAAAGGCCACGTCACCGGCCCAGCAGCGCGTCTCCTTGACACTGGCCTCCTGCGCCGCCACCGGGCCGGCCAACAGCGCCAGCAGCCAGAAAAGCGCCGCCGCGCGCATCAGTATTTCCGCAGCAGGCCGACCAGGCGACCCTGGATCTTGACGCGGTCGGGCGGGAAGATGCGCGTCTCATAGGCCGGATTGGCCGCCTCGAGCGCCACCGTATTGCCCTTGCGGCGCAGGCGCTTGAGCGTGGCTTCTTCATCATCCACCAGAGCCACGATGATCTCGCCGGTGCTGGCGGCGTCCTGCTTCTTGATCAGGACCGTGTCGCCATCGAAAATGCCGGCATCGATCATCGAGTCGCCGCGCACTTCGAGTGCATAATGCTCGCCACTGCCCAGCATTTCGGGCGGCACCATAATGGTATGGGAATGGTTCTGGATGGCCTCGATCGGCGTACCGGCCGCAATCCGACCCATGACCGGAATGGCGATCGGCCTGGCATAGTCCTCGGCCGCCGACATGCGCGAGGGCGGGCTGGCCACCTTGCCCAGATTGCCCTCGATCACCGACGGCTCGAAGCGCGCCTTGCGGCCGCCCAGCGACGGATTCATCGAATCGGGCAGCTTGACCACTTCGAGCGCCCGCGCCCGGTTGGGCAGCCGGCGGATGAAGCCGCGTTCCTCAAGGGCCGTGATCAGCCGGTGAATGCCCGATTTGGACGCCAGATCAAGCGCATCCTTCATCTCGTCGAACGATGGCGGAATGCCGCTTTCCTTCATCCGTTCGTGGATGAACATCAACAGCTCGTGTTGTTTGCGCGTGAGCATGGGCCCCTCGGGGTGAGAATCGGAACATAGACAGAACGACTATAGTTGTTCCGGTTGTGTTCTGCAATAACTTCCGGGGCTCATCTTGCCCGGATGTCGCGCTTCAGAAGGCGTCTATCGCCACGGCATCGACCAGGGCGCCGGCTGGCTGGCCCGGATCATGTTCACCCTGCACGATCAGCATGTCGGCAAGCGCCAGCGAGGAAGTATGCCCGCTATCGGTCTGGGCGATCGGCATGAGCGCCGGGCCGCTGGTCGTGTGGATCAGCCGGGCCCGCATGAAGTGCCGGCGCGCACTATTGGCCGGCGTGGGTCCGGCCAGGGGCAGGCGCCACAGCCCCGATTCGGCATGGCCCAGCCAGGCGCGCAAAGCCGGCTTGATGAAGACGATGGCCGTGACCATGGCCGAGACCGGATTGCCCGGCAGGCCGAAAACCAGCGTCCGCCCGCGCGTGCCGAACATCAGCGGCTTGCCCGGCCGCATATTGATCTTCCAGAAATCGAGCGTCACGCCCAGCTCGAGCAGGATTTCCTGGACGATATCATGATCGCCGACACTGGCGCCGCCGGTAGTGATCAGCATATCGGGCGCGTCGGCAAAGATCGCCGTCAGCTTGGCGCGCAGCTGGTCGCGGTCGTCCCGGGCAATGCCATGGTCGGTGATAGTCTGCGCATAGGGCGCCAGCAGCGGCGCCAGGCCAAAGCTGTTGGAGGCGACGATCTGATCGGCTCCCAGAGCCGTGCCGGGCAGTTCGAGCTCGTCGCCGGTCGCCAGCAGCGCCAGGCGCGGCCGCCGCGCGACGGTCAGGGCAGGGGCATTGGCTGCCGCGGCGACCGCCAGCTGCATCGCCGTCAGCCGCGTGCCGGCCTCGACCAGAACCTGCCCATTGGCAAAGTCATTGCCCTTGGCCCGCACGCTGCGCCCCGGCTGCGGCGTGCTGGAAAACCGCACCAGATTGCCATCGGCGCTGGCCTCTTCCTGCATGATCACCGCATCGGCGCCGGTCGGCACCGGCGCCCCGGTAAAGATCCGCACGGTCTCGCCGGCACCGACCTGCCCGGCAAAGCCGGCACCGGCCTGCGACGTACCGATCAGGGCGAGGGCATGGCCGGGCACGACGTCACCCGCCCGCACGGCATAGCCATCCATGGCGCTGGCATCGAAAGGCGGCTGGTCATGCCGGGCCACGACCGGGGCAAACAATACCCGCCCGGCCGCCTCGGCCAAAGCCACGCTTTCCCCAAGAGGGGGCGGCACACGGGCCAGAATGGCGGCAATGGCGGCCTCAACCGGGAGCAGGCTCATGCGCGCAGATAGTCGCCGGAGGCGCCGCCCGATTTCTCCAGCAGGCAGATATCGGTGATCACCATGCCGCGGTCGATGGCTTTGGCCATGTCATAGAGCGTGAGCGCCGCGGTTGAAGCGGCCACCAGGGCTTCCATCTCCACGCCCGTCGGGCCGGTCGTTTCCGCCGTCGCCAGGATCAGCACAGCATCCTCGCCCATTTCGGAAATCTCCACACTGACCTTGGTCAGGGCAATCGGGTGGCAGAGCGGGATCAGCTCGGCGGTCTTCTTGGCGGCCATGATGCCGGCAATGCGGGCCACGGCCAGCGCATCGCCCTTTTTGAGCCCGCCGCCCATAATCGTGGCAATGGTCTGGGGCAGGGCGACGATCCGCGCCTGGGCCACGGCCCGGCGGCGCGTCGCCGGCTTGTCGCCGATATCGACGATATGGGCTTCGCCGCGCTCGTTGAGATGGGTCAGCCCGCCCGCCATCAGGCCCGGACCCCGACACCACCATGCAGCAGCGCCCTGGTCGCTGCGGCCACATCGTCCTGCCGCATCAGGCTCTCACCCACGAGGAAACTGCCGATCCCGGCCGCCTCGTTGAGCTTGAGCAGGTGCGCATGGTCGACAATGCCGCTCTCGCTGACGAGAAATGTGCCCTGGGGCACGCCGACGGCGAGCTTGACCGAGGTCTCGAGCGTGGTTTCGAAAGTGCGCAGATTGCGGTTATTGATGCCGATAAAGCTTGCCCCCAGCGCCAGGGCACGATCGAGCTCGAGCTGGTCATGCACCTCCACCAGCGCATCCATCTGCCATTCCTCGGCGGCATCGAGCAGGTAGCGCGCCACATCGTCGCCCACGGCGGCCATGATGATGAGAATGCAGTCGGCCCCCCAGGCACGCGCTTCGGCCACCTGATAGGTCTCGAACAGGAAATCCTTGCGCAGCACCGGCAGGCTGACGGCGGCGCGGGCCTCGATCAAAAAGCGCGGCGAGCCCTGAAAGCTCGGCCTGTCGGTCAGCACCGACAGGCATGCTGCCCCCGCCTGCTCATAGGCACGGGCAATGGCGGCCGGATCGAAATCGGCCCGGATCAGCCCCTTGGACGGGCTGGCCTTTTTCACCTCGGCAATGAGCGCAAACTCGTCTTTTGCCCGCTTGGTCTTGAGCGCCTTGAGAAAACCGCGCGTCGGCGTCTGGTCATGCGCCTGCGCCACCACTTCGGCCCAGGGGCGCATGGATTTGGCGGCAGCGATTTCCTCGCGCTTATAGAGCTCGATCTGCTTGAGAATATCGGTCATTCATGCCGTCCGTTCGAAACTGCCACGAGGCGGGCTATGGTATCTTTGGCCTTGCCGGTGTCGATGGCGTCGCGCGCCAGCGCAATGCCGTCCTCGATGCTGTCCACCCTGTCGGCCACCAGCAGGGCCGCGCCGGCATTGAGCAGCACCGTGTCGCGATAGGCCCCCGGCGCCCCCTCGAACAGCGCCAGCATGGCCGCCGCATTCTCCGCCGGGTCGCCGCCCAGCAGGTCCTTGGGGTCGGTCAGCGACAGGCCAACCTGCTCGGGATGCAGCTCGAAGCTGCGCAGGTCGCCATTGGCGATCTGGGCGACAAAATTGGGACCCGAGGTCGAGAGCTCGTCGAGGCCTTCGCTCGAATGCACCACCCAGGCCTTGATGGCGCGGTTGGCCAGCAGGGCTGCCGCCACCGGCTCGACCCACTGCTCGGCATAGACGCCCAGTAGATAGCGCCGCACCCCGGCCGGATTGGATTGCGGCCCCAGCAGGTTGAACAGCGTACGCACGCCCAGTTCCGCCCGCGCCGGACCGACATGGCGCATGGCCGGATGGTGGCTGGGCGCGAACATGAAGCCGATGCCGGCCTTGGCAATGGTATTGCCGATTTCCTCGGGCGTCAGATCGAGCTTGACGCCGAGCGCCTCGAGCACCTGCGACGCGCCCGAGCGCGAGGAGAGGGCCTTGTTGCCATGCTTGGCCACCGGCACGCCGGCGGCCGCCACGACCAGGGCCGTGGTCGTGGAAATATTGAGGCTCCCCACGCCATCGCCGCCGGTGCCGACAATGTCGATGGCGCCGTCGGGGGCGCTGACCGGGACCATCTGCTCGCGCAGGATCGAAACGGCGGCGGCGATCTCGCCCACTGTCTCGCCCTTGATGCGCATGCCCATCAGGAAGGCGCCGATCTGGCTGGGCGTCGCCTCGCCGGCCATCAGGATGCGCATGACGTCGCGCATTTCCTCGCCCGTCAGGTCGCGCCCCTCGGCGATCTTGCCCAGTGCCTGCTTGATATCCATCAGGCGGCTCGCTTCTGGTTGAAGTCGCGGGCGAGGTTGAGGAAGTTCTGCAGCAGGGCATGGCCATTCTCGGAGGCAATGCTCTCGGGATGGAACTGCACCCCATGCACCGGCAGGGTCTTGTGCTGCATTCCCATGATCAGGCCATCCGCCGTGGTGGCGGTCACTTCCAGACTATCGGGCAGGCTTTCGGGCCGCACGATCAGCGAATGGTAGCGCGTTGCCTCGAAATCATTGTTGAGGCCGCGGAACAGGCCCTTGCCGCTATGGTGGATCTTGGATGTCTTGCCATGCACCAGATGGGGCGCGCGGATCACCTCGCCGCCCATGGCCTGGCCGATGGCCTGGTGGCCCAGGCAGACGCCCAGAATGGGGATCTCGGCCTGGAAGCGCTCGATCAGCGCCAGGCAGATGCCGGCCTCGTTGGGCGTGCAGGGCCCGGGCGACAGCACAATGGCCGCTGGCGCCATGGTGGCGATGTCATCAAGGGTAATCTTGTCGTTACGCGCGACAGTGATGTCGGCGCCGAGTTCGCCCAGGAAATGCACGAGATTGTAGGTAAAGCTGTCGTAATTATCGATGACGAGGGTCTTGGTCATGGGCCTGTCCCTGAAAGCTGGTTCTGGTGAAGCGGTTCAGAACCAGCCCCGCCATCGCGTCGCCATTATGCCTGTGCCTATCATTGCCCGATCCTCGCCTCGCCGGCATAGCGTAGCGCTTCCTCGGCGGCGCTGAAAAGGGCACGTGCCTTGTTTTCGCATTCCATCTGCTCGAGTTCGGGCACGCTGTCGGCGACAATGCCGGCCCCGGCCTGCACATGCAGCTTGCCATCCTTGAGGATGGCGGTGCGCAGCACGATACAGGTATCCATGGTGCCATCGGCGCCGAAATAGCCGACGCAGCCGCCATAGATGCCGCGCCGCGAGCTCTCCAGCTCGTCGATGATTTCCATGGCCCGCACCTTGGGGGCGCCGGACACGGTGCCGGCGGGGAACCCGGCCGAGAGCGCATCGACAAAGTCATATTGCGGATCGAGCACGCCCACCACATTGGAGACGATGTGCATGACGTGGGAATAATATTCGAGGAAGAACTTGTCCGTCACCCTCACCGTGCCGGTCTTGGCGACGCGGCCGACATCATTGCGGCCGAGGTCGAGCAGCATCAGGTGCTCGGCCAGTTCCTTGGGATCGCTGAGCAATTCGGCGGCCAGCTCGGCATCGCGGGTCGGCGTGGCGCCGCGCTTGCGGGTGCCGGCAATGGGGCGGATGGTGACCTCGCCATCCTGCACCCGCACCAGGATTTCCGGGCTCGAGCCGGCAATGGCAAAGCCGCCGAAATCGAGGAAATACATATAGGGGCTGGGATTGGTGCGGCGCAGCGCCCGGTAGAGCGCGGTCGGCGGCAGGCTGAAATCGGCGGAAAACCGCTGGCTGAGCACCACCTGGAAGATATCGCCGGCGGTGATATAGTCCTTGGCCCGGGCGACCATGGCGAAATAGTCGTCCTTCGAGGTATTGCTGGTCACGGCAATGGTCTCGAGGTCGGGCAGCGCCGGGGTCGCGGGCATGGCGCGACCGAGCCGCGCGATCGCGTCGTCGATCCGGCTGCGCGCCGCCTCATGGGCCTGGCGCGCCGAGACCCCGGCGCGCACATAGACCGGCGCCGTGAGATAGAGTTCGTCCTTGAGCGTGTCGAAGATGGCCAGCAGCGAGGGGCGCATCAGCACCGCTTCGGGGGTCTGCAAATGGTCCGGATTGCTGTTGGGCAGCACTTCCATATAGCGGACCATGTCATAGCCGAGATAGCCATAGACGCCGGCCGACTGGGGCGGCAGCCCCGCCGGCACCTCGATCTGGCTGTCGGCCACCAGGGCGCGTAGCGCATCGAGCGGCAATGCGTCGACCGGCTCGAAGTGATGCGCGTCGGTCTGGGCCGAACGGTTGATCGCGGCGCTGCCGGCCTCGACCTTGAGGATCACGTCGGGCTGGGTGCCGATGATCGAATAGCGTCCGCGCACCGTGGCGTCCTGCACCGATTCGAGCAGGAAGGTATTCCGGCGGCCCTCGGCCAGCTTGAGATAGGTGCCGACCGGGGTTTCGAGATCGGCCACGATGCGCCGCCAGACGATCTGCGATTTCCCGGCTTCATACTGCTCAGAAAAGCGCTGAAAATCGTCGTCGTCCATCGGGGTCGTGTCCAGTTCGATTTGGTCCGGCATGCCTAGAGGCCGGTATTGAGGTCCAGTGTCTGCTGCAGGGCCTGCTGATTGATGCGCAGGCCCGCATCGTCGCGGATCGCCGTGACGAATTCGCCATAAAGACCGACGCGGGCTTCGTTTTCGAGGCTGGCCCGCGCGTCGTTCGCCAGCGGCGCCTCGGCAGGCACCACATCGACAACCTGAAACACGATATGCTCGCCGGCCTGGTTCTGCACGGCGTCGTGATGGCTGTCACCGCCGGCAAAGGCCGCCCCGGCTACCACGTCGTCAATGCTGGAATCGGGCGCGCCGAACCGCGTGAACGGCGCGCTGAGCTGGGGGAACACATTGTAGCTGGCCGCCACATCGGCAATGGGCGTGCCCGCATCGAGCTGGGCCACGGCATCGGCGCTGGCTGCCGCCAAAGCATCATTGATGCGCTGCGCCGTCAGCTCGGCCGCCACGGCATCGCGGACCTCGTCCAGGGTCTGGTCGCGGGCCGGTTCGACGGCGGTCAGGTCGAAATAGAGATTGCCGCTGCCGGCTAGGGGCAGGGCAGCTGTCAGCTGGCCCTGCTCGGCCCGGAAGATGGCCTGGCTGATGCGCCCGACATCGTCGGGGGCCAGGTCCGGCAGCACGCTGAGTTCGGCGCCACTGGCGCTGACATCGGCCTCGTAGAGATCAAGCCCGAAACGTTCGGCAATTTCGCTCAGCGGCCGGAAGGCGGCGCGCAGTTCCTCGACCTGGTCCTGCACATCGGCGATTTCCGTACGGGCTTCCGCCCGCGCCAGCCGGTCGACGATCTGGTCGCGAGCCTCGGCAAGGCTGGGCTCGCCGCCCGGCTCGATGGCCGAGACATGCACGGCCCGTTTGCCGGCCACGCCCTCGATAATGGCGAAGGCGCCATTGGCCAGGCCAAAAGCGGTCGATCCGAGATTGGCATCATTGATGTCGCTCTGCGCCAGATTGCCCAGATCGGTGGGGGTCAGGCCATTATCGGCAACCAGGGTGGCAAAGGGTGTGCCGGCCGCCAGGCCGGCCTCAAAGGCTGCAACCTGCTGCTCGTTCAGCACGACCTGCTGGATGGTCCGGCGTTCAGGCTTGCTGAGGCTGGCCTTGCTCCGCTTATACTCGGCCGCAATCTCGGCATCGTCAAAGGTCTTGCCGGCGGCCAGATCGGCGGGGGACAGCCGCAGCATCTGCACCTTGCGGGTCTCCACCGTGCGGAATTCCGCCTGGTGCTCGGCCAGATAGGCCACGAGTTCGGCCTCGGTCGGCTCGGCCGGCGTTTCGATATTGGTCTCGCCCAGCACGAAATAGTCGATGGTGCGCTGGTCGGCGACATAGCGGTTGATCAGGCTTGCGGCGGTGGCGGGCAGGGTCGTGTCGGCGAACAGACTCAGCACCAGCTGCTCGCGCCGCGCCGCATTGCCCTGATCCTCGAAATATTCCGCTTCCGTCAGCCCGCTCTGCCGCAACACCTGGGTAAAGGCCGAAGGCTCGAAAGTGCCCAAAGTGCCCTGGAAGGACGGATCGGCCCGCAGCCTCTCGCTCAGTTTCTGGTCAGACACGCCCAGGCCGAAACTGTTCGCCATCTGGTCGAGCGCCGCATCCTGGGCCAGATTCTGCAGCACCATGGATGGAATGCCCAGATTGACGGCCTGTTCTGCCGTGGGCAGCGAGCCCAGCTGCTGGGCGACCTGGTTGATTTGCCCCTGATAGGCGCGCAGGAAGGTCCGCGAGCTGATTTCGGCGTCGCCCACGCGGGCAACCGTGCTCGAGCCCAGATCGGTGATGACATTGTTGATGCCGAATCCGGCTACACCCACCAGCAGGAACGCCCCAAGGATCTTGCCGGGCCAGGATTTCGCGAAAACACGCAAACTATCGAGCATTTCAGACGTTCCGTTCAGAGACTGGCGCTTTACCGCAACCGCGGCTGGGCATTAGTAATCCATATTGACAGCCGGGGTTAGGGCAAAGCCCGTTCCGGTGCAAGAGGCAGGAGTAGCATAGAGTGACCACGACAATCTCGCCGCTGATCGCAGGCAATTGGAAAATGAACGGCCTGCGCGGCTCGCTTGAGGAACTGGCCGCCCTGGCCAGCCTGCTGACCACGGGCGAGGCGCCACGCGCCATCGTCGTCATTTGCCCCCCTGCCACCATCCTCTCCGATGTGGTGCATCAGGGCGCCACAGCCGGCATTCAGGCCGGCGGCCAGGATTGCCATGCCGAAAGCCATGGCGCCCATACCGGCGATATTTCGGCCGGCATGCTGGCCGATGCCGGCGCCCAATATGTCATTGTCGGCCATTCCGAGCGCCGCGCCGACCATGGCGAAACCGATGCGCAGGTCCGCGCCAAGGCCGAGGCGGCCATTGGCGCCGGCCTCAAGCCCATCATTTGCGTCGGTGAGCTGGAAGCCCAGCGCGACAGCGGCGAGGCCGAGAATGTGGTCGCCGCCCAGCTGGCCGCCTCCATTCCCGATGCCGCCAGCCAGCACGAGGTGATCGTGGCCTATGAGCCGGTCTGGGCGATCGGCACCGGCCGTACCCCGACCATCCAGGACATTGCCAGCATGCATGGCGCCATTCGCGCGCAGCTGACGGCCCGCTTCCCCGAAAAGGGCCCCACCATGCGCATTCTCTATGGTGGCTCGCTCAAGCCGCAGAACGCCCGGGAAATCCTGGCGGTGGAAAACGTCAATGGCGGGCTGGTCGGCGGCGCCAGCCTCTTGGCAAGCGACTTCTACACAATTATCTCGGCGGTATAGTGCCCTGGGCGTCCGATCTGGACCGCAAAGGCTGGACGGAAATTCCGCCCGGCCTCTGGCATTTGCCGAGCGAGGCGTGTATGACGCGCCATCTTTTGACAGACCAATAGACTGAGACACGATGGCGAATGTCCTGATTGTTGCCTATTTGCTGATCGTCCTCGCGCTGATTGCAGTGATCCTGCTGCAGCGCTCCGAGGGTGGCGCATTGGGCATTGGCGGCGGTGGCGGCGGCGGCGGCCTGATGACGGCCCGCGGCTCGGCAAACCTGCTGACGCGAACCACGGCTATTCTGGCAACCCTGTTTTTTGCGACGGCCATTGGCCTGACCGTGCTGAGCGAGCTCGATCGCGGCAGCTCCGATATTCTTGAGCGCGCCGTGACCACCGAAGGCGAGGCCGCGCCCGCAAGCGTGCTGGATGCCCTCAACGCCCTGCAGGGTGATGCACCAAGCGATTTGCCGGTGCCGGCGCAGGCTCCTGCCGCCGAGACGGCTCCTGCTGACGCCGCTCCGGCAACCGACGCCGCGCCCCAGAGCAATAGCGATCTGCCGGTGCCCGAGGCACCGTCTGCAACGCCGGCTGCTCCGGCGAGCAACTAACTGCCGCAAGGCAAAACGATGGAGGGGATGGCAACATCCCCTTCTTCTTTTGTGTAGAGCCGCATGCGCGCTCTGCGAATCGATGCTGATGTGATTAAGGTGAGCGCCCATGGCTCGGTACGTATTCATCACCGGAGGCGTGGTCTCCTCATTGGGTAAAGGTCTTGCATCGGCGGCGCTCGGCGCCGTCCTGCAGGCGCGTGGCTACAAGGTCCGCCTGCGCAAGCTCGACCCCTATCTCAATGTCGACCCGGGCACGATGTCGCCCACCCAGCACGGCGAGGTCTTCGTCACCGATGACGGCGCCGAGACCGATCTGGATCTGGGCCACTACGAACGCTTCACCGGCCGCGCCGCCAACAAGCGCGACAATATCACGACCGGTCGCATCTATTCCGATATCCTGGCCAAGGAGCGCAAGGGCGAGTATCTCGGCGCCACCGTCCAGGTCATTCCCCACGTCACCGACGCCATCAAGAACTTCGTCATCGAGGGCAATGAGGATTTCGACTTCGTCCTCGTGGAAATCGGCGGCACCGTCGGCGACATTGAGGGCCTGCCCTTTTTCGAGGCCATTCGCCAGCTGGGCAATGACCTCCCGCGCGGCGACACCTGCTACCTGCACCTGACGCTGATGCCCTATATTCCCTCGGCCGGCGAGCTCAAGACCAAGCCGACCCAGCATTCGGTCAAGGAGCTGCGCTCCATCGGCATCGCGCCCGATGTGCTGCTGGTGCGCTGCGACAGGCCCATCCCCGATGGCGAGAAGAAGAAGCTCAGCCTGTTCTGCAATGTGCGCGAGAGCGCCGTCATCCAGGGCCTCGATGTCGGCTCGATCTATGACGTGCCGCTGGCCTATCACCATGAGGGCCTCGATCGCGAAGTGCTCGCCACTTTCGGCATCAAGGATGCGCCCGAGCCCGATCTGACCGCCTGGCAGGACGTTTCCAATCGCCTGCACAGCCCCGAGGGCGAGGTCAATATTGCCATTGTCGGCAAATATACCGGCCTCAAGGACGCCTATAAATCCCTTTCCGAAGCCCTGACCCATGGCGGCATCGCCAACAAGGTCAAGGTCAACCTGCAGTGGATCGATTCGGAAGTCTTCGAGCGCGACGATCCGGCACCCTATCTCGAGCATGTACACGGCATCCTGGTGCCCGGCGGCTTTGGCGAGCGCGGTTCGGCCGGCAAGATCGAGGCGGCCCGCTTTGCCCGCGTCAAGGACGTGCCCTATTTCGGCATCTGCTTTGGCATGCAGATGGCCTGCGTCGAGGCGGCGCGCAACACCGCCGGCATCAAGAATGCCTCTTCGACCGAGTTCGGCCCCACCAAGGAGCCGATCGTTGGCATGATGACCGAATGGGTCAAGGACAACGACACCGAAAAGCGCGCCAATGACGGTGACCTCGGCGGCACCATGCGCCTGGGCGCCTATCCGGCCCAGCTCACCCGCGGCAGCCGCGTCGCCGACATCTATGGCACCACCCGCATTTCCGAGCGCCATCGTCACCGCTATGAGGTGAACATGGACTATCGCAAGCTGCTCGAAAAAAACGGCCTGCTGTTCTCCGGCGTTTCGCCCGATGGCAAGCTGCCCGAAATCGTCGAGCGCACCGATCACCCCTGGTTCATCGGCGTGCAGTTCCATCCCGAGCTCAAGTCCAAGCCCTTCGAGCCGCATCCGCTGTTTGCCAGCTTCATCGCGGCAGCCATGGACCAGAGCCGGCTGGTCTGATGCAGTTGCGCACGGCGCGCCTGCAGCTGCGCCGCCCGACACCGGGTGATCTCGATGCCTTTTTCGAGATCATGTCGAACCCGTCAGCCATGCGTTACTGGTCGACGCTGCCGCATGCCGATAGCACCGTCACCAGGGCCTGGCTCGAACGCATGGTCGAGCGTGAATTGAGCGGCGGCCAGCACTTCGTCATCGAATGGGATGGACAGGTGGTCGGCGAGGTCGGGGCAGGGCGCCTGCCCGATTTCGGCTTTATCATCCATCCCCAATTCTGGGGCCGCGGCTTTGCCAGCGAGGCCTCCCGCGCCGTGATTGCCCATCTCTTCGCCGGCACGGATACCGCCGAGCTCAAGGCCGATGTCGACCCGCGCAACGCCGCCTCCCTGAGGGTCCTGCACAAGCTCGGCTTCCGCGAAACCGGTCGCGCCAGCAATACTTTCCTGCTCGGCGACGAATGGTGCGACAGCGTCTATCTGGCGCTGCCGCGCCCCCGCGACTAGGCGTCACCATGCTGGGGTTGGCGCCGCCAGCACCCTCAATCCGCGTTGGCCAGGGTCTCGCGCAGCGCATCCATGGTCATGGAAAGCGAGCCGCCCGGATCGGCCTTGCGCCAGCGTCCGATGCCCAGCTTGCCTGACACTTCGTGATGGCCCAGCACATATTCGGTATCGAAAACGGTGGGGTTGTTGCGCCTGAGCCAGGCCAGCAGGCGGATCAAGGCCTCTTCCTGGGCCGCGTCATAGGCTTTGTAGATGCCCGTCGGGCAGCCATATTTGGCCTCGGTCACCTCGCGCGTATCGGCCTTGTCATAGCTTGTGCCGAACCAGCTCTTGCGGTTGGCGTCCAGCAGGCCCGGGCTGCATATCTCGATCCCCACCAGCTTGGAGCTGACGCTCGAGCCCAGGCCGGGCCAGTGCGATTCGCCGGCATGATAGCCCCATTCATCGAGGGGGAAGGACTGGTAGACCCTGCCGGTCGGGCCGATCACGAAAAAGCAGTAGCCCTGCTGCCGCCCCCAGGACAGCGTGCCTCGGGCATCGTCTTCGCTCCGGTCGTGGCCGGCGGTATAGTGAACCACCGCGCCGCGCGGATAGCGATTGGCATATTTGCCCCTGGTGGTCATCAGCGGTGTCACCGCTTCGGCCAGCGGGTACCATAGCAAT
>TARA_R110002020_G_scaffold181520_1_pt1 | contig 15625 bp, 20 predicted proteins | sample TARA_R110002020 | Tara Oceans TARA_R110002020 (sample SAMEA4396489) | marine metagenome | biome: Westerlies Biome; feature: [MES] marine water layer (ENVO:01000295) within the mesopelagic zone...; material: water (ENVO:00002006), including particulate matter (ENVO:01000060) such... | reverse complement strand
TGTCCTTGGTCTACACCAATCTCTAAATAATTTGCATTTTTTTTAAGATTAATTAAGATATTTATTACATCAGATGGCTCGTAATCATAATGATTTCCAGTGTGGTGCATTGCCGGGCCTGGGCGCAACAGAGACTCAATTTCCTGTGGTCTTGGGATATCAGGAACTGGCTTTCCATGATCTTGAGTAAATACAAATCCAGGCACATATTGTGGGTTTTCGGGATCTGCAGACTGCATTGGATAGAACGCGCGCTGGAGGTGAAATTTTAAATCTGAATCATTCATTTTAAAAAACCTCCTCCATATCTTGTATTTTCTGCATCTCGACATTCCATGTTTTCGGAGGAATGTCAATTTCATATTTTTTATTAATACAAATCAAATGCCATTTATCTAATTTCCAGCCATGCATATATTGAGACATATGATCCTGTAATTTTTTCATAGCGGTCGGATCATCGTGGTATTCGTGAATTTCCATCGCGATGACGCCGATATTTGATAAGTCTTTATTCATTAAAAATGGATATTCTGAGCCTTCTATATCTATTTTCATATAATCAATATAATCGTGATCAATAAGTCTAAAGATATCTTCCAGCGATATAGTTAAACAATAGTCATATTCCGAAAGGTTCATATCATCTGTATCAAATACTGTATTATCTCCAGGATGACCGCTTTTCGATTTATAAATTTTTATTATTTCTCCAGTTTTATCTGAAGCTGCTAATCGATTAACAATCACATTATCGAAGCCATGCTGTATGTTCAATTTATGGCTAGCAATAGAAGCCAGAAAGGGCACCGCCTCAAAAGCATACACATGTTTAAAGGTCGCAGCTGCATTTATAGAAAACAATCCTATATTTGCGCCGAGATCTACGGCTACATTTCTTTTAAATTCCGGTATCGTTTCTTCTACACGATCAATAGGGTAGGATGCGGCAACTTCTACAGAAATTTCTTCTAGCCATTTTTCTACAGCTTCTTGAGAGCTATATAGTTCTTTATAAAATATCATTTTTTTCCTTGTATTGTTTAAAACATCTGATCGTCGTATTGCACTTATCATAAGAAGTACCGGGAGTAAATCCATAATTAAAATTAACTACATCATTATAATAGTAATCAAAAACAGCGTATATTTGATTAAAGTTTTCATAATAGGTTCTATAGTCTGGTTTCCTATTTTCGTTTTTTCTAAAAAGTCCTAATCTATCTTTTGTTTCCCATGGGAATTCATCATCATTTATGTTATGTCCGCAAGATTCTATTTTGTTAGAAAGTTGTGTTAAAAATTCTTTAAGTATAAACACCTCTCTTTCTATGTTTTCAAATCTTCCTATATAATCATAACACAAATGACCAGAATTTCTAGCTGGATGTCTACCTTTTGGTACGCGAGTGGGATTTTTTATTTTTTCTTCTTCTGGGCTGTAGGAATTTATATAATCATCCGCTATCGAAAGATACTGTGTTTGTGTGGGTCGTAAAGTAGTACCTCCGGTCTCTTCCGAAAAAATACCTTCTTTATATAATAGACTATTAGTAAAATCTTCAAATGTTCCAAAATCAAAATCATCCTTATGAAATTCATATATTGATACGGCTCGATCCCACGGATTTCTAACAAAGCTAAACTTAAACGCTATCTCGAAACAAGGCATATTAACAAGTTCACTTAACTTGTTTATTTTCGCTACGAAGTCTATGATTTGGTCTTCGGCTGCATCAGCATTAACTCCACTATCAATATCGCCACATTTAGAAGCCAAAAGAAAATCTTGCATAGTCATATGACCTTCAATTGGTAGTCCAAAATATTCTTTTATTGTTGTGCCTGCTGTTTTGGGTATGTGGGCAAAAAATATAGGTAAATGTCTAACCATTCCTAGAGGCATTTAAATCGTAATCCTTTATAAGTTCATTAATTATAGAATCCCATTTTTGAGTTATTCTTTCAAAATTATGGTGCTGTTCAACGCCGGCGGGACACTTCTTTGAAATTTCTTCAAGATTTGGATCTCTCAATAATTCAAGTGCTCGGTCAGCCATTTCTACTGTATCTAAGTTTTTAATGATATATCCGTTAATACCGCTGGTCACAATATCAAGCGCAACAGATCTGTCGAATGCAATTACGGGACACTCGTTGCGCATGCTTTCTGACACCATCATTGGACCAGCATCAGAGATAGTTGTACATAGAGCAATATCTGATAGTTTGTATAGCTTGGCCATGTGTTGCCGATTTTTTACATAACCCGTTCCCAATACTTTAAAGCCTTGTGTTTCGTGAAATGGAATTGGCGAAGGCGGACCAACATTTAATACATGTATATTCTGTCTTTCTTCAGGATCACATCGGTGCCACACATGCATTAAAGCTTCGCTGGCAAGAAATCTTCCTTTTCGATGATTGTGTGGTTGTGTTGTTCCCCATAAAATTATCTTTTTATCAATTGGTACTCCCAAAGCTTTTCTTAGTTCTTCTTTTGATTCGTCTGCATACGGAATATCATTTGGAATCGGCAAGAGTTCTGTTCTATTATGTTTAAACACAGAGCTGTTTTTAACCAAACCCAAACTAAAATTAGAAACTCCAGCTATGATTATCGGCAAATCAGAAAGATATTTTTTCTTATCTTCTATCATTTGTTGTGCGGTATCTGTAGATTTATGGCGCCATGATTCAGGACAGTTGCTGCAATTTTTAGTATATCCATCGCACGATATTTCGCGTGGATCAAGGCGCATTACATCGGGTATTAAGGCGCGATCATGAAACCAAGGGTTGGGATAGTAGGCGCCTTGCGGGTGGTGCGGATCATAATTAACCTTGAATAATTCCGGACTGATTGGATATTGACAGCCGCCTGAGAAAAAATCATGAGTCATCAAGACTCTAATAATCATACATTTGTGTTCATCATAAATCGCTCTTAGCTGTTTGGGAGTATAATCTTCTCCATATATTATTAGTACTTTATGTTTAGGTAGCATTTTTGCTATTTCTTCGGGAGCTTTACCCCCAACACGTAATAAAAAGGTCATATCATCTGTAAAAGACTTCTGTTGGTGTATAACCATGCGAGATGAATGTTCAAGATTTCTTAAAGCATTGAATACGATATAATTTCCACTTTCGTGAGTGTCATCATATGCATCAAAGCCCGCTACATGCAACACATCAATTTCTTCAGGTACTGGCATTAATTAAATCTCGTTCTAAATTTTCTTAAAGGTAACAGCTCTTCTCTTGTTTCGTTATCAAGCAGAGACACAATCTTTAATAATCCTGTTCCGCATATCACGACGGGGTTATTATTTTCTTTATACAAGACTTTTCCTGGATATCTATTTTCAATTTTTACGTCTTCTACTATTTGTGCTTCTGAGATTCTTGTTAATCTTCCGTTAACCATAGATGAGGCACTATTATATGGAAATCCCAAAGCATCTATAAATCTTTTTATGTAGTTTGAGTCTTTTGACCAGTCAATCCTGTAATCTTCGATATCTCTCCAAACACTATATGTGGCCTCTTTCTCGTTTTGAGAACACCCTTCTATAGTTTTATTTTGTTTGATGTTGGCAACGATACTGTCTACTAACTTTACATAACATTGTGCTATCTTGTCAATAGCTTTTTGTAATTTTATTGGATATTCTATCTCGATTGATTTTTGATCAATAATGTCTCCGCAATCAAATTTTTCAGAAGCAAACAAAGCTGTAACTCCTATAAGTTTTTCTTCGTTGAGCAGACAAGAGACCAAAGGATTAAAACCTCTATATTTGGGCAATAAAGAATCGTGAAAAATTATAACTTTTACATCTTCTAAAAACAGCAACCATCTCCAAGCAATAGCAAAAGCATATTTCGTCTGTATAGAATACTCTTGTTTTCTGTTAAAGAACGGTATTTTATTATCAACACATAGTTGTTTTATCTCGTCATAATAGTCTTCTTGAATGCTTTTGTCTTCTGCAGACACAACTGTTCCAATTAGATTCTTGTGTTTTTGAATCATAAATTTTAATACTTCGTAACCCTTTTGTCCCATGATAAGAAAAGAAATTTTATTCATACTGTTTCTCTAACAAATAAAACTTTTTCTTAAATCCACATTTTTCAAACAATTTTAAACTAGCCTCGTTATCTAACTTAACTTTGGCATGTGCGAAAGGATTTACCTTAGTTATTTCAGTAATCATAAAAGCTCCAATACCCTTACCTTGGAAATCGGGATGTGTGGCCACACGAATATCATTATTTATAACTCCTACATAACCTACAGGTGTTTCATCTATAAGACAAATCCAATAATCATCATTATGTTTAAGCATATATCTTGCTTGTTCTATTGGTTCTATTTCTTCTTGATTGACAAATCCTTGGCGGACTCCATCCATATTTCTTAATTTTCTAATAAACTCCCAGTATTGAGGATCATTTTTTACGAGAGTTCGCTTTACCATTCGTCTACCTGTGATCCATAATGATCTCCACTATTAAGCCAATAGTGTGTTAAATATCCTCTGGTATATTTCCATCCCTCTAAACTAAGGAGAGGGTTAAGGCAGCTTCCAATATCCATATACGTGTTGCTTGGTGTCTCTTTATAGTTTTCATAAATCACAAAGTTACTTAGCGAAGCCGCAGAACACAAAATCAAATGATCATTAATATTGTTTTTTGTAATATATTCTTTTACTTCTTCAACGATATGATAATCATTTACCATACAATCAGAGCCTATTTCAAAAGCTTTTTTTACTTTAAATGGGAGGCGAGATATATCGGCCAATTTGTTAACAACATATATTATTTCTCTGTCAACGAACAGCGGAACCATTTCCTCTATAAATCTACGATAATTTGCATTAATTAAAAGGTTTGAAAAAGTAAGATTTTCCTCTTCTTCTCCCAACAAATTAATCTGCCAATCAAAGTTTTGTCTTCCTAAGTGCGGGTCTGTACCGGTACAAATGCCTTTAAAATAATTGTGTTGTTTATGTTTAAAGCACTCTATTACTTTCTGTCTATAAAATTGATGCTTTGCTGGTATGAATTGCTTCTGCTCTTCTTCAGTATAAATGTTAGGACCTTTTATGTCGCCCGTTACATAGTGATTATCGGCAAGTATAATAGTTTTATTCTGCATGATAAAAAGCTCGCCATCAGAAAATCGAGAAAATGCAAAATTTTCTTTATTTTTAAGTTTGTTTAAAATTTTATCAAATTCATCTTTAAATGTTTTCACAATTTTACACCTCTAACGGTCTTCCATCCATTGCGCAATCCAACTTGTACACACATATCTCTCTCGGAGAAAAATTGTTGATGTGAAACAGCGCTGTTTGTGGAGGTTGCCTTATGGTCAATGCCCAATTCGTTTCCTAAAATTGAACCATGCATATCGTGATCATCGGGTGGGTGTGGAGGACAGTAAGTTGGAACGCCTCCGTGAATCTTTGCCATGAAAGCAAACTGAATATCTTCTCCGTTATCCCAAGTTGTTGGCTTTTCTTGCCATAAATAACGCAACCATTCTCTCTTAAAAAACCAGGCATGCCCTACCAAATCTACTTCTGTAACTTCTGTATTTTGTGTTGGCCAACCGCAGCGATCGTGCTGAACATATTTGTTTTCATTTAAAATAATGCCGGCAGAACCCAAAATACCTTCGTGGATTTTCATAGTTTCTAAACAGTTCTCATGCCACTTGCTACCCGGTATGGTATCGTCATCATAGATGGCTATATACTCTGTATCTGCCAATAATGCGCTTGCAAATCTTCCATAAAACTTCCAATTAAAATCATTGTGAAAGACTCTATCAACGCCCAAAGACTTAAAATCAAATCCTTCATTGTCTTCATGTGCATTTATCCATAGCCAAATTTGCTTAGGGGGAAATGTTTGATTTTTTAAAGCATCAATTTGCATCTTAAGATTATATGGTCTACGATATGCATTAAGAATAACTGTAATGTCAGAAGTCGCTTGAGTCGTTTTCTTTTTCTCAAAAATAGCCGACTTAATATCGTTATAAACTCGCCCTCGTTGTGAGCGAACAAACTCAATTAGCTCTTTGCCTTGATATTTTTTAAACCAATCCTCTGAAATACATCCATTCATGGCGGTCGTTATAAGACTGCGGTTTAACATTCTAGCTTCTAACAATACTCTGTTAAATGTTTCTAGAACTTTTGGAAAATATACATAAGTTTTATGAGATGAAAGCTGTTTGATAAATTCTTGATAATCGGGAGAACCAATTAAGGTAAATTCTATCGAATTATCTTTACAATATTGAATACATTCTTGAGTATTTTTTGTAGGATTTGAACTGTTAACAATAGAGCAGTCTTCTTTTTTAGTGTTGTCAATATTGTTTTCTATTATTGTTAATTGCTCATCTGTCCATAAACTCATACCAAGATTTACTACGTTGTTAATCTTAAGATTCTTTTCTATTGTCTCTTTGTGTATTTTTGATTGAGCAAAAATAGCTTTTGCGTTGGCGTAAAAAGCTCTATTGATGATATATTGAGCAGGCGCCAAATAGTCTTTGAACACAGACGGATCTCTGGTGCTCAAATATTTATGATCGTGTTCCATAATAGAATACGAATCCGGATATTTTATTAATTCTTGCTTTGTTTGTTCATTGAGATTACAAAAGTTTGAGATTATAAACTTAAATCCACAATTACGATAAAGCTTAATGTGCTTATCGATGATTAAATTTGAATTAAATTTAATAATTTTTATATTATCTTGTGTGAAAAGAGACATGAGAATATTATCGCAAATCTCTCCACCACCAGCAATCTGATCAACAAAAAAATCAGATATAAAAACTATCTTTTTCATATTATTTAGAATGATAAAACTGCGGCATGCGGGGCGGCTTCAGTGCCAATTCCCAGCCCTACACATACGGATTCAACCATTTCATTATATTGTTTCTCGGTTGAAAAATTATTTTTAATTTTTTCAGAGTACTCTGCGCATCTTTTAATCGTCTTTTTGGCATTTTTTCCAGTTAAAGAATCATAACATCTTCTCATCTGATAGCGTGCGGATTTTTCTCTTGGAAATGCCCACATCGATTCTTTAACTAAAACACCATCCCAGACAGCCTCTTGCTGAATTGGTTGTATGTCAAACGCAACATTAAAAAACACATCTTCGCCAGTTTCATCGTCAATCAAAAAATCTAATTGTCCGGACCACCCTGTTGTGATAACTGGTAATCCACTATATATTGCTTCAAAAGTTGGAAGACCAAAGCCTTCTCCATGAGTGAGAAGCAAAAATGATTTAATTTTAGGATGCACATATAACGAATGCATTTCTTCATCGGTCATATCTCCATGAAGAAGATATACTTTACACTTATGCTCTCCCATAGAAGAAAGAATGCCTCGAAAATGTGCCATTTGTGTCTCTCTGTCTGATACACAATTTTTGGCGATATTAGATTTTAATACCAATCCGACCTCTTCGTTTCTAAATTCTTCAACAAACCATTTAATTGTATTTAAAATATTCTTTCGGGGGCCCATTTGAGCAACAGTAAGAAAATTAAAATCATAATCTAGTTCTAATGATAATTCCGGAAAGCTTTCATATGTTTTCACAGGATAGTTAACAACATCTACCGGTGTATTCAAAAGAATATCCATCGTCTGACCAGTGGCATTATTGGTAGCCGAATATTGAGTTTCTGTAAATCCTTGTTTTGCATGATTTGAAATAACTATAACTCTGTCCATGTCATTACTTTTTATAAGCCATTCGTGTGCCACTTTAGTGCTTTCGATGCCGGCAGTATATCCAATGTTAATAGGAGCAATTTTTTGCCATTCGTTTGGAATAGTAACTTGTATTGATGCATCAAAACTAAGATTTTGTTGTGCATGGGCAATTGTTTTTTCGATCATCTGATCAATCCAAATACGTTCTTCGTTGGTTTCAGACATCCACGATGTCTGTCCCCATTCTAAGGGGTGTATATATAAATCAAATAAATCAGGTCTAGAGCGCAAAGATCTAGTTAAAAATCTAGTCTGCTCTCCGTATCCTGAGCGTGTTAAAATAGGTCCTTTAATTAAGATTTTTTTCTTCATGCTACCTCCAATAAGTGCCAACGTTTATAATCTTTTCTTGTTTCCCAAGATCCTTGTCTCTCAATAATTTTATCTATTGTTTCTACCCAATTTTTGTTAAATTGTTCAAAACTATAGTTATTTGCAACATGACTTAATCCCTGCAGGGACATCTTCTTGTAGGACTTATTGGAAACATTCAGTGCTTTTTTTAAAGTGTTGTGAAAGTCTTCGCGGCTTATTCTGTCCTCGTATATATATGGCACCTGTAGCGAGCCAATCACCGCTTTCGATGACGGCTGAATTCCCCATCCAAACCAATCCTTTCCATCTGTTACTTGTTCTTGCAGCCCACCGGTCATATTAACAATGATTGGTGTACCACACGCCAAAGATTCAAGAGTCGCTAATCCAAATCCTTCTGCATCTGAAATATTTATTGTAAAATCAACAGTATTATATATATTAGCCAAATCTGATGGTGGTACTTTGTTTGTCGACAGTAGAACCTGTCCGTCATCAACTCCTAAATGTTGAATTAAATGTGGTAAATCCTGACCATGCGGATCTCTAGCATCTGTGTGCATTAACAGCATTGCCTTGTCGTGGCCAACATCATCCAAAAATTGTTTAAACCACCAAATTAGCGTGCCGCTTTGTTTTCGGCGCGCATTTCGGTTGTTCCAAAAAAAGATTTTCTTGTTAGGGTTCTTATGATTAATCGACGATTCAGATACAAGCTTATTCTTAATAATATCAATTCTTTCTCGCTCTTCTTGAGTTTTATATTTATAAAAAAACTCTGAATTAACTGCATGTGGGATATGATGTGAAAAAACTTCTGGTGAAACTTCTCTTACTATATCGTAAGTTAATTTCGAAATACAGACCACCTCATCGGTGGAGCGATAAAATATCCCATTAAACACTGGGGCCGGGTAGTTATCCCAAACATGATAGTAAACCATAGGAACATTTGCCCTAACTTCGTTTTCCATCTCCCACAACCAACCATAAAATCTTGGATCTGTCATAAACCACAAAAGATCTGGCTTTTCTTTTTGTAGGAGGGAGCGTATTATTTCTGGAGTTCCATACCCATCGACGGGAAATATTCTCCAGTCTTTTCCCCATCCTTCGACCTCTTTTGGGGTATAGTCTTGGTGTTTCATTGCTCCTCCTAAACAGACAAATTGATATTTTCCTGTTTTTAAAAGAGCCTCAATCATATATCGAGTTTGGGTACCAACGCCAGAAGGCGATAGCGGATGATCTGATAAGACCAAAATTTTCTTTTTTGTCATTTATTCCTCATGGACATTCTTTTGTGTGTCTAAACGCGCAGCGCTCGCACGAGAGCCTGTTCTTAATATAGCGTTTATTTTTTATATTGTACAACGCTTTGTGCAATAATTTAAGAGCGTTTTCCGTTTTTCTTGGACCGCTCGTCACCCTAAATAGTTCTACTCTGTTTTTCTTTGCCGTTCTTTTAAGTAAAGCAAAGTGAGTTTCAATATTTTCCGGATCAACCTCCATCTTTTGCGCAAAAAAGTGTTTATAAAGCGTAAGTTGATACGTTGTCATCTTTTCTGAGCGCCGGCGTGCATCCCAGCCCCACCCGCAAGTCTTCCAATCAAAGATGTGGACTTTTCCATCAGGAGTAGATACAATTGCATCAATAAATCCCTTGAACATATACTCGTCCTCGCCGGGAACTGGCTCATAAAGCTTTAGCTCTACTGCTTCAACTTTATATTCTCCGAAGTATTCTGAGACTGCTTCCTCGATTTCTGGAAGTATAGCTTTCCCTTGTCCCACCATGTCAGACACAAGTCGATCATCCACATCCACATCGTCGTCCAATGAAGCAATGCAATCAGAAAAGCTACTAACAAAAAATCCTTCATCGTCAATCTCTTCCTTTAATAGTTTTTTCTCGCACACGGCGTGTATAGCTGTTCCGAATGCGGTAAACGCATTTCCTTTGAACCCTTTTAGTTTGTCAACGCGCGTAAGTTTATGATAAAACGCGCAAGTTACCCAATCTTTGAGTTCCGAATATGAAATATGTGGCAAAATCCCTCCAGATTTATATTATATTATAACCACTTATTCATTAGTTGTCAAGCTTTTCCGGGTCTTGTAGCAAAACTAATTTTTTATATAGCTCTGGGCTAACTTTTCGTAGGAATCCGTGAGTATCCGGATTGACATAAAATTCAGTAAATCCTGTAGCATAATATTCTCTTAGGGATGTTGCTGCATATGGCGTTACAAATATTCCTTCTACTAATGTGGTCAATTTGTCGTATCCTATTTTTTCATATAGAAACATATCGAAATCTTTATTATATTCTAATTCCATAAAAACGGTCATTGGCGCTTTAAATCCCTTTTGCCATAAAATATCATGAAGAAACTTTCTTTTTCTTAAAAATTCATTCTCAATTTTCTTATCGCCATAGATAAAATAACCATAAGGTTCTTCTAAAGAGTGTGATATTTCATGTACGATATCGTCATACATATCCATAAAATCATTTTGAACATTCGATACGTATAGTGTTCCTCCGTCATAAAACGCATTTATGCTGCGCTCTTCAAATTCATCGAACCATCCAATTATTATCATCTCTACTTCTGACAAAAGATGAGCGGGAATTATTGATTCAATATCGCTTACAACTGTTTCAACATTAATCTCTTCATTTTCAACAGGATCTTTAAAATATACATGAATCCCTGTTGAAGTATAAAAATCAGTCTGTTGTTCCAGCAGCTGTCTCTGTTTCTGCTGTATATAATCCCTTAGCATCTTCTAATCCTAATTGGTATCCACGAAGAAAATTTTCCTCTGCAAATGAAAATGTAAACTCTGGAAAATCTGTAGCAAGTACTTCTGCTATCATATTGACCGTAACCTCTTCGCTGTCTAATTTTGTTCCTACATATTCTACAAGATAATTTTTAAGCTCTGAATCTGGATGAACAGCCATAGCCAACATTGGATTCGCATGAGCTTCTTCTTCTGTGATTATTTTCTCTTCTGACATATAAACCTTCCTTTGTTATCATATCATCAAAATAAACGTTTGTTTATTTATAAAACTTTTGACGCTAAAGTTGCTAACTCTGAGCGCTCTCCTTTTTTGAAAGTCACATGACCTGCGATCGGATACTGCTTAAAACTTTCAACTGCATGTGCTAAGCCATTTGACGTTTCATTAACATAAATATTATCAATTTGTTCAATATCACCTGTTAAAATAATTTTAGTACCATCTCCAATGCGTGTAATAATAGTTTTAATCTCATGCTTTGTTAAATTCTGGGCTTCATCAATTATAACATATGCATTTGCTATTGAACGACCTCGAATATAGGTTAAAGCTTCAATTTCTATTTTTCCTTTATCAACATATAATTGTAAAGCATTTCTGTCTCCAATAAGATACTGTAAATTGTCCTGAATTGGCATTAGCCATGGTAGCATTTTTTCGTGCATTGTTCCTGGTAAAAATCCAATATCTTTTCCGAGGGGCTGAACTGGACGCGATACTATTAATCTGTCATAATGATTTTCGCCTGGGCCTAATATTTGCTGAAGACCAGATGCTATAGCACATAAAGTTTTTCCTGAGCCGGCTCGACCAATTAATGAAACAATTTTAATATTAGGATCCATCAATAGATCCATTGCAAACGCCTGCTCCTTATTTCTAGCGTTAATTTTCCAATCGGGGAGCTTATCGTGTGCGATCTTTTTTAAAGGCGTGTGGTGGGTATTAAAGCGCGCTAAGGCTGTCTTTTTCTCATTAGCATTAGAAACCATCATAACAAACTGATTTGGACACCACAAGCCTTCTACCTCGTCTTCTTCAATAAGGATTTCTTCGCCACTGTAAAACCTATCAATAACCTGATCATCTACTAAGTGTTCAACGAATCCATTATATAGCTGTTCTGAAGATTCTGCGGCTCTTTCTGTAATATAATCTTCTGCTGTCATTCCAATAGAATCACAAATTACGCGCATATTTATATCGCGAGACACAACAACCATTTTTCTATTAGGATATTCTTGCTGAACAGCCTTTCCGGTTGCAAGAATAGCATGATCGGGTATTCTAATATCTAAATCAGGAGGAAAAACCGAACCTGTTAGACAAGTATAGGACATTACTTTAATAAGTCCTTTTCCTTTACCAAGTCTAACACCTTTCTGAAGATCGCCGGCGTTTCTTAGTTCGTCTAAGGTTCTAATAATTCTTCTGGCGTTTGCTCCAGCGGAATCTTGCCGCTTTTTATGCTTATCTATTTCTTCCAATACTTTTAAAGGAATAAAAATATCGTTATTGCCAAATTCAAATATTGAATTAGCTTCTGTTAGATAAACACTAGTGTCCAATAGATAGTTCTTTTTTGCCATCTGCTTTAAATAGTTCTTAAGTTAAATGATAGCACTCTGCATTGTGCCATTTTTCTATCTGTTTTTGTCGGTATTCATATTTTTTAGTTATTTCATACAACATTATGTTTGCTGCTTGTGAAGTATTTAAACAAAAACCAACGCCGGGCATTGGTATATAGACTTTATCACTATGTTGTAATATCTCTACAGGAACGCCCAACTCTTCGTGACCCACAACCACAGCAAAATGCTTGTGACCATCGAGACCATAAGAAGAAATGGGCTTTGAATCTTCACATAATTCCGCAGATATAAGTCTAATTTCCCTATTCTTTGCATAATCCAAGAACTCACGCGGGTTCTTGTGTTGTTTAATTTCGATATAATCATATAAACTTCCCGATTGCGCATTTAAATCACTTCGCGGTGGGAGAGTCCCAATAACGTGTACACATTCTGCTCCAAAACAGGCAGCAGCACGAAGTAAATAGGCAAGGTTACCATCATATTTGAAATTAATTGTTACAAGAGAGATGGGATATGTTTTTGCGATCTTTTTCTTATTCTCGTATCTTTCTCTTCTTGTTTCTTCTCTTGACATTTTTTACCTTTTTAATAATATCGGTTTCATAGACAAATGTTTCTATTTGATCAGGAAATTCAAACTGTATATGCCATTCTTTTCTCAGTATATCGGCTTCACGTGGTTTTGTCAAGTGAGAGCGCCAAATAATATATTCAGGATCTTTTGCCGGCTTTCTTTTTATTCTCTCGATTAACTTTACATGAAATCTTGGTATGCCGGGCCCGGCGCCGGATCTTACTAATACTATATCGCCCACTTTATATCTCATTGAAATAACTGTGATGCAACCAACATCTTGGCTCGTAAAGCTCGGCGCCGCCAACAGTTATTTCAGCAATATCTTCTACTTTTTTATGCGTATAATATGCATCTTGCCCACACACAGTACAAACTGCAGGACATTTCTCAATACACGTAGCCCAAGGAAACATTGCTTCAATTTCCTCAAAAGCCTTTCCAGTCGCAGATAAATCTAAAGACGATACTACAATCGTTTTACCTTTTTTAAATAAATCAGTAAGCACCCAGGAGGCACCACGCAACATAAAAGCCTCATCTACTGCAATAACATCATACTCATCGTGATGGCTTATATATTGATGAATTTGCATTCCATTGTCTACAACTATTGCCGGCATCGATGCACCAGAATGGGTTGTAATGTGAGATTCAGAATATCTATTATCAATACTAGGCTTAAACGCAATAATCTTTCGCTTTTGGTATTTATAACGGTCTAAAACCGCAAACAAACGGGTGGTTTTTGATCCAAACATCGGTCCAGTAAAAATGATGAACTTTGGATTCATAATGCCCTTAAATGGAGCGAGTGACTGGGTTCGAACCAGCGACAGCCACGTTGGCAACGTGGAACTCTACCACTGAGCTACACTCGCAAAATCCGGTTTTTAAGCGTCCTAGGAAAACCGGAAAACCCCTGCCGGCATGACGTTCGGCAGCCACGTATCGTTATTAATCCGACGATACAGCGAATTCATTTAAAGCCGTCGACCGCGGCTTATCTTTTCTTCTTTTTTTCGAATAGCAGCTTCATGTCGCTTGTAATTCTTTCACGAAAAGTAGCAACTTCTCCTCTCAGATCGCTCATTTCATCTACTAATTCGCTGATTCTGCCTCTTAGTTTAGAAATTTCATTTTTTTGACTTGTTAAAGCTTTCTTTAGTTGTCGCGTTGTTCCTGTCGTGTTTGTTGCTTGGGGCATTGGTTTCTCCTTGTTTTTTTTAAACCATTTAAACATTCTTATTAATCCATACAATTGTATATGAATCATTGTCTGGTGGGCTAGTGTTTAAGATTGAACCCGGATCGTAGGGTCTTAAGCAAGATTTTTTAATTCTTATACTTTTCAATGGTCGACTACCGCCGTGAATAAAATTTACTATTTCAGAATAGCAGCCTTCTTTAATAATTGCCCGCCTATTCGAAGGGTAAATAAAATTTTTATGACCCCTCTCAGACATATAGCAAACTGTATCTTTTTGAATCTTCATTTTTATTCCTATCGGTTCACTTATAATATAACAATATTGTAAGCAATTGTCAAGTATTATCTTTGAGAATATTTTGTGCTTGCTCTAACTGGAGTCTCTTTAAAATTTCTAGATTCTTTTACTAAATCTGACGAACTGGCTAGTTTTTTATCGCCGCCGACTCCCCACAATAACTTAATCTCAAGTTCTTTACACACATCTACTTCGGGTGTATTGGTTTGTTTACGATCTCCGCCATTCGCAAAATAAGTTGGCTTATGCCTTCGAATTGCCTCGCAAACTGTTCCATCAGTATCGTTAACAGAATCTACAAGAATAACGCCCTTGATCGCATTGAGAATTTCAGCGCGTTGATCAAAGGTCATAAAAACAAACCCCTTCTTGCGAAAAAGCCAATCGTCAGAATTTGCTATAACGATAACGTCTCCAAAATTAGCTGCATCTCTAATCATTCTAATGTGTCCTGCGTGTACAGGGTCAAAACCTCCAGATACCATTACGGTTGTTCTTTCTTCAGTCATTTTTCTTTCCTTTATTATTCTCTGATTCTATAAAATGTGTTTTTACTTTAAACTGTAGTCCATCTTCGCCGCAACGACGAACTTTAACTAATAATCGTCCAGTATCATCATTATCTAATAATACACATCGCAAATCATTTGCATCCTTATAATTATTAAAAATTCGAACTTTCTTCCATTTTTTATTATTTTCTTTGCTCGGATCCATTTACTTCTTCTTTGCCTTCTTTCTATTAGCGCGCTTTTTCGAGCCCACCTTTCGGCGGCGACGAAATTTACGAGCTGGTGCTTTTCTACTCATTTATTCTCCTGGTAAAACCCATACTTCGGGGTCAAGACTGTCTTTTGGGGCACAATCGCATCCAAAAATAGATACCGAATCCATTCGATTGCCGTTTGTGCTGCATGAAGCTTCGCATTGTGTGATTACTTCTGCATCAACCTGACAAGAATTCACAAATACAATTGTA
>TARA_R110002020_G_scaffold294130_3_pt1 | contig 15630 bp, 32 predicted proteins | sample TARA_R110002020 | Tara Oceans TARA_R110002020 (sample SAMEA4396489) | marine metagenome | biome: Westerlies Biome; feature: [MES] marine water layer (ENVO:01000295) within the mesopelagic zone...; material: water (ENVO:00002006), including particulate matter (ENVO:01000060) such... | reverse complement strand
TCCAATAAGTCACTATGGTCCTCTACAACATGACCACTAAGTGTAATATCTAGTAATGATTTTTTTAACATATAAAATTCTGTTATATCTATATCCTTACCTGCAAAGATATCCTCCTCGAACTGTTTTAATTGTTGTTCTAAGTTTTTCATATATTATATCCGTAATTTTGTGAACATGTTATTATTCTATCTGTTAAATCGGAATCTAGGTCTTTTAGTATTTCCCAGTTTAAGTCTGGTGCTGGTGTATTGTCCCACACATTTATTTTATTCTTGGAATACCTCCCACCAATATATCTATCGAAATAATCATCCATATAAGTGATTCCCATTCTTTCTAACCATTCTCTAAAGATTTCCTTGTTGTGTAAGTCTTCCACTCTATATGTCCACGAAGCGACATCTTCTGCTTCTAAATTAAACTGTAACCAAGCTTTCATACATTGTCTGGTTAAGTTAGATTCTTTAATCTTTGGTAGTATATTTTTCCATCTTTTAATGTGTTCGTAAGAATCTGGTTTTCTTGAGTTAAACCTTTTAATTTCCGATAACGCCATATAATTCATTAGTTCTTTATCGTTATCATAAGTGTCTTCCGGTATATCTTTATAAAAGTCGTAAGCTACCCAGTTCATTTTATGTAGAGATTTAATTGAGGATAAAGGTTCTCTTGTTTGATGTAGGACTACATCGTATTTGTCATGTAAGTGTGTATGTAAGGCAGAAACCGTTCCATTTTCTCTATTCATCTCATGGTGAATCTCTAACCCTAATTCATATAAGAAAACGGCAGTAGATTTTGTTGCCCCTCTTGGAGCTCCGGTTATTAATATTTTTTGGTTTGTTAGTCCCATACGTCGATTATCCATAAAATAGACTCTACTAAGTATAATGCTCCTACTGCCATCATCCCATAGTGGGTCCAAGTTCCATCATGTCCGTAAGTCATGTCTTGATATATTGACGGAAGTGCTGATAGAATTATTGAAAGACTAAAAACTAATTTAATCCAGGGTCTTTTTAAGAAGGGTGTTTTAGGGTCTCTACTACTGTGTAAAAAAGTACGATATTCCTTAACTTGTTCTTTGTTTAACTTTTTATACCAACTTTTAAATTCTCCCCCTTTTAGCTTTAACGCTTCTTTCTCTATGTTTCTTTTCTTTAATTTCATAATTTTTAATATTTTCTTCTAACCTGTTTGTGGGTGACGACATTTTACTTATTATGTAAGATGCAATTGTAAACCCCAGAATTACTAAACACAGTACTAACCATGTCATTCCTAAAATTTGTTCCACTATTTCCATAATTTATTATTTAAAATTTCCATTTTCATCTCTTCCATCACTAAATCCTGTCATTAATCCATATACTAAAAGTCCAAATAATAATATGCCTACTATAAATCCCTCCATTATTCTCCTTTATGTATGTAACTCCACCACCACGAAGCAACTAATATTAATCCTATTACACCCACAAATCCGTAAACAATAAACCATGGAGTATTTGAAACATCACTTATTAATACTGGCCAACCCATAACAGCCATCCACCCTAAAAAGAACAGGAAAGGATTTCCCGTTATTTTCTTTTCTACTTTTAAGGTTCTTTCTTTGTTTATTAGTCTACTTAATGCATCTTGCATGTCTTTACCATAAACTGGCTGAGTGTGTTTTGTACCATCCTTTTCACCAATAGTTACCATATATTTTAGATAACCAGGATTGTTTTTACTCTTTTCCACTAATTTACATTCTAAAGCTCTCCTTCTATTGAACTTGTGTTTATGTTTATTTGTTTTTATTATTTTCATAACTTATTTTTTATTTTTATCACAATAGATACATTTTATCTTATATATCACATAACCCACTACTGGTGTACCCATTAACAATGTTAATAAACTTGGGTGGGGTTCTCCACATATCCCTAAAGCATGTCTTAAAAATTCTAACATTTATTTCTTTCTTTTATGTTTGTTCCAGATATTAACTGGGTCATTCTTTGAACGTCCACTATCGAATTCATTCATATTCTTCATGAATCTTTTTTGTGATTCTATTCTTTGTCCTTCCCTTATGGCATATCTACCTAGTAATATTGTTACCCCTATAACCGCTAGTAATATTATTGTTCCCATTTATTTTTTATTTTTATGTCTATTTTTCCTACTCTGTTTCTTTCGTTTATGAGTAGATATCTTACTTGATTTTTTTTTCTTTGCTCCACTCATACTACTTTAATTCATTGATACTATGTATCGATTTATTGATACGATGATTTTTTCCGTAATTTTTATTTGTTGTTAAAATGGCTTCGTAAACCTCATCCAACTTCTTTAGAGTTAACTCTACATTGTAATCATATTCCATATAGTGATTATAGTCAGCATAATCCAACACATCTTTTTTCAACTCATGCAATCTCTCCAAAACTTCCCTTTTATTGGTGTGTGTATTGTAACTATAAATTCCTTTTTCTTTCATATTTTAATTTTACTAATTTGTCCGTTAAATTAAATGGACTTTTGTTATTAAATCTTTTATTTTTATTATGTCTTAAGACATAAACAAATATATAAAAAATATATCATGGAAACAATTATAACGGTTTTAATTACGCTTGGGGTGGTTGCTTTAATAGCAATCGTTTGGGGTGTGGTAAGGTTGAAGCAAAAGGTCGATGACTTGGAGCTTAGTAGATTGGAATTTATTGATGAACTTTCTAACACAAGAAAAGACTTATATAGTGAAATGCAGGGTTTAAATAATGAACTGCAAAATTATATTAGTACATCTGAAAGTAATCTAGATAGAAGATTTGACAATGTATGGGGAGAAGTCCACAAGTTGGATAAAACTTTGTACAAGAAAGATTAGTAAATTATTAAGGGGTCCTTTTTAGGACCCTTTTTTATTTGCAAAGCGCCGCCGGAGCCCGTCCTCCGGACGGCCGGCACCGACCGAAGTCGGACTTCGTCCGAGCGTTTTACAGACCCCCCGTTTTTTTTATACCACTTTAAACTATTTATATTAAAATCATATATATGAAAGTTAAAATTACAGAATCAGAATTAATAGCACTTATAGAAAAAGTGATTAAAGAAACTAAACTTAACGAAGATAAAAAATGGATACAAAAAGCTTACGCTAGTGGTGACGTTAAAGATGATAAATTAACGGACTGGTGTAAGGGGAGTGTGACATGTGAATGTGTAGAGAGAGCTTTAAAGAATAAAGGAATGATGAAAGGAGCACAGATGTATCTTAATATGAATAAGTCTAAATGTAAAAGTCTTAGAGATGATGACTAAGTGGGGTGAAAAGTCATGGGGGTTATTTGTTACCAGTATAGTGTCATTAGCTATAATTCTTCAGGTTTCCTGTGGTGTTACTAAAACCACAGAAAAGTGTGACAAAGAAAAAAAAGAATGTTGTTCTAAAAAATAAGAATTATGAAAAAAATCAGAATAACAGAATCAGAATTAATTAATCTTATAGAAAAGGTTGTTAAAGGTAAAAAAACACCTTTAAAAGAAGATGGACACATGGATATTCCTTCAGCTATAAGAAAATGTAAATTAATTTTAGATGACGCTGAAGATATAATGGAAAGATTAGCTGAATTACAACAGGTGGGTGGTGAACTACCTACTTGGTGGATGGATAAAATTACTTTGGCTGCGGATTATTTAGATACCGCAGATGATTATATAAACACAAGTGGTAACTTAAATGAAAACAAAAATGAAAAAAATTAATTTAACAGAAACAGAAAAAGATAGAATTAGAGGACTTCATGATTCTTATAAAAATGAACATGGTACTTTAATAAAAGAAAATCCTACAGGAGCTAGATACGGTCATGGTTTTAAACAAGAAGTACAAGAAACTGAACTAGAAGAAATGGACGCAACTAAAGATGAAATGGAAGAAATGGATGCAACTAAAGAAGATATGGAGGAAATGGATGCGACCAAAGAAGATATGGAAGAGACTGAGGAAGAAACAGAAGAGGGATACAAAAAAGATAATTAATCTTTAGTACCGAATTTACATTTTAACCATATTCTTTCATGGAAGTAGTATAGAAAAAATTTAGTAACCAATTCTAACGCTCCAATTTTTAATCCCACTAACGGACTACCAGTAATTAACCATCCTAAGGCCATAGTATCTAACGTGCCTACGATTCTCCAACTGACTGTTTTTAACAGACTTCTTAATTTTGTTGCTTTCATGTATATAAATATTGGAAATTAATATTTTTATTTGGTATATTTTATTATATGAATTACAAACCCTTACCAAACCATCTAACGATTAAAGAATCCACAATTCAAGGACTAGGATTATTTACTACTGTTAATTTAAAAGAAAATCTACCTATTGGTGTGACACACATAAAAGATGAAAGATTCCATAATGGTTATATTAGAACTCCACTTGGAGGATTTATAAATCATTCAGAAGACCCTAATTGTGAATGGAAAGAAGATGAGAAAGGTGTTGTTCATATGAAAACAATTAAAAACATAGTAAAAGGAGGAGAATTAACACTAAAATATAAATGGTATGACCCAGAAAACTGAAACAATAGATTTATCCTATAAAATAAAAAATGAAGATAGAAGAAGTTACCCATTAAAGAGTTGGGAAATGTCCGACGGAACAATGGTAGCGATATACCAAGGATTTCGTGGTGAAAATCCAGACTTGGATTTTATTGTGAAGTATAAAGAACCTGGAAAAAGGTTAAGAACACCATCACATACACATTGGATTGTGGATTTAGTAATTAAAGGTGAAATTAATAAACCAAGCACATTAGATTTAGTTAAAGAGTTAATAGAAGTTTATGATTCTATTGAACCATTTAATACTGTAGAAGAAAGAAACAATTATGAATTAATGTATTCACATGAAATAGCTAGAGATTTTTCATGGTTAAATGGAAGTGGGTCCTTATCATTAGAATTAATTGGTACTTTAGTGGAATTATTTTCTAAGTGTGAAAAACAAACAACTGGAGCGTTTATGTTCAGAAGTATGTTAAATCTAACCAAAGAATATCTAGAAGGTAAAAAAGATTACTACCAAGTTATCGGTACATCAAAAAGAGTTTAGTTTTTAATTGACTATATACGAATATTTATTGGTATGAAAATACTAGTTAATAAGAATCAGTATAAAAAGTTAATTAACGAAATCAGTTTGTTAGATGTTATTAAACAGGCCGACCAATCTGATATTTTATCTTTAGAAATACCAGACGTTACCAATCCACTGAATTTAAAATTAACTAGACAGGCTATGGAAAACGTCTTAAAAAGAGGTGTATCTGAACTAGAAAAATATATAGACTCACCAGAAGAATATATAAAATCATTAGCTATAGAAGTAATCCCAGAACCTAAACAAACACCACAACTACCCGAAGAACCACCTACACCACCAAAGGAAGAGGAATCTCCACAAATAAAACAAAAAATTAAAGAACTAGAACAAAGCCAAGAATATTTAGATGAACTTACATCTAAAAAAGGTTATAAAAGTGTACGTGATAGAAACAATATAGATTTATTAAGAATTAATATAGCCAGACTCCAAAGGGATTTGGATAAATTACGCAATCTTTCTGAAAGTAAAAAGTTAATTAAAAAAATATTAAAAGAAACTATACCTAAAGAAGATGTGAGTCCAAATGATGTAAAGGCTATTAGAGTGGTTCTATCACAAATGAAACGAATACCAGTAAATCGCGTTGAAGGTTATGAAGAACTACTCCGTCTAGAAGGTTCTACCCATATGTCTTCAATCCTTACTAGAGAAATGGAGTCTATTTTAAAATTAGTCGGTGGGTCCGGTACTTTGTATTGGAAAGACGTTTATTGGTGGGTTAAGACATTTTTAATTAATGGTGGTTATGGAAGAGATTTTAAAACCGGAGAAATAGAGATACCAGAAATAAAAATTTATGAAATGGAAGCCGACTATACTGAAGAAGTATTTGAACATAAAACTTCTTGGGGTGAAATTGCGGGAGCGAGTAGTGAGGAAGAAGCTATGGAGTGGTATCAAAATAGTATGCACAAATGGGAAGAAGATAGCGAACATCAAGACAGTGATTATGGTGAAATTACAGATATAGATAATGTTCAGGTATCGGGTGTAGGTATGTTAGGGTTTAACCCACAATGGATAGGTAGTGAATATATTAATAGATTCTCTAAAGGATTCGGTGGTGCAGGGGTCAGGTAGACTTTAAAAGGTATAGGTTTACAAGGGAGACACTTTAACTACTATTTATATATAAAGGTTACCCATGAAAAAACTATTATTTATATTATGTCTATTTTTTAGCTTAACAGCTAATTCACAATGTGTATCCAATCAATCTGCTACTATAGTCCCAGTAGGTCCTTATGTACCAGGACAAGTTGTAACAGTTAATTATACATTAGGTAACTTTACACAATTAAATGTTAATTGGATAATTGCATTTGAAATTAACTTGGGGCCGGGTTGGACGAATTTAATACCCATTACTGCACCAGGTAATCCCGCAGGTTCAACAGGGTTTTGGTTATGGGATGTACAAAACACATACCCAAGTGGTTTGAACTTTGGACCAGGATGGAGATTTGTTAACTCAAGTGTATTCAATCCAGATTGGGGTACGTCATCAACTGGACCATTCACAATGAGTTTTCAGGTAACAGTAGGACAAACCTGTACTCCAGATAACTTATTAGTTAGTATTAATGTGTATGGGGATTGTCTAACAGGAGGTTGGAATAATGGAGCTTGTTGTAGTGACCCAGCCTACCAAATATACAACGGAAACGTTCAAGTCGTAAGCCCGATTACGTCGAACATAAATCATTATTAAAAAAAAGAAATTATGAAAAGATTAAAAATTATTGGAGGACTTATAGTAATATTATTATTAATGTTCTCGACAAAAGGACTCGCACAAACAACCATCAATCCAGATACGGTATGTGCAAATGCAGTAGGTGAACAATATTTCGTAACAAACACACCAACCTCAACTTATCAGTGGACAATTACAGGTGGTGGTGGTGTATTACAAACAGGACAAGGGACTAACTCAGTCACAGTAGACTGGGGTGGTTTATCAGGATTATATCCCAATGCTGTAGAGGTTATCGAAACAAATGCAAGTAATTGCCCAGGAACACCAGTCTTATTGGATGTCTATGTATTAGATTTATCAGGGAATGTAATAGGGCCATTCTGTCCAGGAGACCCAACGACTCCATTAGTAGGTAATCCTGCAGGAGGAACATGGACAGGTACAGGAGTAGTTGCAAATGCATTCCAACCTTCATCAGCTGGTGTAGGGAATTATGTATTAACTTATACTATGGCTGGTTGTCAAACAACTATAAATGTTGTAGTAAATAACGGACCGGTTACAGGACCAATACAACACTACTAATATGAGATGGTTGGTATACATATTACTACCACTCCAATTATTCGCTCAAGAAACTTATACCAATTGTGGTGACCTTGTACCTCAGAATTATCAAGTAAGTTATGATGCTGATAAGGTATACTATTGGGATATTTCCAAAGGTGATATTATATATAATCAAGGGAATTCTATTACAGTTCAATGGCCAGATTCTATAGGTACATATATTATATCCGTATATACAACTAAATTTGGGTGTGAAGGTGATACGTCATATCATGAAGTTGTGATAGAAGATTGTCCATATTTACAAATATTCGTACCAAATTCGTTCACACCAAACAAAGATAATCATAATGAAACATTTTATGTACATGGTGTTGATGGTAGTGAAATTGAATTAATGGTGATTTATAATAGGTGGGGTGATAAAATATATGAAACTACAAATAATGAACCGTGGGATGGAAAAAATTGTCCGATTGGGGTTTATACCTACTCTATCAGAACTCATAATCAACACTACACAGGACAAGTCCATTTAATTAGGTAAGTTTAGACATCGTCTTTAGAGTACACCAAATCTATAGTTTCTAAATGTACATCACTATCAAATCCCCATAATCTAACCCATTGACTTACAATCAATGATATTTGATTATCTTCTCTACGTAGAAAATTTCTAATATGTTTGGGTCCAAATGAGGATAAAGGTAAAAACGCACCTGTAGTGGCTTTAACCTTTCCTTTTATTCTTATTGTAACAGATGTTTTTGCGTTTTTTACACGGTCACCAGTACGGCGGTTGGTCCAACTTAAATCTACATTTCTTGCTCTAACAACTCTAACCTCTAAATCTTTTATATTATGTGAATTACGACCCCCATTAGGTTTTAATAGTTTAGCTTTAAGTATTTTATTTAATTTTCTCTTCGTTAATTTCATACTACAAAGATAATAAAATTAATTCACATAAACCAACCCTAATAGGTTTATTTAATAGGAAACAAATACTGAAGGACCACTCCCTTTTTCTACCTTTTGACCTGGACCGTCTATAGATGCTGAATATTCCACATCTGAAGATTGTTCAAGACTACTAAGTGTTTTTAAAGTTTTAAGAACAGAATCCGGTGTTACCGATATACTATCGATACCCTCCTCCACTAAAAATGAAGCAAAATCTGGGAAGTCCGAAGGTCCTTGACCACATATCCCTACTTTTGTTTTTGTTTTTTTAGCCACCTTTATAAGTGTTCTAATAGATTCTTTAACTGATTCATTTCTTTCATCATATAAATGAGCAACTAAAGAAGAATCCCTATCTAAACCTAAAGTTAATTGTGTTAAGTCGTTAGAACCAATTGAGAAACCGTCGATATGTTTTGCAAAACTTTCAGCTAATATAATATTAGAAGGTAACTCGGCCATTAAATAAACTTCTAAACCATCCTTACCCCTCTCTAAACCATACTCTTTCATTATACCATAAACTTTGTGTAATTCGCTTACAGTCCTACAAAATGGAATCATAATAGTAACATTAGATAAACCCATTTTTTCTCTAACTCTTTTAATCGCCTTACACTCCATTCCGAAAGCTTCCTTATATTCGTCGGAATAATACCTAGAAGCCCCTCTCCAACCAATCATTGGATTTTCTTCGATTGGTTCAAAATGTTCACCACCTAGTAAATTTCTATACTCATTAGTTTTAAAATCAGATAATCTTACAATTGCTTTTTGTGGGTAAAAAGCTGAAGCTATTTTTGCTATACCATAAGATAACCTTTTAACAAAAAAAGTTTCTTCGTCTTTGTACCCTTGAGTTAATTTTTCAATAGACTCACTTAATTTTTCATCACCCAATGTTTTATGTCTGAGTAATGCGAGTGGGTGAGCTTTTATATAATTGTTTATTATAAATTCCTCCCTAGCTAAACCAACACCACTATGAGGTAAACTTGAAAATTTAAAAGCTAAGTCTGGTGAAGCGACATTTAACATTATTGGTGTTTTAACTTTTGGTAGGTCTTTAAGTGATGTTTCTATTTTATTATATTCTACATTGCCTTCATACACAAATCCCACATCACCCTCGGTACAACTCACAGTAACCTTTTCATTATTAACTAATTTTTCTGTTGCGTTTACTGTACCTACTAATGCTGGTACACCTAATTCTCTAGCTACAATTGCTGCGTGACATGTTCTACCACCTTTATTTGTTACTATAGCACTAGCTTTTTTCATTAAAGGTTCCCAGTCTGGGTCGGTCATATCAGTTACTAAAACATCCCCTGTTTTAAAATCAGCACCATCAAGACTCCCATCTCTACCATCTATTGAGTGTAGTATTCTTACTTCACCACAACCTATTTTATCACCAACAGCTATACCTTCTAACAACACATTATTATCTTTATTTTTTTCTAATTTGTATTCCACCAAAGTGTCATTAGTCTTACGTGAATGTATAGTTTCTGGTCTTGCCTGTAATATAAATAAATCATTAGTTATCCCATCTATACCCCACTCCACATCCATTGGGCACCAAGACCCCTTACGTTCTGAATAATATCGTTCTATAAAAGTTACCCAGTCAGCTATTTTTAATACTTGTTTATCAGTTATAGAGAATTCTTTTTGTTGTGATTCTTGTATTTGTACTATTTTTGTTAATTTACCTGGGTCACTACCATAAATCATTTTTTTATCTTTAACTCCCATTTTTTTCTCTATAATGGAACTAAATCCTTTCTCTAGTGTTGGTTTAAATACCAAAAATTCATCAGGTGATACCGAACCTTGCACAACCATTTCACCTAAACCATAAGAAGAATTTATTAGTACAGTATCTTTAAAACCACTATCAGTGTCTATAGAAAACGCAACACCAGAAGAACCTAAGTCGGTTCTAACCATTTTTTGTACACACACTGAAAGAGCTACATTAAAGTGGTCAAAACCAAACGTACCTCTATATGAAATAGCTCTATCCGTAAAGAGAGAAGCAAAACAATTTCTAACAGATTCTAATAGTGTTTCTGGTCCTCTAACATTTAGATATGTTTCTTGTTGACCGGCAAAAGAAGCGTCAGGTAAATCTTCAGCTGTAGCGGATGACCGTACAGCTACATCGGTCATATCATGACCATAATCTTCACACATCTCATTGTATTTTTCTCTAATTTCATCTTTTAGTTGTTGTGGCCACTTTCCGTTTCTAATTATCTGCCTTACTTCATTACCTACTTTCCTTAGTGATACTACATCATCTTCTTTTATAGATTTTACTAATTTTTTAATTATAGTTTTTAAACCATTATAACGTAAAAACTCCCAGTAACCATCAGACGTAATAGCAAAACCACCAGGTATTTTTATACCTACATTAGTTAGGTTTTGAATCATTTCTCCTAGTGATGCATTCTTACCACCAACTAAAGGTATGTCTTCCATACCCACCTCTTTTAAGTCTATTGTAAATTTCATAATTTTTTTATTTTAAATATTCGTATCCCAAACCACCAAAGGTCTAGTCTTATAAACCAAGTTCCATTATGTTTCCCAAAACCAAACCGTAACATACGATTTTGTTTATCTAAATTTATTTTATTAAACATTTCTACCCTCTTCATAAACATATTTAACCACCGGGAAACGTAAAGAGTGGCACCCATCTTGGTTAGTAGTTTCTTCAAAGTATTGGACTGTTATAGTTTTACCCACAATACTGTCCGGATGAAAATCTGGTACATTATATTTTCTTCTCTCATCTTGGTCAAAACCAGAACCAACACCAACGTCACACCCTTTATGTTCTATAATTACATTACTTAGTAATTCCTCCTCAACCTCCAAACCATCTACAATGATTCTATGTATTGAAACCTCAATCCCCTTCACAACATACTCCGCATCAAAGAATTTTTTAACTTTTAATAGGTCATTAGTTCTTTTACCTTTGTAATCACAATCTTTACGTAACATTAAACCTTCCCAGTTATTTTTAGTCGCTAATTCAGCTAATTCTTGGAAGTGGTCTTCTGATTCTACTTTCCACTGTACTAAAACATCAATACATTTTAATTCTTTTACAGACATATTATATATCATGTTAAAATTACCTAATCTATCACTCAAATTACGTTCACTTTTTTGGTTGTTAAACTCCTCCAACATCAGGTAATCAAATACTTTATACTTTGGGTTTTTGATTGTATGGTCTTTCCTTTTAATTTCTTTCATAATCCCTTGGAAATCTTCCACACCATTCTCATCTACTAAACAAACTTCACCATCAAAAACCATATTACACAAGTTTAAACTTTCTATTTCTTTTTTAAGTCTATCTAGAGTGTCGAATGTCTTGCCTTGTCTTGAGTAAAAATTACATTTACCATTTTCATCTACAAAAGCTAAACATCTTACACCATCTAGCTTTTGGGAGGCGAACCATGTCTGTGTATTAAAATCAACTTTGTTCTTTTGTTTATCATAAGAATTAGCTAACACCACTTTAAATGTTGGTACACATCCCGGTATTGCTTTGTTGATTAGGTCCGCTCCCGTTCTAGTCTTTAAATTTTTGTCTATAATAGAATGAATTAATTCTTTATATTCTGGGAAACTTTTAACTAAACCATTAGCGTATTTTATAGCCTGATGACCAGTCCATACTCGATTAGTAAAATTATCTAACATACAAAATAATGAACCAAAATATGTGTCAGTGCACAAATGTTTTAATTTCTTTAATTGTGCACTTGTTATATGGTACTGTTTAAAAGGGGAGTAAACATACTTTAAAAGATTACAAATATCTTCGTCGTCTTTATACTCCTTCATTATTTTAATTTTATCATTAGTAGAGTTCGTAGATTTTAATTTATCTACAAATTCCTGTATGTGTTGGTATTCTTTTTCTAGCATGTTATATAAAGTCTTTTAATGAAGATGGAATGTGAACCGTACCCCATCAGTTTTAGTTTATTATGTATTAACAATTTTAAATTATAATATTTAAATTGCTCCCGTTCTTTTTTATTTTGATATTCTGTTTTTCGACTAGTTAGATATTCCCCCAAATCCTTATTAAAATATCTTCCTTTAATTAGACGTAAATTAATATAAATGGAACCCCAAGAATTAATTTTAATAGAAGTTACTCTAAACTTACCCTTATTGTCTTTGTACTGAAAACCCTCCATAGGTTGACGCCATTCTAGAACATCACCTTTATTGACTAAAGATTTTATTAATCTAATAGTTTTTTCATCTTCAAAATTTAAATTTGGTGCAGTGTAGTCATTCATAGTACAAAGATAAGAAATTATTTTTATTTACGAAAGTAGAATGTTATTTATTATTAGCTTATGGAATTAAAAGAAATAAAAAAATTCATCTCTACAGTTATTAAGTCTAAAGTGTCTGAAGTTAAAGTAGAAACTAAAAAGTTTAAAATCAAAATAAAAACAGAAGACACTGAGTAAGTTAGTATACGTATAAATCAGAGAAAGGTTATATTTATTAGTATATGTTTAAGATTACTGAAATATTAAAAGATTTAATGATTAAAGAAGCTACTACAGCCTCCTCATCAGGACAATACTCTGAACCCTTAAGTTACATTTCAAAAAGAGCTTGGAATGCAGACGCTGAATTTGACCAAATGGGGATGGAAAGAGAACCTGGTGAAGTTGTGGGTGTGGAGATTCATGCAGAACTACCAATGGAAGTAGATATTACGGATACTCCCGAAATGGAAGATGAAGATATAGATGTGGTGGATATGCAAGTAGATGATGGTGAGGATTTAGATGACGATATGACTAAAATACTTAAACTTCTTAATCAGTTAGAGGAATAGTCTTACCTCCACCCCTAACTTCGTATTTCCAGTCACTATCAGAATTCTCATTTAACATTTTAGCGAATTTTATAGCTCTATTTTTATCATCAATTTCTAGAATACTAGATAAACCATCTAACATAAGGACATTTAATGTTTTACCCTTCTCACTAGTCATTATTTTTAATATATTATATGTCATTTTAGTTTTATTATATCACTAACTTTATTACCTGTCTTATAAATAGTATACGGTTTAAGTGAACTGTTCCCACTACCCCCTCTAACACCCTTATATTCAAGGACAATACCATTATTATACATTTTATTGTGTGTGTTATAAGGAATACCCATAAAATGGTACATACCATCCGAGGTAACAGTTACCGATACCTCATTACCCTTATAGTTTCTCCTAAGTTCAACCTCTGATTCACCTAATTTTTCACATAATTCGACAATTCTACAGTCCCCCTCCGAATTTCCTAGTTTTGTTACCAATCTTCTACGCTTTTCTACAGTTTCATCACTATCATTATCTATTATCTCATTAACTTTAGTGATTTTCACCCCAGGAATCTGATTTAAAGACGCTAAACCACGACTTAAACAGCTATAAAATGCTGATTTTCCTAGTAATTCCGTATTAAACCATTCATTCCCATCATACCTGAATAAACTAAAGAATGAATGACATATATTTTCCACAATAAAAGCGGGATTCTCTACAGTATCTATAGAAATTTCCCACACACTGGTCATTTCATACTTAATTGGTCCATTGGTTCTAGTAAGTTCACGTTCTCTTTGGGTAAAATCTTTAGTTAGACCAATTTTCACGTCACTACTAGAGTAATCTTCGTTTGTCTGGTGAAAATACTCACCTGTATAAATGTATTTTTTCATTATTTAAATTTTTAATTAAAATGTTCAAAAAAACTTCCAAAAAATGGAGATTTTTCTTGCTTTAATGCATATATGCTATATGCAGCTTATTTACTTTAAAGCATTAAAGCTTAAAGCTGCTATATTAAGCAGACCAAAATTCGTCCCAAGTAAATTCCACCCCTTCTTCATTACATTTCATATAATGTCTAATTTTTGCACCTAGTTCTTGGTCATTTGGTGTTATTTTAACCATTTTTTCTATTTTATTTAGTGGTTCACATGTATTTTTTTCTTCATGACTAGTAGGTGGACGATACCCAAATGTTTTTAGCTGTCTTAATTCGTTTAATGTTCTTTGTTTACTCATTATTTTATTTTTTATCTATTATTACTTTATCATCTACAATATCTGGTACTTTTAACGCGTAAACAGTGAATGGTGAGACATCTACTGAAATTACTCTATGTTTTTCACCTTTTTCTACTCTTATAACTTTCCCTGGTTCTAAAATATATAACTTATTCTCTATTTCTATCGTACCTTGACCTTCTGCTGTTATATAAATCTCATCACTCTCTTTATGGTAATGATAGTCCTCATCATATAATTCATCTACAGATGCTACTGCTATCGATATATCCTTATCGTTGGTTGTAAAACCCATAAATCTATGTTTTCCTTGTAAAGGGTGTTTGTAAAGTCTCATTTAATTGATGATTTTTATTATGTGAACCAGGAAGGATTCGAACCTTCGACCGTTAGCTTAGAAGGCTAATGCTCTATCCAGCTGAGCTACTGGTCCCTACTTGTATTCCTTAAATAAAATATATTAAAAAAAAACGACTCTAACAATACCTAAGTTTTAATTCATTTGGTGGTATTTATAATAAAATAGTAATTAATATGAAAAGATTAAATTTAACAGAAGGTGAAAAAAGAAAAATAAGGGAAAAACAACAATCAAAGAACCTATCTGGTTGGGGTACTAGAGTATGGAATACAGAATATTTGAATAAGTCCCCACTTAAAGAAGGTTACGTAACTAGGTTAAATGAAAGTGATGTTGCTGATAAAATGATGGAATGTCAAAAAAGTAATGTTGGTAATTTTACCCCAGAAGATGAGAAACAATTTGGAATATTATTTAATTCCATAGACGTGATGGGTACAAACGAAAAGGCGGTATACGGTGTAATCTCTAAAGATAACTACAATTATTTTAATGAGGCTTTAAGAAAAAAGTTTGATGAAAGACTTAAATGTATAAAAGGAGATGAATTCTATGGTATAGTAGATTTTATTCTGTCGGATTTTTCGGGTAAAGAAAAAGAAAAAGTCCAAAACATGTTAAATAATCTTCAAGTAAGAAAAAATTGGAAAAATGGCTAGATTAATATTATCAGAAGAAGAAAAAATAAAAATAAGAAATAAACAAAATA
>TARA_R110002020_G_scaffold133392_16_pt1 | contig 15647 bp, 10 predicted proteins | sample TARA_R110002020 | Tara Oceans TARA_R110002020 (sample SAMEA4396489) | marine metagenome | biome: Westerlies Biome; feature: [MES] marine water layer (ENVO:01000295) within the mesopelagic zone...; material: water (ENVO:00002006), including particulate matter (ENVO:01000060)... | reverse complement strand
TCCTGATCAGAGAACACGACCACAAACACTTCGTGAAGCGGTTCAGAGACCAACGTCGCTTTTGATCAATTCTAAGAGAAACAACACGGCAACTAGTGATCCAAATATGGATCGCATGCTGCGTTTAGCAGGTTTGAATAAATAACAATAACATACAGGAGGTTATATTAAAATGTCTATTGTACAGAAACTAACCGAAGGTATCGTGAACCGAGATCTCGGGAAGGAAGGCGCTGCGCTTATTAATAAGTGGGAGCAGACCGGACTTCTTGAGGGATTAGCTGACGATACAGTTCGGAACGGTATGGCCCGTTTGCTTGAGAACCAGGCAAAGGAGCTTCTCCGTGAGTCTTCATCCATGAGTGGTGGAGACGTTGAGGGCTTTGCAGCCGTTGCATTCCCCCTCGTTCGCCGTGTATTCGGCAGCCTGATCGCTAACGATCTCGTTAGTGTTCAGCCGATGAGCCTGCCCTCAGGCCTCATCTTCTTCCTCGACTTTACGTTCGGTGGAAATGTTAACTTCAACACAGACGGTACTCTTCGCGGTGGATTCACCGTGGGTGATTCTCTCTACGGTGGCGGCCGAGTCGGTTCGCAGATCACCGGTGGTGTTAACTTGGACGGTGAAGACGGTACGGCAGCCGGCGGCGCATACAACTTGCGCAACGGTTATTCGTCCCCAACAGGCTCCGTCTTGGCAGCCGATCTCGTGGCAGCATGTTCTGGTGTCATTGGTGATGACGGTAAGGTTTCGACTGCGGTTCTCTCCCTTTCGGACACTGGAAACACGAACGATTCCGACCTTACTACAGCAGCCGGTGTAAACCGAGTGCTTAGGTTCGATCCGGATTTGACTTCTGGTTCTTTCTTTTACATTGTTAACTACGATATTACCGGAACCCAGTTTAACCGCGAGGACCTAGTTGCGATCGCAATGACGGGTTCTTCGACCACGGGCCAGATTCGCTTGATTCAGCGCCTCTCCGACATGAAGAGAGATGCACAGGGTGAGCTAATCGCACCAAATGTCACCGCTCGTCTAGTAATCGTTGGTTCGGGTTCGACAGAAAACGTGGCGAACCTTGAACAGTTTGCTGCTAATGCTGACGCCCAGATCGATGTCAACGGTGCTCTATCGCAGCCAATCACTGACAACTTTGTTGACGGTGGTGCGCTCGGTTCGATTACCGGTGATGCTACCTGGGGTCTTGAGAACAGCGGGGACATCCCCGAAATCGACATTAAGGTCGACTCGATTGCAGTTACGGCTGTAACCAAGAAGCTTAAGGCTAAGTGGACACCAGAACTAGGTCAGGATCTCAACGCATACCATAACTTGGATGCAGAGGTCGAGCTTACTCAGATCCTTTCAGAGCAGATTGCTCTGGAAATCGATCGTGAGATTCTCGAAGATCTCGTTAAGGGTGCCGCGGCAGGCGTACGATACTGGTCCCGAAACCCAGGAACATTCCTGGATCGACAGACTGGCGCCGCATTGGCAGCCACCGTCGATTTTACCGGTAACGTCAGCGAGTGGTACGAGACTCTCATTGAAACTATCAATGACGTCTCCGCTCAGGTCCACCGTAAAACTCTTCGGGGTGCAGCAAACTTTGTGGTTACATCCCCAGAGATTGCTAACATCCTTGAGTTCACGGCTGGCTTCCGTGCCAACGTAACTGCCGATAGTGATCGCGGAGACGCGGGCGCTGTTAAGGTTGGTTCGCTTTCGAAGAAGTTTGACATTCTTGTCGATCCTTACTTCCCGCGTAACCTTCTCCTTGTCGGCCGTCGCGGCTCTAGCTTCCTAGAGAGTGGCTATGTGTATGCACCTTATGTGCCGCTACAGACCACGCCTACAATCTTCGGTGTTGAAGACTTTGTGCCTCGCAAGGGTGTGATGACTCGATACGCCAAGAAGATGGTCCGTCCGGACATGTATGGCTTGGTTATCTGTCAGGATCTAGTTTAGTCTAACCTAGACTCTACTTAAGGTCAAAATAGTTAAAGCCCCGTCTCTTTGAGGCGGGGCTTTCTATTTAGTAAAAGAATAAAAGAGGAACTTTCATATGGCCGTCCCAAACCTGAACCCCGCTTCAACCTCAAACAGTAATATTTTACCGGTTACAGGCAGTACCGTAAACGTAATGGCAACGTTACCGTTTGGCATGTATACCTCCGTAGCTTTTATCTCCGGGGCCACAGATCAGGTTGCTTATACCTATAAGAAATTAGGAGGAGACGTTCTAGATATTGAGCTAACAGAGGGAAACGTATATTCGGCTTACGAAGAAGCAGTCCTTGAATATTCATATTTGGTTAATTTACATCAAGGAAAAAATTCACTCTCAAGCATGCTTGGAGCTTCCACTGGTTCGTTCGACCAAGATGGTCAAATATCTGGTTCTTTATCGGGATCCAATATATCATTAAAGTATCCTCGGTTTGATTATGGTTATATCCGAAGAGTTTCGGAAGCCATGGCAACAGAGGGAGGCTTCGGAGGGACGGTACCGATATATTCAGCCTCAGTGGCTGTCGTTCCAGATCAGCAAGATTATGATTTACAAACTATAATATCCTCTTCATCGGCTAATAATCCTGGAGAGGCGTATTACCAGCAGGTCGAGGATAAAAGAATTATAGTAAGGAAGGTTTTCTATAAGACCCCCCGTGCGATGTGGAGGTTTTATGGTTACTATGGCGGATTCTCTGTGGTGGGAAATATGAGAACCTATGGCCAGTTCGCAGATGATTCAACTTTTGAGATTGTTCCAACTTGGCAAAACAAGCTACAAGCCATGGCCTATGAAGATGCACTCTGGACAAGAGTCTCTCATTACTCATACGAGATACATGACAACAATTTAAGAATTTTCCCCGAGCCGGACACATCAACTATAGCAAATTACTGGGTCCAGTTTACTATTGAGGGACAATATGATCCATGGGAAGAGAGCGATCGTGGAAAAACCGGCGTCGATGGGGTTAATAACCTCAACACCCTTCCGTTTGAGAATATACCATATGAAAACATTAACTCAATAGGTAAACAGTGGATTCGTCGGTTTGCTCTTGCCCTTACGAAGGAGGTGCTGGGTCAAATCCGCGGCAAGTTTGCGGTTGTACCTATCCCGGGGGAGAGTGTTACTTTAAATGCATCGGAACTTCTTGGGCAAGCTAGGACCGAGCAAGACCAACTTCGAGACGAACTTAAGACTATATTGGAAGAAACCACATATGACAAACTTGCCGCTATTGATTCATCTCTTCAGGACTCAACCAGAAAGGTGGTTGAAAACGTCCCTGCCGGCATCTTCGTAGGTTAAGTAAATGGCCCGCAGTAAGCGCACGCAAAGACAAATCCAAAATAAGAAAGCCGATCAGTTTGATTATGTTGGGGATAAGAAAGTTGAATCTAAACTTCAAGAGATTGAGTTTATGCCGTCATCCCTAGAGACTATTGACAGGGCTATGATTCGGTTTGTAGACGAAGACTTAAACCTCTTCACCAACACCAACGAGGGGTTCAAGAAGGTCCCTGTATTGTGGGTAACGGCAGAACGCGCATACCAGATAAAGCACAACAAAGACTTGAGAGATAAGGAAGAAACCTTAATACTTCCATTGATTACGGTTAACCGGGCTAGCGTGACCAAGGAGCCGTCCTATAAGGGAACTGTTTTTGCGAACCTGTACCCAGTTGATGACCCCAAGGGGGGAACTATCACTATTGCGCGGCAGATAAACCAGAAAAAGACAGCAGAGTTTCAGAATGCCATGGCCAATCGTAAGTATGGGGCAGATTCTAATGTTGACAGTAAGATGAAGAACACTAATAAAAGGAACATGTCAGCCGCCAAAACAGTTTATGAAACTATTTCAATACCCATACCAACCTGGATTAAGGTTATGTATGAAGTGTCAATTCGAACAGAGTACCAGCAACAGTTAAATGAACTAATACGACCATTCTTAACCATCCCCGGCAACTCCAGAACTCCACGACGAATTGAGGCCGAAGGGCATTACTATGAGGTGTTCATTGATGGAGGCTTCGCCAACAACTCAAATAAATCAAATCTTGGAATGGAGCAAAGAAACTATGAAACCAAAATTAACATAGAAGTTTTGGGATATCTTATAGGTGAGGGAGAAAACCAAGAAAAACCAAAGATTGTAAGAAGAGAGAATGCAGTTGAGTATAAGATTGGTCGGGAAAGAACGATTGTGGGAGATATACCGGAAAACATCAAGGACGGTTTTTACAGAGAATAATTCTCTTCCTACTACTTAACACTATTTACTTTGAACATTTTCATAATGTAGGAGAACCTAGCGAATGTCAGTTAAAAATTATAGATTTGTATCCCCGGGGGTTTTTGTCAACGAGATTGACAATTCCCAGATTCCTGCTTCTCCCGCAGGCATCGGACCGGTCATTATAGGGCGCGCCGAAAAAGGCCCAGCTCTTCGGCCTGTCACTGTTAATTCTTTTGAAGAATTTGTTAGCGTTTTTGGTACCCCCGCTGCAGCATCCGAGGGGAGTGATGTATGGAGAACCGGAAATAACACTAGTGCCCCGACATATGGAGCATATGCTGCACAAGCATATCTTCGCAATAGTGCACCACTAACTTATATCCGACTTTTGGGAGATCAGACCACCGCCGATGGTGGCCCCAGCACAACAGCAGGAAAAGCCGGCTGGGATGTGACCAAGGCTTACGGATTGGTTGTATTTGGCTCTTCTTCTACTGACTACAACTATAATGTAACTGGCGCTTTGGCGGCTATTTTCTACACAAACGGAGGCGACTCTAACAACCCAGTTACCGTGGAGCTTTCGGGAGCAGCAGCATCATTTTCCGCCGCAGGAGCCCTGGCGACTAGTGGAACTTTCGAGGGGAATAGCTTTGTTGTTGGCGAAAACGATTCAACAGACAAGCAGTTTAAGGCTGTAATTAAGGGAATTACTGGTAACAATACGACTTCTTCTTTTGTGTTCAACTTTAATGAGAATGATTCGAGGTATATCCGAAAGGTTTTTAATACAAACCCTCAGCACACTAATACGACTATTGCAAATAGTCCTACTTATTACTGGCTAGGAGAGACCTTCGATCGTCACCTGTCGGCAAATATCACATCGACAACTACTTTTGCTTCTATAGTGGAGATTAAGGATACTGATAATTCTCTAAACGGAGAAGATCATCTTGCATCCATGCAGGGGTCGCAGAGCCCAGCTATCATCAGCAACCGCACATCTCCGTCGGATTCCCCCAAAGAGCTGTTTACAATTCATGCACTTGGAGAACCTGGCGATTGGACAAATCGCAATCTTAAGGTTTCCATTCAGGATCTAGCTCGCTCTACAAGCGAAGAGAATGGGTATGGAACATTTTCAGTGGTGATTCGTCACCTAGGGGATTCGGATAACGTTGTGCGAACGATAGAGCAGTTTACACAGTGCAGCCTCAATCCGGACTCTGTCAACTATGTTGGGCGAAAAGTTGGAACAAGGTATCAGGAATGGAACGAGGACGAACGTCGCTACGTAGAGAGGGGCGACTGGCCCAACAACTCAGCCTATGTCCGGCTAGCCATGGCCTCTGATGTGGAAGCCAAGCAGATTGAATCTACCAGGCTTCCTTTTGGCTTTCGCGGAATCGTGAAGTACAATGATGAAGATTCGACCGGTGCCAGAAACACTGTCGCTGCTTCAGTTGATAACTGGATTACCGGCTCGGGAGAAGTAGTTGATGTTTCTGGGGAGGGGTTTCATACATACGCAACTACGGGCTCTACCTTTATTTTTGCCGGCGCATCGGACGCAGTAAACTACTCAGCCTCTGTTCTTTATCCCGCACCAGAGTTGCGAGTGAGCGCTTCCGCTGGGAATCTCTCTAACACCACAGATGCATACTTTGGATACCAGACAACCAAAACCGCCGGCGGAACGGTATTTGATACATCAAACATCGATCTTCTGCGCCCTCGAGGCGGTATGGTGGCGAATATGTTTACCGTCGCAAACGTTAATGCCGAACGATCGATGGAATTTACTTTAGACGACGTCGCGCAGGGGCCCAGCAGCTTAAACGGCATTTGGGTTAGCGGCTCACACAATGCCACATCTGTGAATGGTGCACCTTTTGGTTCATACACCTATGCCTCTGGTGCGGTGTCTGGGGTATTGGATGCCGGATACGATCGATTCACGGTTCCAATGTATGGTGGTTTCGACGGCGTTAACGTCCTAGAAATGGATCCATTCAACAGTCGCGCTATTAATGATATCAGCAACGCTAGTGATCGAACTAGCTACACTTTTAACTCGTTCCGGCGGGCAATAGACTCAATTGCTGACCCCGAGGTGGTCGAGATGAATGTCGCAGCCATCCCAGCTCTGACTCATGAAGGACTAACTACTAATTTGGTCCGAACATGCGAAACGCGCGCCGACGCCTTAGCAATTATCGATCTTCCTAATGGGTACACGCCGCGAGAGGATGGAACGGCCGCAGCGCGTAACAACACAGAATCCACAATTCGCTCCGCAGTAAACGGCCTTAGGAGTCGAAACCTCAACTCTTCTTACGGGTGCGCATATTACCCATGGGTTAGAGCCAGAGACACTATCAGCGGTGCTTTCGTGTGGCTACCACCATCGATCCCAGCAATCGGTACTTTCTCAAGCTCGCAGCGGAGAACACAGGTCTGGTTCGCGCCGGCCGGTTTCAACCGCGGCGGATTAACCGAAGGCTCAGCCGGTATTCCGGTTGTTGATGTGGCACACCAGCTTCGTCGCAAGGATCGCGACGATCTATACGGTGCCAACATTAACCCAATTGCCAAGTTCCCAGCAGAGGGTATTGTAATCTTCGGTCAGAAGACACTGCAGGTTACTCCTTCGGCACTTGACCGCATCAATGTTCGCCGCTTGATGATTTTTGTGAAGAAGCGCATCTCTCAGATTGCTTCTGGCCTACTGTTTGACCCGAACGTTAAGCAGACTTGGTTGCGATTTAAGGCACAGGTTGAACCTTTCTTGGCTGATGTTAAGACAAACTTTGGTCTTTCAGACTACAGAGTTGTTCTTGATGAGACAACCACAACCCCAGATCTTGTAGATAGGAACATTCTATACGCACAGATTTTCTTGAAGCCGACAAGGGCTATCGAGTTTATCGCGATTGACTTTAATATCACAAGAACAGGGGCATCGTTTGACGATTAACAAAATGCGGGGAGTTTCGACTCCCCGCACTATATAATAATAAGGATTACAGGAGACCATATAAATGCCATTTTGGACAAGCGCACTTTCAGAACCTAGAAGAGGACATCGCTTCTTGCTTTCGTTGCCAAACCTAGTAGATGCAAACCAAGCCTTTAGATACGAGCAGTATCTTGCGAAGAGTGTCACGAAGCCGGCCTACTCGGTTTCAGAGCAGGCTCACAAGTTCCTGGGCAACACGTACTACTATCCTGGAGTGGTTGAGTGGGATCCGGTGAACGCTACAATCGTCAACGCCATCAATCCAGACGGAAACAAGATTCTTTACGATGCACTCGTCAACTCGGGATACTTGAAGCCTGATGTACAGGAAGACGTTTTCTTTAATCCCGCCCAGGCCCCAGGTACCGTTAACAAGCAGGGAGCTGTCAACGCTTTAGGCAATGTTATAGTTGAGGAGCTCAATGGCCAGGGTGGCCTTGTGGGCACTTGGACGCTTAACAACGCTTTCATCACCAAAGCGACCTTTGGCGACTTAAGCTATGAAGACGATAGTCTGCTTAATATTGAGATAACTTTCCGCTATGATTGGGCTGAGTATGAGTCCGGTCCAGCTGTCGCAGCTGTCACGGAGCTTTAATTTAGTACTAGAAAGAAGGTGATTTTTTGTCACGCAGAAACAACTTAGAGCGGCTTGGCGCACCGCAACCAGACGCGCCGGCCCCCGAAACTTCGCATGCATCCGATCTGTTTGCTTTCGTAAATCCAACAGAGTTTGTTGAACTCCCAAGTAAGGGAGTATATTACCCGGAAGGGCATGCCCTACACAACCAGGCTGTTGTTGAAATCAAGCATATGACAGCGAAAGAGGAGGATATTCTAACCTCCGAAGCACTGCTAAGAAATGAACTGGCTATCGATAGACTCTTAGAGTCCGTAATAATCAATTCAGACATTAAAGTCGGTGACCTGCTCCTGGGGGACAAGAATGCTATTCTTATTGCCACCAGGATCACTGGTTTTGGTCCGTTTTATGACGTTTCGGCCAAGTGCCCAGCTTGTTCGCGAGACTCGGAGTACTCCTTCGACCTAACCGAACTCAAGCCCCAGGAAAGAGTAACCCTCGACGGGGTTACAGACGAAGGATCCGGGATATTCTCGTTTGATTTGCCGGTATCAAAGGTCCGCATCTACGTTCGACTCTTGACTTCCCGAGACGAGAAGAGGATTGCCTCCCTACTGGTGAACAAGAAGGGCGATGGACCCTCAAACCCGGTCACGGGGCTCCTTAAGTCCATCGTGGTTCAGGCCAATGAACATAGCGATCTCCCGACCCTTCATAAATTCGTTGAATCGATGCCAATTCCCGACGTCAAGCATTTAAGAGATGTTTACGACAAGATAAAGCCCGATTTAGACCTTCGTTTTGACTTTACATGCTCACTATGCCACGAAGAAGGAAAGGTGGGTATGCCTTTAACGGCAAAGTTTTTTTGGCCTGACGCCTAAATACCAAGAATCGGTTTACGAAGAGTTCTTTCTACTAAAACACCATGGTGGGTGGTCGTTCACCGAACTTTATAATCTCCCCATAGCTCTACGTCGCTGGTTTCTTGAGCGGCTGTCGAACGAGTTTAAAAAACAACAAGAAGACGCAGATAAGGCAAGAAGAAAGTAAGTTCTTTCTTTTTCCAAACTATTTATATTTAAACAGAGGCCTTTAACATGAGCGATATAGTAAAACAAGTAATAGATCTTAATCAGGTGGGCAAGCCTTTGAACGAAGCCTACTACACAGCTTTTTCCAACAAGGTTCGGGATATGATGCTCGATCTTTACTTTATGGGGTTTGATGTGCCAATGAGTATCACGGGAACTTCAACACAAGTGGATTCTTTTATGAAAGCACTCAAGGGTGAAAAGAGATATATGGACTCATACATTAAGCACGGACTTAATGATCCAAAGACGATGGACTCTAAATACACTTTATCAACTGCTGTTAAGAATTTTGAATTAGAGACGGGCCTAAGGTGGCCATTCAAAAACTAGGAGTTTTAAATGGCTACATTAGACGAACTTAAATTAAAAATAGAGGACGCAAAAAGGCTCCTTGAAGCTGAGGAAGAACGAAATTCCTCGCTTGCTAAGAAAATAGATCTTCTTAAAGAAGAGCGCTCGGAGATGGAGCGCGGCAAGTCCGAGTATAAGGCTGCCACGGAAAATTTGGCAAAACTTAGAGAAGAGCAAGAGCTCGCCACTGATGCCATTAAGAGACAGACCGCTGCGCTCGATGCACAGAACAAAGCCTACGAGGAAAACGAAAAGGTTTCCACAAGGACTAAAGATTCTCTAGAGAAATTAACCCAGGGTTTTTTCAGCCTCGAGACTTCTCTAGGTAAGATGGCAAAGGGGTGGTCCCAAGGAGACCTCAGTCTTACCAAATTTGCGAAATCCGGCCTCATCGGCAAATATGCTCTGGGCCAATTGGCTGCAGCCGGCGCGAAGGCTACCGATATATTTGTCAAGTTTGGCATTCAACAAGACGAAATGCTTGCAAAGTTTAGAGCCCAAACCGGCGCCGGCGACGAGTTCAATGAGGTTATTCGTGATGTAGCGTTATCCAACTTGCAAGCGGGAGTTACCCTGCAAGAAAGCGCAGATTCCGTTGCTCGTCTTAAGAATGAGTATACAGACTTTACGTACGCTAGCGAAGACCAGCAAAAGACCTTGGCGGCTAATACCACACTTCTCAACAAGATTGGTATGAGTTTTAATACACAAGCTAAAATCATGCAGACCGCCACTCAAGCAATGGGCATGTCGGCCGATGAGTCTCAGGTTCTCTTGAGGGACCTAGCATCCACTGCCAAGTCATTAGGCGTTGATATAGAAACTCTAGGCGCGCAGTTTGAAGCCAATAAAGACTTTATCGTCCGTTTTGGAGAAGATGGCCAAGAGGTGTTCGAAGAGCTATCAGTTGCTGCGAAGGCTCTCGGGGCAGACCTGGGAACCTTAATCGAAGTAACTGAAAAGTTTAAAACATTCGACTCCGCGGCACAGTCTGTCGGCCGTCTCAACGCTATTCTAGGTGGGCCATTCTTAAACTCTATTGATATGCTAAATGCTTCTTACGAGGATCCAATAGAAGGTATCAAGATGCTTCGCGATGGGTTTGATCAAGCTGGGGTGTCGGTCGAAGATCTATCCGGCGCGGAACTGGAAGCCTTTGCGTCAGCACTCGGTCTTTCGGTAAGTAAGACCAAAGAACTTCTCGGCAAATCAAATGAAGATTTAGAAATACAGAGAATGAACCAAGAAGAGTTGGCAGAAACCGCTCAAAAAGCTCAGAGCGCCATGGAACAACTGACGAATGCCTTTAGGCAGTTATTGGCAGATGGTAAACCCTTGATCGATAATATTATTGTTCCTATGATCGAGGGGATTGGGGCCCTAGCTAAATTTCTCGGAGATGCTGATAATGGATTAGCCAAATTTGTAAGAACCGGACTTGCTATAGCCGGCGTGGCTGCTTTATTTATGAAGCTAGCACCCCTCGCCGCTATAATTGCAGCGCCATTTACCGGAGGAGCATCTTTGGCTCTTTTGGCGGGAATCGGCGCCATCGGCGGCGGAATAGCAGTAGCGTCTGGAATCGGCACTACTGCACAATCTTCTGCCATGGCAGGGTTTGCTGATGGTGGTGTGGTCCAGGGCACTTCAATGGCTATGGTAGGCGAGAGAGGTCCGGAAATGGTTGAGATGCCTGTCGGCACCAGGGTCACGACTGCTCCTAAAACAGAGCAACTTACAAATGCCATAACAAAGTTAATCAGCAAACTAGATAATACTGAAGGCGGATCTCAGAAAATTGCTGTATACATCGGTCAAGAGAAGGTTGACGAGATTGTGGTGAAAGCAATAAATTCAACAGCAGGGAGAAATGCTTTCAGTCCGTTCACGAACGGCTAAAGAGGAAAATAGATGCCCTATTCACCATCACTAAGGACCGATCCTTTCTTTACCCTTTTCATTAAGCATTTGCCTACGAACGATGTTGTCTCTTTTGAAGGGTGGGTGACGGAGTTCTCAGATCAATATAATGCAAACTGGAATCAAGAGACTGTGTACGGTCGTATGGATCCTTTGCCCACCTTCGAGAACACACAGAGAACAATCTCACTAGGATTTGATATCGTTTCGGACAGCATTAATGACGCAGCAGGAAACTTAGTGAATATCAACAAACTGATAGAGTACCAGTACCCGCTTTATGGTGAGGGTTCTCGCTCAGTCCAGAACACTCTTAAGGCTGCCCCACTTTTAGGGATTAGGTGGACTAACCTAATAAACAACTCAGCCCAGTCGGGATATCTTTATGGATATATGAATGGGGGTCTAAACTATAGCCCCGATATGAATGAGGGTGGCTTTATTATCAAGGGCGAGAGTGTCTTTGAAGATTTGAACGCCGGCAGAACTCCTGATTCAAATATTCAAGGCGGCGCCCGCTCGCCAGAGGGTGGGGTTACCAACGTCAACAAAAGGCCAACAGTAGATGTCGGGGATGCCTTCCCAGGCCACACTCCATCCGACAACGCTACTATTGAAAACTATCGCATAACTTCAAAATCTAACTCATATATTCCCAAAAAAGTTAGTATTTCCTTCACTTTTAACGTCTTGCACACTCATCTTCCTGGCTGGGGGCCCAACGGACAGAAAGGTAAAGTCTTTGGTGGAAAAGATAATTTATCGTATCAGTATCCAAACGCTTCCATGGTCGATATAGAGTCGGACGTTGTTGGTCGGAGAACGGAAGCTGGTGATCTAGAAATATTGGCCGCTCCGGATAACTTCGTTGCCAATCAGGCCCTCGTCCTGGAGGGCTCCTGATGCCAACTAGATACGATAGAAGAAGAACTCTGATTCTAACGGACAAAAACCAGTTATATGAGAATACGCTAGAGGATAGAAATGTGAATTCCATTCGCTACTATGCTACCCCTCAGATAGACTATCCTAGTGTCGACGAGATCAAGGATCTTACGAGAGTCCGACATATATGGAAAACCGGCGACCGGTTCTTTAAACTCTCGATACAATACTACAGTTCCGCACAGTATTGGTGGGTAATCGCCCTATTCAACCAGAAGCCGACTGAGGCAGATTTGAATGTTGGAGACCTAATCTACATTCCGCTGCCGCTCCAGGACGTTCTGAGATATTACGATAGGTAGGGGCTGTTATGGCTGTATTGGCAGTAGATAAAGAACTTGAAAAGCTGGCTCTGGAACTCATTAAACAATATCGGGCGGCCGCGGCGTTCGAGGAAGCGTTGCAGTTGTTTGAAGATAGCTATGTAGAGGAGCACAGAGATTCCATTGCGAACGTTACGCGGGATCGTCCCGGGGGGCCTATCACCGACTTCGATCAGGCGAAGGAGCTCATGGAAGTTACTAAGTTCATAGATAACAAAACAAAATATAAAAAAATAGGACTAATGCTGGGTGTAGACCCAGAGTATTTTAAAGACTTTCGAATAGATGATGCGAAGCTTCCCCCGACTGCCGCTGACAGAGTCAAAGAATTCTTTAATAGGAAACAATATAACATAACTTATGATGCCGCCCCGGGCCTTCCCGGCGGTTTTCCTAGTCGTTTAGACTATGGCGCCACTGCAGGCCTGCAAGTACAGAAGAAAGCCATCTTTTTACAATATGCACTAGTGCAGTATTTTGTAGACAAAGGCTCTTATCTAAACAAAGGTGCCGCCGGAGCGGGGGATGCCCATATCGGTTTAGCTCGGGGACTCCTAACAACTTTGGATTCAATGGTCCAGAATACACAAGGCTCACTCCCAAGTTCTTCTTCGGGAGTCAGTCTCCTACGATCGCAACTTTCGAGAAACCGCACACAGGTCCAGGCCAAGACAGTAGCCGTAACCAATTTGAATGCAAACTCTTCAATAGAAGAAATAAAAAAGTCGGTCATCGGGGGCCGCCAAGAGGACGTGTACTACTTTAATGTCGGTAATGGTTCATCCGACGGGGCGGCTTTAAAAAGCTTTTTGGATCCAATCGTCGCCGGCCAGAGTCCTTCCTTTAATCAGTTGGACTCTTTGTTGGACCAAATTTGGAGAGAAAGAGGAAAAGACTTAAATTCCCTATTCAATGCTACAACAGACCGACAACGCAACGACGTGATTCGTAATCAACAGCTGCAGGACATACTAGCATTCTTCGGGGACGCCACATCGCGAGATTCTGAATCCGATAGTGAAGTCTCTACACGCTCTATAGAGTCGGCTCGCCAATCAGTTCGCGACTTCGAGACGTCCCCGCCAAAACTCACCCCATTCGACTTTCAGTGCTTTTTGCTGGAGAATATTTCAAAACTAGTTGATAATAGGGAGGCAGACGGTCCGTATGCGAGAGACTATGAGAACATAATTGCTGTTAGTACCAACGGAGATCCGGGAAACATCATTAATACAATTGAACACGGTAGCAGAGCCGGCGTAGTGGAGTCGTTTCTGAATATTTGCCCAGACGTATACGGTCTTTTGGTTCCTTATCTAAAGATTTCAAGACTAGAGTACGATAAGCTAGGAAATATATTAGTAGACCCGAAGACCAAACGCGCAGTAGTACGAGACTTGGAGATCCCAAACTTTATAAGCAAAGATGATATCTCAAGCATACTGTCGGGAGGCACCGGCCGAGCCCCGGGCGCGGGTATTAAATCTTTTACTTGGTCTCTAGATGGCGTTCAGCCAGCAGAGGTTGACAACAACATCAGTGCCACCTTAGTAATGTATTTTCAGTCGGTTAACGACTTTTTTAATGGCGCCCGATCCGCAGGACAGGCAGCGCCAAACTTTTTGGATTTGATTATCAACTCCCCTGCGGTTAAAAAGCTTCAAAATAAAAAGAGCGGGAATAAGGCCCCGGAAGAAAAGCCCTGCTCAGACGACCTTCTACGAACTCAGATCCACAAGGACTATGAAGGAAAAAACTATCGTGTTAAGATTTGTGCTGGCTGGGCTACCCCGGACTACAATACAATATTGGAACTTGTCAGGGATGATAAAAAAGCTCTGTCCTTGATTAGGGCGATTAATGATTCTAGAGTGTCCCTGTTCCTACAGATGACGCAACATCAAATTAATTTCAACCAGAACGGAAGTCTAGAGTTGACCGTGAAATATCAGGCTAGTCTCGCGGGCCTTTTATCCGGCAAAACAGCCAATATCTTTGATGAATCTAGCGGTTCTATTGACGAAGATATCAAGCGTGAAAAAGATAAAATCGAGGATATAGAGGAACGCGAAGACCGCCGAAGCTTGTCCGCGAGCGACAAGGAAAAAAAGAAGAAGGCTCTTGAGGAGATAAAAGAACTCAAAAATATCCAAAGAAATGTAAAGTATAGAAAACTATTAAGAAAGATCTATAGCTCCAAGAAGGTGTACAACATCTCTCTAAACCCAAGTGAACTGACGCTGACTCCATATAAAGATCTAGATCTCGCAGAACGCCTTGCACGCATTAAGAGAAAAGCAGACCCCGAACTCCCGGCTACATTTGAATTTGCGGCAGTTCCTAAGATTAACCAAGAGATGCTTGATGCATTAAATAAAAACATGGCAGCGAAAGGTTCTGCCACATCCGAGGCCTACTCTAATATAGCAACCAAAACCTTCGATCAGTTGACAGATCAATCAACAATTAATATTCCATTCTTTTACTTAGGAGATTTATTTGATACTGTATTGGAAGAGATAAAGGAAAACAATAAAAAGAATGCAGCCGATGGTGTTAAACCATTGAATTTCAATTTTTTCATGTCAGACGTAGAAATGATAGACCCACTCCGGGCATTCAGGGTAGAAAACCTTGAAGAGCTTATAAACTGTGGATATGATTTAAGAGATGTTATATTTCTTGATGCTGCTACAAAGGAAACCCCCACTCACTATCCCGAGGTGAACGGAGTCTATAGGACGATGAATATCGGGGATATACCCATCTCTTTGGATGCATTCCAGTTGTGGTTTAAAAACAATGTTGTTAAAAAGAATAAGAATAACTATTTCTTTCTATATTTTGTAAAAGACGTCTGCAAGGAGTTGATCACAAATGCTCTGTCATCGAAATGTTTCGGGAAAGAGTTTAATTTTCAACAAAGATTTGATGCACAACCTCTAACCCTTGCCAAACAAGAGGCGAAGATTTCAAACTTCAGCCCAAAAAAGTCGACGACATCGGAAGCAATTGCGAAAGCTAAGGCTTCTGTATCTTGCAATCTAGATCCGACCCAAACCGAACTTGGGCTGCTGCTGTATCCTACAGATTCCAACCCTAAAAACCTGAGGGGCCTCTTTCAGCCCGATCTGCGCCGCGGC
>TARA_R110002020_G_scaffold475906_2_pt1 | contig 15653 bp, 18 predicted proteins | sample TARA_R110002020 | Tara Oceans TARA_R110002020 (sample SAMEA4396489) | marine metagenome | biome: Westerlies Biome; feature: [MES] marine water layer (ENVO:01000295) within the mesopelagic zone...; material: water (ENVO:00002006), including particulate matter (ENVO:01000060) such... | reverse complement strand
ATCACCTAATTCCTCGGAGCTTCCGGCGCTGTAAAAACGACACTCAGGCTTGAATTTTCTAATAGACTCTAAAGCTCTGATAACTCCCAAAGTATTAACATCGAAAACCTGTAATGGCATCTCCCAGCTACATCCCACAAAGGAATTAGCTCCAAAATTAATAAAATAGTCAGGTTGGGTTTCTCTTACAACATTGTCGATTGAGACATCATCGGTTAAGTCACCATAAATCAACTTGAAGTTGGGGTGAGCCTCAAAAGCTTTGATATTACTTTTATTAACATTGGATGTTCTTCTCATCATGCCGTAAACCTCCATGTCGTCATCTAACGATAAAAGGTATTCTGCCATATTGGCTCCGTCTTGCCCTAAGATTCCTGTTATGAGTATTTTTTTCATTTTTGAAGATCGCTAACGAGCCACCGCAAAACGTTTTCAGTAGGCTCCCAACCCAGCTCTTTTTTAACTTTTTCGTTATCAGCTAAAGAAACTTTTGGCTCTATAACTGGGGGTAAATAGTCGCAGGGATGATTAAAAGCGTCAGCGATCTCTTGAACTGAACAATTATCACCATTTCCAATATTAAAAACTTCTCCATTAAAGTTTTTGTCGCTTTCAAAAGCTAAAAAGTTAGCTTTCACGACATCTTGGACATAAGTGAAGTCTCGTTTTTGGGAACCGTCACCGTAAATAGTTAAATTTTGCCCATCTCTCTTCTGTTTAATAAATTTTCCAATCACTAGGCAGTAGGCTCCTTCTGTCGGAGCACCTTCTCCGTACACGTTGAAGTAACGAAGAGAAACAGTGTTCAAGCCATGAATTTTAGCATAAAGTTTGCAATACTGCTCCCCGATTAGCTTTTGCAAAGCGTAAGGACTAAGCGGGTTACACGGTTGCTCTTCGGGGGTTGGGTAGACATCATGGTCTCCATAAACAGAAGAAGAGGAACTGAATATAAACTTTTTGACCCCAGCTTCTTTAGCAAGTTCCAACATGTTTAAAGTTCCCCGAACATTGGATTGATCGTACTCTAATGGTCTTTCAATGGATGGCTGCACTCTAGCCAAAGCCGCAAGATGAAAAATGCAAGAAGCGCCACTTATGGCCTCGAGAATTGCTAAATTATTATCTGTGTTTGAGATATCGGCGCAAACAAAATCATGATCATCAGCAAAATCTCCCTGCTTGTCGATATTGACTACCTCGTACCCTTCTTTAACGAGAAAGTTTATCAAATGAGTGCCTATAAAGCCCGACCCTCCTGTTACTATACATTTTTTCATATCTTAATCCAACCAAATCTCCTTGCCGTTTAGGGAAGACTGCATCATATCAATCCGGGAGTAATCCACATTCTTAAGTCTAAAGTTCTGCCAGTTTGAAAAATATGGCCTTTCGTACTCCTGAATCCCGGCAAGCGCGTCTATTCCAGTACCGACATCCAAATAAACAGCCTCTCTGAAATCCTTAAAGCGACTTGAAAGATAAAGTTTTACATGACCTACCCCGAACAGAAAAATGTTTGCGGTTGATTTCTTTAGTCGGCTTTCTACATGAATATCTAAAGCGTTAAGATCATCACATGCAAACTTTTCCGGAACACTTATGTAATCATAAAATTTGTCTATACCCAAATAATCTCGATACTCTTTTCTTTTAGCGAGCTCTTGAATAACTTTTATTTTATTCTCCCCGCCTATTAAACCTACCTTAAAGTTAGGTTGATTAAAAAACCATTTAGACGACAAAAGCCCGTACAAAAATTCTAAAGTAAAGTTTTTGGTAAATTGTGGGAAGTCTTTCGAAAAACCTTCTTTAGTAAAGCTGTCGAAAACAGGTAGTCCAAAAAAATCATTTCGATCCAAGCTTTCAAGATAGACATCCGTGTCAACCTGAGAGTAGGGAATACTCAACGCCCTTTTGCCCGGGCATGCGCTGCCAGCAGGGTTCCTTTTAAGAAAGTGATAATCTCCGTCGCTAAGCCTTAGAAAGCTTTTATTTTTGTTTCTAGCGACACAGTCGGTCACCAAACTTTGAAAATCCATAAGCTCCCTCTGAAAGTCGGGATAATGATTCGGATCTTTAAATTTAGCTGCGTCTGTGGGGGAGTATCCCTTCAGCTCATCAGAAATTCCATTGATTTTATATTGGTCAAGAATCACTCACCATATATTAATGGTTTTAGTGATATGATTCAAATCTTTTTTGGAAAGCCACCAACCTACAGGGATGTTCAGTAATCGTGGGTTAAAGTAGCTAATCCCCTCCAATGGGAGCCGATAGTCCTTAAAAACACTGTATTGGTCGTTTCTGACATGAACTACATCCGACTGGATTCCATTTTGTTGAAGGTGTTTTTGTAAAGCGTCGCGGTCTTCGCAAAGCAGTGAGTATATCCAACACGATGATGAACTGTTGGGGTCTCTGTTCAGCTTCTCTATTTTGGGAGTATTTAGGTGTTTATCATAATAAGAAGCGTTATTTCGGTGAGCATCGGTCAGGGATTCGATATATTTTAGTTGCTCCAGACCTATGGTTGCCGTAATATTGTTCATATGGAACTTGTACCCGCTTTCCTTGATGTCCTGCTTCCATTTACTCCCTTTGAATTTTCTATTTAACCCAAACCATTTCAAAAGCTTAGCACGACTATCGTCAGATTTCTTTTTGCAAAAAAGAGCTCCTCCGTCTCCTGTTGTCAGATGCTTTATGGCCTGAAAAGAAAAACATACAAAGTCACTGTGGCATCCTATTTTTTTGTTTTTGTATATCGAATCTAATGCGTGAGCTGCATCTTCGATCACCTTCACTTTGTGTTTTCGCGCAATTTTGTTTATTGCTTTTATGTCGAAAGGTTGCCCAGCCCAATGAACGGCAATAATCGCTTTTACTTTTGGGTGAAGTAAAAGTTTTTTTTCTACATCTCGGGGGTCTATATTCCCAGTAGTTGGGTCCACATCAGCCCAAACTATTCTGGCTCCGGCCGTGTCTATTGGTTCGTTGGTCGCCATGCAAGTCATGGGAGTTGAAATAACCTCGTCTCCCGCTTTTACCCCGGCCAGTCTTAAGGCCAAAGTAATCGCAGAGGTACAGCTATTTGTTAAGGTACAGTTGGGATTACCTATATATTTAGCAAAAGATTGTTCAAACTTATCAGAAATCTCTCCTTCTGTAATAATCCCTTTCTGAAATATCTCTTCTATCTTTTTCCCTATTCCTTTCGGGTGGTGAACTTGGAAAAGAGGTATCATTCTTCTAGCCATTCCGGGTTGTCCAAAGTCCAAAGAACTGTTTCTTTCAAAGACTTTCCAAAGTCTACTGGGAGAGTCCAGCCTAACTTTTCCATTTTTTCTCCATCTAAAGAGTATCTCAAATCGTGACCCGGTCTATCCCCGTGAAAATCTACCATCTCATAATCTAGAGGCTTACCCATGGTGCTTGCTATAAATTTAGCCAATTCCAAATTGTCCACCTCTCTTTCCCCGACTACATTATATTTTTCTCCGATGGTTCCTTTTTCTAAAAGAAACATGATCGCTGCAGCAATGTTTCTCGCATGAATATAAAACCTACTTCCTGCTTTTTTTTTGTCGGGATAACTGTGAATCTCTATCTTTTTTCCTTCTAAAACGTTTTTTATTGTTTTGGGAATATATTTTTCTACATGTTGTCTAGCTCCAAATGCATTCATGACATTTATACTCATCAAGGGGAGTTTGTATGTGTTTTCATAACTAATACAAATATTTTCAGCAGCAGATTTACCAGCTGAATACGGATTCGTAGGCTTGTGCCTCGCCCATTCTTCAAAAGCAAAGTCTTCCGGGGCAGAACCGTAAACTTCATCAGTACTAAAATAAAAAAACATTTCCAAATTAGGTAAACTTCTGGCGTACTCAAGCATTTCCACCGTCCCGTTAATATTGTTGTGGAATGATTCTCGGGGGTTAGCTATACTGTTGTCAACGTGAGACTCAGCGGCCATGTGTACAATAAGGTTAACATCGTCGCCCATTTCTTTTTTTATGCCGCAGGTGAGGGGGAGCGTAACGTCAACAGGAAAAACTTGCACTCTGGGATGTGGAAAAGCTCCTATACTTCTAAGTCTTTCGTATCCGAAACTCGCATAGCTTAGTTTATCTAAAACAATTATATCCCAGTTTGTTTTTCTAAGAAAATGTTCTACTACGTGATGGCCTATAAAGCCGCACCCGCCAGTTATTGCTACTGTCTTTTTTTTCATTTTTTAAGTTTATACATGGTGTGGTCGAATCCAACATTCGGTGTTTGAAAAGTCGTTATTTTTTCTACTTGATATTTACCGTTTAACGTTAGCTGTCTTATTTCTTTATTCGTGTGCCTAACAACCCCATACGTTTTTTTACAACCATAACACCCCTCGTCTATGAGCGAGTATTCGTCACCCATGATTGAAGAAAAAACCACAGAGCCGTTCTCTTTTTCTAGAATTTTTTCGTACTTTTTAATAACTTCTATCGCATCTTCGATTCTTATATGCGTGAAGACGCTACCCAAAAGTAATGTGTCGCAATTTTTAATCGCCTCACTTGTTGTATTGTTATCATTTATAAATCCAAAAGAAATTTTTCTGTCTGCATCATTTAAGTGAGCATAAATTTTTTTGTTAAAAGATGTTAAAATGTCTCCGTTCTTGGGTCCAGAGATCTCAAAGCCGTAATAAGTAAATTTCTTTATGTTTTTTATGAGTAAGAAGTTTAGAAATCTTCCGTAACCGCACCCCATGTCAATCACACTAAGGCCGTCGGTAAATTTAGAGCCTATCCCTAAACTTAATGCTTCGCTCCATTTTTCAGTATATGGGGGGTAATCTGACCCACACCCTCTGAACATCCACCCTTGTTGCATTAAGGTCGATATTACTCTATCTATTTCTTCTTTAGCTCGATAGGGTAAGTTTTGGGCTATTTCCTTCTCGTCCAAAGGAAAATAATGTGGGCCAAGATATGAAAAGATTTTAGAAGAGTCTAACGAAGTGTGGCCTTCTGCAGTAAAGGTCATGTATTCTCCTCTGAATATAGCCCCAAAAGAAAGATTTTTCTCAGCGAGAGAGGTGGGGAAACCAACCTCTCCCATATCTACCCCGTCATAAAAATGATCCCACTGGGTATTTTGATCACCTTTGTGAAAAATTCCTATTTCCTTTTCTGCCGTAAGTAGCCTTTCCGTATTAGAAAAATAAAAACCTCCATCGGTCCATTTTTCGTAGTCTCTGTGAGGGCAACGCACTGACATAGGCTTCCTGTTGTTTTCTTTCTTTATTTCGCCTCTGCCTTTTAAACTAGGATGGCTACGATTAGTCTCCCCAACATAGATATATTCCAAATTAGAATCAAAAATTTCTTTTACTTCTGCTAGTCTATTAGCTTCTACAAAATTAAAGTCTTCTTCAAAGTGAGAAATATAAATATCAGAGGGTAGCTCACAGTAGAAGTCGATATATTTTTCATAAGCGTATCTATGGACCATCCATAAACCCAATATAGTCCCCCCCCAATTATAGCTTGTGAGAACCGTGATATCTGTGTCGATGTCTTGGGGGCTGTGTGTTTTAATCAGCCTTTTGATGCATGCTTTAATGTCTTTTTTCGCTTTGTTGTGAACCACGGGATCGTAAGAGTCCACCATGGCGCAAATTACTAATTCATTTTTATTGTCTAAAGACAAGAAAGACCCAAGATGTCGAGCTAGGTTCCTCTCTCTTCGTCGGGTGTGATAATAGCAAATAGAATAAATTAATTTTTCCATGGTTAACCTTTATCTTTCGTAATGCTCCCTTAGCTCCACAAGAGTGTCCTTGTATTCCTGATCATCTTCTGGGTCGACCTTGCCTCTTTTAAATATTCTGGGTTTCTCTGCATAGCATCTATCTATATCATCTTCTGACAAAACTTCAAGCAGTTTCAAAGAACTTAAAACAAAATTAGGGAAAACAGAGTCAAGTCTTTTGTATAAATCAAAAACTGTACTACATGAGGTGGCTGGGTAAGTAACTTTGCTTATTATTTGCCCGTAGTCAAAATCCCTGCTCATTTTATGAAAAGTTATACCTTGTTCGTAAACTCCAAACGCCTTAATGGTGTGATAAAGGATGTCTACTCCTCCGTACATTGGCAATAGGCCGGTGTGAACATTAAAAGCGTTATCAATGTTATCAATTCTTCTATTGTATTGAAGGCTTAACTTTATATCGTGCTCTATGCTTTCATCTGCAACAGGGAGGTCTATCTTGCCTGCAATGACAGGGTTCTCAGAAGGTATATGACCTACCAAGTCGTATTCCTCTTCGAGGACGGGAATAGTTTTTTCTGCCAAACTGGAGGAGCCGTAAATAAGAATCTTCTCTATCTTCATTTAATTAATTTTTCTTACCAACAAAAAGAAGAGCAGACTCTGCTTCCATTAAGCGGGTCATTGATTTTCCGGATTTACAGTGCTGATTATACTCCTCTGCTTCTTTGTATGTAACTGTCTTTACGCCGAGTTTGTTGTACAGAGCGGGGTAATCAATTTGAAGATAATTTAGTTGTGATTTTTGTCTACCTATGGCTACCGTGTTAACTACAGTATTATCATTTTCGGAATGTACGATATAGCCAGAGGTTATTCTCGCCATTTCTTTAGCTACGGCTGGAATCATAAGAAACGGAATATGCATCATTACAGTACAGGTGTAGGACAACTCAACTTTATTGTCTTCTAGGGGTATATTTTGGGCAATACCCTGAACTATATTCGCTTTAACCTCTAGTTGGGGGGCAATAACAGTTGAGGATTCTGAAAAATTTTCTTTCATTTGGGAAAGGTGATGCGGGGACCCTTCCACGCAATAGATATCTACAGTTGGCTTAAGGAGATTATAAACAAATTTAGAAACTACCCCCGCCCCCGCACCTACATCGCAAACCGAACTAGGTTTAAGCATATCTACTTGATCTATTATTTTCTTTACCGTTGGATGAATAACCGGATAATGATGATCTTTGAAAATCCAATCTTCAAGAGAGTTGGTGGAACCGTAATTGTCCCAATTATCCAGACTTTTTAAATAGACTTCGTACTCTTCTTTTAGTAGGTCTTCTTTAAATTCAGATGACTCTACACCACTTAAATTACAAGAAAGAAGATCTTGATAATCTTTTAAATCTATTTTAAATATTTCACTCATCTTTTAATTAAAGTGATAGATGGAATCGTCCCCAAGGTTAAAATTTTAAAATTATTTTCGTTTTGCTTTAATAGTGGATTTATAGGAGGTTTTTTATATCGCTTCATCCAGTCATACCTGTCTCTTTCAGGACTTCCTCCCTCTAAAATCATTATCCCTTTAGGTGTGAGTTTTCCAATATAATTATCAAAAGCAAATTCATAAACGTTCCCGTTGTTAGCAATGTCTATATGTAAAAGATCCACGGAGTTGTCTGGTAAAGATAGATGTAAATTAAAAAAATCTCCTTCGGCTAATGATATAGTTGGAAATTTGTTGCTTATTTTTTCGAAAGAGGCATGGTTTCCGTTGAATTTATCAAAAATGTCATACGCTTTTATGACAGCTTCACTAGGGCACGCATCCAGAAAGCAATCTAGAGAAAACCCATTACCTATTCCTATTTCTACAATAGACAAAGGGCTCACGCTAAAGCAAACAGATTTTAATACCGCCGCGTAATCTAATTCAACTGTTGAGTATGAAGACTGCATCTATCTTAGTAATCTATCTCTATCCACTGCTTGGGTTTCAGTCCTATTGTGCTTGCTTTTTCGTCCAAAAACCACCGGCGAGGTGTCGTTACCACTTTCTTTTCATTGGGGCTTAGCCACGCTGCCCACCAGCCAAAGGTGCTGTTGGGTATTATAAAGTGTTTGCACGCCTTCATCAATTCTAAATATTCTCCAAAGCTCTCCCCTTTGTGGTAGTGATCAACGTAAAAAGTTGGGTGATCAAGCTTCACATTTTCTCGACACCACTCCACGTCGTCTGAAAAAACATAAAAAGAAAGGTCCTTTAAGTTATCAAAAGAAGGGAGAGAGGCAGAAATGTACTCGGTACCATGAAAGCCGTGAAAGGAGCTGCTGTTTGGGTTATCGACATAATCTGCGCGTCTTACGTTGAGGCATACTGATTGGGTTGCTCTAATTCTTTCAGCAAGGGATTGAGAATGTGGGGAAAGTGGTTTTTTAAGGGAGAAGTCTTTCTTTAGTTGGCTTCTGATTTCTTCTATATATTCGTTTTTTTGAAAGTATCCATCAAGTAGAATGTCGAATCCAGATTTAATATAAGGGCGAGCTTTGCTCTCTATGTCGGGAATGAGGTATCCGTGTGGGGGTTCTTGCAGTATTGTTAGTTTTCCATTTGGAACACTTTCTACTGTTTCTCCCTCTATGTTAAATATGCCTAGATCATAATCCCTATAAACAAAATTTTCATGTTGGTTTCTGTTCTTAAGAAAGGACAGGTCTAGCCTTATTTCTTTATCAAACTTTAAAGACAGTAAGCGCCCCAATGCATATTGGAACATTTGGTTTCCCATCCCTCCCATTAATTTAACATATATCATTGGTCTTCTAGCATCTCCTTTAGTATGTCTTCAATGTTGTAAGTGTAGCTCCATTCCGGATAATGCTTTTTGAATTTTGAAACGTCGCTTATGTACCAAATGTGATCGCCTATTCTATTCTCTTTACCGACCGAGAAGTCAATTTTTTTGTTTAGGTAGTCTCCTATGAAGTTGATAGCTTCCAGCATGGAGATGCATGAGTGGCGAGACCCTCCTATGTTATAAACCTCTCCCTGTTTGGGATTCCGGTGAACCTCCCAAAAAGCCTTAACCAAGTCAGAAGAGTGGATGTTGTCTCTTACCTGTTTTCCTTTGTACCCAAAAACAGTATAGGGGATGTTTTCTTTCGCTGCTTTAATTAAGTAGGACAAAAATCCATGAAGCTCTGCCCCTGCGTGAGCCTTGCCGGTTAAGCATCCTCCTCGAAAGCATGTAGTGTTTAAATTAAAATACCTTCCGTATTCCTGCACCATTAAGTCAGCGGATAGCTTGCTTACTCCAAAGATGCTGTGAGTGCTGTTGTCTATCGACATGGTCTCATCAATTCCTTTTTTGAATCGATGGTTATTATTTATTTCCCATCGGGTTTCTTTTTCTTCTAGCGGTAACCCATTGGGGGTGTCTCCGTAAACTTTGTTGGTGCTTGTGAAGATAAAAGTCGCCTCAGGACAATATTTTCTTAGGCATTCAAGGAGGTATAGGGTGGCTGTGCTGTTTATGGAATAATCCGTAAGGGGCTCTTTGGCTGCCCAGTCATGGGAAGGTTGAGCTGCCGTATGGATTACAACATCAAAGGAATATTTTTCGAAAACGCAATTCAGTTTTTCTCTATTTCTTATGTCTATATCGTAGTGAGTGTAATCTATAGATGGGTGATCGCGGAGTTCTTTTAGGGTTTGGGTAGTTGTAGCCTCTTTTCCGAAAAAGTAAGATCTCATATCGTTATCTATCCCCACAACTCGGTACCCCTGCTGCCCAAAAAAGCGACAAGTTTGGGACCCTATTAAGCCGCTCGACCCCGTAACTAGAATAGTAAACATTTTATTAAAAATAGTAAGACTTCTCCGTAGATTTATCGAACCAGACAATACCTACTGAGTCGACAATTTCCTTGGGTTTATTTTGCATGTAGTCGTGGAGTGCTTTTTCTAAACCAATACTCTGTTGAACCATTTGATCAAGGTCAAGGTCCGCGAAATCCAGCAAGAGCTCGGAAGAAATGCTAAAGAGCCCGGTGTAAAACTGTTGTCCCGTATTGTCTAGCGCGAACAAACTTTTTTTATTAGAGTAAAAATGGTTAAAAAAATCGAAACCTCTCAGAACCGTTCGGGGTTCAAAGTGTATTATCCATTTATATTTTTTCAGCAAGTCTTCATGAAGTCGCCATGTCTCAATCACACCTGCCCCATTATTTTTTGCTCCATAATCGTTCTTTAGGTGAAGCTCATATTTAACATGCTTAGGGATGATTTCTCTTATGCGTAAGTCAATAGAATCAACAGAGTCAATTGTGCCATCCATTATATAAACGTCCGTATCTTCTGTGGGTTTAAAATTGTCGAAGAAAGAAGAGTATCCGTTGATAAATTGGCCTACTCTATCTTCGCCACTATAAGAAAACCGGTGAGAAGATTTCGCAGGATAATAAGCGGTAGATAGACTAATTAAAGTATCTTTCATGTCGGGTAATTTTCAAAATAATCCCCTATTTCTAATTTATTGCTATTTGTAATGGTCGATTCTTTTTTACTCACAAACTTATCTTTTTTAACTATCCTGAAGTCAAAGCTTATACGAGTAGAATCCGTCTCGTTAACCTTGTTTCCGTGAGTAAGGTTTGCCCCATCAAAAATTAAAAATTGTCCATATTCTAAATTAATAGGTTTAAAATCCCCTTTATCTTCTTCGCTCTCACACCAAATAGTATTAGTTCCCCATGTCTTTGTTACGGGTAACCAAAAGTTAACTTCGCTGGTTCCGTGGTTGTAATCCCGGTCCTTGTGCCACCCTCCCACTCCTAGGTTTTGGGGAAGGTGAATACGGAAAGTGGGGTATTTTTGGTAAACGACATCTTTCCCCATTTGTTCGCTCACTTCTTTACGGATGAATTTTTTGTACAGCTTCGTGAAGCTACTCTCTTCGTTGTTCGCGTTGTTGTAGAAAACTTTATGAAAAGAAGTGTCTTGATCTGTATGTTCTGTAAAACGTTCGTAACGCTCTGAGTGAAGATGGATCTCTTCTAAATGCTCAACGGAATAGTTAAGGCAATCAGCTACCGCTTCTCGGAAAGGGTATTTTTTGATATCATAACGTATTATTTTCATAAACAGAGAGTAGAGCCTTGGCCTGCTTTTGTAAAGAAAGATTTTCTTTTATGAAGACTCTGGGCGAATAATTATTGAGATTTTCCAAGAATTTTTCAAATTTTTCTGGGACCGAGGTCAAAAAATCATTTCTTTTTGTTAATAAGTTAGATCTTTCTACCTTTTCTCCGCAAACAGCGTCCCAGTATGGCACAGAGGTAGCTTTGCAGATGTGTTCTTCCCCCCTGTGATCCCATTCTGTCTTGTCCCAAACGAATAGAGGAAGGTTGCAGCTCATCATTTCTTGAATAGCTATCCCTTGGCTCTCGGTATTGTCTAACACAAAGCAATAACGAGAAGATTGAACAAAAGTTAAAAACGTTTCTTCGTTATAATGACCGTATTCGACCACTTCATAAGATTGCTGATATACATCTAACAATCTTTTAACCGTTTCGAGTTCATCGTCAGTTCTATTTTTAAAGTAAATAAGGCAGTCATTGTTTTTTTCTTGGTTTTCTGGGCGAAAGGAGTTCGTGTCTATACCTACAGGCCATGTTTTTATTTTATTTAGAGGCAGCCATCGACTGTATTTTTGGTAAACCCAATCACATGGTACTAGGATATTCTTATAACGCTGTTCCATTACCACCTTTGAATCCGGAGGGAGTACACAAATGTTCGGGCCAATAATTAAATGCTCTGGCTGTTGAAGAATAGGGTGGGGGCTCAGACAGTAGGCTGGAAAGTTAGGGTCAACGCCTCGTGGATTGTTGGTGTCAAAATCCACCCCCAATAACTCAAGTCCTTGAATCAAGTTGTGAACGACCTTTCCGGGCCCAAACGTCGCATTTGAATAAAAAAGCTGTACCAACTTAGGACCCCCCTTTTCCGTGAGCGTGATGATTTGGCCACCCGTCGGGAAGCGTGTAAAGCAGTAATTTATGTGGCAACGAATTTATAGTTCCCCCATTCTCATATACCCTCCTCCATAGGTCCCAGTCTTCTTCCGCCCTCATATCTTTGTATCCACCAAGCTCCACAACTTTTTCGGGACGAAACATAACCGTAGGATTATTTATGCAATTAGAAACTTTTATTTTTTCTGGTGTTAGAGAATTGACCACAAACGCTTTATTTGGAAACTCGATAACGTGCGAAGAATTAGAAAATTTAGCGAACATTTCCGTGGCTAAGAAGTTGCAGGAAGAGTTTTTGTCAAAATAGTCTACCTGTTTAATTAACTTGGAGGGGAGCATGTAGTCATCCGCATCAAACCAACAGCATAATTCAGACTCGGACATTTTAATCAGCCTGTTTCTATTGAGACCTATCCCTTGGTTTTTTTCGTTTCTTTCTATCGAAAGTTTTCCCTTAAAGCTTCGGGAGTTAAAAAAGGACTCCACCTTCCCAAAGGTGGCATCAGTAGAACAATCGTCTAGTATGAAAATATTATAATCTACGCCGTCCTGATTCAGTACCGTCGATAGACTCTGCTCGATAGTTTCCTCTACGTTGTAGGTAGGAATTAAAATATCAACTACGCTCATATATCTCCTTCAACTTAGAACAAAACCACTTTGGTCTTTCTCTTATGTATTTATGCGTCTCTTCAACACTTTTGTTATGCCACCAGTCTTCGTAAACGTGTTGGGATCGTGAATTAGTTAGAACATTCAGCCCCATTAACTTGGCTTCAATAACAATTCTCGGACACGTGTCATGAATAATAGGTAGAAATATCAGGCAAGAGAAATCCGAAAGTTTATCCAATAGCTCCTCATGGGTTTGAGTCTTAATTAAACTGTAATCGAGCTCACTGGCTTGGGCCATGTCCAAAGCCTCGTTTACCCCTTTGGCTTGGGTGTGCCACCCACCAAGGCCATCAATGATAGCGTGTTTTCCATTCTTTGGTTTCTGGCGCAGAAACTCCATCTTGCTTAAGTCTTTCTCCAAAAAGCAAGATGACAAGACAGAAGTCCTAGGAGCGTTTTCTGCCCCCAGCACTTTGCAAAGGTGAAAGTTTCTCTGCTCTTCCGACATGTAAAAAATGTGAAGAGCTTTTTGTTTGACAAGATTATATAGCTCAGAAAAGACGGTTGCTGTGGGGTCTTGAGTGGATGGGCAGTCACACAAGTCTCCCCCTAGTTTTTGGTGCGGAATTTCTCCCCTGAATTTACAGTAACCGTAATCAAATTCTATCTTGACAAACGGCTCGTCTGTCATGAGCTGGTACAGGGCCTTGTGTGCTCCTGCTGTTAGGGACGTTATGTTTCCCAGTATCCAGATTTTAGGCTTCTTAAACTGTAGATGTTGAGGGGTTAAGTCAGAAGTTTTTACGAATTCGACCCTGTCTCGAATGGGTTCTATTATCGCCTCAAGAGTTAAGGCTGTTCCCCCCAGAGCTATAGCTGAGTCATCTACGAAAACATAATCCATTTAAGAGAGACGAGAAGGGTCTTTGGGGTGCTTCTTTCCTTTTGTTTTCTTGGCGTAATCCTTGAAGTATTTTTCTTTTACGGGGTCTTTTCCTTCTTTCGCCGCTCTTATCTCAGAAAGTTCTTTCGATCTATCCCACATGTCCCCCACGTTTTCGACTTTGGTTTTTTCCCTAAACTCTTTTTGGGAATAGGGATCTATGTGTGTATCAATAGAGGCTTGGGGAACTGTATAAACACGACTGTACTCAGTTCCTTCAATTTCGTAAACGTGTTCCTCATGGACACTTTGCCACACGCTTACCTGCTCTCCAGTATCGGGGTTTTCGTAAATATATTCAGGCATCTTTTCTATTTTAAAAAATAAGAGTTCTTTCCGTTTATAACTTCTACATCTTCTTCTTTTAAGCCTCTGTTTTCTATAATTTTCTTCAAATAAGAAGACTCTTTCATAAAGGGTACATGAGGTCCACATTGATGAAGCGCTATCAACATTCGAGAACAATTAAAAAAGTTTTTTGAATTCAAATAATCCGTCAGGTGAGACGGGCTTTCGCTGAGCGCCCAAGTAGAGATAAACATATCGTAATCTTCTAAGTTTTCCATTTTGAAGCTTAAAGCATTCACCGTTCTAAAATTAGCGTCAGGTATGACTTGTTGAAGGTACGATTGGGTTAGGTTTTTTAAATTTGGAAGATCTATTATGGTATACAAGTTAACCAAGGAGGGATAAATTAAGTGTATAATTTTGCAAAAATTTCCATAACCGCCACCCCATTCCAAGACTTTTATCTTGCCGGTGATTTCGCCTCGGCTTTTTACGTAACGACAAAGGTGGTATAAGTGATGAACATCGTTAGGATTGTAATCTTCCCCATTATAGGCCATTAAGGGAGGGGCTCCTACTTTAGTTGGATTAATTATTTTTTCAAGAAAAACAGGAAAATTCTCCTCTATGTATTTTATTTCTTTTGAAAATAACTCGTGATCTTCAGAGAACATCAACCCTCTTAAGGTCGCGTTTTGGAGGAAGTCGGGGTTTTTGTAGTCTATTTTTTCTTGGAACGTCTCCCACTCGGGGGTAGCTATTGGGGAGTTGGAGTCAAACATTATTCCTCCTGCATCATCTTCAATATTTCGTCTACGGTCTTTTTGTAGGTAAAATCTTCTTGAAGCTTGAGTCCTTCAGTGTTGACCGAACTGTTTTTGTGTCTTTCTATGGCCTTCTCGCACCCTTCTATAAAATCATCTTCGTCAAAAGTATATATGTTACCTTGGTTAGTCGGTGCGTTCTTTTTGAAGAAGGCTCCATCGTAAGCTTCGGTTTTTCCGTTAGGTTCAACCAGCACCACATTTTCAGGAGTGGCCCATTCTTTGTAAGCTGTAGCATTTAGTATAACTGCATGTTTACCAAGAGCCACGGATTGGAACTCTGGTAGCCCCCACCCTTCGGCCCCAGACATTCCTATAATTATATTTCCCGAATTAAGAAAGTCATTATAGAGACTATTTTTTTGCATCATTCCAAGAAAATTAAGATTAAAATAACTTTTATCCCCTATTATTTGAGATATAAGCGCCTTAAAATCGTTTTCCTCAATGAAGGGGTTGGCTATAGCGCATTGCAAAACGTAGTCTTTATTGTTACCGTATTTTTTTAGCCAAGCCTGTATGACATCTTTGTGGTGCTTTCTTTTTTCTAGTTTTCCTGTTAGGTTGAAAACGATTTTACCTTCGAGGTATTGTTGATCTTTGGAAACAAAATTATGTTTATCAAAACCCAAAGGGATAAAGTTACAATTGGTTAGCCCATTAGCTTCTAATATTTTTTTGGTATAATTAGAACTTACAAATAGTTGTTTTTGATTTCGTGCAATATTAAGCTCAAAAGGAGTAGGCTCATCTAATTCATAAAAGGTAAAAAGAGACTGCTCTTTAGAATAAGAAGTCAAACTATCGTGGTTTAAGTGCCACAACTTGAAAACGGGAACATTGCGATCATGCTCAGTAAACGCTTTTTTTGCGCAAGATTGTATCCATTTATTAAAGTCTTCGGAAATTTCCTGCGTGCTTAGGTCTATCTGACCTATGGTAAATAAAGAAGGCTGCACGCCCCTTTGGTGAAATTCACGCAAAAGGGCAGTGCTAACCTGACCGAAACTTACACCGTTAAGTGGAAGATGTAAGGCGAACTCAGACATTAAAACAGTTCGTCTTCACTTGTAGAGGCTGTTGCGGGAGCGGCTTCCTTCGGGCTTCCCTGTCCGGAATTTTGCCGCTGCTCCTTGTCTTCGCTCTTGTACAACCGAAAATCG
>TARA_R110002020_G_scaffold68285_1_pt1 | contig 15663 bp, 17 predicted proteins | sample TARA_R110002020 | Tara Oceans TARA_R110002020 (sample SAMEA4396489) | marine metagenome | biome: Westerlies Biome; feature: [MES] marine water layer (ENVO:01000295) within the mesopelagic zone...; material: water (ENVO:00002006), including particulate matter (ENVO:01000060) such... | reverse complement strand
GCCCCCACCGCGATGCCCGCGCCTCGTGATTGAAGCGCGGGCGAATGTGTATGATTCAAGATTCAGGTTAGCTTTCGCGTGGCTTAGCAGCGACGTATTCGGCGCGCTTGCGCAGATAGTCAGCAACTGTTTTTCGTGCCCGAGTGTATTGCTCGCATTGAATGCCACCGGCGCTATCGATTTCGGCCCACTCAAGCATTGCTGCGGCATCGCTATGGGTAGAGGGGCAGCCAGCTGCAATCTCTGCACCGACGGCCTCTATCTCATCTTCTAACGCCGCAAACTCGCCAGCATCGTCGTCACCTTCGATTTTTGCGATGCGGACCCTTAAAGCTTTCCAGTGAGCGAGGCGACTGGCAATTGTCTGATCAGGATCAGTGTAGAACTGTTCAACACCGGCTGCTTTTTCCAGCTTTTCCATATCGTCGAACATACCTTCAGCGATACATCCCATTGTCCCGAATAGTTCGGTATACCCAGCCTTCTGCAAATCCACAGAAATAGAGGTGTCGCTTGCGGCCATTCCCACACGCGCCAACGAATAAAGGCGGTTAATGCCTGTCACCAAGCGGCTGTCTGGCGTGTCAGGCAAATCAATGTCTAAAAACGAACGTGTCATGCGTTTGCTCCCTCTTCAAAATTCGTGCAGTCAAGCGCACCGGCGAGGACGTCAGCGGCTTTCACGGATTGACCGCAAAGAGTGTAAATCGCGTTGTGCAGATGGCTGGATTCCGTTGTCTGATCGATCAAGATTTCCAGACCTTGCAGCAACCCGTGCAGTACCGTGGCAGCATCCTGCATATCTTGGCGGGTTTTGAGTTCTTTCGTGGTCATGATGTATCCCTTTCATTGAGTTCTAGTGATTTTGGCCCCCGCAGATCACCGGAGACGGAAGCGGGCTGAGGCATCCTGATCAGGTTGCTGAGCAGCTCTCAAAGCCGCTCGCAGCACGCCAATTCGGGCATAATCTGCCTGTGCCCAGCGTTCTTTACCCTCAAGGGCATCAATCGCCCCTTGGATGCGAGCCACTGCCGGCGATGCCTGCTCCTGCTTTGCCTGTCGCGCTTCCATTGCCCGCTCGTGCTTGGCATTGGCCCATGCGGCTTTCAGTGCGCGGCGCATGATGACCCGGAACCCGTACAGGGCCACGTTGGCCTTACGAACGATTTCCCAAGCTGCGGTCATAATGGCCTTGCGGTCGTAAGTAGCAGAATGCGTCATAGTGATTGCCTTTCATGTGCTGTTAGCATATATTTAATACTGATAGCACATGCTGTCAACACATTTAATATGCTGATAGCACAATTTAGGATTCCCATGACACCTGAACAGTTCAAAATGGCCAAGTCGGCATTGGGCCTAAGCAATCCTGAGCTTGCCGAAATTGCGGGGTTACACCGAAACACGCTGAACAAAGTGGACAAAGGGGAGGGCAAATCTTCCACCATCCAGCATTTACGCCTCGCGCTAGAAGCCCAAGGTGTTCAGTTCTTAGACAGTGGGGAAGTTGCGGCTGGCCCCGGCGTTGCCGTAAAGATCAGGGGCGAGTAAGTTGGCCATCAAGTACGATGTACCGCAACGCACTATCTTGCTGTGCGATTACAGCAAAGGCGGGTTTCAGCCCCCAGAAATGGTGAAACGGCGACCTGCAATCGTGGTATCCCCACGCTTACGACATCGAACAGGGCTGTTAACGGTAGTGCCTCTCAGCACAAGCGAACCTGAACGGATTGGGGACCACCATTGCCAGATAGAGCTGCCCTACAGCTTGCCTAACTTTCCTGAGACCAAATGCTGGGTGAAGGCAGATATGCTTGCGACAGTGGCTTTTGGCAGGCTGGATCTTTTCCGCACTGATCGCGACCATACTGGAAAGCGTAAGTATCTTACGCCGCGCATTTCTGAGGATGAATTTGAAAAGGTTATTGTCAGCATTAAGGCTGCGCTTGGCATCTGAATACGGGCTGAGACTGCTAACCTAGTCCTCTGCATCGTTGACCCCACGCCATACCCATCCTATATGTACATCGTTAGCTCGCAGAAATGCTGAGCCTCAAAACCACTCACGTGGTAACCCCGTGAAGGCCATAACAAGCCGCGCGGGGTTTTCTTTTTCTGAGCCTTCATTCTCTTGGAATGTGATCGAGGTCGGCTGCCCCCGGTGTTCTATGGCTCCATCCCATCCAGTAGGTCTTTGCCATCGTCGATGACATCCGGTTGCAGCTCATTACGCCGGAACAGGTCCCGAAAGCGGCTCAGCCCAGCCTTCATTTCGTCGCGCATGTCAGCGAGGGACATGACCAAAGGCCCAAGAGTGCGCCATACAGGGCGTAGAAGGGCAGCGTGTGTGGAATCTGTGACCTTTGGCCTGCCATCGTCGTCGCGTGTAACCGTCCCGTCCCTGATAGCCTCCACAGCTGCTTTGATGCCTTCTACCTGCGCTGTGACTTCCTGCTCCCTCAACTCGGCCGCTGCCTCTCTCTCCCTGAGCGATGCTTCCCGCTCCGCCTGATGTGTCTCAACGGCACGGGTGGCGCTGACAAGTATCCGGTACTTTTCCTCCATCTGCGCCGTTTTCTCGGACAGCCGCCGTTCATAGGTGGCAAGTGTTCTGACATTTGCCTCTGTCATCTTTTCCTTGGCGCGCATCTTCGCAATGCGACCCTGGAGCTTTTCGACCTCGGCAGCCTTTTCGCTGATTTCCTTGGGTAGGTCAGTATGCAGCTGCTCCACTGACCGGTGAACCGTCTTAGAGCGCGGCTCACCATTGGCTATCCTTTGGGCCTTTGGTTTTCCCCTTACAATCTGCGGCGCAAATTCTGCGATAGCTTGGGCGGCAACATCCTGCACACGCTTCGCCATTGTTGGGGTCAGCACCTTTGACAGGGGGCGACCGTCTGCGCGAACGGCAGGCATCTGTCCGTGGGCGTGAGGTGCTGTCTCATCGCGGTGCGCCACAAGGCCCGTTACCTCGGACCCCAGAAGGGTCGCCACAGCCGTGGATACGGCCTCATACGCCGCGTCCTGCTGGGCTTTGGGTAGGGCTTCGAAGATTGGCTGCGCGGCTTTCCCAAAGGTGATGATGAAGCAGCTTGCTACAGCAGCATCTTTCTTCATAGCGCGCTGTGTAGGACGGTTGGCGCGGTTGGCCAAGCAGACCCGCCGCAACGTCGAAGGCAGGGCCGGTGCCAAGATTTTGGAGTTCTCGGACATTCGTTCTTGATCAACGTATCCCGGAATATGGCCCGTGCGCAGGTCGTGATAACGCGCAGACTTTGCACGCCCCATAGAGCGGTGTTCGATCCTGACTGAAATTGCGAAACTCTTATCTTCCATGCGATAAAGATACGGGAAGACTGTGAAAATCAGTTTACCAAAACTGATTGGCCTGCCGTATCGGATCGCGCATGCGGGAACCTACTAGCCATAACCTCCCTGACGGGCTGTTATGTCTCTCCGGCGAAGGAGCGCTCTGCCCCCTTTCGAAACCCCAAGTCAGATGACCTTTATCTTGTTGATTGCCGCGTTCCGTCCATTGAACTGGTGCAGCTTGCATCGCGGCGGCGTAGGCCACACGGGCTTAGACCTTCGCGCGTATTGGTCTCATTATCTACCCCTAGCACGCGTACTGCGCAGCAAACCCGCCGGAGGCTGTACGGCGCGCCCCGAGTTAACGGATGTTCGCCCTCAACGGGGGCATAAGGTTATCCGATATTGCTTTGAAACAAATGAGGTTTTCAGCATCGTTAATCAGTCACCCTACTCCCGGTCTAAATGCGTCTACTTTGGACAACGGCTATAGGTCAGCCATTGCCCAACAGGCCTGCTCTTGCGCTGTATTATCAGGGTGAACCGCTTTGATTTAACAGGTCGTCCTTGCTCTTGAATATTGCTGTGCAGGTAGGAGCAGCGGCATCCAAACCAGCTTGGAGTTCAGCCACCATTGTATCCGGCGCAATTTCGGCAAGGCTCTGATAAATAACGTGTCCGACGCAGGCCTGGTAGTTCTCGAAAGTGTCACTCGCTTTAGCAACCTCAATGCCTGCGGGGTCCCTTGCAAAGGCTTCGGCGGCCTGCCGGATAGCGTCTACCCGATCAGGCCTCATAGGGCGGTTGAATGGGTCTTGGGAATGCTTCACTGCCGAGCCTCCATCTCCATAAGCGCCCTGATGACAGCGCTCTTGCGGTCATGCTCAGAGATGTCCGCTGCGGCAGGCGCTGTTTTCTGCGCCATTAGAGCCGCTACGACACTACTCTCAAGGTCACTCGCAGCCTTTTTGGGTAGAGGCTTACCGTTGCGGATCAGCTCGCCAAGTTCAGAGATTTTCTTTCTCGTGCTACGCTCACCTAGATGCTTTGCCCCTTGGCCAATTATTGATGGGGCCATACCAGCGACCGCACCGAAAGGGCCGCCTAAAGCACCGCCTGAACTCGCGAACCCAACGCCCGTGATGAGGGGTAACCCCCCCGCCGTAGGGGCTAGACGGCCAAGAAGTCTCATCGCGTTTTGCGTGGGAGTGCCGTCTGCGATATCACGCATGGCCTGCAATTCGGTATCGTTGTACCCCCTGCGCAGCTTTGGGTTCTCCAGCACTCTGCGCACGTTCTGGCGGATTGCGTTGACCTCATTCCCCCCAGTTCCTGTCGTCGCCGCACGGCGCAGCCCCTTTGCTACCAAGCCGGTATCCTCAGCCTCGAACAACTGCGACTTGTAAACCCGCCGCGCCTTCTCACGCGCACCGGTCAGCGCATCCACAACCTCGCTTGCCCGATTGGTCCCGGTTATATCTCCCGGCTGCAACTGATCCAGATGACTATCAATTGCATCTTTCATCATCATACCAAGGCGGCGCTCGCCTGCCTCGTTTGAGCCGGCCACGTTGTTACCTATCCATTGCCGAGCCTCGTCTACCTCAGAGATAGTCGGAGGCCGCTGGCGCATATCCCCTGCCAATTCCTCCGCGGCAACTGCTGCTTTAGGGTTCATGCGTCGGGTCGCGGGGCGCGTACCGAACGTGCCTTCAATACCCCCTGCCAGGGCATCTGCTGACTGCGGGCTGAGAGTGGCACCAGAATCCCGAACGGCATCATATCCAGCGTTGCTTTGTGCCTGAAGTTCTTCAAGCGTAGGCGCTTTAGGGCTGGGACGGGCTGCGCGACTGGCAGCAACGGGGGATAGGCCCCCCAACATAGATGCAATCGTATCGGCAACTTGATTGCCTGGAGCGATTTCCTGCGAGGTCTGACCTGAAACACCGGACCCTACGGCGCTGGCAGCCTCCATTGCCCCCAGCTTTAAGGGTGCCGTTGCGCCACGCATCATGACGCCTCCGGGGATAGCCATCGCCCCAATTTCCTGCCCTACGCGCCGGCCATACCGTTGAGCGGTGTTTTTGGGGGCAGCGTCTGAAATTGTCGGGTCAAGTAAGTCCCGGAATGTCCCGCTACCACCAACCGGGTTATTAATGGGTTGGAAGTCTGTACCTGCCAAGGCGTTTAAACCCTGCTTGCCCATATTGATTGCACCGGTCATCAGATCCACAGGCCCGCCGAGAATACCGGCAATGCCCTCGTTAACGCCGCTCATGGTCTGCTCAGTCATAGTCGTATTTGCGCGGCGGGCTTTTTCGCGCTTGGCCTTCTCTAGTAAGGCTGCTTGCATCGCAGGGTTACGTCCTCCTCCGTTTTGACTAGAGGCAGCTTGTGCCGCTAGACGATATGGCTCCAGCGCTTTCTCAATATCTTCGATTGCCATACCAGAGGGAAACTCCACGACACCCAGTCCTGGCACCTCAACGGTTATAGGCTGCGTGGGTCTTTGGTATTTGTCCCAAGGCCCAGCCATTGCTTCGGCTTCAAGCAGAGCGGTCAGGTCTGCATCGCTCATCCCAGATGTTACAGCGGTGCGCCGACGCTGTTCAGCTTTTGAGCGTGCCTGTGCGGCTTTGATAGCAAGCTGCTGCTCCGGAGTAAGACCGCCTGCCTGTGAGCCTTCAAGGGACTGTATTCCACCAGCAGATGTTTGCTGTTTCGCAGCCAGTTGTCGACGACGTGCAGCCGCCTGACGCGCCAGAAGTTCATTGGATTGGTCGCTCATTTTGTTGCCCTTCGATTGCCCGATATATACCCAATTAATAACACATAATCAGGCAATGAGGCTATCAATAACAGACATCATTAGAGCTTTTGGCCAAGGTAGTAACCCAAACCACCCTAGTAGCAGGTAGTGGTCGAGCTTCCCCATCCTACGGCTTGGGTTGTCCTGCAAGTCACGGGGGCATTGGCTCTAGCAGCGGCTGAATAATTATTGCCAGCGACAGACAGGCCTTGCCCGAATTTTGTCATACCATCGCTTTGGCGGGCGCGTTTGGCGTTCTCTGCATTGATCTCAGTTTGAACACATGTCCGATACTCTGGGCTTTTTTCTGTTACCCCGGCCTCGGCACAAGTTGCGGTGAATTTCACGAGCATCTCTTGCTGCTCTGAATAGCTAAGATCCCCAAGAGGGCGAGTATCGCACCCTGCCAAGAAACCGAAACTGACAAGCGTTAACGCTCCAACCTTGAACATTTTTCCCCTCCCAAATGACTTCACCGAAGTAAGTCACGCTCAGATTATCGCGTCAACGGTTTAAGCATACCCGCATTCATTGGCGCTTTCTGTTCGCCTATGACGGGCTGCACGCTTGCGGCATCCTTCACAGCAGTATTGAGCGTCTGAGCGGCGATACGCAGGCAAGTCGTCGCTACACCATAGGCAAGACCAGCTTCCCTGCCTGATCCGGCGGCATATGGTCATAGCACGATGAGCGCGATTGCCGCTGTTCCCCGTCCAGAAGTACCGCTGGAACGTAATCCCCCCGTCTTCATTGATCCAAAGGCTGTCAGGGTCCGGTGCTGGCATGAATTACCCTCTCTATTTTTCCACCCAAAGGCGGGCCAAGACCCTGCATTTGTTAAGATGCTTTCATTTATCTACTATATTCATAATTGCTAATAATGCTGTCAGGCTATCCACAATAATTAGGATACCCCTCATTAGAGGAATGCAGCGGACTATCATCGATCCGACCTTTCCCCCTTTAGGGAGTGACAAAACTCGCGGTCTGCCCCTTGCTCGATACGCCGGACGCCCTGGCCAATGAAATAGACCCCGAAGCGCTGGCCCTCTGACGCCTCATCGCCGTCGTACATCTCACGGTCGATTGGCACGCCGTATTCGTGCCGCAGGATGCAAACACGGTCGCTGATCCGCACTGGGCTGGCGCATAATAGAGGCCGGGATATCAGCGCGTCCAATACGACCCTATTACCGCTCTTGAGCGTGATAACGCGGGTTCCTCCATCTGCTGTTGGAATTTCATACCGAGCCATGCTGCGGTCTTTTGGCAGGTCTTTCCAACCCTGCACGCGCAAGGTGTTTTTAGGTGGGCGGGATGTATGGGTATTTATTGTCACCGCTTCGATCCTTTCATTCTGATCATAGTTAAAAATTCATTAGTAGGCTGTCCATAATAGGATATCTGAGTTTCGGGCTGCGCGTACGCAGTGCTTCCGACCTCCAAGCTTCTCATGTGTATGCACGTGTATTGACGCTGATCGCTCATGGGCCTGCCCCCTTACGCCCTGCAATCGCGGATAAATCAGGCCGCACACTGGAGTTGATGGCCGAAGGCACGACAGTGATCGGCAATTGATCCCGCTGGCTCATCAAGGAGCGCGGCACAGAATGCTCGTAGTCGATACCGACAATGACGGGTTGTTCTGGTTTTTCGACCCTTTCAGGTTTTTGGCCAACCTCTCGCAACACCTCAAAGCCTGTCAGCTCACCCCATTTCTCTTGGGCAATGCGTTCTGCGTCCCTGGCATCACAAGCTAGGACGGCGCGCGTTTTAGCGCTGCCCCGAACTCCCTTGATCCGGAAAGCGACCAGAACGCGGCATTTGACCCCCACGCCGTTAATATAGGTATTATTAAGGGTATGGGGGTCAAAAAGACTTTCAGCCAAGTCGGTTCTTTCAGCATATCTCTGTGCGGCTTTTTGGCTCTGGAACGTGATGGGAGCATCGGTCGCCAGACCCTTGCCGGAAATTCTCAAAGCTCCCCCGGCTTCGGCAAAGGCGGCTTCCTCTCTGGACGGGGCGTATTCCTGCCATGTGACAGCATGGGTCGCTGGCAATCCGGGGATAGGCACCCGCGATCCAATCACCACACGCTTACGCACGGTCGCTGACGCAAGGCGCAGGCGCTCAACCCCCTGTCGGGTGGCGCACTCTCTGGCCTGCCATTGAATGGCCCTCACGCGGGGATCAGGATGCGCCCACACGTCCACGCTGTAGGTCGTCCCGTCGGCCATAGGAAATGGCATGGGAACGCTCGGCATGATGCGGTTTCCTCTTTCGTCCGCCTCGATCAGCTGCAGCCCGTGACCCCATATCTTGCGGGCTTCGGATTCCAGTGCATCAACAGGCCATTCTTCACGCCCCATGACCACGCAAGTCGTGCAATCTTTCCAAATGTTGCTGCCGAGTGTTGCAGGCCCGAACCACGCCCACCGCGCACCATGTAGAGGGGTCGCCAGCATGAAGGCGCTGGCCTGCTCATCGGTCATGGTTGAAAGGTCATGTCCTGCATCTGTGAAAAAAGCGGCAACGACTTTCCTTGTAGCAATCGCAAGAACGCCCCCGCCGTGATCGTTCATTACTTCGACCGCCAAGGCATTGCGCCATTCATCGCGAGCCGGTTTGCCTAGCAGGCTCTTTTTGCTGAATGTCCTATCAGTGATATAAACCACGTCTGCGTTTGGAGTTACCTGCGCGCGATGCATCTCGTGGCTCGGATAAAATGGGTCGATCAAAGTGCTATCTGCGTCGGCATCCAGAAGGATCACAGGCACGTCACGGGGTGGCTGTGCGCTCCAATAAACCTTCACCACGTCGCGGGGGTCGCTGGTCTTCTGGGGTCTGTACCCAGGCAGGAAGACGATGTTTTGAAGATCCACCACACCTGTCTCTAAAGCAGCCTCTAGGTTGGCCCAGAATTGCGCTTTTGCTCCAGCCTGTCGGTTGTGCGCCTCAGCAGGCTTTAGTGCGCTGTCAATTGTATTCGCGTCAGCGTCTGGGAAGAATGGCAGGCGATACTCTCCCCAGCGTTCGGCCTTCGCAAAGGTTCGCATATCCTCTGCTGTGTAACCGTCCAGGGCATCCATGATCGGAGCGCCCCGGCGTAGGGTCGCGGCGATGTTTCCGGCGCAGGCCATTAGGTCGGCAATGACCCCGGTTCGCTCTGCCCGCTTGGTGTCGCTCTTGCACTTGCCCTCACTGCGGGGTGATAGCAGCGCGTCCAGTGTGATTGTGGCCTCTCTGCCCATTGCCCGCCAAAAGGACTCGTCAATGATCCTGATGCCGATTGCACGGCCCTCTGCGGCGTCGGGTAAGTTGAGGTAGGGCAGGGCCTCAAACCGTACCGCATTACCTTCTGGCAGGTCGATGAACTGGCGACGGTGCTCGCACATGTCGTAGAAGGGGCATTTGCGTTCCATCCCCTGATCGTCTTCTGCAATGCAAAGGGTAGCCTTGACGGGCTGCCCCAGCTTGGCAACGCGTTCGGCCTCTTCAGGACGGGCACACATCGTTTCCCCCGTCGCCGGATTTTTTGCCAGTCGGCCCCGTGTAACGGCATGGGTTAGACCAATGCTTTCAGCGTGCTCAGCCCCTTCGTCGGCCAGCTTCAAGGATGGGGCATAGAAATGCACATCCCCGAAGATGCGACCGGAATTTTCGGCTTGCTGTAATAGTTCGCGGGTGATCCGGCTTTTGCCTAGGCCGGGATCGCTCTTGATTGCCACAACGGGGGCCAATCCTTCGCCATCCCATTCGGCGCAGGCATCCAATGCGCTTTGAATATCTGCGGCGGTTTTCATCCTCGCCGTGCTCAGGTCTGTTGGCTTTCCGGCATCCGGTGCGGTTCCTGTAAAAGGTTGCAGGCTTGGGCCTGTGAAGCGCCCTTTGCGGTCGCGTTCTGGCGGCTCTGGCCCTCGCTCTGCGGCTTCTACGGCGGCTCGTACCGCCTGCACCCCAGCACGCTGCAATGTGTCGTTCAGGTCGCGCTTACTGCCCACCGGCTCGGGCGCGGTTGCGATCCATAGGTCACAATTGCGGGATGCGTGATGCGCTACTGCCTTGTTAAAGGCTCGGGCGGCGGCCTCCTTGGCTTTAGCTTTTTCGGACTCAGGCGCGTGCGTTCCTTCGGGCAGGTCGCGATCAGGGCACAGGATGACTTTGCGCCCGGTCGGGATCGGCGCGGATTGCCAGTTTGACACCCCGAACACTGCCCAAGTTTCGAACCCTGTCGCCAACCAAACCGATAGGGCGCTTTCCGGCCCCTCAGCGATGCAAAGGGGGCTGTCAGGTATGCGGGCTGCGAAGCGGGCAGGACAACCCGCCGCCGCCGCAAAAAAAGGCTTAGGGCCATCTACATCAGCGCGGGTGCCGTCCTTGTTCAAGACGATGCGCTGCCCCCCGACAATCTTGCCCTGTTCGTCTTTTGCCCAGATCACACATGCGGCAAAGCGTGGGTGCATAATGCTTGCGCCTGACCCTACTGGATCGAGGTAGGCCAGCCCATCGGCGGGCAGTTCGGTGATACCTCTGGCGGCGAGATAAGCGGCTGCGGGTGTTCCCTTGATAGGCTTGGCTTGCGCCATGAGGTCAGCGACCAGCTGGGCGCGTTGCCGGCTGTCGCGCTTTTCTTCTTCCGCTGCTTTTTCAGCACGGGCTTTTTGTGTCCGGTGGAGGGCGGTCAGGTCGACCGGCTGATTGCGCAGAATGCCGCACCAATTCGCAGCCTCATTCAGGACACGGGCGAAGTCCTGGCCCTTTTCCAGCCCAAGGATGTTGACCCCGTAGAAGTGGAAGACATCGCCGCCAACGCCTGCTTTGTGGTCGAACCACTTGCCACGGTCTGCCCCCTGCATCTGCATGGATTGGGCATCATCGGCCCGCGCTCGCCACTCCCGTCCGCTCTGACGTACGGGGTCACCCCATGCCAGCGTAAACAGTGCCTCGGCGCGGTCGATCAGCGCTTCTCTGACAGCGTCTTTGAATGCAGCGCGATCCGTCATAGCTGCCCCCGCTGGGAAGGGGCGTGCAACACTTTAGAACCCGCTGGCGGGTTAGGTTTTTCGTCTGCCGTCTCGGCCTGTGAGGCTGCGTTGATACTAGCTTTTTGGGTTCTGTTGCCGTATGCTAGTACCGTTGCCCCGCGTGTTGTGTGGAACACGTTTTAGAAGCCCGTTCACTGCCCGGTGAGCGGGTTTCGCCATTCTAGGCTGCATGGTTCTGGGCAAGGCCCAAAGTCGCAGCAATGGCGGGCAGATCCGCCGGCGCAAAGGTCCATCGACCTTGGCCATCTTTTGCCACGGGAATGCGGGCGCTGCGCGCCGCTTCATATAGCTGGCGATAGCCTGGGTTGCGGTATTCTGCTTCGCTTAAGGCGTGGGGGAGTTGGGTCAGTAACTGGCGCTCTGCCATATCGTATCCTTTTCAAAAAAAGTGATACGCTCCTGCGATGTGCTTCCCCGTCGGATAAAAGGGCCTTGCCATTCAGCAAGAATAAGTTTTATCCTTTTGGTATCGGAACAACGCAAAAGCGTTCGAGAAGAAGACAAGCGCGGGTGTGCTTTACCCGTGACATCATTCAAAAGGCCTCGACGCGCCAACGTCGGGGCCTTTTCATTTTCTAATGAATCATGTGCGCTTACCATCATTAGTCCATTCTGAGGTATGCGCACGCACACAGTCAAGTAGGGCTGCGCCGCTTAGGCATTAAAAGCACTGCCCCACACGCAAAATAAGGGCTGTAGAACGCGCCTGTCGGCGATATCTTGTGTTAATTCCTATCTGGCGACCAGTTATTGATAGCCTAATTGCTAAACAGTCATTGCCTTGCTGCCTGATTGAGTCGATAATGTCCGCTAATTAGAGTTAGCGGGCATAGGGGAGTCATTATGACACTTTCCAGAGAACTGACTGAAATCGACGCTGATCGCTTGCCAGACATTGCCGCGAGAGGTCGTGACGTCTTGATGCAGCGTGCAGCCGCTCTTGGCCCTGAAACTGGCAAGGATGGCGACGACTTGGCCTTAGCCTCCACTTATGAGGGGGCTTACTCCCCTCGCACTTTGCGCGCCTACCAGTTGGGCCAGCGCACTTTCGCGGATTGGTGTGCAGACAACGGCATACCGTATGCCTTCCCTGCCCACTCGATTACGCCTGAAGCATTGGCGCTGTTTGTTGGTGACCTGTCTGGCCGAGGCCTTAGCCCTGCGACGATTGCAAACTACGTTGCCGGGGTCGCTGCCATGCACCGGGCGATTGATCTTCCTTCGCCTGCTGACAGCGCAACGGTTCGCAGTGCTCTGAAAGCGATGCGGCGGTCGGCTGGTGTCGATCAGAAGCAAGCGGCCCCTGTCCGTCGCCGAGATATTGATACAGCGCTGGCAGGTCTCGGTGATAGCCTTTCGGCCCTGAGGGATGCAGCGTTGATCGCCCTGGCCTATGACACCGGGGCGCGGGCAGATAACCTTGTCGCCTTCAATGTTGGTGACCTGATCGAGGCTGACGGGGTTGCGTCTATCAGGGTGCGCCGGTCAAAGACTGATCAGGACGGCAAGGGCCGCACCATTCCCGTCTTGCCGGATACTATGGCACGCCTGCGAGCTTGGATCGCAGCCAGTGGGCTTGATCGTGAACCCGCCACGGCCCCGCTGTTCCTCCCGCTCAGCAATAAGGCAAAAGGATCACGGCTCACTCGGCGTGATGTATCTCGTATCTTTGCGAAACGTATCAGCCCCGACGCCTCGGCACACTCGATCAGGATTGGTGCTGCGCAGGATATGCGGGCAGCAGGCTTCAAGAATAGTGATATTGCCCATGCATTCGGTTGGAAGGGAGATGCCATGCCTGCCCGATACACAGCGCACCTCGATGCGCAGGACAGTGCTGCGGTGAAACTGGCGGCGATGCAAGGGCGCGTTTGATCCCTGTTTTCAGGGGAAAGATACGTGGCCTGCGGTGTCTGATTTGGTCGGTTTGGACGTGGCGGTCGGACGCCTCAAGCGGTCGGTCTGCGTTGGAACCCTCGAAGTGCCCAAGCAAGACAGGCCCCGATTATAAAGGCTATAATTGGAGGAAGAAATATGAACCCGATTTCTTCCTTTAATCCCCTGAAGCGACGTTCAAACGTCTTTCTTTTCTTAGTCTTGTATAGGCCGTCAGGACTTCGCTTTGCGACTTCTGCCATTGCGAAAAGCCTATTCGCGGCAGGTGAAGCCTCGTCAGCGGCAATAGCCCTTTCTGCGGCGTCGATAAGTGTATCAGCAGAAATCAACCCGTTGCTTTCGCCAAGATCCATTTTGGCCGCGCTGTATTCTTGATAGGTCTGGTCCGGGCGCATCGCAAAGAACAGCCCAGCAACCCAAAAGAGTGAAAGAACCATCCACAATCGAAAGAACCCGCGCGCCCATCTCATAGGTTAGGACCGCAGCCGGGATAATTCTTCGCGCACCTGATCGGCGTAGGCTTCCATCGCTTCCCTAACAATGGCGCTGGCGGACTGTCGGGCCTGCGCTGGTGGCTCCATTGGTGGCGGTAATCCGGCCTTTTTCGCAGCCCGTATTTCGCGCCGTAGTTCCCGCTTATGGGCTTGGTCTACCCTGTGCCGCTCGGCAGCGAGGTCGCGATAAAGGTCAATCAGATGCAGAGGCAGGTTATACGAGACGGTTTCATATTCCGGCGCTTCTGAAGGCTCAGGGGCCTGCTGCTTCTGGCTTGAGATTGCCTTGGCTACGCCTGCCGCTCTCTTTGCTGCGTCGTCTACTTTTGTGACGTTGCCTGCTAATGATGCTCTCTTAGCCATGGCCCTGCGTCTCCTTTGTTATTGTTTGGGGATCGCTAAGCTTCACATTGCTCAGGATGGAGTCCTCAATTGTCTGATGTTCCATCTGTCACCCTTTCCCGGCCAGCCGTTTTGCCACACTCGCCAGAGCCTTAACCTCTGAATGTGCAGCGCTTCCTTTTGCGTAATCCCCGATCCATAGCCCCGCTGTGAATGCGTCGGCATGGGCTACTCGTTGCGATATGACAGGCCCCACGGGTTCGCCGTAGTCATGCAATACCGCCTGAATCTCGGACCCTGCGGCGGTGCGTATGTCCACTTTGGAGGGAACCATAAGAACGGCGGGCTTTCCGTCGCCCCTGTTTTCTCTTGCTGCTGCGATCAGCTCAATTGCTCGATTGGTGGCCTTAAGGTCAGCCCCGGAGGCGGTCACAGGTATGACGGCAAGGTCTGCAATCGCCAAGGCTGCTGCTGTTGCATCGCCCAGCATTGGGGGCAGGTCGATCACAATATAGGTAGCATCTGTGTTCAAGGCATCGGTTATCCACGCTTCCACGTTTGAACCTGTCAGAGGGCTTTCAGTGACTGGAAAAGGCAGGTTTCCCGCTTCGGCCCATGCGGATGCTGTAGCTTGTGGGTCGGCGTCTATCAGTGCGGAATTGGGCGCTAAGGCCCCAGCAAGGCTGACGGCGAGCGTGCTCTTTCCTACGCCTCCCTTAAGGTTGGCAAGTGCAATAATCGGCATTTTGTCCACTCTATCCGCGCCTCTAGGTGGGCGCTCTTTTTCATGTCTATTACGGATAAGGGGACAGGCTGGCAACAATTACTGAAAGGTGGGCTCGTGTGGTACGCAGTTTGCCCGCTATTTACCGATAGAAAACGGTGCGCTCCTGTAACATGACGACGCGGCCCCCGTATGGGTACAACTAGCTTTGTTTATCTTTAATGATGCGTCTCGGACGACTTAAATTGGGGGACGCGGATGTAGTAGTCCCGAGCCTCGTCGGTAAACCCATACATCTCTATGTACTTGATCAAAGCGGCCTCTAACAGCTTGATGCGCTCAGCTTCACCCATTCAGGTTGCCTCCCTTTGTTGCTCACGTTGGATGTCAAAAGTTAATATGCAGTTAAAAATTCAATGTGAGCCATGACGTGTGGTATCGGTTTCGCCTAGCTAGGGCGACCAAGTTCAGAGGTAGTAGGCTACAAAAAAAGCGGCCAACCACAGAAGCCCGACAGCCGATGCAAACGCGATGCGCTCGTACACCCATCGACGTGAATGCCGCTTTGTTTTTTCATCATCCTTAGCCATAAGGCGCAAATGGCCTGCATCAATGCAATGGCAAGGGTGCTATCTGAATGATTGGTTATTTAGCCTTCGTTAGCTTCGTACGAAGTAGCTGATTACCTCATAAACGGCATAACACCAGAGAACGTCTAGGAAGGTCAGACAGAAGAACTAGGTAACCGCTAGACTAGTTGATCCCATCGAATATCGTCAGGATCTGTTCGGCTAAGGTAGCCACTTCAAAGGGCTTGACGATAACGCCGAGCGCTCCTGCTTCGAATAGCTCCTTGTTTTTGTCGACGCCTGCCCGGGCGGTTACAAAGATAGCCGGTATCTTGGAGCAGCCCTCCAAGCTTCTGATATTTTCTAACGTCTCTACGCCGTTCATGTTCGGCATCATAACATCCAACAGTAAGACATCGGGCTTGAATGCTTCCACGACGCTCAGCGCCTCACTGCCGGAAGCGCAGCTCAGGAG
>TARA_R110002020_G_scaffold5971_22_pt1 | contig 15664 bp, 10 predicted proteins | sample TARA_R110002020 | Tara Oceans TARA_R110002020 (sample SAMEA4396489) | marine metagenome | biome: Westerlies Biome; feature: [MES] marine water layer (ENVO:01000295) within the mesopelagic zone...; material: water (ENVO:00002006), including particulate matter (ENVO:01000060) such... | reverse complement strand
AACAGCTTCGTCATCACGGCGGTCGACGCGGCCGGCAACATTTCGACGGCGAATGGCGGCTTCACCGCCGATCTTGCCGCGCCGGCGGCGCCCGTGCTCGACCTCGTCTCCGGCTCGGACTCGGGCGTCAGCGACACCGACAACATCACCAACGACACGACGCCGACCCTGACCGTCGCCGGCGAGATCGGCGCGCTGGTGGCGATTTATGACGGCGCCACCCTGGTGGGATCCGGCACGGTGGGCGGCGACGGCACCGTGTCCATCACCACCTTGGCGCTTGCCCACGGCGTGCACTCCCTCGTGGCCTATGCCACCGATCAGGCCGGCAACACCAGCTCCGCCTCCGGGCCCCTGGCGGTGACGATCGATACGCAACTGCTGGCCGTCGACAGTTTCGCGGCTCAAGTCCGCGTCAACCAGACGACCAACGAGCGGCAGGAAAACGCGGGCGTCGTCAGCCTCAACGACGGCGGTTATTTCGTCTACTGGGAAAGCCAGCAGGGGGCGGGCAGTTCCTGGGAGATCATCGGTCGCCTCTACAACGCCGACGGCTCCGCCCGTGGTAACGAATTCCAGGTCAACGACGTGACCGCAATCCACCAGTGGTCGGCCTCGGCGAGCGTGCTGAGCAATGGCAACATCGCCGTCGCCTGGTACAATTGGAACGGCGGCGGCGTCGCCGGCATCAAGATCGTCCACCCGACCACCGGCGCCACGGTCGTCTCCGAGTTCTCGATTCCCGGAGTGACCGGCGTCGGCTCCGTCTCGATTGCCGCCCTCGACGGCGGCGGCTTCGTGGTCTCGGCGCAAAGCGGCAGCAACGTCGTTGCCCAGAAATACACAAACGCCGGGGTGGCGGACGGCTCGCTGGTCACGCTTGCGACAAATTCCTCGGGCGCCATGGAAACGGACGCCTTGCCGGGCGGCGGTTGGGTCACCGCCTGGGTAGACACGAGCTCCACCGTTCAGATGAAGATCTTTGCCGCCAACGGCAGCGTCGTCGCCCAGGCGACCGTCGATGCGCAGGGGCTCACGACCAACGAGACATCAGGCCTCGACGTGACGATCCTCAACAACGGCAATTTCATCGTCACCTGGGGCGGGAACCTCGCCAGCGGCGGCAACGGCACGTCCGAGATCTTCGTCCAGATGTTTGCCGGCGACGGCACGGCGATCGGCGCAGCGCAGCAGGTCAACACCACCACGGGCAACGCGCAGGGATCGCCCCAGGCCGTGGCCCTCGGCGACGGCGGCTACCTGATCGCCTGGGCGTCGAACGGGCAGGACGGCAGTGGCTGGGGCACCTACGCTCAGCGTTTCGACGCCGCCGGCAATCCGGTCAACGACGAATTCCGTGTCAGCGATGCGACGACGGGGAACCAGTTTCCCGGCGGCACCGGCCGTGACGGCTTCGCGCTTCTGCCCGACGGCTCCGTGGTCGCGGTCTATACCGACACGTCCTCGGGAACGAACGACGTCGCCTCCCGTCATTTCTCGCTGTCGGGCGGGGTCCTGGCCACCATCACCGATGGCGACGGGCATCTTGTTCCGGCGGAACTCGCCGCGGTCGGCTTCACCATCGCTGGCCTGCCCGCCGATCTGGCCAGCGCCACAGCCACCTTCTCGGACGGCACGACCAGCGTCCAGGTCGCGGTCACCGGCAATGGTTCGTTCACGGCCGATCTATCGGGCCTCAACGGCGCGGCCATCACCCTGTCGCTGTCTGCCACCGATCTTGCCGCAAATTCCGGCACGTTCACCGGCCTGGATTCGACCATTGTCGACCATAACGTCGCGCCGACCCTGACGGGCCTCGACGGCGTCTCCTTCCTAGAGAACACCGTCAACGCGGCGCCGCAGGTCATCGACGCCAATGTGGTCTTCGCCGATATCAACTCTGCCGATCTCAATGGCGGCACGCTGACGGTGTCCGGTTTCGTTGCCAGCCAGGACACGATCGGCATCCGCGACCAGGGCGCGGGCGCAGGCAACATCACGCTCAACGGCGCCAATGTCCTCTATGGCGGCACGGTGATCGGCGCCTTCACCGGCGGCAGCGGGGCGAACAACCTCGTCGTCACGTTCAATGCCAACGCCACGCCCACGGCGGTCGACGCGCTGATCCAGAACCTGACCTACGCCAATTCCAGCAACACACCGACGGCGGCGCGGACGCTCACCATCACCGTTACTGACGGCGACGGCGGCACCGTGTCGGCGACGAGCACGGTCAATGTGACACCGGTCAACGATGCACCTGTCGGCGCCAACATTGTCCACTCGGTCTCGGAAGATCTGCACGCCTCTTTCTACCTGCCTCTTTCCGCGACCGACCCGGAAACGAGTGGCTTTGGCTTGAACTACAGCAACCTCCAGCTCATCTCGGGGCCGGATGTCAGGACTGCACCAGGCCATAATCCGAATGACGCTGACTCTCGGACGTTCGACGGTGTCATCTGGGGCAATTACGAGTACCTGGCCGCCGGCGAGACGGCCCAGGCGGTCTACAGCTACACTGTGAGCGACGGTCAGGCGACGGGCACCGGCAGCGTCACGATCACGATCAACGGCGTAAACGACGCGCCGCAGGTCATCGACGCCAATGTGGTCTTCGCCGATGTCGACTCCGCCAATCTCGACACCGGAACGCTGACGGTTTCCGGCTTTATCAACGGTCAGGACACGATCGGCATCCGCGACCAGGGCACGGGCGCCGGCCAGATCGGCGTCTCGGGCGGCAACATCACCTTTGGCGGCACGGCGATCGGCACGGTCACCGGCGGCAGCGGCCCGAACAACCTCATCGTCACGTTCAATGCCAATGCGACGCCTCAGGCGGTCGACGCGCTGATCCAGAACCTGACATACGCCAATTCGTCGAACACGCCGACCGCGTCGCGCACGTTGACCCTCACCGTGACCGACGGCGACGGCGGCACCGTGTCGGCCACGAGCGTGGTCAACGTGACGGCGGAATCGGACGTGGCTCTGGCGGTCGCCGCCGCCGATTTCATCAATCCCGTCCCGGTGGGCTGGACCTGGCTCGCCGACAACGGCCACATTTACAAGTATGTCGCGACCAACACGACCTGGTCGAGCGCGGTCTCCAGTGCGGCCGGCGAGATCAGCGGACAGTCCTATCTGGCGACGAGCACGAGCGTCGCGGAGGATGCGCTGATCGACACGCTCGCGACCGGGCGAACCCATCTGGGCGCCACCGACGAGATCGTCGAAGGCATCTGGACCTGGGTGACAGGACCGGAAGCCGGGCAGGTGTTCTGGATCGGCGGGGAGAACGGAGTCGCCCAGAACGGCGCGTTCACCAACTGGTCGTCGAACAATCCGGGCAATGTGACGGGCTACAACACCTCGGAGAATTACCTTGCGACCGATGTGTCCGACAACTGGAACGATGTCGACGCCGGCAACAGCCAGGTCGGCACGATCGGCTATACGGCGGAAGCCGGGGGGCTGAACGGAAGAACCTACGCGGCCATCACCGAGGATGCACCGTTCACCTTCTCCGAAGACTGGCTTCTCGCCAACGACGCCAACGCGCCGGACCATATCCAGTCGGTCTCGGCGACCAGCAGCAAGGGCGCGACGGTCAATCTTGTCAACAGAATGATCACCTACAATGCATCCGGCTCCGCTGAACTTCAGCGGCTCGGCGAAGGTGAAACGACCACCGATACTTTCAGCTACACGATCGCCGACGGCAACGGCGGAACCTCGGTGGGGCAGGTGACGGTGACGGTGACCGGCGCCTATGATGCACCCGTCATCGCCAATGCCAGCTTCGAGACACCGGTCCTTGCCAATGGATTGGCCGGGTATGCCTACAATCCTTCCGGCGCCGGATGGACCTTCGCCGGTCTGAGCGGCGACGGTTCGGGACTGGAGAGGACCGGAAGCGCCTTCGGCGCGCCCGAGACCGCCGGGAAGCAGGCCGCTTTCGTGCAGAACACCGGGTTCCTGCAACAGCAGGTCGCCATCGAGGCGGGCGATTACACGCTGAGCCTGGCTGCTGCCGCACGCGGCGCCCAACAAGTGGGCGGCATTACAGGCGGCAATCCCGTCAAGGTGTTCCTCGACGGTGTGGAAATCGGCAGCTTCACGCCTTCGAGCGCCACCCAGTTCGACGAACAGCGGATGAATTTCACCGTTCAGAATTCGGGCATCCACACCCTGCGCTTCGAGGGTCAGACACCTTCGACTAACAACGACGCCACCACCTTCATCGATGCGGTCACGATCTACCCGCATGAGACGCTGACCCGGACGATATCTTTTGACTCCTTCAGCATTGGTGGAGCGTTCGGACCGATCCCCGGCACCCATGAAGGGTTGAACTGGTCGAACTTCCGCTTCAACGAAACCGACGAGGATTCGTCGACGCGCGGTACGCAGCGCTCCGGCCAGAATGTCGCCTACAATCTCAACGGCGGCGTTGCCCAGATCGAAGCTGCCACCGGCACGCTGGATCTTGTCGGCGGCTGGTTCTCGGCCTACACCAATTCGAGCATGAACCTCGTGGTGAAGGCCTATGTCGACGGCACAGCCGCTCCGGTCGCAACCGCCACCGTGGCGCTCGGCCTCAAGCAGCCGGTCTGGGTGGATTTCTCAGGGCGTCCAGGCTTCGAGAATGTCGACCGCGTGACGTTCGAAGGCGTCAACAACGGCGGCAACGGCAACACCTACTTCATGCTCGACGACCTGGTGGTGAATGTTACCTGCGTAACAGACCCGATCGTGCTCGACCTCAACGGCGATGGCGTCGATCTCGCCGCGACAACGGCTTTCGACATCGATGCCGATGGCGATCTCGACCAGATCGGTTGGGTCGGGGCGGCGGATGGCCTGCTCGCCCTGGATCTCGACGGTTCCGGCGTGATCGAGAACGGTTCCGAATTGTTCTCGGAAGTCTTCAGCGGCACCCATGTCAATTCGCTGGAAGCCTTGAAAACGCTCGACGCCAATGGCGACGGCTTCATCGATGCCCGGGACGCCGCCTATGGCGATATCCTGGTCTGGCGCGACGCCAATTCCGACGGCGCGAGCCAGGCTGGCGAACTCTTGTCGCTCGCCGAGAGCGGCATCACCGCGATCGACCTCGGCGCCGCTGAAACCCTGCGGAGCGTCGATGGCAGCACCATCTTCGCCGAGGGCGAATTTGTCCGGGCGGACGGAACGACCGGCGCCTATGCCGGCGTCGCCTTCGGATCGGGCCTTGAGGTCGACAGCGAGGACAAGGCGCGTCAGGCGGCGATTGCCGCGGGTATGGCCATGATCCTCTATGCCGCATCCCTCCAGGACGTGGCGGCTGGCCTCGATGAGGTGGTGGTAACCGGTGCGCCGCGGCACGGCGAGGTCGTCGTGACCGATGACTTCACTGTAATCTACATCCCGGCGCCGGGATATGAAGGCGCCGAGCAGGTGACCTTGGAGACGCGCTACGCCGACGGAACAGTGTCGGAGCAGACGATCGACCTCAAGGTCACGGCGACAGGGGCTGACACCCTCGCATCCGGCGACACCGATGACGCGGCAGCGGGCGGCGTACCGGCCTCCGATGCATTCGGCTTTGCTGACCCGGGGGCGGCGGCAACGCGGGTGATCACCGGCGACGAGGGCGACAATCTGCTGATCGGCGGCGACGGCGACGACCAGTTGTTCGGCCTCGGCGGCGATGACATCCTGTTCGGCGGAATGGGCGACGATCTGCTCGACGGCGGCGCGGGCAACGACATCCTCAATGGCGGAGTGGGCCATGACACGCTCGCCGGCGGGGCAGGGGCCGACACCTTCGTCTTCGATGCCGCGGCGCTCGCCGATGCGCTGGGCGGCGGCATCAAGGACTTGATCGCCGACTACGACTTCGGCGGCGGCGACATGGTCGATCTCTCCGCGCTGCTTGGCGACCAGCCGGTCGATGCAGGCAATGTGGGCGACTACGTGCAGATGAGCGGGGCCTTCCTCGAGGTCGACATCGATGGCGCGGGCCTCGACGCAGGCTTCGTGCAGATCGCCCAGTTCGCGGTCGTTCCCGGCATGGATGCGCTCCGGATCCTGGTCGATGACGAGCCGAATTCGGCGGGGCAGATCATCTGAGCGCTGCCTCGACCGTCAGCTGGACAAGGAGCGGCCGGGGTGTCTCACCGACACTCCGGCCTTGGACCGCCCCGTGGTGACGGCAGAAAAGCGCGGGCTTGGTTATTTCCGTTTGGGCGCCGCTTTGGACGCGGCCGGCTTCTTGCGGATGCGCACGGCGCGCCCGTCGGTATGGTCGATCTCGAAGGCGTTGGTCTTGCGGATCAGGTCGCTCAATTTGCGGAAGCCGAAAGTGCGCGGATCGAAATCGGACGACAGGTTGGCGAGCTGCGTCCCCACCGCGCCGAGCGGGGCCCAGCCGTCCTCCGTCTCCATCTGGTCGAGCACGCGGCGGATGATCGGCGTGGCGGCGCTCGGCGGCTGAAGCGGTTTGGCGGTGCCGCCTTCGGCTTCCGCATTGGCGGGCGCGTCGGGCAGCAGGTTTTCGGTATAGGTGAATCGCCGGCAGGCCTGGCGGAAACTCTCAGGCGTCTTCTGCTCTCCGAACCCGAACACGTCGACGCCGTGTTCGCGGATGCGGGCGGCGAGCCGCGTGAAGTCGCTGTCGGAGGACACCAGGCAGAAGCCGTCGAAGCGGCCGCTGTGCAGGAGATCCATCGCGTCGATCACCAGGGTGATGTCGGAGGCATTCTTGCCGGAGGTGTAGGCGAACTGCTGCTGCGGGATGATCGCGTGCCGCGCCAGGACATCGATCCAGGCTTTCGATCTCGGACTGGAAAAATCGCCATAGATGCGACGGACGCTGGCTTCGCCAATCTTGGCGACCTCGTCGAACAGGCCGTCTACGATCTTGGCGGACGCATTGTCGGCGTCGATGAGCACGGCAAGGCGGGGGGCGCGTGGTTCGTTGGCCATGAAGCAAAACCCTTCCTGACATGGGGTGGGAGCCACCCTATCACAGCCGCCGCCGCGCGGCGATGACCGGCGGAGCCTGCTGCTCCGGTGATGGAAAACGCCACGGCCGGTCTGTGGTGCCGCGCCGATGCCGTGGCCCGGCAGGCTGTTGCCGGACCCTGATCGCTGCGGCTGTCGCGCCCCACGGGGGGCCTACCGTGGAGCTGCACGATCATCGTTTTGTTCTGCGACCAGATCGACTTTTGCCCGCAAAGTTCTTATGCAGAGATCGCTCTCCCCGCGATGTCCTGCGCGGGGTTGCCCGAAAACCAACCGCCGCCGGCCGCTCTCTACGGCTACGGGCTCGCTGTTGGCCACCGCATGACTTGAGTCCGTTTCCGGCTGTCCGAGGATGTGATGCTGATCTACGAAGTCGCGGCCGTGGCTGCCGCTGCCTGCTGGGCGCTCACCGGAATGCTCTCGGCCGCTCCGGCCGGGCATCTCGGCGCTCTCGCCTTCAACAGGACCCGGCAGATCTTCGTGGCCTGCTTGCTCGGCGTCTACGTTCTTGCCTCAGGCACATGGCGGGAACTCCAGCCCGACGTGCTCTGGCCGCTGCTGCTGTCCGGGTTCATCGGCATCTTCGTGGGCGACACCTTGCTGTTCACCTGCTTGAACAGGCTCGGACCGAGGCGCGCGGGAATTCTGTTCGCGCTCAACGCGCCCATCGCCGTCTTCCTTGGATGGCTCGTGCTCGGCGAGGCTCTCTCTGCAATTGCCGTCGTCGGCATCGGGCTCACGGTCTGCGGGGTTCTCCTCGCGATCCTGTTCGGACAGCGCAAGGCGCAGTCGCACCAGTGGGAGGTGGTGAAGGGTCCGCTCTGGCTTGGCATCCTCGTAGGCCTGCTGGCCGCCGTCAGCCAGGCTGTCGGCTCGCTGATCGCGCGGCCGGTGATGGCGGCGGGTATCGACCCTCTGGCAGCCTCCATGATCAGGGTGACGGTCGCCGCTGTGTGCTTGACCGCCCTCACGCAACTGCCGATGGCAGCGGTCAGGCCAAAGGGTCCGCTGACGAAGACGGTGTTCCTCCAGACCGCAGCGACGGGCATCATTGCCCTGGCCTTCGGCATGACCCTGCTGCTCTTCGCCCTCTCCGGCGGGCAGGTCGGTATCGTCTCGACCCTGTCGGCGACGACGCCGGTGATCATCCTGCCCATGCTGTGGCTGCAGACCTCCCAGGCTCCCGCCCCGGGCGCCTGGGCGGGCGCCGCCCTGGTCGTGATCGGCATGGCGCTGATCTTCTGGAGGTAGAAAAGTGTGTCAGTGCCGGGCTGCGCCAATGCCATCTAGCATTTCCGGAAGGCGAGCCACCTGGTCAATGCAGTTCATAAATTAAATCAAAGGGTTGTGGCGGTGAGAATGGGTCCGGCCTCCAACCTGCTCCAGACTAAGCCATTTATTTCTTTCACCGGCGCTGATTGATGGAGGCAAGGCTCGTGTCATGTGCGCCTCAAAATCCTGCCTACCCCTGGTCCCTTGCAGGAGGCAGCAACTTCATTATGCCAGCGAGGCTTCATAGGCGGCGTTCAGCTCCGCCAGGACAGACCGGTCGGGTTTACCGGCCCCAAGATGAAGATGACGCAATTCATCCATGAACGCGGCCCACAATGCCGGGCCGCCCGCTTCCAGCACCTTTGCCCGCTCCGAGAGTTCCCTTGAAACCGGCAGGTGCCGGGTACCCCACGCTCCCATCAGGGCGAGCAACGGGACCAATTCAATTGCCGGTTCGGTCAGACTGTAGATCCACTTCTGCTTGTGAGCAGGGTCACTGTCCTTCGAAAGCAGGCCGGCATCGACAAGCGTCCTCAGGCGGTCGGCCAGAATGTTGGAGGCGATCCCTTCCTCGGAATTGTTCAGAAGGTCCCGGTAATGGCGCCTCATCCCGAACATGATGTCGCGGATGACGATCAGGCTCCATCGGTCGCCCAATCGCTCCAGAGTCAGATTGATTGGGCAGCCCGATCGTTGTGGTTTTTCCACCTCATTGATCCTCGATTTCACTGCTTGCAATATAAGTACGGTTCTGGTAGATGCAACTGGTTGCATTTTGCATTCGGATTGGTTCAGACATGACGCAGGTTCGCGTCTCAGGCTTTTCGGTCTCCCTGGACGGTTTCGCTGCCGGGCCAGACCAGAGCCATCTGCAACCGCTGGGCAAGCGGGGCCTCGAATTGCATCAGTGGTTCTTCGACACGAAGAGTTTCTCGGCCATGATTCCGACGCCGGCCGATTGTGAAGGTGTCGACAAGGTAAATGCCGACCGCGCATTGCGCGGAGCGGGGGCGTTCATCCTGGGGCGCAACATGTTCGGCCCGATCCGTGGCGACTGGGGCGAAGAGAATTGGCAAGGCTGGTGGGGCGACAATCCACCCTGGCATGCACCGACTTTCATTCTCACTCACTACGCGCGCGCGCCGGTCAGGATGCAGGGGGGAACCGAATTTCACTTCGTCACGGAGGGCATCGTCACGGCGCTTGATCTCGCAAAGTCCGCCGCAGGCGAAAAGGATGTCGTGATCGGGGGAGGGGCCGCGACTATCAGGCAGTACCTGCAGGCCGGGCTGATCGACGAATTGCAGCTTGCCGTCGTGCCGATCTTTCTGGGCCAAGGCGAGCAACTGCTGACCGGAATCGACCTGCCCGCGCTCGGATTTGAGGTCACTCGGCGCGCTGTGGGTGAACATGCAATGCATGTCAGCCTGAGCAGATAGAGCACCAATGCCGGCCCGGCTGAACCTGGGATTGCGCCTATTGCCGGTACCCATTGTTCCGATCCCGGCTCAAGGTCCTAGTTGCCTTGAACGTTGCGTTTTTCCCTCTCCGCGGCTTTTCAGGAAAGGTAGTCTCGATGGCCAAACTTGTCGTAAGCATCCTCAGTTCGCTCGATGGCTATTCCGCCGGGCCGGGCGGCCGGCTCGAAGGGCTGCCCTTCGGTCCGGCATTCTACGCCCACAATCTCGATCTCATGCGCAACGCCGACACCTATCTTTTCGGCGCCACGACGTTTCCGATGTTCGAGGCTTACTGGCCATATGTCGACCGCGGCCCGGATAGCGAACCGGTGGCGCGGGAGATCGCCGAGAGGATCAATGCGGGCCGCAAGCTGGTCGTAAGCGACTCTCTGGTCGTGTCGGGCTCCTCCCCATGGGCTAAGACGGAGGTTGTGCGCCGCGCATTTGCCCATTCCCGGATCTCAGAGCTCAAGGCCAAGCCCGGGAAGGACCTGCTGATATTCGGCAGCCATATCCTTGCCCACGACCTGCTGGCAAAAGGGTTGGTCGACGAGTTTTATCTGCTGATCGGCAATGTTGTCCTGGGCGAAGGCATACGCACATTCGAACCCGGCCCGAGCGCGCCGTTCAAGCTGCTGGGACAGCGACAGCTCCCAGGCTCAGACATCGCGGTTCTGCGTTACGATTGCCGTCCCGCGTGAGCAGGCTGAAGCGGAAACTGCATGGGGATTGGTCCGCGAACCCAGGCCTGCAGTGCTCGGCCTTGCCTGCGGCCTCGAATGCGACCTACATGGAAGTCGGGCTTCGAGCCAGTTTGACGATAAGGAGTTTCCCCATCACAAACACCTGGTTGAGCAGATCGGCGGGCGAGCCAGGGCCGACTAAGCGCAGAAGACAGGGCAGGGACTAGACGGTGATAATTCCTTTGATCGAAACACGAAAGGAGTCTGCCTTGGACATTGCATTGGACGAAATTGAAGTCGTGACGCTTTTCGTATCGGACCTGCAGACCACCAGGGATTTCTACCTGCGGGTGTTTGAGACGAAAATCGCGTATCAGGACGAGGTGTCTTGCGTCATGAAGTTCGGCGGCGTGATGATAAATCTGCTTGATCGGACCGAGGCTCCAGGGCTCGTGGCACCCGAACGGATCGCGGCGCCGGGCGCCGGTCCAAGCGCACTATTCACCATCAGGGTCAAGGACGCTGACGCCGCCTTTGACCAGTTGCGCTCGAAGGGCGTGGTCCTGCTCAACGGGCCGGCAGACCGGCCTTGGGGCCGCAGGACGGCGGCGTTCAGTGATCCGGCAGGAAACATCTGGGAGGTTGCACAAGAGCTGTGAAGGGAGCCTCACGATACTTTCAAGTGGCGCCGCTGCCTGCCTTGTACCAGTCCAAAGCATAGCCCGGCTTCTTGGATCAATTGAGCCGGATGGATGCGGTCGACGTGTGGCCGGCTTCCCGGTTGAGGCGCAAATCCCTGAAATTGCTTATTTTGATGGCGGAGGGGGTGGGATTCGAACCCACGGTACGGTCTCCCGCACGCCGGTTTTCAAGACCGGTGCCTTAAACCGCTCGGCCACCCCTCCGGATGATCGGGACATCCTGTCGTCCGGCCTTCGCCACCGCGAGGCGGCGGGCGGGGCGGGGTCCCGATGCGGCTGGCGCGTTCTTAGCGCCGGCGGCCGCGGCACGTCAACTTGTTTCGGGCTGGTAGACCGGCCGCGCATGCATGTGCACGTGGATCCGCGGCGCCGGCCAACGCCATCGGGGTTACCGGCCAACTCGCGTGCGCAGGCGAGGGGGAAAATGAAGACCGGATGAAACCAAATCGCCGGTGTGCGCGTATATGCTTTGCATGAACAACAAGCGGAGACACACAATGCCTGGCAAGACATCCTCTGTTGCCGCCGCGGCCCTTCTGATGGCGTTCGCCGCTCCCCTCCCGGCGGCCGCCGAACAGCTCATGGGCGAGGAACTCAAGCAGTTCGTCAACGGCAAGCGCGTCTATCTGGCCACGCCGTTCGGCGGCGAGTTTCCCCTCAACTACAAGACTTCCGGCACGGTCACCGGCGATGGAACGGCGCTGGGCCTGGGCAAGTTCCTGGCTCCCAAGGAGACCGGCCGCTGGTGGGTCGAGGGCGAGAGCCTGTGCCAGCAATGGCCGACCTGGTACGACGGCAAGCCCAGTTGCTTCCGAATCACAAGAACCGGAGACCAGTCGCTGACCTGGCAACGCGATGACGGACGCACCGGCACAGCGCGCATCGAGGGCTGACTTTACGGTTTTTTCACCATGTTGACCAGTTGGCCGCCCGAAACAGGGCGGCCAATCGCATTTTTGCCATGATGCGGGCAGATCTAAACTGGCGATTAGGACATCGGACGCATAAACAGGGGACGGCTTTGCAGGGGACCATGCTGCCAGGCCAAATGACCGCCAGAGCATCGAGTATCAATTTGGGACACAATCTGATCAAGCTGCCGGGGGCAGGGGTGCGCATGGCGGCCAGGCTGTCGCTCCTGGCGATCCTGGGTGCAGGACTTGCCGGCTGCAGCTCCACGTCCGGCTCCAAGTCGGACACATCGCACATCAACACCAAGACCAAGTTTTCCGTCGCCGAATACGGTGTGGAGGCAAGCCCGCGGATCACCACCGCCAAGCGCCCCAAGAAGGGCGGCGGACGCGATATGGTGGGGAAGCCCTACCGGGTTCGCGGCAAATGGTACACGCCCAAGGAAGACCCCAATTACGACAAGGCCGGGCTCGCTTCCTGGTACGGGCCCAATTTCCATGGCCGCCTGACCGCCAATGGCGAGATCTACGACCAGTTTCACCTTTCCGCCGCGCATCCGACCTTTCCGCTGCCGAGCTATGCCCGCGTCACCAACAAGAAGAACGGCAATTCGGTGGTGGTCCGGGTCAATGACCGCGGCCCCTATGCCCATGGCCGCATCATCGACGTTTCCAATCAGGCCGCCGCACTCCTGGACATGAAGCAGGAGGGCGTCGCCGCCGTCCGGGTCGAATATATCGGCCGCGCGCCGGTCGAGGGCGACGACACCAGTTTCCTGATGGCGAGCTATCGTCCCGGCGGCTCGAAAGAGCCGGCCGGCGGGGTGATCGCCACCGGCGTCATGATGGCCATGAATGCCGTCGACGAGGCCTTGCCGGGGGTGGGCTCCGCCCCCGCCGGGCTGGCTCCGCCCGCGGCCGTCGCTTCCGTGGCGTTCCAGCCGTCAACGTCCGCCAGCGCGTTCGCGTCCGACATTCCGGCCGGCTTCAGCCTGCCCGAGATCGGCCCGGTGCTGCAGGACCGTCCGTCCTCCGGCGTGCCGATGGCCGCACTTGGGGATGACGGCGCGCGGACTGCGCCGGACGCCGGCCTTCAGGATGTCGGACTGGCATTCTGGGGCGGCAGGGTGATCAAGACCGAGCCCTTCTCCGCGGTTCTGGGAACGGCCGCCGAGCGCCGCTGACCGGGCCTGAGCCCGAGCCGGCGCCGCAGCCGTTCCGGCGGGGCGGCAGAACCCGCAGGCGATCGACCTGCGCGGCATTGATCCCGTCCGGCTAGGTTGCTAGGTTCGGCGCAGTCCGGTTTTCTCTTCAATGGATGACATCAATGACCCGGTCGGTCCTCGCCCGCCTGTTCCTTGTCTTCGCGCTCCTGGCGTGCGGCGCCGGCGCGGCACGTGCGCAGCTGTTCGAAACCAAGGCCCAGCAGGCCTACATGATCGATGCCGAGACCGGCACGGTGCTGTTCGCCAAGAACGAGAATGATCTGGTGCCGCCGGCGTCGCTGGCCAAGCTGATGACCATGGAGGTGGTGTTCAACGCCATCAGCACCGGCCGGCTCAGCCTCGACGACACGTTCCAGGTTTCTGAAAACGCCTGGCGCACCGGGGGAGCGGCGTCGCGGACCTCGACCATGTTCGCCGAACTCAAATCCTCCATCCGTCTCGAGGACCTGATCCAGGGCGTGGTGGTGCAATCGGCCAATGACGGCTGCATCATCATTGCCGAGGGCATGGCCGGGTCGGAGGACAATTTCGCCCGGCTGATGACCGAGCGCGCCCGCGAGATTGGCCTGACCCAGTCGGTGTTCGGCAATTCCAACGGCCTGCCGCATCCCGACTCCAAGGTGACGATGAAGGATCTGGTCATTCTCGCGCGCCACATCCAGACCACCTATCCGGAATTCTACCGCTACTATTCGCAGAAGGATTTCACCTGGAACAAGATCCTGCAGCGCAACCGCAATCCGCTCTTGGGACTCGACATCGGCGTCGACGGGCTGAAGACCGGCTTCACCGAGGAATCGGGCTACGGCATCGTCGCCTCGATCAAGCGCGACGGACGGCGGCTGTTCCTGGCGATGAGCGGCATGGCGAGCGAGGCCGAGCGCGCCGAGGAATCGCGCAAGATGCTGGAATGGGGCATCCGCGCCTTCGACCGCAAGACCCTGTTCGCCGAGGACGAGACCATCGGCGATCTGAGCGTCTATGGCGGGGCGTCAAGCGCCATCGTCAAGGCCCGCGGCGCCGTCGACATTCTCGTGCCGATCGCCAATCCGGACCGGCTCACGGCCCGAATCACCTATCGCTGGCCGCTGCGTGCGCCTCTCGAGGCGGGAACCCAGGTGGGTGTTCTCAAGGTCTTCATCGGCGAGACCCTGTCGCAGGAAACGCCGCTCTACGTCGTCGACAGCGTCGACAAGGGGCCCTTGTACAGCCAGGCGCTCGATGCATTCATCGAACTTGCGCAATTCTGGCTATAACTTCCCGGGCAAGCGTTCAATTGTCATCTGAAATGGTCTAGTTAGGTATAAACCGGACCATCCGGGCTAACGTAGCAACAGGCTCGCGGACGGATTTTCGTCCGAAGGAGGCCGGGAAACACGGCGTGACGAAAAGCACAGGGCGGTTCATAACATTCGAGGGCGGGGAGGGGGTCGGCAAGTCGACCCAGATCCACCGGCTGGCCGGCGTGCTTCGCCGCCGCGGCTATGACGTGCTTGTCACCCGCGAGCCCGGCGGGTCGGTTGGCGCCGAAGCGGTGCGGCATGTGCTCCTGTCCGGGGCAGCGGAGGAATTCGGCGTGCGCATGGAGGCGGTGCTGTTTGCCGCCGCGCGCAGCGACCATGTCGAAGTGGTCATCCGGCCCGCGGTTCTGGAAGGCGCCATCGTGCTGTGCGACCGCTTCATGGATTCAAGCCGGGTCTACCAGGGCGTGACCGGCAATCTCGAGCCGCAATTCGTCCGCAATCTCGAGCGCATCGCCGTCAACGGCATGGTGCCCGACCTGACGCTGGTGCTCGACCTTCCCGCCGAGACAGGCCTGCGCCGCGCCAAGACGCGCGAAGGCAAGCATGCCGAGCCCGACCGGTTCGAGAAGGAAGAGCTCGCCACCCACGAGAAGCGCCGCGAGGCCTTCCTCGACCTGACCAGGACAGAGCCCGATCGCTGCCTGCTGATCGACGCCAGCCAGTCCCAGGACGCGGTGGCGCTGGCGATCCTGGCCGCGGTTGAACCCTTGCTTGAGGGCGGGGCGGCCGGCCGCTCTGCGCAGGACGGAAAGGCATGAATGGCGAGCAGCCGGGCCTGCTGGAAGGCGCGATCCCGCCCGAAACCAACACTGCGCTCTTCGGCCATGACGCCGCCCAGGAGTTCCTCGCCACAGCCTACCGCTCCGGGCGCATGCACCATGCGATCCTGATCGAAGGCGCCGAGGGGATCGGCAAGGCGACGCTGGCCTTCCGGTTCGCCCATCACGTGCTGACCCATCCCGATCCGCTGAGCGCGCCCGAGCGCATCGCCGATCCCGATCCCACTGACGCGGTCAGCCGGCAGATGGCAGGCGGCGCGTCGCACAATGTGCTGCACCTGGCGCGGCCGGTGGACGAGAAAACCGGCAAGGCCAAGTCG
>TARA_R110002020_G_scaffold103752_20_pt1 | contig 15669 bp, 1 predicted proteins | sample TARA_R110002020 | Tara Oceans TARA_R110002020 (sample SAMEA4396489) | marine metagenome | biome: Westerlies Biome; feature: [MES] marine water layer (ENVO:01000295) within the mesopelagic zone...; material: water (ENVO:00002006), including particulate matter (ENVO:01000060) such... | reverse complement strand
CGAGCCCCCTGCCTCATCAATGGATTCGTTTACTATCCTGTTATATCCGCCGTATGAAGCAATTAAGTCTAAGGTTCCTTCCCCTATTAAACCGGCAATTACAGATGGCTGACTATTTATATCTGGGGTCGCCACGCCGTCTGGAGTTAAAGAGTAGTTATTGGAGTTTGGATAATTATATATTGGAGACCCGGAGTTTAAGACGAAAAGCTGCTTCTGAACAAACCCCTTAGCCTCTCTCCAGCCCCTTAACTTTGTCCCGTCTGGAAGATAGTGAGTTTTTCCAACGGCGCTCATATTATGAGTTATACTGTAGCTTCTAGGCTTTAGATATCCCGCATATGTACCTGAAGCCCCAATAGTTTCCGCGTTTGCATCATCAGTGTCTAGAGACCACTCTTCAGAGAAGTCAGTTATGAAATGCTTGCCAGCTGCGAGATACTCGGCTTCAGTTGTGTCCGCATAAACAGTTGATCCATCTAGGGCCGAAGATAGAGTTAAAGCACCGTCCTTTATGTAGAGAGATAAACCTTCCCTGTTTACATATCCGTCTTTATCTCTTAGGGTATCCGCTTCTAACTGGATGGTATAATTGCACTTATCTACATATATACCATCCTCAAACTCAATACTTAAAACCCTTGGGTTGCAGTATATTAGCGCGGCGTCCCCGTGTACTGGGGTTATCTCCATAAGCTGACCATCGCGGGCAAACAGAGCCCTAATGGCCTTTTGTTTGCTAAACACAGAATCTAATGCGTGGTCATTAGGCACTATCTGAGGATAAGGACCCAGAACATCATAATTGCTTCCGGTCCAAAAGAGATTATATGGACCAAAGACTCCTGTACCTACCGCGTCTATAACCGGAGTGCCTATAGTGCCGTCTGGGGCTTCCGTCTGAAAAGGCTGCTTTGTAACTGAGTAGGCCCCAAGAGGAGAACCTCTATCCGCTAATATTGTTCCAGTTAGCGTTATTGTGTAGGTAACACCAAGTGTCTCTCCACCACCCGTCTTGTTTATAGAGGTATTAATAGATATAAGCGGCGTGGGGCGCAGCGTACACGGTATGGTATCATCGTTATTATAAAATACTGTAATTGGCATTATTTTCCTCTTATAGCAAGATATAAGGAGCCCTCAGGAGTACCTACTCCAGAGGCGAATAGTCCCAAACTGCCTGATGCGGCAACTGGGTCATGTATTGTATGTAGAAATAGCCCAGATGGCTCTCCAGACGCTCTCCCCAAAATTGCATTAGTGTACAATCCTATGTTATTATACACATATGCCGACGATTGAGACAAAATACTCATGTTCATGATTGAGCTTGCTTGTGGTATTGCGGGATCAATATATAAACCAAGAACCCCTGATGTTGACGGCCCTGTAACAACTTCGCCCTTAACATACTCAATAAACGACCTGTGCTCTGGGAATCCGTTAAGCGCTGGGTCGTAACCGGATGCCTCTAGGAATATCTCTCCCTGAGGATTGGTCATTACATTTCCGCTTGCTTTATATGAAGTATCGCCACCTCCGCTTTGATTTACAGTAAGGCTTATTCTTTCCGTTTCAAGACCTCCAGACCCAGTTAGACCAACCGTTGCCACAATATAATTTTGGTCACTTCCTACGGCTGGAGCAGATCTCCTAAGCATGGCGTCATATGTATAGGCTGCACCCGCGTTAACAAGAACATCAGAAGTCCCGCTTGCTCCATGTCTGTGCCTGACGGCTCCCCCAACCAACGTGTAGTCTGCATCACCTCTATCATAAACCCTGTCAATAGCAACGGATCGTCCAAAGTGATCGTTTTCAGAGCCGGACACAAAAACGGTATCTCCTCCGTCATCGTAGGCATAAACGCCAGACCTTGCGCCGTGTCCCTGAGGCAATACCTTTTCTGCGTACTGCCACATCTTTTCCTTGTTGGCATAGTCAAATACATGCTTCTGTCCGGAGTCTATAATGTCGTAAACATATGTAAACACGGCTCCGTTATTAAGCACTGGATATCCACTAGGAACGGAGTCTCTCATACCAGAAGAGCCTAGGTCGTATGTATTGTGCAAGGGAATGTCAAATTCAAAATCAAATTCCTTACGCATAAACGCGCCACTATAAGATATCCCATCCACAGTTCTTTCATACATATGCTCATGGAACACATCAAAATCGTGTCCGGGAGCTCCTATGGCCATAAACCCTTCGTCCATACTGACATCATAGCCAAACTGATCTGTAATGTATGCATCCGCCAAGTGTATCGCCGCGTAATCGTTTGTTCCAAGTACGTCGTCGGCATCTGGGTTGGAAGCGTCTGTCCACCCATCATATCCGGCATTTACACCGCTAGGCTTAAACTTCTTAATGTATTCCCACGGAAGAAGCGAAGACTCGGCGTTGTAGCCCTTTCCTGTTTTTTCAAAGTAGTATGCAGCTCCAGCTCCACCGTTTCCGCTTATTTTTAATCCGGAAGGATTTTCTTGTATTCCAGACCAAGATATATGATCCTCTCCATCAAAACCGTTAAACGGAGCACCAACTATTAGCCTATCCTTGTGCAGGTCTATTGAAAATCCGAATAGATCTCCGGGATACCCAGAAGGCCACTGATCAAAATCAAGGTAATCGTACCCAGTTTCTTTCATGATCCTAGGCATCCTGTCCCCGGCTATCCTTGCGTCACCATAGTCTTCGTATCCTTCAATTCCCCCGCTGAACAAAGGAGAGCCGCCGTAGCCCGCAAAGGACTCCAAGAAGGCCTGTAGAGCCGCTGGTCGCTGTTCTGGCTCAGGATCTTCTGGTCTGGTAATGTCTCCAGTGGTGTAGTCGGATTCAGTATCAGTAAAGCTGCTCATCGCAACCGGACTGTATGAATCACCTTTGAATCTCTTAGCAATTAGGCCAGAGCCTGCCGCGTTGATGCTTTCGAGATGAGCTCCTGCGGCCCTAAACTTATGCGGGCTTCCACGGTCAGGAGCTATTAGTTTTTGCGACAGCGTAAACCTGCTTCCTTGGAATAGAGTTCCTTCGTCATAAAGATCAACTTCTTCAGCGATAACTCCGCCAGTCGAGTCTGTACCCTCTTCTGTTAGAGGGTTGGGAGGATACAGGCTTCTCAGGAAGTCGGCATTATTGGTTCTATAAAAGCCACACTCGCCCTGAACGATTGTGGAATCGCTTATAACAATAATTGTTGACCTTTTTTCCCCAGCGGTAAAGCTAGAGAAGTGTTCCGTTTCTTCCGCTACGACAATTGGCCCATCCTCCACTTCTTTGTCGCCATACGTTGTTAGGCAGTCATCAGCAGAGCAGTATTTAGAGTGATCGGTTTTGATGGGTCTAAATACAGCTGGGTGCGTTACGGTATAACCCGGATTAGTAACTGGAATCTCTTCGCACACTTCGTGTGAAAATTGTTCAAATTCATATGAACTTGTTTTTTCAAGAATTGGCAAGGGGCAACCAGAAACAGCAAAGAATCTGGTAGTTTTAAGGGGTCCATTTTCTCCACTTGGTGTTGGAATCTCATTTCCTTCTACATAAATGTTTATCTCCGTAGCGTCATCAGGAACCTTTACATCGACATATCCTCTTTTTATTGAGCCCAAAACTCCGGGTGGAGTCATTTCTCTTTGCGAATTGGCGCTGTATTTTGCAGACATGTTAAAGTCGCTATCCATGTCCTTTACCTCAACTTTTCCATCAGACTCAGTAGCGTCATTCGGGTTTTCAGACACTCCGTCAACATAAAAGTTAAGGAGGCGAGATTCATTGGGCGTTTCGGAAACCCAGCTGTAGAATATCCTGTAGCCAGAACCAGCCACAACGTCGAACTTGGCTTCAGCAACGCCAGTTCTCATATAGTACTCTGAATTTGAAACCTCATACCTTTCTCTAATTCTGCCGGGAAGCCATATGACCTTGGCGGAGTTTTGAATTGGGTAATATTTAGTCAGGCTTTGGAGGTCGTCTGTTTTGTCTTTTATGGTGAATTTTGATACTTCACTCTTATCGTTGCATCCAGCGATTAACGGATTGTCTGCGTCAAGCAAGTAGGAGCTGTCATGTGTCAGAGTAGTGTACTTGTACTTGTTTTCAAGCTCTGAGAACACGGGATGCATACTGAGGTCTAACATGCGGCATATATTGTGAGCATTTCTTGCAGATGCTAGTGTTCCGTCGTATGTTATCACTAAGGTTTTGTTCCCCGTGGAAAGCCAATGTTTTATGTCTGCGGCCTGACTTTCACTTGGCAATCCGGTGGCGTTGGCTACCCAAGCCGCATTGTAGGAGCTATGCAGGTTATGTGTCCAGTTTTCCTGAAGATTGTTTCCGGTCACTGTAAACAACCTTGATAACAACGACTTAGAATATGCCTCTGTAAACTTGGTTCTACCTGTCCACCCTCCCAACTGTAGTATTCTCCCCTTTTCGTAACAGTCTTGCTGCACAAGGTTTAAGTAGAATGATATTGTTTCATCATTTCCTGCGGTAAGGCTTTCTTCATTCTCCGATATTAACGTAGCGATCATAACCACCTTGGAGGTATTATAAACAACCTCCTGACCAACCAGAGGAAGCGGGTTCAGCAGGTCTTTATATTTTGTTACTGGATTCAGCTCTCTAATTTGTGACGTTTTTGATAGTAGCGAATCTCTGGACTCAAATATTTCAGGATTATCAAACAGCCCCTCGGATGTGGAAACGGCATCTAAGTTGTTTTCTGACCATTCAAAGGAAACGGACTCTGTATGGTTGTCTGCAAACTCTTTGTATTTTGTGTTTTTCTTAATGGTCTTGTAGTAGCTTGTGCATTCTTTTTTTGTCCCTAAGGTGGGAGGGAATATTTCCGTTTTTTCTGGAATATATTCAGCAGCCGTAAGAAGAGCTAAGGGCTCTTGATTTGGCTTCTTAACCTGTATTTCTGGGATCGGCTCCGGATAACAACAGTTTGGAGCATATGTTCCAAATTCCATCGGCCAGTTTCTCTGATACGCCAAGTTTCTGTCGCAATCTTTGCCGGAACGACAGCTTTCATTCCACTCGGCTCGCATGTCTCCCTCATGCTGAAGCCACATGTTACATCTCTCGTTAAGAAGAGTCTGGTTTGAATACGGCTCTAATGGAGACTCACAAGGAGACGCCATTGTCTTAAAGTCAGGCATGTACATCCGTATATCACCGACGCCCTTAGCGTAGATGTCTGAACGCTCAAGGCGAGTTGATCTGGCCCCCACGGGTCTGTATGCAGCAGTTACGTTGGGCTTTCCGTCTTCAGCGCATACGGGTAGAGATTCTGCTTTGTTTCTTGCTGGATGTATCCTCATTCGGGAATCTAGCTTTGAAAGTATCTTATTCAAAATTGCGTTGGAGTTCTTGTACCTTCCGTTATCCTCCCAAACGGGATCATTCCCAACCAAAACGAGGGTTCTGTCGCCAAGGGCTAGCCAAGACTTAATGTTATCCATCACCTCGTCGCTGGCCGCGTCGATTTGAGGAGTAATTACGAAGGCGAGACCGGCATCAGTTGGGATTTCTAGGTCTGTATAAGAGGTTCTTGAGAATGGACGTACAGCGTCAGCCTTGTCTCCAGTGAACACATCTTCCAAGTCCTCGTAGTGATCTCCCTCAACACCGTTCACTATGTGGGCATTTCTGTCTAGGTTTCCAAACTTAGTAAACTCTACAACCCCGCTATGCTGATAGTATTTCCTGCTATCAAATATTCTTACAGCGCCAGCATTGGATGCGTTTGCCCAGTTAGCTGAGAGGAGGTTGCCGTCTTTTGTGTCACCCGTACTGTAGTACCAAACATTGTAATCATCAAACTGGTTAAAGCTATCTGTAGGTGCCCCAAACGCCAGTGTAGACCCAGCTTCACTGACTGCGGTGCTGTAGCCCAATCTGGACGTGGGCGCATATTCTTCTGCCACAAAGCTCCAAGTACCGGTATATGGGATGCTGTCGTGTCCGTAGGCAAACACTTGCTTATACTCTTCTATATTAAGGTCTGATCTAGCATGGAATTTACCACTAGCAGAAAGTTCTTCGTAAAACTTCTTGCCACCCTCTTCTACGCCGAGCTGGTCTTGGTATCTATCTAGCTTTGCTATCTCATCTGTGACAGAACCCGGAAGACTTACCTCTTCTTGTGCCAACCATCCTCCAAGACCTTTATATAGTTTGCTCCGTTCTTTTGGATAGTATTCGTAAGCTGCGCAGCTATTGGCCATATATGGAGAACCAATGGTGATCATGTTGCTGTCTTTGGATATAGAGACGGCGTGACCAAACCTGTCCGGAATATGCCATGGGCCTTCTGTCGGGGATTTGATTTCTTGTATAAGACTAAAGGTATCGTTAGCTTCATTCTCAAACACATAAACCCTACCGCCGGAGTTTGCAGGTATATTAAACGGACCTGTGTCAACCTGTGCAAACTGAGGCCCAACTCCAGAGGTTATAAACCTTAGGCCGTCATCTCTTACCAGTCTTCCGCTGTCCATGAGCTCGTCTATAATCTTCTTACTCATACCAACCCAGTCCTCTAGGTTGGCTGTTTCTTCTGGATACTCATCGTCAACAGATCCGGGAACAAACTCAAACAAGTGCCCCTTGTCTTGAGTTCCATAGAAGTCCCTAACGCCACTAAGGTAGCTGTACTGCTCATAGTATCCTTTGAACTGGTCTATAGCTGGCTCCATGGCGTCTCTTCCTAAGGAGCGGCTTTCATCAACATATACACCAAGCATGACAGGTATGTTATTGTGAGCCTTTGAGGCGTCATACGGGAAGGCTTGGTGGAAAGCCGTCTGGATTCCACTAAGTATTTCAGCGTCAGTTACGCCGATATTATTCCTTCCCACTTTCTTGTGTGTTATAAAATCAGGAAGATTTCCGGTTTGATTGATCGAACCCCCAAAGATTCCCGTGGGTTGGCAGACGACAACCTTAAGGTCAATTTCCGCTGGGTGAGAAGCATAGTACCTGTATAGTTTATTCCAATAAGTTATTTTATCATATATGTCATTCCCCTTCTTATCTTCATAGGAGAATTCATCGCTTATAACCAAAACACCAACTGGGATTCCGGAGGTGATGATATCCGGGAACGTTCTATCGAACTTTGCTCCGGGTGCTCCAATTACCACAACTTGTCGTGGGGCATCTCCACTACCATCTGTAACGTCCAGTGAATACCCTAGCTCTCTGCCCCTCTGTCCTATTTCCCATTTTCTGTCTGGTATCACATCTAAATCACCGAATGAAATGCTTCCAGTCGTTAGCTGTTTGTAATATTCACCTCTAAAACCAGAGGGAAGCAATAGCTTTTGGTGCATATGCCAAGGGGCTTTTTGTCCGCCATATTCCTGATCCTGACGCTTGTAGAGGAACACGGCTCCAGCCCGCTCCATTCCGCTTCCTTCTTCAGCTGGGAAGGCGGCTCCATCACTTCCAACCGTGTGGAATGGCGCACCAATGGCCATCCATCCGTTGTCAACAGCAACGCTGTGTCCATATTTGTCACCAACGTTTCTTCCAGAATCTGGAGTCAACGAAAGCTGCCCACTAAGATATGGATAATCCCCAACCATCTTGACCCCAGAGAAAGCCAAGTTGTCCTCGCAGCCTGTGTCTCCACAGCAGCTCAGGGCGTTATAACCGGGACCACAGATCCCATATTCCCATTCCTCCCACTTTCTGGGGAGCTCAATTCTTTTGCTACTTCCGGACCTACCCTGAATTGTTACGTTATATAAGGTGTCTGGCTTGAGTTTTTGATATTTTCTAATGCCATAGTAATTTCCGCTATAGCCAATGTCTACATTTGTATACGTGCTATGCGCCCTAAATATACCGGCGTCTGTACATGTACCAGCCCTCCAGTCTGTCCCGTGGGAATTCAGCGGTGGTGATATTATTTTGCCGGGACTATCGCTATTACAGGACCCAAAACCAATTAAATCCACGCCACGTATTTCATCACTCGCCGCCACACTGGTGTAAAATTCATCGTCATCTTGGGCTTCGGCGGCAACAATAATGCCAGACTGATAGTTAGCTCCATCCCAAGAGAACGCGGGTGTGCCTACGCCTGCATAATTGGCAGTGAAAAGACTAAAGCTATCAGACACGACGGTTCCGGGCTTTAACTTACCCGGCATATACAAGGGAAGCGTGCTTGATACTATGTTTGGAGCAGCTATAAATAGGGACGTACTAGCATCGCTGTAAGAGCTAAACCTTCCCGGCTTACCCTTAGTAAACATGTTCATCCCGCTTGCAAGCAAACCAAACGAGGGAACAAAGGTGTCCGCTTGCAGGAACAGATTAGACTCGCTGAACATTCCGGTATATCCGGTTGAGCAGCCAAACATGCTTAAGTTTAGAGACGAAGGAGAAGGAGACCAGTATTGATCATTAAAAGCGGTTAGGTTTAGAGACTCGTCTACCCTGTAGTTTCCAGAAGTATATAAATTAAGACTTCCAGAAGTTGATTCGTAATTTGTTGTGAAGAGCGGAAGACTGCCATAACTAATATACGCTCCAGATGTATATAATCCCAGTTGGGTTGTTGGGAGATTAGTTACTCCAGACACATATAAGTTGAGCGATCCAGAAACACCTGAGTGAGCCAACATGGCCAAGTTCAGTTGCTGTGCGTTTCTAGGCTCTCCGCTGACGGCAAGGTTTAGAATTCCGCTAACATCTGTATAGCCAATGAGCGGGTCTACCAATCTAACGTGGGCACTATGCAGGTTTATCCTAGATTTAAATTCTGATCCTGAGGGGTAAACCAAGTCATACTGCAAAAACATTTTGTCTATGTCTTCTGAGTAATATTTGTGGTCAAACTCAGAGACCCTCTTTGCTTGAGGGAACAGAGACCAAGATTCGGACTCGTCTGTAAAGCTGTCGAAATCAAACCTGCTTTCAATTTTTTCAAAGCAGCTGGAGGCCGGTAAGTAATGGATTGCCCTATTAATTAATCCAAAGTTGCTTGTGGAAGAAGCCCAGTAAGGATCTTTCTTTCTAGTGTAAAGGCTTACTATTAGCTTCGGACCTGTTGTTTTTGCACAGTCTCCCCAGTTCATTGATCCGCTAGAGGTATGCTCAAGGACGCTATCTACTACTATTGCATCCTCTTTGAAATTATACCCGCGAGGTAAGGCCTTGGATATGCGTGGGGCTAGCGAGTAAAAGCTGCTCGACGTATCGCTCAGATTAAATCTTAAGAAGTCATTTTCTATTTGTGTGTGGTAAGATATCCCACTCAGACTAAGGCTGTCCGGGTCAGCAATGTTTGTCTTTTGGGTATACCCAGATCCTTCATGGACTATGTTAAAACCGATTAGGTCTCGTCCAATTCTAGTGGTCATAAAATCAAAGTCTGGACTAAACTCGCAGTACTTAAACGCCCCTAAGTCCCACTTTGTGGTGTCTTCATTTACATAGTCCCAGAGCTTAAAGCTGTCGTCTGAGGTCGCGTCCTCGGCGTCCCAGAATTTCATCCGATGGTTTTCTAAGAATTTCTGCGCTGTGACTTCTTTATTTCTAAGGTTTGCTCCGGACTGAACAATGTTAGTGCCGGAAGAAAGCATACCGCTTACCCCAGCCCCATAAGCCGAATAGCCAAATTCACTAACAAAGATATTAGAGCCCACGCCTGAGCCAGCAGAATAGCCAAGAACTAAGCTACCTGTGCCTGTTGGGTCTATTTCAAACGCGGCTGACGAGCCTCTCAGCGTTGTGAACTCACCATCGTAAAATTCGTTATCCGTATAAAGCTTTAATCCGCTGGACTCATGATCGTTGTATGTGAGTATTACTGATAGTGGGTACTGGTACTGGTCGTAGCTAAGGGTGTCCTTGACTTTTATTACAGTTCCCGTAACCTTTTCAGTGGCGAACCCGCAAAGATATCCAGACTCATAGCCTAACGCAAAATCTAGGCCTTTACCTGCGTCCCATTTTGACACAAGAACCCCAGAATCCCAGAGGTTATAACCAACGCCGCTCATGTCGCAGTCCGGGGTGAATCTGGTAAATACAGAAAATCCTCCGCTGAAGTCTACGGGGCCAAAGTTAATAGATGAATTAACACCCGACAGGCGGACAACGTTGTTGAAGGCGTCTGATATTTGCCCGTATAATTCGTGACCAGTGAAGTCCTGAGATCCTGAGGCGAGGGATGTCCAGTCAGTGGTCTCATAATTACCGCTGTATCCGGGAAGCTTGTCTGTAAAGAGAACCCCGCTTGTAAACCTCCAGCCAATATTCTTGTGTCTATAGTCGGCATAGGAGGTGGTTAGGGTTCCACTTAAGTTGCCTAGTTCGTCTCCGAGGGGGCGAGATAAAATCGTTTTTCCAACATCGTAATCGAAATCGAAATACCCAGACAGGAAGGGGAAGTCTACCAGCGGATTTTCAAAACCAAAGCTAAACTCATTCGGGTCATAGGGGCCGTTAACGGTTCCCTCCATACCGCGCCACCTTCTAGCGTAGTTGGATTTTATAGTGTCTGGCGCTGTGTAGGCCTGCGGTATTCCTGAGATTGTTGAAATTGGGGCATATCCGCTACCGGCGTTAATGATAGAGTCACTTGTCTGTCTAGATGACGGGTAAAGCTTGAGCTCTTCTCTTGGAGAACGAGCCACCCCAAAGTCTTTTCCTCCCACGGTATACATCTGCATAGCGTTGGCTGGCTTGTATTTTACAACAAGTTCCATCGCGCATATCTCTGCCCCTGAAGGCAGCGGGTAAATGTCTAGATATATATTTTCAAAGTATGAGCTCTGTTTGTAGTCAAATATTGGTCCGACCTGAACCTTGTCTGGATATATCTCAAGCGGAACCTCGTACCACTTAAATTCACCGCTGTTTGTTACTACGTTTGAGGATACTAGGTAGTGATCTCCTCCCGCATTGTTTGTCCCGCTAGACTCAAAATATTGAGACTTATCGGAGAGGCTTTCTCCGTCTATCGCCAGATCATCTACTGGGTTAAATCCAGACGAGACTGGAATAAGCCCCGTATCTCCTGAGGGGTTCTGCAAAAATCCACCAATAGCTGAAGTCACTCGCAGAAGCTTGTCATCACTATAGCCAACTACGTCAATTGGGTAGTCTGCGGCCCCGTTAGCTTTTCGGGCATATACCTTTAGGTATACTGAATCAATGGGAAAGAAGTTGTCGATAGGGTATGTTGTTTGCTGGTAGGCGGTATCAAAATCCCCACTTGGAAATACTCCTATGGAAAACGCCCCATTGCCGTAAGATATGATTGGCCTAGGAACTTCGTGGCCAAACTTGAGGGTTAGTTTCCCAGACTCCGAAACGGCAGGGATTGAATCTAGAGAAATATATTCCCAAGTATTCCTGTTCCTTATCATGTCCTTGAGAGCTGCCGCCTTACAGTTGTCGGTGTTTTGCGTAGAAATGCCTACGTCTGAATTAATCCCTTTCCAAAGGGTGTCTTTGGCGGGGTAGATCCCAGTATCAAAACCTGAGGGCTTGAACTCAATAGGATATATTACTCTTTCCATCCGCTGTCCGGTTGGGGTAACATCAACAAACAGGCCAAGCTTGTCTTCTCTTGCTGGACCGAACCCGCAGTATCCATCGCTAGAGAAGCTTGCTATTTCAACGGCAGAAATCCTGATAGCTCTAAGCGGGTTAACAAAAACACTGGACCTAGTAGAAAGGGGTGTTCCATCAATGGCGAGGTGGTCATTTTCGGCTATGGTTGTTTCATACAGAGGGCTAGACTCTTCTTCAAAGCCGGGATTAAACCCTTGGTCAAATGGATCATCTAAACTTTTAGAGTCTACGTTAAACCTCAGGGTATAACCACTGGCCTCTTGCAGCAGTGGGTATATACCACTATTCCATTGATATGCGCCAGCGTGATTCCTCTGAGGCTTGGAAGAGTACGTCGCAAAATTAACCGGATCTGCTTTGTAAAGGTCTGCATCACCCCTAATTACGATATCTTCATAATGACTAATAAGGTTCCCGGAGGGATCTTCTAGCTTTATGTCGCGTATTGTGTATTCAGGAGCTCCAGCAGACTGGTTATTTTTTAGAGGAGCTGCTGCCCTAAAGTGAACCCTGCTATCCTTTAACCAAGTGGCTGGCTTTGTGACTTCGCATTTATAGAAGAAGGAACCTTCGGTAACAACTGAGGATGGCTGTATAAAGGTTTCGTTACCATCAGAAATCCTATTGCTGTGCCCAGAGGGGGTGTGATAAAAACCAGTGAACACACCCTCGTCTATACTGGGATAGAGAGGAGAGCTTTGGACTGTCTCATTAATTATTCCGGTGCTATCAAGGTCCGTTATGGGGTACATCTTATGACAAGATGCGTTGTCAGAAAAATCGCCAGCAAACTTATCTGTGTAGGGAATAGATAGGGTGGCTATACCCTCTAGCTTGTGCCTTAAAGACCTAATAACCGTCAATCTAGGCCGCAGACAAAAACTTGCCTCTATCTGTTGCTTGGTACATTCCCCCGCTTTTACGCCACAACATTCACAGAGCTGTATTTTGCAGTGGCCAAGGGCAACCGTTGCGCTTAATTTTCCAGAAAGAGTACTGTCTGCACAAAGAGATTTAGTAGATTGATTTCTGAAGCGTTTTATTGTGGCTTTGCATATATCTCCCGCGCCCTCTAGCTTGGCTTGTACCATAGAAGGTCTCAGGGATAACTTGGCCCTTAGCACGCCTCCCGTAGAGCAAAGCGTACCACTGGCCTTTTTTGTGCATAAACATTCTACAGACATTTAATTCCTACACTTATACTGCGGGGCCCGTTCCGCCACTCGTCGTGTGGTTACCAGCATTATCATGCTTAAGTGACGGAATAACATTTGAAACAATATGATCTAACAATTCTGTCTTTATATTCGCTGAAAGTGTCTCCAAGAAACTGGCTCCTGTGAAGTTGACATTTACATTAGTTGTGTCCAGCTTAACTTGGAACTTGAGATTTTTAAGCTCGGTTATGTTGGCGGCGAGGTCTGTATTGAACTTATTAAGGGCTCCGGCCAACCGCTCAGTTCCAGCAGCGAAGCTCATGGCCATCTGAGCCATTGCCTCTGGGCTCATACCAGCAGCTGCCGCTCCGGCTGTTCCTGCCTGCCGGGCTATTGCGCCTCCCGGAGTTGCTCCGCCGCCACCCGGAAGAACTGACCCCGTAGTCACACCCTGCTGTCGCTGGTTTTCTATCGCTTGTGCTTGAGACTGGGATAGCGAGGCCGGGTCTACAACTGAGCTGCCCAAGGCGTCTGGCGGCAATTCTATAGAGCGGGCTCCAGTCACTGGGTCGGTCTGCATTACGCCCACCTTCGATGTAGCAGCCATTCCGCCGGTGCCAATGGTGTTACCAGCAGAATCCCTAGTCCTGCTTACGCCTCCTTCGTCAATAACGATGGGGTCTCTTACTGCCTCTTGGGTAAAATATTTCCACCCCTCAGCGATACCCCCGACCAGCAGGCCGATACCACCTCCAATAGCAGTTCCAATACCCGGAGCAATCATGGTTCCGATTGCCGCCCCCGTAAGACCGGCCATTGTAGTACCTCCTATTGCTCCAAGAGCTACGTCAGTCTTACCTCCTTTTTCAATCCCTGCTCCAAACCAGTTGGCCAACTTAGAAATCATGCTGTCGCCTTTTGTAGCGCTACCGGTTATCATTCCAAGTATCCCGCCTTCTAGTGCGGTTCCGGTAGCTGTTCTGTCCTTTTCCATTACTCCAGCAATGCCGCCCAAGGCTACTGCGACTGGGGTAAGTGCTTTGCCTACAAATTTTCCAACCGGACTCTTCGCTACGGATAACCCCGCAGATTTCAAGGCCGAACCTGTGCCGCCAAATGCTCCAGCCACTGTTCGTCCAGTAGTGGCGGCCATTCGCGCAGAGTGGCCACCGAAGGCACCGGCCATAACGCCAAACTTACCCATGGCGCTGGCTCCCTTTGCTACATCTCCGCCAGCCTTAGCAGTCTTGAACGCAGTTGTCATGGGCGCAAAGACCTTGGCCATGCTCTGAGATCCCTTTCCCATCTTTGCACCAGCGTCAAACACCTTGCCAAGAAATCCACCTGCTTTGCCCGTCCTGCCAGCCATAGCGGATGCTCTGGCTGTCGTTGGCATACCCCTACCAGCCATAAAGCCACCAAGACCCTTTGTGCTGGTCGCAGCAGCTCTTCCCCCCGCAAATGCCGCTTTTGTATCTTTGCCAAATTTGGACAACCCCTTAACCCAGTCGAAGTTTTTGGGATTCAGCCACCTATTCATAAACGCCGCAGTTTTACCCATGCGTGTCTCAGGGGCAAACTTTCCGGCAAGATTACTCATACCTCGGCCTAGAGCCATTCCAAATCTACCGGTTCTTGTTTGTCCAACCTTAGCAAGTCTATCGCTAGCAGCCGCCATGTTAGCCGGTATTATACCCAAGTTGCTTTTACCTAACGCTTGGGCAGCTCTAATGCTTGTAGATCCCCCTCCACCTAGCTGTCCCAGTCTGCCCGCCGCAAAGCCCTGCCGTATGGTGCCGAATCTTCCAAATATGTTAGCTATGCCACCACCCGCTCTGGTCCCGGCAAGTGCTCGTACAGTCTCCGATCCTCTCAGTGATGAAGCAGCGCCACCGAAGCCGCCTTTAATTCCGCCAGCCACAGAGGCAAAAAGCCCTTTACCCTGTTTAATACCCTTGAAAGTACCAGTAACAAGTCCCTTTGTGGCGGCATACGTGTCTTTGGTCGCCCTTGCTACGACGGTAAGGATTTTGCGCCCTCTCTCAGTTCCCTTGAGGATGGCTGCCGTATTTAGAGCAACCATGTTGCGTTTACCTTTGGCGGGCCCTTCCATCGCTCCGGATGCGAAAGCAAGCCCCTCATCATTAATCCGCGAAGTCATCGTCCTCTCCAAACTATCCATGCTCTTGGCAGCGTTTACATCGTGGACAAAAATACTACCCGGAGTCGTCCCCGCAGCAGCGAGCTCCGCTTGCTGCCTCTCATATTCCTCTATTCTCTCATTTCGGTCATTTATCTGTTCAAGCTCTTTTTCTGTCCGTGTTAAGATTTCATTTCCTCTAGCAACGCCCTTCGCCCTTATGTCCTCAGCTTCCCTGCTTTTCGTTTGTGCGTCCATCTGAGCTTGTGAAACAATAATCGTAGCCTGTCGAACTCTGAATTCTGCATTTTGTAGGTCCATTCCAGCCAAGTCTGCACCAAGCTCCCCAGTTGCCGCCAACTCTCCAGCAAGCCCCCTTATTCTTCTCTTAGAGTCTTCTTCTTGGGCCGTTGATCCAGCCAGCAAGGCTGCCTGTCTTGGGTCTGTTATACCACGAGTTCCAAGAGCTACTCCAGCAGACCTTTCTACAAGCCCTCCGGGACCGCCAAGCTTTTGCCCAAACAACGACTGTACGCCAGCATCTTGCTGCTTCTTGAGATTCTCAAAGGCTCCCGCCATAGCCCCAGCACCAAACAGGCCAGCCATTCTAGAGTCACCTGAAGCAAGTGCGGCGGTTGCTCCAGCAGCAGACTGCTTGTCCATAAAAGCTTCTACGTCCCCCTGTAGAAGAGCATCCAGAGATTCTTTTTCGAGTCTGTTCTTTTCTTCTAGCGTTTTTAATTGCTCTTTTTCAATTTGAAT
>TARA_R110002020_G_scaffold2751_8_pt1 | contig 15678 bp, 19 predicted proteins | sample TARA_R110002020 | Tara Oceans TARA_R110002020 (sample SAMEA4396489) | marine metagenome | biome: Westerlies Biome; feature: [MES] marine water layer (ENVO:01000295) within the mesopelagic zone...; material: water (ENVO:00002006), including particulate matter (ENVO:01000060) such... | reverse complement strand
GTCTTCCTGCGTCGGCTTCCTAGTTACTACCCAAAGGAACAACACAATGAGTAAGCGCGAGCAAAAGGAACTGACCAATCTGATTTGGAACGAAGCAACTAAACGGAGTATTTCGTTTTCAGAGCTTGCGGAGATTCTCCGCATCACCGAGCCGTGGAGAATTAAAAAGGAATGGGGAGATCATGCAGAGTATGTGGCCGAGGTTTGCGAGATGATCGCTGCAGAGGAGGAAGCATAATGAACAGTAAGCAAGAGACAGATCTCTGGGAGATATTTCTAGCTGTCGTGACGATGGCTCTACTCATAGCAGCAGCGGTGCTAGTGCCATGCTGATGACCCTAATACAGATTGTTGTTGTCATTGTGATATCCGCACTAGTAATTGAATCGTTCCAGTGTTGGCTGGAAGAACCAATGGGGGATGACGATGACTCAAAGAATTAAGCAACGAGGTCATACCTTCCAAGGCTATGCCTCTGCTACCTGGGATGGTAAGCTGCGCTCTGACCGCCGGAGTTTTGAATCGTATCGTCAAGCGAAGCGATGGGTTATCCGGCGGGAAGCTGAGCTAAGAAGAGGAATGTTGAACAGCACCAAGGATATCACGCAGCTACACCAGCTGGTCACCAAGGCGGAAGAGAAGTTCTGGATGAATGGCCGCAACCATGCAACGATTGCTGGTCACCTGAAGTCGATACGCAAATTCTTTGGGGACAGCTGCCGGATCGAGGACATCACTGCCGCTATGGTCGAGGACTATGACAAGCATCTCCGAGAGGAGAAAGGCAACTCCCTCAGCACAGTGAACCGCAAGCTAACTACACTAGGTAAGATGCTGGCCTGGGCTGAGCGAATGGAATGGTTGGACAAGAAACCCTACATCCAAAAGAATACAGAGAATCCAGGTAGGCTACGCTACCCATCTCTTGAGGAAGAGGCTGCTATTGTCGAGCAGTTACTGGCAGCTAATGAGTTTGCCTGTGCTGACCTTGTAGAATTTCTAGCGGACACAGGGCTACGTGTCGGGGAAGCCCTCAAGCTAGTGAAGAAGGACATAGTTGACCTGGACACAGCCAAGGGTGTCCGAGTCCATAGTCACAAGAGCCACCGAGAACGTGTGGTTCCCCTGACGAAGCGGGCCAGGGCTATCGTTGAATCCAGGCACCCACTATCACAGGACATTTTCCAAGATGTCGATCATGTGCATTTCAATTCGGCGTGGAACAAAGCCAAGGTCAAGCTAGGTATTGATGACGCTACCCTGGTGCCACACACCCTACGTCATGCTGCGGCCTCTCGCCTGATCCAAGGTGGCATACCGCTGGCTAGCATTCGGGAAATTTTGGGCCACAAAAATTTGCAGACCACCTTGATCTACGCACACTTAGCACCGACCCACCAGCTGGACATGCTGCCAGTTCTGGAGGCACTGCGAAACTAATACTGGACAGCGCATCTCTATTCGCTATGGTTTCCCAACCGATACAGTTAGCTGACCATCGGGGGAATTCAATATGGCAATGAAACGTGATCCAAGCTCTTGGACCTGCCGCAATTGTGGTGGTCCTAGAAAATCTCGCACCTCAACTTACTGCCTACCGTGCGCTCGCGCCAAGCAAAGTGCATGCGCTAAGAATCGTAAGGGTAATCAAACAGTAGGGACAGAGTATTCCATGAGAGAGGTGGAGTCGATACTTGAAGAGGGTGATCGACGCATTTGGAATCTCTGACCAGAGTGCTAGTGACTTGGTGGTGTGCGAGCCACTGAGTTACTAGCCTCATTTTTTCTGAGGGGGTGAGCGGATGCCAAGTTCGCAGCAAGCGTTGGAGCAAGAGATGAAAGAGATGGGTGTTGCCCGTCATCGTGCTAAGCTGTCGAAAGCTAAGCAACATCGCATCGAAAGCACAACGAAGACAGGTAACAGGTTGTTGCGTGAAGCGGTAGGTCACCTGGAAGAAGCGGTCAAGAGTTGGAAGGAGGAGGCAGGTAGCCGCCCTGGTCCTCGACACCGCGCACTAGAATACATCGACCAGCTGCCCGCAGATCTAGTGGCAGCGTTGGTCTGCCGTCGCGTGCTTGACTGCATCAGCGATAGGAAACGATACGCCAGGACAGCAATGCAAGTAGCAGGTTTGCTGGAGGATGAGTGCCGCTTCCGCGAGCTACAAGAATCGCACCCCGATACATGGAGGGATGTCCGCAAACGCATTGACGGATACAACGGCTACCGCATCAAGCGCCGCCACGTTGTCACTGCGATGAATAGAATTGAACACACGTTCTCGCCCTGGCCGCAGCAAGACAAGATGCAAGTAGGTGTGGTGCTGCTTGAGTTACTAATCACATCGACTGGGTTGGTAGAAGTATCGAAGCGTATGGATATGTTCAAGAAAACTAGGATGGAAATCCAGGCCACCGATGCCACGCTGCGGTGGATAGAACAAAGCGATGAATACCATGAGGCATTGCAGCCTGTGTATATGCCATGCCTGGAGATCCCTAACCCATGGGACAACCCACTGAGCGGTGGTTTCTTCAGTGCATCACTACATCAGACGGCCTTGTTAAAAACTCACGACAGAAATTATCTAACTGAGTTAGAGAACTCAGATCTTTCCGATGTCTATGACGCAGTGAATACACTGCAAAGCACAGGGTGGCAGGTTAATGATAAGCTGCTAGATATATTTCAACGCACCTGGGAGAACGGGTATGAGATTGGCAACCTACCATGCCGTGAGAATCTACCCATACCTCCGAAGCCCCATGATATTGCTGAGAATGAGGAGGCGCGGCGTGACTGGAGGCGACAAGCAGCATCCATTCACGACAAGAATATTTCCACACGGGCGAATCGATTATCAGTGATCAAGATACTGAATGTCGCCAGAAAGTTTTCTGGTGCCAATATGTATTTCGTTCACCAGCTGGATTGGAGAGGACGAGCCTATCCTGTGGCCTACCATCTGCATCCGCAAGGGCCAGACTACGCGAAGGCTCTACTGCAATTCGCAAAGGGTGATGTCATCGACACACCGGAGGCTTGGAATTGGCACCGCATCCATGGCGCTAACTGCTGGGGGTTAGACAAGCTAAGCTTCACTGACAGAATCGAATTCATTGAGGCCAATCAAAGTGACTGGCTGCAAGTAGCTGAAGATCCCTTCGCATACAGACAATGGGAATCCGCCGATCAACCATGGCAGTTCCTTGCATGGTGCCAGGATTATGCGGCATGTGTTGCTGATGAGACTCACGTTAGTCGATTGCCTATTCATCAGGATGCAACCCAGTCAGGTATACAAATTATGAGCCTCTTGCTACGTGATGAGGTTGGCGGCAGAGCTACTAACTGTATGCCTGTAGATGAGCCGCAGGATCTATACGCTGCTGTTGCTGAGGAAGTTGAGCGACGGTTAGAACAGATGGAAGAACCTGTAGCTAGAGATTGGCTACGGTTTGGTATCGACCGCTCTGCATGTAAGCGCCCAGTGATGACGCGCAGTTACAACGCTACCATCTGGTCATGCTCAGCCTACGTGCAGGACTGGGCCGAAACCAAGAGTGAGAAGACGGGCGCACCAGTGCCAAGCAAGCGAGGTGACCGGAGCTACAAACCCTTCTGGACATTAGCCCAGGTGATATGGGAATCGATGGACAGTATCATGCAGGGCACAGCTGCCTGTCAGAAATGGATGGGTCAGGTCGCTGAAGTTTTTGTAGCGCAGAACCAACCAATTAGATGGATGACACCTGTTGGTTTGACAATCAAACAACGCTACCTCCGTTGGAACAGTAAGGTTATCAAGACTTCTGTGGGTGACACCATCAGGCAAAACAGAATCAGGGTTGACCGCGAAGACCTCGATCGCCGGAAGATGGTTAATGGTTTAGCCCCCAACCTAGTGCATTCGCTGGATGCTGCCGCCATGGTTGCGAGCATCAATCACGCAAGGGATAATGGTGCCAAGGAATTTGGTGCAGTCCATGACTCCTTTGCTACGACAGCTAAACATTCAGCGCAGCTTGCCGCTAGCATTCGATCTGCATACGTGAAAATCTTTGAGCAAGATTTCTTGCAGCAATTCAAACTTGATTTGGAATCTCAATTACCTGATGGAGTTGAGCTTCCTGATCTACCAGACTTCGGTAACCTACGTGTTGCTGATCTTCAAAACTCAAAATACTTTTTCAACTAATACCAATGGCACGACAAAAATTTACTACTCCCGCTGGCATCCTCACCTTCCCCTGTTTTATCGATGAGCCTGATACCTCATACGCTGATGAGAACAACGACAATGATCTCGGGGATTTCAAAGCACGTATGCGGTTAGATCCTAATGACGCTGCGGCAGCAGAGTTCCTGGCGTTCCTGCAATCTGCATACGATACCAATCTTGAAGAGCATAAGGTCAAGCTAAACAAGTCTAAGCTGAAGCAGAAAGACGAAGGCCGACCGTGGATGAATGAGCAAGATGAGGAAGGTAACGACACGGGGATGATTCTGATTCGCACCAAGCTGACGCGCCGGGTGATGAAGAGGGACGGCAGCTACTTTGAGCAAAGCCCTAAGGTGTTTGACCTAGAGGGCAAGCCGCTATCCGAGGCACCCCGCATCGGCCCAGGCACCAAGGCCAAAATTGCTGGAGAGATTCACGGCTGGTATAACGCTGGCCTGGGTGTTGGCATTACCCTGTGGTGTAACGCTGTGCAAGTTGAGGAATTTGTCGAGAAGTTCCACGCCTCTAACAAAGGTGCAGCCGACTACGGATTTGCTGTTCAGAAATTCGACGATGATAAAGGTCACGACTTCTAGTGATTCAACTCGTTCTACCTTTGGATCCTGTTCCCTGCCCTAGGCCACGTATGTCCCGCAAGGGCAGGATCTATTACCCCGCCCGTTACACACGGTTCAAAGCAGCAGCTAGGAAACTTCTTCCTGGTTGTTGCTTTGAGGCGGGGATTCATAAGCCATTGACCGGACCACTGGTGGTGTATCTGGACATGGCAATTGGTAGGCCGAAGCGAACCAAGCTGAACTATCCAAAACCTGATGTAGATAATCTTGCGAAGGCAGCACTCGACTGCGGCAACAATTTTATTTGGGAGGATGACTATCAAATTGTAGTTCTAGATTCTCGCAAACGATGGAGCGACCCAGGTGTTGAAGGCTCCATCACTTTCACTATCGACCCCATAAAATTATGACGCATGAAGCGTGCCCAGTGTGCCCCTCAAGCGATGCATTCATGCGCTATGAGGATAGTGGTTGGGGCCACTGCTTCTCATGTAGTGCCAACGTCAAATTAGATACCCTCGAAAACGCAGTGTTCAAAACCTCCACCAACTCTAGCTTCGTCTCGCACAAACCAGTTGATCTACCCGCACGACATATCAAATCCTCAGTAGCTAGGATGCATGGGTATGGTGTTGGCGACCTACAAGGTGAGTCAGTGCAAGTTGCTGACTACCATGATGCGACTGGCAAACTGATCGCACAGAAAATAAAGACACAAGACAAACGCTTTCAAATCTTAGGTGATGGCAAGAAGCTCCCGCTCTGGCAGATGCACAGGTATTCCAGTGGCGGCAGGAGACTACTGATTACTGAGGGTGAGACTGATCTACTCTGCTGGCAATCTATCAGTGGTGGTAAAGAGTGGCCGGGAGTCTCACTACCTAATGGTGCAGCCGGTGCTAAGGCATCGCTCACTCACCACCTGGAATACGTTGAATCATTTGATGAGGTAGTTCTGTTCTTTGATGGGGATACAGCTGGTCAGGCTGCAGCTCAGGCATGTGCCGAACTACTCACTCCAGGTAAAGCTCGCATTGCTGTGATACCCGGCGGTGCCAACGATATCTGCGATGCAGTGCAGAACGGTCTAGCTGAGCAAGTGATCCAAGCATTCTGGCAAGCACAACCTTGCAGACCGGATGGCATAGTGGACTCAGCTACAGTTCTTCAAGCTGTGCTGGATCACAAGGACAGCCCCAGCGTTCCCTACCCTTGGTCAGGCTTGAACGGAAAGCTCTTAGGTATTCGTGCAGGAGAGCTGGTAACTCTGACCGCTGGTAGTGGCATAGGCAAGTCACAGATCTGCCGTGCATTAGCTTGGCATCTGATTCAGTCAGGCCACAAGGTTGGCTACATCAGCTTAGAAGAATCACTAGCTAGAACAGGCTACGGATTTCTTGAACAGGTGATGGGCAAGCCGCTTCACCTAGATAGATCTACAACTACAGATGATGAGATCACCTCAATATGGAACGAACACTTGGAAGGGAATATCTCAGTGTTCAATCACTACGGTTCAATGGATGCTGAGAACCTGCTAGCAAAAGTCCGCTACATGAAGGTAGCTGAGGGATGCTCAACTATTTTTATTGATCACCTATCCATCCTGGTCAGTGGATGGGATCAGTCGCAAGGCGATGAACGTAGGTTGATCGATAATGTAATGACTGCACTTAGATCTACTGTTGAGCAGACAGGGTGTGGTATGTTCTTAGTGTGCCACCTCAAGAAAAGTGATGGCAACCGCACGCATGAGGAAGGTGCGCGACCTAGCCTACGAGATCTTAGGGGGTCAGCTTCAATCGCACAGCTAAGCGACAGTGTGATTGGATTAGTTCGGGACCAGCAGGGTGATAACCCTAACGTGACTGAGCTGGTTGTATTGAAGAATCGATTTAGCGGGGTGACAGGTGGCGCAGGTTACCTGAGGTATGACCCTAACACTGGGCGAATGAACGAGGAGGAGATCGAAATGGAGGCAACCGATCATGGATTCTGAAAACCTTTTTATTGATGCAGAAACAGACGGCTTACTAGACAAGCTGACGGTGATCCACTGTCTAGGCTTTGGTGGTGAGGGTGACATCCAGGTAGCAAATGACCAGGACAACGGGTCACCATCTATCGAGGGTGCGCTAGTGTGCGCCGAGAACTGGAGTCGAGTCATTGGACACAACATCATCGGCTTCGACATACCGGCGATTCAAAAGCTACATCCTAATTGGGATCCGCAGGGTGAGGTGGTAGATACACTGGTGTGGTCGCGCCTGATGTATCCCAACCTAGATCAGGTGGACTGGTCGATGGGTGATAGGTGCAAGGTTCCCAAAGAACTCAGGGGTTCGCATGGCCTGAAGGCGTGGGGCTACAGGCTGGAGATCCATAAGGGTGCCTATGGCGAGGAGGAAGGAGCCTGGGAAAAGTGGACACCTGAGATGGAGAGCTACTGTGCTCAAGATGTGGCTATCACACGCGAGCTATACCACCACCTCATTGAGAAGGGTGTGCTAGAAATACCTGACGCATGGCGTTTGGAGATGGATCTGCAGAAGATCATCAGTCACCAGGAACGGCATGGTTTTCTCTTTGATATCCCCTTGGCTCAATCACTGTATGCAAGATTGAACTCACGACGGGATGATTTGCTTGGGGTGTTGCAGACAACCTTTCCTCCAGTGGAAGGTCAACTGATTGGCCCATTCAAAAACCAACTTGGCCGGATGGAGAGGATACTGGAGAGCTGGCAATGTGCAGCAGACTCATGGAACGAGCCTACAATACGCAAGCGATTGGAAGCTGAAGGCATTAAGTTCCGGTGGTCAAAGCGCAAGATCTTCAACCCCAACTCAGGAGATCAAATTGCAGAGAGGATGAAGATGCTGGGCTGGCAACCTAGAGTAATGACTCCCACAGGTAAGCCGTGTGTTGAGGAAGAAGTTCTGATTGAGCTGGCGGAAAGTTATCCTGAAGCTGAACCACTTGCTGAACACGCGCTGCTTACGAAGCGTCTGGGGCAGATAGGAGATGGCAGCAATGCGTGGCTGAAGTTGGTAGGCGATGACGGGAGAATCCATGGACGCTGCAATACCATGGGGACAATCACATTCAGGTTTACACATAGCAATCCGAACTTAGGTCAGACACCCTCAGTCAACGCACCTTATGGTGAGGAGTGCAGGACATTGTTCACTGTTCCTGATGGGTGTGACCTTGTGGGCTGTGATGTCTCCGGCCTGGAACTAAGGATGCTCGCACACTACATGGCTGGCTTTGATAACGGCGCATACGCACGCGAGATTTTAGAGGGTGACATTCATACAGCAAACCAAATGGCGGCTGGCCTTGAGAATCGCAACCAAGCCAAGACATTCATCTACGCATTTCTATATGGAGCAGGGGATGCTCGCCTAGGTGCAGTAGCTGGAGGAGGTGTAAGAAGAGGGCGTGAGCTACGGCGTAGATTCCTACGGCGAACACCCGCGCTCAAGCAGCTGACTGAAGCTGTGCGAGTCAAGGCTTCCCGAAGCAAGAAGCTCCTTGGTCTTGATGGGCGCACTCTGCATATCCGATCACCACACTCTGCGCTCAACTCATTGTTGCAGTCAGGCGGATCAATACTAACAAAGCGGGCTACCGTAATGTTCGTGAATCTACTAGAGTCTAAGGGGTTAGCGCGGGGTCGAGACTTCGCATTAGTAGCTCATGTTCACGATGAGTGGCAGACTGAATGCCGCCAGGAGTATAGCCACGTTGTCGCAGAAACAGCCATCGCAGCCATCGAAGAAGCCGGAAGACATTACCAGCTCCGAATCCCTGTCACCGGAGAATCTAAAATCGGCAGCAACTGGGCGGAAACCCACTAATGCCTATCTTGCTGGCTACATCGATGCGGACGGATGTGTCATGTATCATTCGGGAACTCCCTGCATGGAGATCACTTCGGTGTATCCCTTTATACTACGGATCTTTGAGCTGCGGTTTGGGGGATCAGTCCGACAGAGGAATATAGATTCACCCCGTGCTATCTATCGATGGAGGCTAAGTGGTGAGAAGGCAATCAACTGTATGAAACAGCTGCACCCTTATTTAGTAGAGAAGCAGGTTCAGGTCAGTTTGATTCTGAAGCTACGAGAGACAAGTCCAGGCCCGTTGCGAGAGGGGATGCTGGCACAGATGCGAGCAATGAAGATAGTCAACTATGAATACTAGACCTACGCTACTGATTGATGGCGATGTGATCGTTTTCCGGGTGGCGTTGAAAGTCGAACAGGCTATCGATTGGGGTAATGATCTATGGACATTACATTCCGATATGAAGACAGCTCGTCAGCGTTTTGATCTGGAGATCCAAGACCTGATGGTTGACCTCAAGGCAGCGAAGTGTGTGCTGACGTTCAGTGAACGCCATACCTTTAGGCATGACATCAACCCACAATACAAATCCAATCGGGAGGGTAAGAGGAAGCCGTTGGTGTTTCCTCGTCTCCGAGAGTATGGGCTTGCCGAGTATGACTCGGAGTGTTGGCCGCTGCTAGAAGCTGATGACGTTCTAGGCATCATGCAAACGTCGATGAAGGATACTGTGCTGGTATCAATTGATAAGGATATGATGACTATCCCTGGCTACCACTATAACCCTGACCACCCTGAGCGAGGGGTGATTGAGGTTACCCCCGAAGAAGCCGAGATGTCGTTTCTCTGTCAGGCGATTGCAGGAGATCCCGTTGATGGTTACTCTGGTTGTCCTGGCTTAGGGATGAAACGGGGGAGAAAGCTTTTGGAAGAGAAGGGAACCAACTGGCAAACGGTGGTGGATGCGTATGATTCAAAGAACCTATCGGAAGAAGTTGCTTTGATGAACGCAAGGATGGCTCGCATTCTGACCAAGGATCTATGGGACAGTAAGACCCAGCAGGTAATTTCATGGGAGCCACACTAATGAAAGAAACCAATCCGAAAGATGCCTTGGGTTGTCGAAGACCACCGCTGTCTACCGTCCCTGCGAATGTCCTGCTAGAGGTTGGCGCAGCTATGCTGGAGGGTGCTTCCAAATACGGTAGGCATAACTGGCGAGTAGCTGGCATCCGAAGCAGTGTTTACTATGATGCCTGTCTACGCCACCTCCTCATGTGGTGGGAGGGTGAGAATGTGGATCACGACAGCGGTGTATCACACATCACAAAGGCCATTGCTGGATTGGTAGTATTGAGGGATGCCCAGATGAGGGGGCAGGTCACAGATGATCGACCCCCAACCAATTCGAGAACTGATTTTCTACGTCAGGTGCAGAGTCAGGTGACTGATATCCTTGCAAAATACCCTGACCCTAAACCCCCTTATACGGAGGAAACCCATGGCGGCGAGAAAGAAACAACTACCTGAACCTGTCGTGAAACAACCATTGGATGCAGATCTCCTGGTGAAGTGTAAGCACGCACTAGTTTACATGATGGAGAAATGTAGGTGGGAGCAGCTATCTACCAAGCTGTATTTGGCTGGTGATCCTGAATGCAACTACCCCGATCAGGTGCTAGAAGATTTGAAAGAGAGGCTAGGTGATGGCGAACTCTAAGAAACCCTCTGCCCTCACGGAGAAAAACTTTCCCTTGATCAAAGAATCATTGATCCGAGGGCTAGAAATGACCTATCCAGTTAGACTTCCCAGGCTCAAAGACTCTGATAGAGAAATTTGGGTTGCGGTAGGGCGGCAGGATGTCATTGAGAAACTAAAACTAATACGGAAAGCTCAGACTAAAAGCACCTGAAAAGGTGCGCCCCTCCAGTTCTCGTCTGGTCTGGCTTTCCCGCCCCCAACCTATCTCCATACCCTGGGTTGGGGGCACTTTATTTAATCGTAAACCCTTATAGGATAGTTACTTATGTGCCTTTCACAAGATGCTCCTGAGCCTAGGCCAGTTGCCGAACCCCCAAAACCAGTCGAGACGAAGACTGCTCTAAGGGTACGCCCTCAACGTGGGCTGAAGAAGCGACGGACAAGTCGAGCATCCACCAAGGGCCTAATGAATAGCCTCAAGATCCCTCTGCTTCTCGATTCAACAAGTCGATGATAGACTCAAACCCAGATTCGCGGCAAACGCTAGCCTCTCAATATGAGAACCTTACGACGGATCGCCAACCGTATCTGGATCGAGCGTATGATGTAGCAGCTCTCACTCTACCCCAGCTAATTGTTAGGGATGGTGACCTCAATCAAGACCTCCTTACACCCTACCAATCAGTAGGTGCTAGAGGTTTGACGGCAATGACGAGCAAGGTCTTGATGGCTTTGTTTCCCCCGAGTCACCCTTTCATGCGGTTCCAGACTGACCCCTTCAGTCTACGGGAGCTAGGGGAAAATGTGCGATCTGAGGTCAAGCAGTCTCTAGCTGAGATTGAGCAGACTGTTGTCTCAGCACTGGAGGCTGAAGCTCTCCGGCCACATCTGAATGAAGCTATCAAGCAGTTGATTGGGACAGGTAACTGCCTCTTCCATCTACCTGAAGCTGGTGGTGCGAAGGTCCATAAGATGGATCGCTATGTAGTCAGGCGTGATCCAGCTGGAAACATTCTAAAGATCGTGATCAAAGAGTGTGTTAGCCCAGCGAAGCTGCCTGAAGAAGTAAGGGTAGCAATGAATACTGCCCAACCAAACCTCAGGACCGATGGCTCAGTAGACATTTACACAGGTATCCTCCTCAGTGAGGACGGTGATAGCTACGAGGTTTACCAGGAAGTCGGTGGTCACATGATCGCTGAGACACAGGGTAGCTATAAACTAGGTGAGCTACCTTGGCTTGCTCTCAGGATGGAAGCTGTAACAGGCACCAGCTATGGGTATGGCTATGTAGCTGGTCATCTAGGTGACTTAAAGAGTCTTGAGACACTGATGGAATCGTTGGTAACAGCGGCTGCAGCCAGTGCAAAAGTGGTCTTCCTTGTCGAAGGAACCACCGACATCCAATCCCTTGCTGATGCAGCCTCCGGTGATGTGTTGCCAGGATCTGAAAAGGATGTCTCCACCGTCCAAGTCAATAAGGCTGCGGATATGCGTGTAGCATACGAGACTGTGAACAGCATCAAGTCTGATCTGCAGTCAGCATTCCTACTGAATCAATCGATCCAGCGTAAAGGTGAACGAGTTACAGCTGCTGAGATTAGGTTTCTAGCAGAGGAATTATCATCGGTCCTGAGTGGTGCATACAGCCTACTGAGCGTCGAGTTTCAATTGCCACTAGTGAAGCTAGTCTTAGGTAGGCTAACAAAAGAGGGCAAGGTGCCTGATATACCTAGCGATGTAGCTACACCTACTATCGTAACTGGCCTGGAAGGGCTGGCCCAAGGTGCAGAACTACAGAGACTGGATTCGTTTGTAGGTGGTGTAGTTTCTACGTTCGGACCTGATGTAGCAGCAAGACATATCGATGTCAGCGACTACCTAACTCGTCGTGCTACAGCTACTGGAATCATTCCTGATGGTCTAGTCCGCACCGCAGAAGAGGTCGCGGCTGAAGTCCAGCAACAACAGGCAATGCAAGCAATGAGTCAACTAGCTTCCCCAGGCATGGGTCTGGCGGGCAAACTGGCTGAAGTTACACAACAAAATAATAACCAACAATAGGAGGGAAGATGGCTGAGATTATCGAGATGAATTCTCACGAAGAGACTGGCTCAACGAAACCTGAAGAGAAGGTTGCAACACCAGAAGTAAAGGTGGAAGAGGCAGCAACTGCTGATGTATCCACCGAAGCTGCTGATGGCTCTGGTCTGAAAATTCCAGATGCAGCAGAGCGGCCTGAGTGGCTACCTGAGAAGTTCTCCTCTGCTGAGGATCTTGCGAAGGCTTACCAGGAATTGGAAAAGGGTAAGTCAGGGGCAAAGGAAGAAACAGCTCAGCCCGCATCTTTAGGTGCTGATGCCCTGCAACCTTTTGCTGAGGAGTATCACAAGACCGGAACGATCTCTGAGGATTCTTACGGTAAGTTAGCTGGCATGGGTCTGGCTAAAGACTTTGTCGATAACTACATCGCTGGAGTTGAAGCACAAGCTACCGCAGCCACCAATACTATCTATCAGGTAGCGGGTGGTCAGGCATCCTTTGAGACGATGGTATCCTGGGCGACTGATAATCTCCCACCAAACGAGATCTCAGCTTTCAATAGTGCAATGGATGCTGGTTCATTAGATACAGCTACCATGGCTGTGAAAGCTCTAGCAGCTAGCTATCATGGGGCACATGGAACAACGCCTCAGCTTCTCAGCACAGGCACTGCATCTACAGGTATCGAGGTCTATGAGTCTCTTGGTCAGATGATGAAGGACATGCAAGACCCACGGTATAAAGATCCTCACGACGATTCTTTCCGTAAGAAGGTCGCAGCAAAGCTGTCTCGTAGCAACATAGGAAACTCACGATGAAATACGCATTTGCAGGACTAGTAGCTTTTTTAGTCTGCGCTTCTTGCGCTACTCCTTGGATTCCTATGGAGGCTGCTAACGCAGCAGATGCTGCACTACAGCAGCTAAGGGATGCAGGGGAGATTAGTAATGAGGTCTACCAGCATGTCGCCAAAGCTCTGATGGCTACTGCCGGTGGCGGGTATGATTGGCCCAGCTTATTTGATGACGGTATCCAACTAGTGGTTACCCTCATCGCAGGTTACTTCGGTATCCGCCAATGGCGGGGGACTCCAACAGCCCGAAAGGGGAGTCTACCTAAATAGAATTTCAAGTCGCGTCTATCTGAAGGGGTAGGCGTGCAGCAGTCGCATCAGAAACCCAATGTCTGTCCAGGCCCACTGCGGTGGATAACCTGCCGATTCCAGGTTGCGCGTGAATCTTACGATCTAGCTAAGATCCCTTCATTCACACAAAGTAACGTAACCCGAAAGGAACCAAATCCATGGTTAGTGAAACTCTATCACGCCCCGGCTCAAACCTAGGCGACCACACCGCAGAGAATGCGAATTTCTTGAAGCTGTTCGCAGGGGAAGTACTCAGTACTTTCGCTGAACAGAATAAACTGATGCCTCTGACTCGCGTGAGAACAATCTCAGGTGGAAAGTCAGCAACCTTTCCCGTCATCGGGACCGCAAGTGCCAAGTGGCACACCGCAGGTGAATCGGTCATATCCGATACTGATGCGGACACTACCCCTTATCTGAGTGATGTGAAGTCCACCGAGAAGGAGATCTTCATTGATGATCCTCTAGTCTCTGGTGTTCTCCATGCAGACATCGATCGTCTGAAAAACCACTGGGATGAGAGGTCAGAGTATAGCTCCGCGATTGCGCGAGCATTGGCTAAGGAAGCCGATATACACATCATGGCAACCATCATGGGTGCTGGTCTTGCCGCTAACTCTATTACTGCTGCATCTGCATCGAGTGAGGGTCGTGTCTTTACGATTTCCGGTGGTGATGCAACGGTTGGTAGCAAGCTAGTAGAAGCTGCCTTCAGTGCTACTGAGACTATGGATAACCTCGACGTACCGAAGGAAGATCGCGTGATGTTGGTGCGTCCTAAGCAATTCTACAAGCTCGCTCAAGAAACGAGCCTTATCAACAAGGACTTTGTTGAGTCCAACGGTGACTACAGTAAGGGAACGGTCTTCAGTGTTGCTGGTTTCCAGGTAGTAATGACCAACAACATGCCCGTCGCTGATCTCAGTTCGACCAGCACCGGTATGTCTGGCGCTAAGAACGATCCAATGGGTGGCGGCGGCGTTGGCTACAATGGTGGCTGGGACTCTGTAGGTTGTCTCTTCTTCCAGAAGCAAGCTGTTGGCACAGTGAAGCTGGCAGACCTGACGGTTGGGACCGACTATCATCTGGATCGTTTGGCAACTTTGATTTTGGCGCAATACGCTATGGGTCACGGTGTGCTTCGTCCTGAATGTGCCATCAAATGTGAAGCCACCACCATCTAGGTCATCCTTAGTCCACTTCCTCTAGGAGATTTCTTTATATGCTGACTTCAGAACTAAATGCCGTGAACACCATGCTGTCTACGATGGCTTTTCATCCGGTTAACAGCTTGACTGCTACGTCATTAAGATCCGAAGTTTCAGTAGCTAAGAATATCCTAGAGGAAGTCCAGCGGGACGTTCTCTCTGATGGCTGGAGTTTCAACAGTGAAACAAAGGTTACCTACAGTCCAGATACTAACGATCGGATTGCCGTCAGTGATAACGTCCTGCACATAGATACTACTAGAGGCTACAACACCTCAGTAGATGTGGTTCAACGTGGCCGATACCTATACGACCGCAAGAACCACACATATGCCTTCGACGCTGACCTCACTTGTGATCAGGTGGTCTTCTTGACCTGGACTGATTTACCTGAGGTCTGTCGGAGGCTGTGTATGATTAGAGCTAGCCGGATCTTTGCTGATCGGATGGACGGCACTCAAGCAACTCATGCTTATACAACTGCAGATGAAGCAAAAGCTAGGCGAGACATGCAGCTACATCATGCATTGAATGCAGATACTAATTACCTTCAAGGGTCCGACATTACACGCCGCCAATCTGTGATGAACAGAGTCAAGTAATATGGTTAAAGCTACGCTCCCTTCCCGCACATTACATGGTGGGCTTTCACAGCAGCCTCAAGCTCTCCGATTACCTGGGCAAGCGGAGTTTACCTCAAATGCCTTAGGCACTGTGGTTGGAGGTCTGACTAAAAGACCACCCTCCTCACATGATGGGACGTTTAATGGAGTAGATAACTATAAAGTTTCAGGGATTAAGCATCACACCATTCGTCGAGGATCCTCAGAGCTGTACCATGTGATGCGTTCTGGAGCTGGGGGGCAAGCGGGTGAACTCAAGATATTTAATATGCTTGATAGCGACCGGGTGGCGGATGGGATGGACG
>TARA_R110002020_G_scaffold124533_3_pt1 | contig 15684 bp, 13 predicted proteins | sample TARA_R110002020 | Tara Oceans TARA_R110002020 (sample SAMEA4396489) | marine metagenome | biome: Westerlies Biome; feature: [MES] marine water layer (ENVO:01000295) within the mesopelagic zone...; material: water (ENVO:00002006), including particulate matter (ENVO:01000060) such... | reverse complement strand
TGATGGCACCGGCGGCGGATGCCATGCGTCACGCCCTGGCGCAGGTCGAGAAGCGCAATCCCGTCGTGCCGGTCATTGCCAACGTTCGCGCCGCACCGGTCACCGATGCCGGCGAGATCGCCGACCTCCTGGTCAGCCAGGTTACCGGACAGGTCCGCTGGCGCGAAACGGTCGAATGGTTTGCCGCCAACGGCGTCACCAGCCTCTACGAGATCGGTGCCGGCAAGGTCCTGACCGGCCTTGCGCGCCGCATCGACAAGAACCTGTCCGGCACAGCCGTCAATTCGCCGGCCGACATCGAGGCCGCACTGGCGACCATGTCGGCTGAACACCGTTGATTATTCGCATGTCGCCATCGCGCCCTACGCATCGCGAGCGACATGCCTAACGAAGGGACATGACAATGTTTGACCTTACTGGCCGCAAGGCATTGGTGACAGGCGCAACAGGCGGCCTTGGCGAAGAGATCGCCCGCCTCTTGCACAAGCAGGGCGCGACCGTCGGCCTGCACGGCACCCGCGTCGAAAAGCTCGAGGCGCTGGCCGCTGAGCTCGGCGACCGCGTCAAGATCTTCCCGGCCAACCTCTCCGATCGCGCCGAGGTCAAGGCGCTCGGCGAGAAGGCGGAAGCGGAGCTCGAGGGTGTCGATATCCTCGTCAACAACGCCGGCATCACCAAGGACGGCCTCTTCGTGCGCATGAGCGACGAGGACTGGGACGCCGTGCTGGAGGTCAACCTGACCTCCGCATTCCGCCTGACCCGCGAGCTGACGCATCCGATGATGCGCCGCCGCTTCGGCCGCATCATCAACATCACCTCGGTGGTCGGTGTCACCGGCAATCCGGGGCAGGCGAACTATTGCGCTTCCAAGGCCGGCATGATCGGCTTCACCAAGTCGCTGGCGCAGGAAATCGCCACCCGCAACGTCACCGTCAACTGCGTTGCACCGGGCTTCATCGAGTCGGCGATGACCGACAAGCTGAACGACAAGCAGAAGGACGCGATCCTCGGCGCCATCCCGATGAAGCGCATGGGCGCCGGCGCCGACATCGCAGCCGCAGTCCTCTACCTTGCGTCGAACGAGAGCGGCTATGTCACGGGCCAGACGCTGCACGTCAACGGCGGCATGGTGATGATCTGATCGCTTCATACCCCGCCGCGCACCGAAGTTGTTGGTGCTTCCGGCGGGAACAGATTCTGGCTTTGCGGAACATCGAAAGCATGTTAAGCGGGCCATGACTGTGGACAGTCGCCCCGAAATACAGGGGATCATTGCGCTTTTGCTGCTATGATCGGAACCTGCAGAGGGTTGAACGGGTTTGCCCGCGTAGCCGACGTTCGAAGGCCGGCGCAGGTTTCAACAGGGTACGGGTGCCATTGAGGCATTCGAGAAGATAAAGGTCGAGGAAACCGACATGAGCGATATCGCAGAACGCGTTAAGAAAATTGTTATTGATCACCTCGGCGTTGACGCCGACAAGGTTGTCGAAGGCGCAAGCTTCATCGACGATCTCGGCGCGGACTCGCTCGACACCGTCGAACTGGTCATGGCCTTCGAAGAAGAATTCGGCGTCGAAATTCCCGACGACGCTGCCGACTCGATCCTGACGGTTGGCGATGCCATCAAGTTCATCGAGAAGGCTCAGGCCTGATCGAACGTTCGATCGCGGGACAATGCCTCCGGCAGTCCCTCTGGCGGCCCGCTTGTTCGGGCCGTTTTAGCACTTAAACACGACATACTAGGGTGGGAACGCTGGCGATGAGACGTGTCGTTATCACCGGTACCGGCATGGTATCTCCTCTCGGATGCGGTACCGAAGTAACCTGGAAAAGGCTGCTTTCGGGGCATAACGGGGCACGGAAAGTCACCGAATTCGAGGTCGAGGACCTCCCGGCGCAGATCGCATGCCGAATTCCCTTCGGCGACGGCTCGGACGGCACATTCAATGCTGATGATTGGATGGAGCAGAAGGAGCAGCGCAAGGTTGATCCCTTCATCGTCTATGGCATGGCTGCCGCCGAAATGGCACTCAACGATGCCGGCTGGCATCCGCAGACGGACGAGGACCAGATCGCAACCGGCGTCCTGATCGGCTCTGGCATCGGCGGGCTGGAAGGCATCGTCGAGGCGGGTTACACGCTGAAGGAAAAGGGTCCCCGGCGGATTTCTCCCTTCTTCATCCCCGGCCGCCTCATCAACCTGATCTCCGGACAGGTGTCGATCCGCCACAAGCTGCGCGGTCCCAACCATTCGGTCGTCACGGCCTGTTCCACCGGTGCGCATGCCATCGGCGACGCATCGCGGCTGATTGCGCTCGGCGATGCCGACGTCATGGTGGCCGGCGGTGCCGAATCCCCCATCTCGCGCATTGCACTGGCCGGCTTTGCCGCCTGCCGGGCGCTCTCCACGCAGCACAACGACGATCCGCAGAAGGCCTCCAGGCCCTATGATCGCGACCGCGACGGTTTCGTCATGGGCGAAGGCGCAGGCATCGTGATCCTCGAGGAACTGGAGCACGCCAAGGCGCGCGGCGCCAAGATCTATGCGGAAGTGGTCGGCTACGGCCTGTCCGGCGACGCCTTCCACATCACGGCTCCCTCCGAGGACGGCGACGGCGCCTTCCGGTGCATGACCATGGCGCTGAAGCGTGCCGGTCTCACTGCCGCCGATCTCGACTACATCAACGCCCATGGCACCTCGACGATGGCCGACACGATCGAGCTCGGGGCCGTGGAGCGGCTGGTCGGCAATGCCGCGTCGAAGATTTCCATGTCGTCGACGAAGTCGGCGATCGGCCATCTTCTCGGCGCCGCCGGTGCCGTCGAGGCGATCTTTGCGACGCTGGCGATCCGCGACAACATCGCGCCGCCGACGCTGAACCTCGACAACCCCGACGTGGAGACGGCCATCGACCTCGTGCCGCACAAGGCGCGCTCGCGTGATATCAATGTGGCGCTGTCCAACTCGTTCGGCTTCGGCGGCACGAATGCGTCGCTGATCCTGCGCCGCTATGAGGCCTGACTGCTAGGGGGCCGGGGGCCGGGAGCCGCCGGCACCCGGCGTCTCTCCATTCTGAACCTGTTTTTGCCGCATTGCTTGGTCAAACAGCGAATTGTCGACCGTGCATTCCAGGGGGGCGCAGTGAACAACAGCAACCATACGGGCGAGACGCCACCGAACCATGGCGGCGGCAACGGCCCCATCATCCCGAAGTCGCCCAATGAGGCGTTGAGACCGGAGCGCGTGCCGGAACCGCCGAGACGGTCCCGCAATGCCCGCAGCCAGCTGGTGATCTTCCTGAACTTCGTGATGACGATGGTCGTCGTCGTCAGTGTCGTCGCCGTTGCCGGCTTCTACTACATGATCTCGACCTTCCAGAAGGATGGCCCGCTGGAGGCCGATACCAATTTCATGGTGCGCGCCGGCAATGGAATCGCCGAGATTGCCAACAACCTCGAACGCAACGGCATCGTCTCCGATGCCCGCGTCTTCCGCTATGTCAGCGCCACCTATCTGCGCGATGGCCGCACCCTCAAGGCCGGCGAATACCAGATCCCGGCCGGCGCTTCCATGAAGGAGGTCATGGAGCTGCTGGAATCCGGCAAGTCCCTCCTGTACTCCATCGTCTTCCCGGAAGGCCTGACGGTTCGCCAGATGATGCTGCGGCTCGCCGAGGACCCGGTCCTGGAAGGCGATCTGCCGGCCGAGATCCCGCCGGAAGGCAGCCTTCGCCCCGATACCTACAAGTTCTCGCGCGGCGCCGATCGCGCCGACATCATCCAGCAGATGCGCACGGCCCAGCAGCGGCTGATCGATCAGGTCTGGGAGCAGCGCGACCCCGATCTGCCGATCGAGACAAAGGAAGAGTTCGTCACGCTGGCCTCGATCGTCGAAAAGGAAACCGGACAGCCGGAGGAACGCGCCCGCGTCGCCTCGGTCTTCCTGAACCGGCTCAAGAAGGGCATGCGCCTGCAGTCCGACCCGACCATCATCTACGGTCTCTTCGGAGGCGACGGCAAGCCGGCCGACCGTCCGATCTACCGGTCGGACATCGAGAAGGAAACGCCCTACAACACCTATGTCATCAACGGCCTGCCGCCGACGCCGATCGCCAACCCCGGTCGCGCGGCACTCGAGGCCGTGGCAAACCCGCTGCGCACGCAGGACCTCTACTTCGTTGCCGACGGCACCGGCGGCCACGCATTCGCGCCGACTCTGGACGAGCACAATGCCAACGTCCGCCGCTGGCGGCGCCTGGAAGCCGAACGCGCCGCCAGCCCCGAGGCAGAGCTCAGCGACGGCCAGCCCGGTGGCGCAGAGGCCGAGCGGCCGTCGAACTGAAGGCCATCGACCGTTGCTGGAGAGAAACGCATGAACCTTCAGTCGATGACCGGTTTCGCCCGCAGCGAAGCAGCCGAGGGGCGCTACCGGATCGTCTGGGAACTGCGGTCCGTCAACGGCAAGGGGCTTGATCTGAGGCTACGCCTGCCGAACGGGTTCGATCGGCTCGAGACGGACGTGCGTCGGCAGGTGTCGGAGCAGTTCTCGCGCGGCAACCTTCAGGCGACACTGACGCTCACGCTTTCCGAAACGAAGCTCGAGGCCGTCGTCAACAGGGACGCGCTGGACGCCGTGCTGGCGCTGCGTGCCGAACTGGGCGACGTCGTCGATCCCGCGCCCTTGCGGATGGACACGCTGCTCGGTCTGCGCGGCATCGTCGATATCCGCGAGGTCGAGGACGGGGAGGGCGAGGCCGCTGCCCGCGACGCTGCCATCCTTTCCTGTCTGAGCGATGCCCTGACGGCGCTGAGAGAGATGCGGCAGTCCGAGGGCCGCGCCCTGGCGCAGGTCCTGGCGGGGCAGGTGGCTCAGATCGCGGCGCTTGCCGCCGTCGTCGAGGCGGATCCGTCCCGCTCCCCGGAGGAAATCGCTCGCCGGCTCTCGCAACAGGTGGCGACAGTGCTGCAGGACGCCTCGGCGCTCGATCCCGCACGTCTCCATGCGGAGGTGGCACTGCTTGCAACGAAGGCCGATCTGCGCGAAGAGATCGACAGGCTCAAGGCGCATGTTGCGGCGGCGACTGAGCTTCTGGAGAAGGGTGGTCCCATCGGGCGCCGTCTGGACTTCCTGGCCCAGGAATTCAACCGCGAATCGAATACCATCTGTTCCAAGTCAAATTCGGCAGCGGTCACCGCCGCAGGCCTCGATCTCAAAGTCGTCATCGACCAGTTCCGTGAACAGGTCCAGAATCTGGAGTAGTGCATGAATCCCGCGGCGTCCACGCCTGTCAAGATCGCCCGCCGTGGGTTGATGCTCGTCCTTTCTTCGCCGTCCGGCGCCGGCAAATCCACCATCGCACGCAATCTGATGGAGGATGACCACAGCCTGGAGATATCCGTCAGCGTCACCACCCGGTCGAAGCGACCCAGCGAGATCGCCGGCAAGCACTACCATTTCATCACGGTGCCCCAGTTCGAGCGCATGCGCGACGCCGGTGACCTGCTGGAGTGGGCCGAGGTGCACGGCAACTTCTACGGCACCCCCCGCGAGCCAGTCGAGCAGGCGATGGCGCAAGGCCGCGACATGCTGTTCGATATCGACTGGCAGGGCGCGCTGCAGCTGCAGGAGAAGATGAAGGCCGACGTGGTGTCGATCTTCGTGCTGCCGCCGTCGATGACCGAACTGCAGTCGCGCCTGCATCGTCGCGCCGAGGACAGCGAAGAGGTGATCCGCACCAGGCTCCTCAACTCGCGTGCCGAGATCGAGCACTGGCGGGAATATGACTATGTCATCGTCAATGACGACCTGGATGAAGCCTTCGGGCATGTCAGCTGCATCGTGAAGGCCGAACGCATCCGCCGCGACCGCCGCCACGGCCTCTTCGATTTCGTCCGGGAACTCCTGACGGAAGAGCCGCAGCTTTAGAGCCGGAAGCGGGCGGCCCGGCGCAGTTCGCTCAGAATCTTAGAGGCAGTTCGCCAGCGTCACGAATTCCTCGACGGACAGCGTCTCGGCGCGACGCGACGAGTCGATGCCGGCCTTGGTCAGCAGAGCCTCTCCGCCCAGCGACTTGACGCTCTGGCGCAGCATCTTGCGGCGCTGGCCGAAGGCGGCCTGCGTTACCTTTTCCAGCTTCGTCACGGCGCAGTCCAGGGGCGTCTGGCGTGGCGTCAGGTGAACCACCGTTGACGTCACCTTCGGCGGCGGCGTGAAGGCCTGTGGCGGCACGTCGAAGACCATATGGGCGTCGGTGCGCCAGCCGGCGAGGACACCCAGACGGCCGTAGTGATCGTCGCTTTCATCCGCCACGATCCGCTGCCCCACTTCCCTCTGGAACATCAATGTCAGCGAATCCCAGAAGGGTGGCCAGCGCTCGGGAAGCAGCCAGTTGATGAGGAGCTGCGTGCCGATGTTGTAGGGCAGATTGGCGATAATCTTGACCGGGCCTTCCGGAACGAGGGTGGAAAAATCCACCTTCAGCGCGTCGCCTTCGATGACCTCCAGCCGTCCGGGATAGTGGTCGGCGATCTCGGCTAATGCCGGTAGGCAGCGGCTGTCGCGCTCGATGGCGATCAGCTTCTTTGCCCCGAGCGAGAGGATCGCCCGCGTCAGGCCGCCCGGACCAGGTCCGACCTCGATGACGGTGGCGTCTTCGAGCGGACCGGCGCTGCGGGCAATCTTCTGCGTCAGGTTGAGGTCGAGAAGAAAATTCTGGCCGAGCGACTTCTTGGCATCGAGGCCGTGGCGCTGAATCACATCGCGCAGCGGCGGCAGACCGTCCAGTGTTGCCATCAGACGGAGGCCTGCGCCGACGTCCCGGCAAGTTGGGCGGCAAGCTTCAGCGCTTCCACCAGGCTCGTCTCGCGCGCCACGCCCTGTCCGGCGAGGCCAAAGGCGGTGCCGTGGTCGGGAGAGGTGCGGATGAAGGGCAGGCCGAGCGTGACGTTGACGGAGGTATCGAAGCCCAGCGCCTTGGCCGGGATCAGCGCCTGGTCGTGATACATGCAGATGGCGACGTCGTAACGTGCGCGCGCCTCGTCATGGAACATCGTGTCAGCAGAAAGCGGCCCGAAGGCATTGATGCCCTCGCTCCTGACCCTGGCGATGGCCGGATGGATGATCTCCATGTCTTCCTTGCCGATGGCACCGTCTTCCCCCGCATGCGGGTTGAGGCCGGCGACGGCAAGACGCGGCTGGGCGATGCCGAAGCGGTCCTTCAGATCGTGATGCGCAATGCGGCAGGTCTCGATGATGCGGTCCTCCGTCAGGGCGGATGGGACGTCCTTGAGGGGGATGTGGATGGTCACCGGGATGGCGCGAAGCTTTGTTCCTGCCAGCATCATCACGGGCAGCACATGCTTGCCGGTCGCGCGGGCGGAAAGATCGGCCAGGAATTCGGTGTGGCCGGGGAAGCCGAAGCCGGCAGCGTAGAGGATGGATTTGGCGATCGGATTGGTCACGACCGCAGCCGTGCGGCCTTCCAGCGTCAACGCCACGGCCGTCTCTATGGCGGTGATCGTTCCCCTTGCCGTCGCGACGTGCGGTTCGCCGGCAGCGATTTCCGCTCCGGCGGCGATCGGAAGGACGGGCAGGGCATCGGAAAAGACGGAGAGGGCGGCTGAAGGCTCGACTTCCCTGAGGGGTACATCTAGCCCGATCAGCCGCGCGCGTGCGGCCAGCACGGCCGGATCGCCCAGATAGATGAAGGATGGCAGGCCTGTCGCCTGACGGTTCAGCCAGGCAGCAAGCGCGATGTCGGGACCTATGCCGGCGGGATCGCCCTGGGTGAGAGCAAGCGGACGATCAAGCGGCATTCTGTTCCTCGTTGGTCAGCGGTAATCGATCTGTGCCTTTGAGCGCAGTTCGTCGAGATACTTCTTCTCGTTGGGATTTCCCTCGCCGGCCTGCTCCTTGCCGAGATCCTCGGCGCGGAAGACCACCTCGGCGGCAAAATCGTCCGAGACCTGGCGCTGGTTGCAGATCGCCAGGAATTCCACGCCACGCTCGGTGACACGCGTACCGGTGGTGGTATTGCCGGATGTCTTTTCGATCAGCGGCTTCCAGTCCTCTGGCAGTTCCGGTGCCAGCACGCGGCCGAGATCGCGGACGGACACGTCGAGCATGGTGGCTGCAAACTGCTTCGACTGCTCGCAGCCCGGAAACTTCGAACGAGAGCTTTCCGCTTCCGCCTTGCGCTTGCCCAGGATGGCGTTGCGCTTGGAGTCCGGGACCACGAAGATGATCTGCTGAAGGAAGTACTCGGTGGTGACCGGCTTTTCCTTGTTCTCCATCATCCGCTTGACGAGATCCTCGGACGACATCCTGCCCCGGGCACCGCCAAAGCGCGCGTTGATAAGGCGTGGCCAGCTCATCTGGACGGCGATATATTCCTTGAAGTGTGGGGCCCCGACGCCCGCCTGCGCCAGGACTTTCGTCAACTGCTCGGGCGACAGCTTGTTGCTGGCCGCAAAACGCGCATAGGCCTGGTCGACGTCTGAGGTGCTGACGGACATCCGGACGCGGGCAATCTCTTCCCGCTTCAGGGCTTCCTCGACCAGCTGTTCGCGGGCGGTCTTGGTGTCGCTCTTCTGCCGCTGCAGGCGCAGGAAGGCGGCGCGTCGCGCGACATCGGTGCTCGTGATCGGGTTCTTGTTGACCACCGCCACGATTTCGCTGGCTGCCTGTGCCTGGCTGAACGCAGGCTCGATCGCCACCGAAGCGGCAAGCGCCGCTATGGCCACGAGGATCGTCCGTGTCGCTGTCATTGCCACCATGATGCTCGTCCTTCTCCCCGGTCGCCGCATTTTTGCGGAAAACCGGTCTCCCTTATCTAAAACAAGCCCGACCGGTTGCACAACTCGTGCGGCAAAAGAATGACCGTCTTGCTAGTTGAGCGCCGAACCGAGGTCGATGTCACCCAGTGTACGGAACGTGACCCTAGCGCCAATGCTCCAGTCGTTGGCGTTCGTCGCACCGGCCGGCTCGTCCGTATAGGACAGCGTGAAGATCGTGCATTCGTCGGCATAGGTCAGTCCAACGCCGCGGCGGATCACGCCCTGGTCGTTCAGGTCCCAGACTGCCGAGCCGCTGACGGACCAGTTCTCGTTCAGCCGGAAGCTGGTCGAGGACTGCAGCAGGTCCGTATCGCTGCTCGAGCCGTATTCCGGCTGTGCCTCGATCTGCGTGTAGACGAGCGAGCCGCTGACGCGTGCCGTGGTGTAGCCGAATTCAGCATCGGTCCGCTGGACCTCGAAGGTCTTCTCGTCGAAGCGCCCGCCGGCGCTGAGGTAGAAGCCCTGGGGCAGGTCGATGCCGGCCATGCCGACGTAGTCGGAGACGTCCGATTCCAGACCCGAATTGGCCCCGGCGTTGACGAGATCATCGGTCGCGAACGAATTCTGACCGGCGAGGTGGTAGCTCTGGCCGAAGACGGCATGAAGGCCGACGCCATTGTCGAAAGAGCCGGTATAGCGCAGGCCGAGGTTGGCGCGTGTGCCGCCCTCGATCCGGTCAAAGCCCGAGAACTTGTCGCGGTCGAACAGCGTGGTCGCGTCGAACACGAAGCTCTGCGCGTCTTCGTTCGGCAGGCCGCCAGCCATCGGCTCGTCAGGGCGGACGTACAACTGGGCGATCGGCTCGATGATGTGGCTGCTGGTCTCGGTGGAGAGCAGGAAGGGATAGCGTGCCTCCAGGCCGGCCGTGAGCATGTAGCGACCGTAGCCGCCGGAGTCTTCGAGGCCTGTGTAGCTGTAGGGACTGCCGGTCTGTGGATTATTGCCGAACGACGGCGTATCGAAGTTGTGGCGCAGGGCATCGCCCCGGGCCGCCAGCAAGGGAGTCAGCAACAGGCCGTTGGAGGTGGTGAACGTCCGCTTCCACTCCGCCTCGGTGGTGAAGCGGCTGTAGCTCCCGTCGAGGCCATGGTATCTGTCGCTGTTGCCCTCGAGAGTGAAGTCTTCCTCTCGGCGCGACAGGTTCGTCAGGTTGGTCGTGATCGACAGTTCGCCGCCGGCAACGGGCTCGGGTGCGATGTAGCGGTAGTCCAGCGACGGATAGACGACTGCCTGACGCCGCTCCGCGGTCTTCTCCTCGGCCGTGTCCTGGATATCGAAGTAGAAGGCGCGCATGTCGAAGTGGTTCCGCTCCCCGAGACCGGTGAGGTACACCTCGTTGCGGAAGACGTCGTCGTTGACGCTGTCGAGCGAATAGGTCTTGGAAAAATTGTTGTCGCTCTGGATCATCACGTCCCAGCCGAAGGTCCAGCGGGGATTGATCTCGAAGCGGGCTTCGGACGCAGCCATCAGGCGCGTGTCGGCGTTGGCGTCGCTGCTGCCGGCGGTGAACGAGTCCGGGTTCCGCTGGTCGATCCCGGCGAATCGGAAGGTATGTTGGCCGGTCTCGAATCGGTTGCGAATCTCGCCCTGCAGCAGCAGCCCCTGGCCCGTGTAGTAGGTCGGGCTCAGTGTTGCATCCATGTGCGGCGAAAACACGTGGTAGTAGGGCACCGTGAGGCCGAAGCCCAGGTTGTCGTCCAGGCTCATGGTCGGGAACAGGAAGCCGGACTTGCGTTCGACCGTCTGGTCCGGGACCACGAGGAACGGCAGGAACCCGATCGGCATGCCGAACAGCTCGAACCGGGCGTTCTCGAGGCGAATCGTCTGGGCCTTGCCGTTCTGGATCACGCGCTGGGCCTTGACCTGCCAGAGCGGCGCGCGCCCGGGCTTTTCGGCGCAGGGAAGGCAGGCTGTGTAGACGCCGTTGTGCAGGACCATCAGGTCGCCGGGCAGTCTCTCGGCGCTTTCGGCGGCTAGGCGGGTGTTATCCGTCGTCTCGACACGCAGGGAGTTCAGGAAGCCCTGGCCGAAGTCATCGGTGACGTCGAGTTCGTCCGCATAGATACGGTTGCCGTCCGGCTCGATCAGCTCGATGTTGCCGACGGCCGTCACGCGACCGCTCTGCTGGTCGTATTCGACGCGCTGGGCCACCATCCGATAGCGATTGTAATAGATCTGCACGCCGCCGGTCGCGGTCACCCGCTGGACGTCCTGATTGTAGACGAGTTCATTGGCACGCAGCAGCATCCTGGCGTCATCGGCAACGGCCGGCGTCAGGGGAGAGGGAGATACCTGTGCGTGAGCTGGAGCGGCATACATACCATTCACGCACACGGCCGCGCTTGCCAGCAGGACCGTAAGGCGCCGTCTGATATTTCCGCGGTTGTTTACCGCCACTAGCCATCCTCCTGATGAAGCAGAATCGTCGCGCCAAGGGCTGTCGCAACGATCACCGGAACCCATACCGCCACGAAGGGCGGCACGGCACCGCTGCTCCCGAATGCTTTTACGAGAACCGTAACGACATAAAGCACGAAGCCGGAAACGATTCCACCCAGAATCACCGACCGGGATTGCGCGAACCGACTGAATTTTAAAGAAACTGTGGCCGCGATCAGTGTCATCGCGACGAGAAGCAGCGGCAGGGAAAGCAGCGAATGGAACTGCGTCTCGAGCGCCTTGGTGGAGATGCCGAAGGACTTGCCCACCTCGATTTTCCGGGAAAGGTCGAAAAACGCTACAGTTTCCGGCTGTGACAGGCTCTCCTGGAGGAACTCCTGTCTCAGATTGGTGCTCAAGCGTGCCGAATCGACACGGTTGGAGATCTCGCCCGGGCGGTTCTCCAGGACGTTGGTAAGAAGCCAGTAACCATCTTCCAACTTCGCAGTGGATGCGTCCTGCCGGAGGACGACCTGTCCGGTGTTGTCGAAGTGGAAGACGACGACGTCGATCAGTTCCGTCCCATCGGCCTGAAAGCTCTTCGCGCCGATGATCGTATCCTGCCCGTCCGATGTCTGGCGGATCCAGGGAAGGAAGTTCGACTGCACCGAGGTGTCGCTCGATTGGCGCCAGTCGGCCTCGAGCGACAGCGACTCGCGCTGTCCCCAGGCGGCCAGCGGATTGACCACCAGCATGCCGAAGAGGCCGATCAGCAGCGCCCCCGTGGCGAACGGCATGATGAATTGCCAGACGGACATGCCCGCCGCGCGCGTCACGACCAGTTCGTAGCGGCGGTTGAGGGCGATCAGCGTCGTCATGCCGATGAAAAGCGACAGGGTGGGGATCGTCTGCTGGAAGATGAAGGGCGTCCGCATCGCCGTGAAGACCAGCGCGCCGCCCACCGAATAGCCGTCGAGGCTGGCCATGCGGCGGCTGGTTTCGCTGAAGTCGGCGAGAAAGATGATCGCGCACACCCCGAGGAAGAACCAGATCGCGGTGACAACGTAGCGGCGGAAGAAATAGCGCCCGAGCGTCGAGAAGATCATGCGCCACCTCCGACCGAGGATTGATCTCCCGCACGTCGCCGGAACCTTCGCAGCGTCTGGCCCAGAAGATTGGCAAGGGCTTTCGGCATGCGGATCGTCTTGTGCGTCGCAAGCAGATAGCTGCATCCCGCAATGGTCGCGACAGGCAGCAGGTACATGAGCAGCGTGTAGGCTTCATCCTGCTTCACGACATTCTTCAGCGTGAAGCCGAGCCAGCGCAGCCCGAACGCCAGGATCAGCGCCGTCACCATCGGGTGCAGGCGGGTCTGGCGATGGGATCGCGAATCGCCCGCGACAACCAGGGAGATGAAAGCGAACATCAGCGGAAACAGCCATTCCGTCAGGCGCCCGTGGAGTTCCGACCGATAGCTTCCCGGCGATCCCTGCACATGCGGGTCGGCAGGGTCCGGATTGAGCAGGAACGCGAGGCTCCGGTCGGTGGCGCTGAGCGACGGTCCCTCGGATGCGGTCATGGCCGACAGGTCGAAGGCGTAGGAGGCGAACTTGATGATCGAGATGCGCCCGTCCGGCGTCTTGCGGTGGACTTCCCCGTCCTGCATCGTCAATGACGTCCCGCCTTCGTCGATCGATCCCTGTTTGGCGTAGTAGATGAGGTCGAAGTTCGGGTCCCGGTAATCGACGACGAACAGTCCCGTCAGCACCCGTCCGGAATGCCGCTCGGAGATCTGCACATAGAGACCGTCCTCGATGCTTCGGAAGGTCTTCTCTTCGATGACGGAGGACAGGAGATCCGCATAGGCCGCCGCCACCATCTGCCGTGCGGCAACGCGCGCCGGCGGCTCGACGAAATTCGCGACGACGAAGGAAAATATGCTGAGAAAGGCCGCGAGAAGCAGGACCGGGCGATAGATGATGCTTCGCGACGCTCCCGCCGCGTCGATCACGGGCAGCTCGGAATCATTGTTCATCGCCGTCAGCGTCTGGGTGATGCCGATCGCCAGGGCGAAAGGCAGGACGACGGGAATGATGGTCGGCAGGATGAAGGTCGCCAGCGTCACGAACGAACCCATCGACTGGCCCGTGTCGGTGACAAGGTTGATGCGCCCGAGCACCTGAATAGTCCAGATGATGGTGAGCACCGGCAGGAGCGTCACCAGGAACATCTGCAGGATCCTGCGCAATATATAGATTTCGAGGAGCTTCATCAGGTTCCGGTGCAGCGAGTCAGACCTCCTCGTGTCAACGAGGGGCCAGCGTATCTAAGCGAAGGCCTTTGCGTTGGCGACAGCTTCTACCTCACAATATGGTCGGTGAATGCGATTTTTTCACGGACTGTGTCATTTCGAAAATCCCGGTGACCTCCGGAAGGCGCGCCAGGCCCGCCCTGCCTGAGGAATGCTGCGGCGAGCGATGTCGGCTTTTATCGGTAATCCATGCGAAATCGCGGGCAGTCATGGCGGCCGATGGTGGATCAATCGTCGCTCCTGACCCATTTCGGTTGCCTTGGCGGGCGAAACGGGGATGATCGCTGCCAACCAATGAAAGCCCTGGAGTGATGATGTCGTCGAACTATGAAATTCATTTCGCAGCGTCCGCGCCGCTGGACGGAAGCCTGGCCGTGATGTTGCAGGCCGCCGGTGAATCGAAGCCCGCCGGCAGTCAGGATGCCGACCCGCAGGGTATCTGCGACCGCGCCGCCGGCATCGCCAGGTTCAAGGCGAAGTCGATGGGGACGCTGGAGGTGATCGCGCCGCAGGGTTCGAAGGCCGATCGGCTGCTGGTGCTCGGCCTCGGCAAGCCGGACGATCTCACGGACTATGACTGGATGCGGGCCGGCGGCGCGGCTGCCGCCGGCTTCAAGTCCGCAACCGACGTGGTGGTTTTCCTCGACGCACCGGGCGTCGAGGTCGAAGCGGCGAGGGCGGCGGATTTCGCGCTCGGCGTGATGCTGCGCGGCTATAGCTTTGATACCTACAAGACGAAGAAGAAGGACGACGAGGAGAAGCCGCCGAAGAAGGTCTCCGTCACCATCGTCACGAGCGCCCATGCGCAGGCGGAGGCCTTGCTTGCCGAGGCCCATGCCGTGGCCGGCGGCGTCCTGCTGGCCCGCGATCTCGTCAACCTGCCGCCGAACGTGCTGGGACCGGTCGAATTCGCCGACAAGGCGAAGGCGCTGGAGGCTCTCGGCGTCGAGGTGGAGATCCTTGATGAACAGGCGATGCAGGAGCTGAAGATGGGCGCTCTGTTGGGGGTCGCCCAGGGCTCCGCCCGTCCGCCGCGGCTCGCGGTGATGCAGTGGAAGGGCGGCAAGCCGGAAGACACGCCGATCGCCTTCGTCGGCAAGGGCGTCGTCTTCGATTCGGGCGGCATTTCGCTGAAGCCGGGCGGCGGCATGGAGGACATGAAGGGCGACATGGGCGGTGCTGCCGCCGTGACCGGCCTGATGCATGTGCTGGCCGGCCGCAAAGCCAGGGTCAACGCCATCGGCATCATCGGGCTGGTGGAAAACATGCCGGACGGCAACGCCCAGCGTCCGGGCGACATCGTCACCTCGATGTCGGGCCAGACGATCGAGATCATCAATACCGACGCGGAAGGCCGGCTCGTGCTGGGGGACGCCCTCTGGTACTGCAACGATCGCTTCAAGCCGCGCTTCATGATCAACCTCGCCACCCTGACGGGCGCCGTTCTCGTGGCGCTCGGCAACCAGCACGCCGGGCTCTTCTGCAACGACGACGAACTGGCCGGCCGGCTTTCTGCCGCGGGCGAGGCAACCGGCGAAAAGCTCTGGCGCCTGCCGCTCGCCAAGGAATACGACAAGATGATCGATTCCAAGTTTGCCGACATGAAGAACACCGGTGGTCGTCACGCCGGAGCCATCACGGCGGCGCAGTTCCTGAAGCGCTTCGTCGGCGAAACTCCCTGGGCCCATCTCGATGTCGCCGGCACCGCGATGAACTCGCCGTCGACGGAGATCAGCCAGTCCTGGGCCTCCGGCTACGGCGTGCGCCTGCTCGACAGGCTCGTGCGCGATCACTACGAAGCATGAGCCGATGACCGAAGTCCTGTTCTACCACCTGACGGAATCAAAGCTCGAGGAGGCGCTGCCGGCGCTCCTCGAAAAGAGCGTCGAACGCGGCTGGCGGGTGGTGGTGCAGACGCGCGAGGAGGGGCGTCGGGACAGTCTCGACGCTCATCTCTGGACCTACCGCGAGGACAGTTTCCTGCCGCACGGGACGGACGGAACGGAGCATGCACAGGCGCAGCCGGTGCTGCTCACCGCGACCCCGGACAACGCCAACCAGGCCACCGTGCGCTTCCTCGTCGACGGCGCCGAGCCGCCGCCGCTCGACCCCTACGAGCGCGTCGTCTTCATGTTCGACGGCCATGACGCCATTCAGCT
>TARA_R110002020_G_scaffold82687_7_pt1 | contig 15697 bp, 23 predicted proteins | sample TARA_R110002020 | Tara Oceans TARA_R110002020 (sample SAMEA4396489) | marine metagenome | biome: Westerlies Biome; feature: [MES] marine water layer (ENVO:01000295) within the mesopelagic zone...; material: water (ENVO:00002006), including particulate matter (ENVO:01000060) such... | reverse complement strand
TAAAGATAAAGATAAAGATAAAAGGAAGCTATGGATTTATTTACAAAAGATTGTGTTATTAAGAATTTTTCACAAAAAGGGGAAAACATCAACAAAGCTATTTCAAGCGCAAGGTTTCCAGACTTTAGATACCTTGATCCAAAAAAAATAAGAAAAACAACTATAGGAAAAAAGGAAATTTATACCTACGATGAGTAGGTTCCTTAAACGCCTTTTTCCCTTTGTAACCAAAAAAAAATATCAAGGGGACGTAATCGCCTGCCAAGAAGCGATCACAGAATGCGTGAAACAAGAACATCTATTAATAGAAGAATTATTAGAAACAGTAGACATACACGAGCAAAATCAATTAAGCTCGTTTTCATTAGGACAAAGTATATTAAAAATTATATACAGGAGGTTAGAAGAAAAACATGACTGAACTACTTAAAACAAAAGATCTTTGTGATCAATTAAGTGTGACTCGTCAAACTATCCATAAATGGAGGAAAGATGGTCTTCCAATAGCATTTAAAAGGGGACGTGTAATACGCTATAATTTCCAGGAAGTTATAGATTGGCTGCAAATACATAAGACTGAGAGGTCTATAGCAAGAAATGGCTAAACGATTTTTAGACACAAACGTATTTGATAAGGAATGGTTTCAAGAACTAGAACCTAAGTTTAAACTATTTTGGTTTTACATGATTAGCAAATGTGATCATGCTGGTATCTGGAATGTTAATATGCGTATGGCTAATTTTGTAATAAACCAAAGCTATACCAGAGATGGAGTCTTAGAAGCATTTAAAGACAAAATCATTGAAATAGAGGATGATAAATGGTTTATTGTAAAGTTCATTAAATTTCAATACGGTGACGATTTAAATCCAAACAATAGAGTTCACAAATCTGTTATCAAAATCCTGGAGGATAATCAGATTAACTCGGAAGATAAGGGTCATGATAGGGCCATGAATGGGGCTACCAAGGGGCTTCCTGGGTTTGTAATCCCTGGGTTAAAAGATGTGATTGATCATTTCAAGGAAAAAAACTATACCAACTATGCCATAGAGGGTGCTAAATTTTATCATTATTATTGCTCAGTTGATTGGAAAGTTGGTAAACATAAAATGAAAAGCTGGCATGCCGCTGCGGCTGGATGGAATACTAGAATTAAAGATGTTCCTCCAAATAAGAAGGTTTATGTCGAAAGCACACAAATAGATAACACGTATTGAGGAAGGTGAAATTCTCACGATAAGGGAAACCAAATATATGAAAAACCAGTATCACTCCCTTCCTCATTTTAATTATGGACGAAAAAGAAATTAAAAAAGAGGCACTAAAAAGAGTAAGAACTAATTACTACAGCAGATCATGGAAAGAGAAACAACTAGGTTCGCTTGAACAGCCGCCAGGGCCTGTATGTTTGCTGGCCGATGGCTGAGATTAGTTTCTTATCAAGTTTGATAATATGGTAAAATTTTCACCACACCCTGGAAAACAAACAGAGTTCTTAAAAGCCCAATCTAGCTGGGTTTTTTATGGCGGAGCTAGAGGTGGTGGCAAATCTCTCATGCTTTCCTGGAAGGCTGCTTTTACGCCCAGGAAATGGCATTACAAATTTTTAAGAAAAAAGATAACCAAAACAGAATATGATACTTTAAAGAAAGAAGGTAAAAATGTCGAGTTCGTTGTCGAAAAAACATCCATCGATTATTCAGATTATATTGCCCTCCTGGTACGAAGAACATACCCTCAACTTGAAAGGAACCTTAAACCTGAATGCGAAAAACTTTATCGTATGTATGGAGCGACCTGGCAAGAGAGAAACAAGTGCTATTTGTTTCCATCAGGGGCAAAAATATATTTAGTTCATTGTCAGGATCGAAGAGCTTTAGATAACTATATTGGAGGTAACTACAACTTTATTGGAATTGATGAAGCTAATCAATTTCCAGAAGATTGGGTTATGGAATTATCTACCTCTGTTCGTACCAGTAACCCAGAACTTCAACCCCAAATATGCTTAACATCAAACCCAGGAAATGTGGGACATATCTGGCTTAAACGTAAATTTGTTGATCCTTGTCCGCCAACCCCTTATGGGAAAAAGGTTTATGCTGAACCTTTTGATGTGTACTACCAACCAACAAAAACAGCGCCTGTATATCTTGATGAAGAGGGTATTAGCTACCAATACATCGCTGCGACAGTATTTGACAACCCTTCTATTACCGATAATGATCCAGGATATGTAAAAAAATTAAAAAAGCTTAATCCAATTTTAAAAGCTATGTGGCTTGAAGGTAGATGGGATGTATTTGCTGGAACATTCTTTGATAACTGGAACATGATGCACCACATTATGTCCCCTCAAGATTTTGAATATGGAAAACATTTTACCATCAAAACCCACACTTTATTTAGGTTCTATGATTATGGAACAAAGAATCCATTTGTATGTATTTTTGCTGCTATGGATAGAAATGATAACTTAGTTATATTTGATGAAATAGTAGAAACTGGGATGTCTGCCTCTAAACAAGCCCAGTATGTCAACGATTATACCTGGAAGACATATAAGTTAAAACCAGGAGACTTTGATGACGATATAGCAGATCCAGCCTATTGGGCTAAACAATCTGAAAAAGAAGGGATGCTTTATTCACCACAAATGTTCTACGCTGACGAAGGAATATATTTAAGCAAAGGAAATAATGACAGGAAGGTGGGAGCCAAGGTTATGTATGAAGCTTTGGAAATCCCAAACGATGGAGATCCAAAATTGAGATTTACAGAAAATTGTTTGTATTGTATTGAAACAATCCCTAATTTACCAGGGGCCGAAAGAGACCCAGAAGATATAGATACAGCATCAGAAGATCACGCATATGATGCGATTAGGTATGGTGCTACACGTCTCTTAGCCTCGGTATCTAGAGAAGAAAAAAAGAAAAAGGGGTGGCGAGAAAAACTTAAAGATGAATTTGATAATAAAAGTAATTGGAAAGTAATGTAATGTGGCATCAGAATATTTAAAACCTCAAGCTGATAAAGTTAAAAAGACTTATAATTTTGCAACGGATGCGTGGGCCGATGCACTTGAAAATTCTGAGCGTTCAGTTCGCTACCTGAATAATGACACTTGGACTTCCGAAGAAAAAAGTAGCGCTAAAACACATGGCAAACCTACGCTTACCTACAATATCATCGTACCCATCATATCCACCCTACAAGGTAACGAACAGCTAAACGCTAAACGAGCCAAGTTTAAGCCAACAACCCTTGAGGCTGTTGATCTCTGGAATATAGTTCAAGATCGTTGGAATCTGATTGTTGATGAACAAGAGGTTGAAGAAAAAATCCAAACCGCATTCGTAGACGCACTTACTACACGCATGGGTGGTTGGATAGAACGCTCAGTAGATATGACCGAAGAGGGATACCTGGATTTCAATTATCGTGTAATAAATAACATGAGAATTTATCCTGACCCAGAAACAAGGGCTTCTGATTATAAATTAAAACAATGCAGATGGATTATTAAAGAAGGTTGGGAACCCCTGGATATTATTAAACAAAAATATACGATTCCACCAGAAGATTTAAAAGAAGAAGACGAGCTAGAATGGTATGACGAGTTAAATGAAGTATTTTTAAGGTTTCAAAACCAAGACTATACCGATAGTGCCAACTATGATAAAGAGAACGACCGTTATAAGGTTCTTGAAATGCAGGAGCGTGTTTTTGAAAAAATGGTTAAAGTGTTTGATGGGACAACTTACAAAGTATTAACAGCACAGCAATATAATAAAATGAGAAAAAAAGCAAATCTTCAAAAATTAATGGAGTTTGAAGATGAAGCAATTAGAGTCACAACAATTATTCCTTACTTTGATAATGTATTAGTAATGGACAAAAAATTAGATTTACCTGTAGCAAACTTTGATGTCTTTCCTATATTTTCCTACAGCCATAATATCCAAATTAATGAGCAAACATCTCTAGTTGATTTACTCATAGACGTACAGGATGATGTCAACAAATCTAAATCACAAGCCAGGGACTATGTAACTCAAATTTTATCTGGCGGTGTGTTTATAGATAAGCGTGAAAAGGAAGCCATCAGAAAATTAAAACAAAAAGGAAACCAGCCTCACCAAGTTTATGAACTTAATAATCCTGCTGCAATGCCACAGCAAATGCCTCCTGGCCAAATGTCTCCTGATATTTTAAATTCAGCTGAGAATTCTTATGCATATGCCATGAGAGTATCGATGGTAAATGAGGCTATGAGAGGGGAAACAGCTAGAAGTGGAGAGTCTGGAGTTTTATTTGAACAAAAAGTTCAGAGAGCTGCCGCAGCTATTAACCCTTACTTTAAAAATGTTTCCAGATTAAGAAAGGCTATCGCTGAAGATTATGTAGATATGTTTCCTTATGTGTATTCAGAAGAAAATAGAATGCTACTTGTTATGGAAAGTGATAACCAAATGTTTGCTGAGAAGCCAATCAATTTAGTGATGGGCGGTCAAATGGTAAATGATGTAAGAAATTTATCTGTATATGTAGAGCTTGATGAAGGCAATGATAACATTACCCAAAAAGAAGATAATTTCAACAGGCTTCTTGCCTTGAACAACTTGGTAGCCCAAGTTAACCCAGCAATGATAGATCTAAAAACTCTGGTTATGAATGCACCAGTCCATGGTAAGAATAATATTTTACAATACATGCAGCAGATGGAACAGGCTCAAGCACAAGCCCAACAGGCAGCTGCTCAAACCGAACAAACTAAACAGACCATAGAGAATGCAAAAGTACAACGAGGAATGCAACTTGATGATGAAAAGCTTAATTTAGAGAAAGTTAAAACTAAGATTGCGGCTCAGGAAGCTGCCGAGAAAAACCAGATTCTAAGAGGTAAAGAAGGGACAAGAGATGCGTAGTACTATATCTAAATTGTTTGGAAGGAAAAGCCCCACAAAAATATTAAAAGATATTGCGTTAAAGGGAAGGAAAAATATGTATACTACCGCAGCCCTGAAAGCAGACAAAAAACCTTATGACAAAAAGGAAGCTTATAAAAATATTATAAAATCAAAAAATAATTATGTAACTTATGACAAGAACAATTTAACTTCTTCTAAAGCCAAGAAAATGCTAGAAGACGGAAAAATAAATGGGGAGCCTTTGACAGATAAACAAAAACGATACTTTGGTTATATCGCAGGAGGTAATAAATAATGGCTGGTTTAATGGCGGAATATATTAAGCGTAAAAATAATTATATTAAGAAGAAAAAGAAGAAAAACAATTACGCAACGAAGTATAAAAATAATCGTATAGATGAAGATAATATTATAAGGGTTGGCGGAAAGCCAGTTACAACAGAAAAAGAAATTAAAGCTGATGCGTTAACTCTAGCAGAGGAATTGAAAAAGGATGAAGAATGGTCTTCAAAACTTTTAGGTGAAAATGAATTAGATACAACTGATGAAGGCCAAGACCTGGGAGCTATGGTTTATAAAGCATTAACACAAAAAGACCCAACTAAAAGTAGAACCCAAACATTAACGGAGGAGAAAGAGGAGTGGACAGAAAATAATCCCAATTTTATTAAGGAGACAGGGCAGACGTGGAAGGAAGATTGGGCCACACCAGAAAATCAGGGTGAGGTAAATGTACTAGATCTTGTTTCTAAAATAAAAAAAGATATAACTCCAAATTACGAAGGTGAAGAAATAGAAAATATACAAGCAGGTACTGAAGGACAAGTGGATTTTTTAACTGACATTGAAGCTACTATAGCTAATATGAGTGAAGAAGATAAATTAAAAAACATTCCTAAGCTTAGAAAATTATTGCAACGTGGTCAAGGAGGGGAAGAAATAGATGAGAATGCTCTCAGGAGCGCCACTACTGATTTAGGTCAGATTTACAGGAAATTGTTTCTGGATGAAGAAAACAAAATCAAGAAGGAACGAGATGCAAGGCTTAAAAAAGAAAAGTGGATAGAAAAGCAGAAAAGGTTGGGAAGAATATGATAGATAAAAAAATATCAATAGGAACACTACTTACAATAGGGACTGTCCTTGCAGGTATTATTTATACTCATGGAGTTTCAACTGAGAAAATAGAAACAGTTAAAACAGAACAAACTAAAATTGTTAAGCGAGTTAAAGTTAATGAAGATAGTATTGTTGATTTAAAAATAGGACAAAAAATAATAGAAACAAAATTAGATGATAGATTTAACAGGTTAGAAGAAATATTAATGGATTTAGAATAATGATAGATGTACCAAATAAAATTGAACAAAACGTACTTAAAGGCGTTAATAGAGATTATCTTTCATCTTTAAATACTAGACAGCCAGGAGCGCTTAACATGCTAGCTGAGAGAATGAGAATAGGATTTGAGTCTTTATCTGAAAATGCTCAAACATTTTTAGAAGAAAAAATAGTAAAATATATCGAAGAATTTACACCTATTCCTAAACCGAAGCCTTTAGATTTAATTTATCCAAAAGATAATATTGTAGCTGACCAAGCTGCGTTAGCGCTAAAGCCAAATATAAAATAACAAGGGGAAACTATGAGTGATGATTTAAAAGAAGAAATAACAGAATTAGAAAATCAATTGGACGGAGGAGAGCCAGAAGCAAAAGAAGAGGCCGCTCCTGATGATAATAAAGAAATTTCTACAGACAATGTAGTAGAAAAAGACGGTGAGATCTACTTAAAGGATAATTCAGCTAAAGAGGAAACAGAGGAATCTGTTGAACAACCAGCCGAAGAGTCTAAAGTAGAAACCACTGTCGAAGATCCTTACAAAGATAAATCCAGAGAAGAACTAATTTCTTTGATTAATACAAAGGAAGAAGTTGTCTCTGAAGAAAAAGGAACGCAAGAGGTACAAAAGAGTGTTGACCAAATGTCCGAGAGGGAACTCTTGGATCAAATATCAGGAGATGAACTTTCAAGTGGCTTAATAGTGGAAAAAGAAAAACTTTCCCAAATGAGTCCCTTAGATGATTCGGCTGCATATAAAAACCAACAGAAACTAATTAATAAATTAGAAGTTGATTTGGTCGACAAAAGAACCCAGGAATCCCTTCAATCTCGCTTTAACAATTCTGAGAATTCAGAATATATCAAAAATTATAAAGATACGTTAAAAGGGAATGGCATAGATTTATCGGAAAAGGACTACAAGCAACTAGTTCAAACAGCTAATAATTATAAAGTTGGAGGAAAGTATACTGAATCATCAATGCAGAAAGCAATGATTGATTTATATGGGCCTGACAAGATGATGGCTTATTATGCTTCCCAAGGAGAAGGTAAAGCTCGTAATGATATTGCGACTGCTTCTTCTAAAACTCATCCAAAAGTGGATGTCTCAGGATCAGGCAAGAATGCTAAGTTAGTACGCTTGAATGATATGGGAGCCAGAGAGGCGAACAAACAGCTTGATAATTTGTCGGTTGCAGAACTACAAGCCCTTAACCGTAAACTAAATAAAACATAATTATATGGGAGTATAAATGGAAACTTCACAATCGTGGATCGCCAATGTGGCGATTTTAAATAAACTCCTTGCCAAAGAAACCTGGTATAATACATTTTGGGCCAAATGGTCTGGACAAGTTAACATCTCTACGGATGATAATGGTAATAAAGTATATAACCCTTCTGGACAACCAATCGAGGTCTTAAATGATTTCGTGGCTGAAGGAAGAGATAATATGCTATTACCTTTCCTAAAAGAGTTAACTGGTGAGCCTGTATTTGGTGACACCGTATTAAAAGGAACTGGTGAGGATCAATCTCTAAATTGGTTGAGAGCATATGTCAATCAATTCAGAAAAGCAGTAATGAAACGGTCTGGACAAATGTCTGATCAGCGTCAAAAGATATATAAGTTATATGATGCAGCTCGACCTCAATTGTCTAGATGGTTTAGTAAATTCGAGAACCAATCTATTTTTGCAACTTTTTACGAAGGTGTTTCACCTAACGTATCTAAAGGAACAAATTCAGATGGTCTTGGTGTTTACAAAAGATATAACCCAAACTGGTATGTCAATGATGGCGCTGCTCTAACTGCTGTTGGTACCGAAGCGTACACAAAAACAGCAGCTCAGTTAGATACAGCAGATACTAACGCTGATACAGCAATGACATCAGATATTCTTAGAGAATTACGTACTAAATGTATGAATCTTAGAATACCACAAATGGCAACTAAAGATGGTAATCCTTTCTGGTGTATGATCATGCATCCAAAACAAATCGAAGATTTGATGGCAGATACTGATTATAAAGCAGCTTCAAGAGAAGCGTATAGTGGTAAGATGGTAAAAATGCCTGAATTAGCAGGTATTATAGGCTACTATGCTGGATTTGCTATCTATGAGGATATTATAGGTATCAGAGGTTGGGACTCAACAAATAATGATCTGGGCTTCGGCACAGTATCAGAAATGTTCAGTCCAACTGATGTAACTGATAACTATAATGCAATTGTATTTGGAAAAAGCTCTGTTGGTCGTGCAGTAGCTAGAGATCTTCATTTCACAGATGAAATTGATGACCATGAGAACACCATTGAAATTGGTGGAGCCATGATCAACGGTTATAGCAGAAATGATTTTGTTACAGAAGCAACAGCAGGCGATTCGTCTGGTGGTGGTGCTGCAAATGCATTCTCAAAAGGAAATGCAACTGCTGGCGTAACTAATGCAATATCAGCTACTAATCAATCATCTGTTATTTTGATGACAACTTAAGGAGGTATAGAAAATGGCAAAGCAAAAAAGTAGCTCGTGGTGGAGATTCCAGGGGTCGACTCGCACATTAACTACCTCTCTTGAAGGTACAGGATCAGCTACCGCTGTAATAACTTCTGGTGGTTTACCTACGCTTATAGTGGATTTAACATCCGCTCAAGCAGCTAAATATGTTGATATTACAGATAAAATCTTTGGAGGTTTAGATGTGATAGATGCGTATTCTATAGCAGGTGACACTACCGCAGCAAGCTGTCAAGTTCAAAAATATGATAACTCAGCAGCTTCAGCATCAAGCATATCAAATGCGATAGCTAAAGGGACAACCGATAAAGGAATCGTTTCAGCTGGAACACTGGATGACGCAGAATGGTCGTTCACTGATGATGATCATGTTAGACTAGCGATAACTACAGCGGCTTATATAGGCCGAGTAGTGATAGTTTTTGGTGCAAGTGGTTAATATTGTACTTTAAATAAATGAAGTGGGTAGTTATTGGTGGCTGCCCACTTCACAAACTGGAGAAAAAAATGGCAAAAAGAGCTAAAGATAAAAATGGAAAATTTATAGCGGATGATCCGTCTACGCCTGATGTAAATGAGGCATATGTTGATGGTAAATCCCCAAAGAAAAAGAAAGCTAAGAAAAAAACTGCTACGCTTGGACGTAGAAATAGAGGTTAAATATGGCTACAGTGACACACAGTGTTTTTAAAGGTGGGGTTCAAACAAGTGCTTCATATCAAAAAACAAGCACAGCTATTGTTGTAAATGAATTTATTAGCCCTAAAGAGGGTTATGAACCGAACGGAGCAACAATAAGCGCTTTAGCGCATGGCCCCTATATTACTATATCGATAGAAAATTGGAGCTATGCCAACCCAACAATATATATAGCTAATCCTTTCTCTTTTGCACTAGTAGATGTATTAGTTCATACTATTGATCCTTTTACCGTCACCTCAAACAGGGCCATTCTGAACATTTATCCTAAAAATGGAACCATTGCAGGAGTTAAATATATCCCTGTTGATGTAGCCAATGCTATTGCAAGAAATCCATTATATGATTCCTTTTATAAATCGTTTGTAGGAGGGGAAGACGCTACAAGCAATTCTTTTTACGGAAAAGCGGTATCAATAGCTAATGTCACTATTCTGCGCTCGGCACTGTCTATATATGTATCAGGCACAGGATTAGGGGGAACATTTAAAGGAACAATAACCCTAAAAGTAATCCCAATAAATGAGGGCTATGCTGACGCACAACCTAACATAACAAATTTTGGATAGGAGAAATAAATGGTAAGAGCATTAAGTAGTCAAGATTGGTACAAATCAAAAGGGGCGCATGATCTGAAAGCAACCCATAGCGGAGATGGTACAGTTGAAGTTAGATATATGGAATCACAAATATATATAGCGGTAACAGCTTTAGCGGCTGGTGAGACAATCACTATAAATACACCTTTTGATTTTCAAATATTAGATTATAGTCTTCTCGCAGTTGTAGGCGTAACAGATAGAGTGATAGCACTTAAAAATGGTTCAGATACAATTGAGTCATTAACAATAGCAACTACTAGCACTATGTACAAAGCTGATAGCCTTGCAGCTTATTTAGAATTTAATAAAGGTGATAATGATTTAATATTAGCAGCATCTGGAGGAAGTGGTGATGCTGAATTTTTTGTAACATTACCAGTCATAGATTTAAGTAAATTATAAAAAAGGAGTAAAACATGATAGAATGGTTAACCAGTAATTGGCAAATCGTTACGATTGGCATCCTAATAGTGGATAAAATTGTAGCACTAAGTCCGTCAAAGATGGATGATTTATTATGGTCATCTGTTAAAGGTTTAATTTATAAGATTGTCGGCAAAAAAAAGTGATTCAAGTCAATGTTTCAGATGAATTGCTGGAATCTATAAAAAAGAATGAAGGCTTCAGATCTAGAGTTTACAAAGACTCTTTAGGGTTTGATACGATTGGATATGGATTTGCAATCAAGGATTTAGACTTAGATGAAAATATATCAGAACAGGTATTAATTCAAAAGCTTGTAAAGCTACTAAAAAGTTGTCATAAAAAATTTCCCTGGCTAGATGAACAGCCAGAAGAAGTTAAAGATGTAATATATGAAATGTGTTACCAGCTTGGTGTAACAGGTGTATCTAAATTCAAAAAAACATTAACTTATATCAAAGAAAAAGACTATAACACTGCCTCTGTTGAAATGCTTGATAGTGTATGGGCATTACAAACCCCAGCAAGAGCAAAGTACCTTTCTAACAAAATTAAGGGAACGGTGGCGTGAATTGGATATTTTTCAGATATTAGAATCATTTGGAATCCCAGTAACTATGACAATAGCTTTTGGGTATTTTATATGGAAACAAAATAATTTCATTCAAAAAACTCTCATGGAAGAATTAGACCAAGATTTTAAAAGGCTTGAGGGAATTATTGTAAAATTAATAGACCAACAGAAGCTGGTGCAAATGGAACAAAAGAAGATGCATGGCATATTCAAAGCACAGATAGAAGTTATAGCTGGTTTAAGTGGAAATGGCCTTAAGGATAAATTTATGAGAACTGCAGAAAAAAAATCTAATGAAAAATAAAAAGGGGAATATATGTTTGTAACAGATAAAGAGGCAGGTGCAGGATCACCTACCTCAAAGTTTTTAAGAAAAGAGGAATTAGCCAAGGCTGGAATTGATCAAAATCACTTTCCAAGAAGATTAAATTATATCTTTAAATATAAAAGACCTATTGATATTCCAGAAAAAGAAGCTAAATTACTTATAGAAAAATATGACACTTTATATCATTCTGATGAACTGGCTAATGAAATAGTGGAAGAGAAGATTGAACATAAGCGGATACAGGAAGAACAAATTATAAATGAAGTTAAGATAGAACAAACTAAAGAAAGTAGCGAAAATGACGTGGTTAGAGATTTTACAAGACATAGGAGCGATAGCTAACGACCCAGACTTAACGTCTTTAAAAAGTAGAGCTGAGTATCACTTTGGGAAAGCCTTTAGTGATATTGTTATGTCTGGTGAGTATACTCAAAACGATGTTCCTGGTTATTTTAAATTAGTTACTGATGTAAATTTTGTTACGAACCCTTATAATATTTCTAATCGTATTGTATTAAAAATAGATAAGATATTTCTAGATCCGACAGCAGATAATACATCTACATCCAAATTTGTATCCGTAAAACCAATAGAAGACATTATTCAAATGTCAAGCAATAATCACATGAGGCCAGGAAAGCAAGATATATTTATATATCGAGTAGGTGATAATTTACATGCTTTTACAAAAGACGGAACAACAACCCCAGCATCGGCTGGAAGTAGAGAATCTACTATTAATTTAGACCAAAGTGGTTATGATAATTTCTATATGTATTATGTGGAGGACTTTGATTACTCAGCTTTTGAAGACAGCTTAGAATTAAACTCAGGTACTCAACGATTTCTTTCTTTTTCTTTCACTAGAAAATGTATTGGAATAGCAGGAGCAGCGTTGATAGTAGAGGATGCACAATAATGAAAGTTAAAGATTTATATAATTTATGTAGAGCAGATATTTCATCATTGAGTTCTGTCCAGGATGTCGTTAGGTGTGCTAATAAATCTATACGAGAAATTAATTACGCAGTCCAAGGCATAAGGACAACAGATACTTTAACTGGTGTAGTGGCGCAAACCACTTCAGCAACCATTGTTTTTGCTGATGCAACTCCAAATACTTTTACAGTAAGTGGAGAAACATTTTCAACAAAAGGGGTTGCTGTAGGCGATCTTCTTATTTTAAAAACCGTCAATCCTGGAACCTATATTGTCAATACAGTTGCAAGCGAAACGCAATTAACTATATCTAATTCAACTTATGGTGCCTGGACAACAACAGGTTCAGAAACAGGCGATTACTGGATAGTAAGACCTCCATCGGTAATCGCAGCAACATCTAAGACTAATCAATATAGCTTTGATTGGACAAACTCTACCGTAACTCTTGGAGCAAGAACTAAAATTGTAGAACAGGTTTTTATAAATGATTTAGAATTAGAAATAAAAGACCAACCATACGCTTATGATTCAGATAGAACAAAAGATTATGTAGCAACATTTACTGGCAGAAGGATTATGCACCTTCCCTCTAATAGATTTACTGGTTCAGGAGACACTTTAAAATTTAGAGTTGAAAAAGATTTGTCTGTGATAGATACCACAGATTGGGATACAACAATTGATATTCCTTCACAATACGAGCAAGTTTTAATATCAGGAACCAAGTATTGCTTACTTGCACTTCCTAAGTATAAAGATGCAGATCTATATACTGTTGAACAACAAAACTACACATCTGAAATGCAAGCACTCCAAAACAATGAAGTAAAGAGGTTGCCTGGCGAAGACATTGATGTAACTTATAGGTACTAATGGCTAAGAAGTATATATCAGATTTTACAGGCGGATTAAACGATGTAACTCGACCTGATTTACTAGCTGACAATGAAGTTCAGCAGTGTATTAATTATGAAATATCAGGTACAGGTGTTTTAGTTAAAAGAAAAGATACTGAAGTATTTGATGCACATTTAGATGAGACTTTAGAAGATTTATTTGGGATATCAGATGGGGGTTCATTATTATCTATATCTCCTCCGTATTATCCAGCTTTAACCTTAAAAGAGCAAGCAAATGATTTTATGCTTTTTGTTTTTGGAAATAATTCATCATCTAATAAAGTTCTATATGCTTTATATCAAAAAGTTGTAGAAGATGAGAGTTCAAATCCATGGACACATGAATTCATAAATTTAAGTGGTGAACCAGTGGATTTATTAAATGCTTATAAGTCTGTAAAAAGAACTTTTGCTGAAGATTTTTTAAATTTTGATGTAGGCTCAGAAAAGGCGAATTTTACAAACGGAACAGATCCAAACGGTTTTTTCTATGTAGATAATAAGCAAGAAGCAGTTTCAGGGACTTTAGGATATGATCCTCCTCTAAATGTTCCAATAATAAAATCTTTAAGAGATGATAGCAGTAATCAAAATACGCCTGTATTTAGTTTAAATAATTTTACAAGAGATGATTCAGTAGAAGCCATTTCAAGTCCAGGATATATACAAGTGGTTTATAGCTATGTAACTAAAGATGGGTTTGAAAGTAACCCCTCTCCTGTATCAGCAACTGCTGATTATGCATATTTTTATAGAGATGATGATAGAGTAAATACACAAAGACTTAATGAATTTGAAATAAGTAATTTATCTATTCCTCCAACCATGAGTCCAGAGTATGTAGATAGAGTTCAATATTTTAATATATACGTAAGAGTTTTTAAAAGTTTAAAAGCAGATGCATCTAAAAACTTTGAGTTTTGTCAACAAGTTTCTGTTATATCTAAAACAAGATGGGGTTCAAATACAAATAATACTTATGTATTAGATAGAGCGCTAAGCCCAGGGGATATAGCAACATACGAAAATGATGCGGCTCCTAGATCTAAATTTGTTTCTACTACTGGTGGAGTAACATTTTTAGGAAACACACAAAATGCTTTAGGATTTCCTGCTGCTGACTTTCAATATAAATCACCTATAAATATATATAATAGTAATAGCAAAACTTATATAGATGCACCTATACAAATTAGGGTATGGGGTGGAGATTCTTCCCCCCAAGACAATGGAGATGGATCAGTACCAGAAAAAATAGAAAATTTAAAATGGGTTTCTTTTTTTACATTTAACCAATCTGACAATGTTAGCGACATAAGAACAGATGGAACGATGTCTGATTTTGCACGAGAGCATATTAGATTGTATCACCAAGACATGACAACACCTTTAAAGGTGGTTTATAAAAGATCCACGTTAACAGTAGCCAACAAAAAATTCGTAGATCTTATGGTTAAAATTCCACAATTACCTCCAGGGTCAACTACTGTATATTTAGCTTTTAATGATATAGAAGGAGGGGATCCTGGTAATGCTGGTGTTTTATATCCTAAAAAAATAGATACATTGACTGAAGTGCAAGATATATTGCAATACTTTACGAGTGATAATGAAAATTATACTTTTTTTCAAAGCATGGAACAAAACCTAATTAATGATAATGTTGATGATCAACAATTAGAAGAGCTACAAAGAATTTTATATTCGCATCCTTATTTAACTACCCTTAATAGCGAGCTTCCAGCCATTGAAGATATAGACCCTTTATATAAACATGGGATGTGGGTTTGTGGTTGGCAATCATGCAATGCGTCCACACCTGCAATGCAAGATATGACTGTAAAGGAGCATACATGGGGAGATAGTACATTAGTATCATGTTCTACTAATCAATGGCAAACAGATATTAATACAGTAGATGACAAGCAAGAATTAGGTTTTGTAAATCAAGCATATATGAATTATGGAGGATATGTTAGAGCTGATAACCATAGTGACTATTCAGGATTTGCAGAAGTAGGGCCTTATGGCTCTGATTTGGTTTCGTTTTCTGAAAATGCATTAGAGCGTTTGCAATTGCATAAACAAACAAACAGAGGCAGAGTAATCGCCAGGGATTATGGTGAGGATAGTTTTTGGTCAACATTTGAAAATTACACAAACAATCCTGGGGGAGCAAGACCAAACTCTAGGGCAACAACTTCATGTGTGGGGTTTGAGGGTGGTTTGCCTGGTAATTCTTTTAGAGGAAATGTAGCGTTTGGAGGGGTTGGTTTTAATAATGAAGATTTAGCCAATGTAGAAACAGAATTTACTGTATTTTTTCATATGCATATACCTGAAGGTCAGTCTTTTGTGGGTGATATTTCATCTAATTCTGAGTATAACTGGAGAACATATATACAAAAAGCAGATCTACCTGATGG
>TARA_R110002020_G_scaffold245766_3_pt1 | contig 15701 bp, 34 predicted proteins | sample TARA_R110002020 | Tara Oceans TARA_R110002020 (sample SAMEA4396489) | marine metagenome | biome: Westerlies Biome; feature: [MES] marine water layer (ENVO:01000295) within the mesopelagic zone...; material: water (ENVO:00002006), including particulate matter (ENVO:01000060) such... | reverse complement strand
ATATTCCATATTCCTTAGCTTTTTGTTTTTTTAATTCCTCTAGCTTCTCGCCATCGACAATGTCGTTAGACTGCCACGCCTCCACAAACTTGTCGTTAATATATATACGCACCTCGGTGCATATCTTTCCATACTCTTCATAAGAGAAAGGGAAGTAGTAAGTTATAAATCGTATCCTTTTCATAGTAGCGTTATATGTATAGGTGTGGTCTCACCAACGTAAGCACAGAACACATTGAAGCCCAAGTAATCCCAAGCTTCCTCCCCTGTCATGCCATCAGCGATTAAAATATCTGCCATCTTATCTTTGTCATAGACTGCCACCTCATCGGTATACCCTATGATCGCCTCATCAAATCCATCCCAGACAATGGCTTCCTCCAGGTGCTCGGCTATTTCGTCTCGCTTACTCATCTAAGTCCTTGCGGTATTGATGGTATCTCTCATTAAGCCAGTCTAACACATCGATAAGCCCCGATTGTAAAGTGTCGTGGACAAACTCTACAGATGGCAGAAGCATATTGGTGGTAGGGGGATGCTCGCTGTCTATAATGTTGCTTATCTCCGCAGAAAACTTTTTTGTCTTAGCATCATAGCCTATCTCCAACTTGAAGCTTACGCCACCCTTGTAGGTCTCTAGCTCTTTTAATATTGTCTCTATCTCTTTCATCATTTAGTCCATTTTATAGTCTGTAGGAATATTATATATGTGTTCTACCTCATCACCAGGATCGGAGGCTATGGTGTTCTCAATGTTTTTTAAAGAGCCTGCTATAGACTCTAGAGCTTCAGTCATACGCTCTTCGTAGCTCTTGGGTATCTCATAGTTGTGTTTTGGGTTCATAGTAATTGTTTTTATTGTAGTAAAATATGTATATAAGTTAATATAAATAAAAGAAAAATCAGAAACACAATAATAATATAATATGGCGTTTCATCTCTATACTTATTCTTATTATAGTAATCCTTTTTCATGGAGCTCTGCATTAGTTTCGTCAATAATTTTAAATGCCCAGTCATAGGCTTCCTTGGCAGTGGTGAACTCAGAATTACAGCTTTGTGTAATCCAATAGCTTCCCGACTTTTTATAGATGCCACAGATCCACTTGCGTTGTGAAGCTAAAGGCTGCACCTGTATCCACCACCCATCTTTCTCTAATTCAAATAGTCTCTCCATAGCTTATCGTTTAAAAAGGTATCTCCTCTTCTTTCTTGATGTTAATGATAAAGAACTTTCCCCGTTGGTCTCTGCCTACCGCTGCCTCTATGCCTGTTATAAAGTAAGCATACTCTAAGAGCCACTTGCCAAATTTCTGTGGCGTGATGTTCATCTTATCGAAGTTAGAATACTCAGAGGTGAAGCTCGCCCACATAGTATGTTGATAAATCTTAACCTCGGTGTCTATCTCTCTATTGTTTAAAGGATTGGTAATCCAATCGTAGAAAGCAGGGTGAGTAGCCGCTTGGAACTTCCTCTCGCCCATGTTCTTGAACTCACTATTGATAAAGCCAGTGGTGAGGTAGGACTTGAGACACCCTATCATATAGGTGTCAAACTTTAGCCACTCTTTTTCATCCCAGTCTGTAAACAAAAGCTTACCAAACTCATCCAGGGGTGTAAAGTTTTTGTTATAAAACTGCGTAAACTCTAGCTCCCACTTCCTCCTTTCAAAGCTATTGCCCTTACCAACAATAGCGTAGTTGGTAGTGATGACAATCTTAGGGCTATCTTCAAAGCCTATCTTTATAGCATCTCTATTTTTTTTCTCTAAAGTTATGCCCTCGGTGACTACGCTAAACAATCGCTCAAAATGAAATGACTTCTTCACATCATCGAAACATAAGGTCTGCGTGTCTTGGCTTACCAACTGGTAGGCAAAGCTCTTCTCAAAGTTAAAGCTCTTACCATCAATGGTAACGACATTCTTCATCTGCGATATGGCATTGACAAATAAGCCCTTGCCTGTGCCCCCCTCTGGAGAGTCGGAGAGTATCTCATCGTTAATAATTACAGCGGGACAATAGGATTGATTCTTAAAGCCATGCAAGAGAAAGCCTATAGTGCTTTCTATAGATAAGATGTTGTTGTCATTATCTCCCGCCACATTATGAATGAACTGCCTATAGTCGCACTTGTCATCGTTAGAGATATCGAAGTCTCTAGTTATCACCTGATCCTTCCACACATATCCCCCTAAGTCTATGTAGTCTATCATCTCCACGCTCTTGGGAGTAACCTTAACAGCGCAGTTGTTGTAGTATATATATGCCGAATCCTTGGTATCTTTGATAAAGAAAGCCGCTATGCTTTCAAGCATACCTAAGAAGTCTTCCTTAAAATACCTGGTCTTATCAGCGAAGTGATTGTATACCATCATATCACCATAGCTGTGGATATATTGCAAGACAAAGTCTTTAACAAACTCTACAGATACATTAGAGATGAGGTTGTCTTTTACTCTTACATACATAATAGCAGTGCTGCCCTTGGGAGAAAACTTATAGAAGCCATTGTCTTCCAAGAACTCCTTGAATAGGTGGTGGACTATGTTTACTGACCCCCTGGAGTTGATGGACCAGAACTGCGTTCTCGTGGGGTCGGTGCGGATTTCCTCGATGACCTCCTCCATCTCCTCGACCTTTACTCCTGCATCCATAAGGTCATTTTTTATCTCCGATTGGGATGCTCCCTTCTTAATTTTCTTTCTTACATTGTCGATGGCTGGAGTGTTCTCAAAGAACTTGGTGCCAAACACCGCAGTATTTCTATATGCCGAGTCAATGACGTTTCTTATTTCAGCCTCTGTAAAGCCTTTATGTGCATATTGTGGCAGTATGTAGTTACAAAGTGATTTGCTTACGCCAAACTCGTTTAAAGCAGCAGCGAGGATGAACATATTGTTGTTACGCTCTCCCTCCACAACGCCATACTTCTTTTCCCACCACGTAAGTAGCTTTTTAATGATGTCGTTCTCATCGCTGACACGTATCGTAGGCTTAGACTCATAGCTACGCACATACTCGGTCTCTTCAGGAGCTTTCTCTTCCCATACTATAGAGTCTTCATTGTAAAATAGGTCAGCATCGAAAGACTCGTAGCATACCCTGGAGATGTTCTTGCACGTTCTATCGAACTCCTCACATCCAAAGTAATCTTCTAATGCCTGAAAGTAAGAGCAGTGGTTTTCAATGTCCCCAGGTATCTTCACCAACACCTTTAGTCCATTGCCGCTAGGTGATATGAATACTGAATATATAAACTTGTCTTTAGTGAGCTTGGTCTTCTTTTCTTGCATTACCTTCTTGGTCTTAAAGCCATCGAAGTCTAAGCAGATAAGCCCAGAGTGTGTCTCTATAGCTTTGTCTTCCCTCTTGAAGAATACTCCTGAGAAACATATAGCAGGTAAGTCTTGCTTCAGCAAGTTCCTAGCCTCCTTATCTTTTTCCTTGCGAATCTTGGCGATCAAGTCTTTGCTCTTGCCATTTTTGATACGCTCCAGGATGACATCTACCGACCTAACAAAGGGGGCAGAGGTCTCTTTTATGTTCTTGAATATTGTTATTTGCATAGTGTATGTTATAATAATGTTAAAAACAAAAACGTAAGTCGTTGATTACCAACACTAATGTTAAAAATGTTATAAATTTTCTCTTTTTTTTACTTTTTTTTTCAAAGGTAAAAGTAATATATATAAAGAGTATATAGGATAACCCCTGTTTTTAACATTTGGTCATGGTAAAATAAGGGGAAGGGAAAGTCCTCCCCCATTATTAATTCATCTAAGGGAAGGTAGCCTTCCCTTAGTGAATGTGAACATATCCCTAAAAGGGAAGAGCACCATCGACATCTGCTGTTTCTGTTGCAGCAGCAGTCTCCGTAGCTACAGGCTCACCACCTTTTGTAGACATCGTTACCCCTTCAGGGTTATCTTTGTTTACAATGGTTAGCTCCCCATTAGTCCAGTTGGCTTTGCCATTAGCAATGAAGACACGTTTTTCTTTGTCGTCTTTCTCCTCTTGCGTTTGCGTGTGCCAAATGGTTACGTTGTTACCATAGTCATCAACTTTATCGTTGATAGCGAATTGAAAAGCAAAACCCATTTTGCCTCCCTTTGTTTTGGTGATCTTGCTCTTATCCATTCCAGAACAATTCATCCATCCATTTCCAATTACTGACATAATTTAAAAATTTAAAAGTGAAAAAATAATTATAATGTTATACGCTCAATGTATTGGCTTATATCCTCAGAAGGATTGTCGCCAAAGAACTTCTCGTATATTTTGATAGCCTCAATGACCTTTTGTCTGCCGCCCTCTAAGAACTCGTCATCGCAGTCTGCGGTTGCTAGTCTGCCTGTCTCCTTCTCCACGACATAAAACTCTACAGGCTTTCCAAAGAGTTGGTTGTAGATGTAGGCTTGAGAGTCGTAGTTGTAAGTCTTTGCTGACCTCTTAAAGTCTTTGCCTTTAGGACCAATCCTACTCGTGGTCTTAATGTCTATGACCTTGTCGGGAGTAATGATATCGGCTTTGCCTTTCCACATATGACCAAAGATTTCTCCTACACCAGGAATTTCATACTGATTCCTATCGTCATAGATGTCGGCACACAAATCAAAGTTGCCCTTGATTTTAGTTACCAAGTTCTCAATAGATTCCTTCTCAGAATATAGCAAGAGAATATCCTCGCCCTCACTTTCTAGTGCCGCCTTATATACCTTAGTGCTTCTGGTGGAAGCATCGACAAACATATAATCCTTTGCCTTCTCTGGCTCCAACACCAAATGGTGTAGGTATGATCCTTTCAATAGGTTTAAGTTCGCAGCCTTAGAAACCCCAAACTCTTCAGGGCTGTTGAGCAAAGCGTAGATGTCTGAGTTGGATAAGAACTGCTTACCAAACGCCCCATAGTATTGGGCATCATCTTTTAGTTGTTCTATAATTTCTGCTGTCATTACTTTAAGATTTTATTAAGCTCAGTAGTCATAAAAGAAGTCATAGAGATTTTCTTTTTCTCTATGCCATCATAGATAAGCTGCTTGTTATCTTTATTTTGCTTTGCCCATGTCAAGACCTTAGTCCAATTCTCCTGGCTGATGGATAAGTCTTTACTAGTAGTAGCTTTAGCTTTAGCTTTCGGCTTAGGCTTAGAGTCTACAACCTCAACCACTTCCTTGCTGATGTCTTCGCCATTGTATATGCTAAGACCTAGTCCATGTAAGGCTATAGCCTTAGTTAAACATCTCTGTATAGCAGTGTTTACATCCATAGAGGTGAGCTTATCTAAAGGAATAGACTTATTTCTATAGTCCATTACTGGCAAGTAGTTGATGTGTTCTAGCTCATCGATGGTAACACCGACCTTTACATAGGCATATTTGCCATCGTGGAAGTAGTTGATGCTATAAGCATCGTTCTCATACACCCTATATGTAACAGTAGGGTAAACCTTTTTGACCTCTGCCCATGCAGATGCCCAAGACAAGTAGTCTAAGCTTCCTTTCTTCTCAATTTTGTCTGATACGTTGACAGCATATAGCGTGTCAAACGTGCTTTTCTTTGTTGTTGGCATAATAATTTGATTTAATTAAATTAGATAATAAAGTCTTTCTTTTCTTTAGCTTGAGCAAATCAAGGATGTTATTCTCCCGCTCACATTTACGTACAAGGACATCTAATAGCATGACCTCAGTGCGAACATTATCGATGGCGAGATACTCAGTGCCAGTCTTAAAGCCATACTTTAAGAAAGGCTGCATCTGTCTCTGTGAGAGAGGAGCAAAGGTGTCGCCACCAGTGTTGCAGTTGAAGAGTTCCACCCTACCCTTGGTGTAAGACATCTTACAGCCATTGTAAAGGCAATATGTGGCATTCTTGCTGAAGAATTTATCCACATGGATATCCCTCTTTACCTCCATCCATAGCTCTTGCTTGTTCATTTATTGTAGTAATTTATATCGGTAGCTTCCACCATCATCTCCCTAAATGCTTTCCCCAGGTCAGCATCATTGGTGTATTTGAGTGGTAACTCCAATAGCTCCTTGATGTTTACTCCCTTAGTTTTATAGGGATGTTCGTAATAGTTTTTAGTTTGCCTGAGATCGTTAAGGGTTCTTCTTTTCATAGTTGTAGATGATTTTATAGTTTTCATAATCAATTTCATGTCCTCTGCCTTTTATCTCCTGAGCCAGAGATAAGCTGAAGTCGTTGCCCCATTTTTCATCACGCTCTTTCATTACTTGTAGCTGATGTTCGAGTCTGTCGATTCCTGCTTTTGAGATCCTCTGCCCATATTGAAATAGAAGGTGTTCGTAGCGAGTGTAGCTATTCTCCATGACTAAAGGATGTAGTCGTCAATAATCATATTGGCTTCATTGACCGCTTCATCCTGGTCTTTATACTTACCCATCTCACGAGTGTGTACTTGCTTGGGTAGGTCTTGGTCATTGTCCTTTTCAACCACTATGTAAATGGTGTAGGTAGTATCATTAATCTTGTCTATAAGGGTATCGTTTAATTTCATTTGATTAGATTTAATTGTGAGTGTGTCGGGATTGTTCAGCTAAGTTATGTAGTTATAACTATATAACCTAAAAAAGTTATCCACACATTAATAAATTAGTAAGGGGTATTGTTCTCTGACGTAGCCTGATTTACATATTCAATGAACTCTTTTATTCCTTCTTCAGTATACTCAAATCTAGGATATTGCCCATGAGCTATTTCTAAATATGGTCCTTCAGGATAAGCTCCCAATGAATTATCCCCATCTAAATATACCGACCATCCATTTACTAAAAAACGTAGCATAGCTCCTCCCAAAGGGGGCATAAATTTTAGTGTCCAGTCCGTAGGAAAGTTTATAGGAATAGAATAATCAATATGGTCAAACTTCTTATCTACTAAAGTAGTATAAGCTGCTTCCTCCATAGGGGTTAAAGCTTTTTTGTGTGTCATAGTGTTAGTGTTTTAGTAATTTTTTTTTGTCTATTGTCAGCAAATATCTGCCATCGACATCATCATACTCCTGGCATTCAATGTCCAGGTAATGCTGAAATTCTTTCTTAATCTCATCAGCCTGAGTGGGACATGAAAACCATCCTACCCTGTACTGAGATCCTTTGTCTTCCAACATAGCTAGTAGCTTATGTATTTTCTTGCGTACCTCTTCTTTATCTTCTATCATCATCATATTCTTTAAGTTCTTTTTTTAAATCTTCAGCATATTTAGAAGGATTGTCTATTGCCTTCGCTAATTCCTTTATCCACATATCGTGGCTCATGCAACAATTATCTAAGTCTAATTCGTAATACCTAGTTAGTTGTTCTATAATTTCATTTTGAGTGTCCATGTCTGCTTAATTTAAGTTTATGTCAGTGCCAGTAAGCTGATAGCTAATGGCTTCCTTAATTGACTTGGCTAACTCAGGCTCTAAGCTGTCATCAACAGAAGTGTATAGTGCCAATAGCGAGTCTAAAATTTCTTTGCTCTTGGTCTGGCTCATAAGTTTGGCAAAGTCGATCAGTGCTTTCACGAAAAACTTCTCATCTTTTTTCATCTGATCTATCATTCCCATCTCCTCGAAATAGAAAATCGCATCTTTTATATCTTTAGGTAATTCCATAATCTATTTGTTTTTTTGTTTTAAAAAAGGATACTAAGCAGCCAAGTATCCAACCCAAATCGGAATTTTTTAATCACTGCAACCTTCTAGCTAGGCAGGTTAGGGTTTTGAGAACAACCATATCTAAAATGGTGTTTCTTTTTTTACGTTCCCCATTATCATATTTGTTTTAAAATATTGAGCAAAGCGAATATACACTAAGCACAAGAAATGGTAATAAAATTAAGTAAGTTATTAGTTCTCCTTTTGTGATCCTTCTCATAATTTTATTTTTTTTATAAATAAGACAAAGGGGGAGGGATTTGCACCCTCTTAACATTAGTACTACCTTCTTTTTTCAGGTAAGGAATTGCACCTTACACTAATGTTAATACTATTTTATAACCCCTCAATTCAATTTTCTATCTGTTTGTAATTAATAAGATTCTTTTATTTTTTATTGACACCCAGATATGCGATCCACCTTTCCCCAATTCGATTAGCATACTTTTATCAAGGGCTATAAATTTTGAAAAACATTCATTAAGGCTTTTGCTTTTAATAGCTTGGTCAATCATTGTATTAATAATTGGTTGTAGCTCTAAGTCAAATATTGCTCTCTCAATTTCTATTTTTAAGTTTGTCATTGTCTATTTGTTTTGGTATAATATTGCTTACGTTATTTTTAATAAAAAGTTTCATTTATTTTAAAGTTTTTAAGGGAAGGTGTTTGAGGGAAGGTTACCTTCCCTCGTGAATGTGAACATGATCTATTTGTTTTTAGTTAATTCAAAATCAAAATATTCTGCTATTCCATATGTCCATGTAGACCTTAAATCTATTTCATGTCCGACATTTTTTGGATCTCGCAAATCTCCTTGCACATCTAATTGATATCGCCCATGTTGATATAGCCAAGACCTAGCCTCTTTTAAAGATGTAAAATCTTGGTCAGGATAACATCTGTCATTGCATATTAGTTTATATCTCATGATCTATTTGTTTTGGTTATAAAATTTAATAAACTCTACTACTGCTTCGTATACATTAGTTATATTTATAGTAGATAAAGCATCGCTCAAAGCATCCCACTCATCAGTGTTGTCTCCTGTTTGCATACACTTATTTACTACGGGCATCAACCAATCCCAAGAGGTGAGGTATTGTAGGTCTATATCTGCTCTGTGATTGTTTTCTTCATACACAAACATTGTGTACCCTCTAAATTTATAAGACTCATACCCCATAAATTCTGCTATTCGTTTATTGTTTTCCATGTCTATTTGTTTTCAAATTTTTTAATAAGTTTTGCTATCTTAATCACTTCTTTAGCTTCTTTAATGCTGATCTTAAAGTGATTGGCGAATGCCTCTAGGCTATCGAATTTTAAATACTTGTCATACATTTCTAAATACTCCATGTCTATTTGTTTTTAATAAGTTTTTTTAATCGGTAAAACAATCTCTTTAATTCATAGCCTATATAAGATTCATTTGTCCTTAATAGGTGATATCGATCTGTTATTATAAAGTATTCCATTTGTTGCTTTGTCATAGTTCTATCTTTTAATAAGTTTTTTAAATTTTAATTTCTCTAACATTGCCCTTTGCTTAATGGCTCTCATATAAATCTTATCTTTTATTGTAAAGCCTAAATTTCTTAGGGTATAAATTTTTATATCTATTTTCTGATAGGTCATTTTAATTCAATATATCCGTTAACTAATGCGTATTCATAAAGGTCATTATCACTGAATATTCCATCAGGATAAACAAGCAAATCTGTTTTGAAATAAGCTATAAATTTCTCCTTTGTCTTAAATTCTAAATCATTATAATAAATCATGTCTCTATCTTTTTATTTGTTTATATATGTTTTCTACGCAGTAACCATTGCTTGGGTTACAATATTGATGTACTTTTTTAATTTATTTTTGTCACTGATTACAAAACCTGATTGATCTTTTTTGCCATCACCTTTAGCATAAAGAATGACTAAGCCATTTGCATCTAAAAATCTTAGGTCATTTTTGTCGCCATCTATTAATACCTTGCCGTCAAATTTTAAGCTCTTATATAGGTCTTCAGATACTACAATTGCTGTTCTTATGCCTAAGCTTAATGCCTCTAGTACCTGGTCCTCATTAGATTCACTACGACTAAATGTCAGGTCATAATTAGGTACATTATTATTCTTTGCCCTTCTTAGATTTTTAGTGTAGTCATAAAATGTGACATTGGTAAATTTACGCATAACACTAGTAAAGTTTATATCACTTGTGCCATTTAAACGGATAGCAAATTTACTACCATCTTTTGCGTGCCTATCTACATATTTCTGTATCTCCTTTTCAAGCTGATACATAAACATTTTTGTATCCTTTAAATAGTAATCAGTTTTATTAATCCTAGCATATTTTACGCTTCCAAAACGTCCACGTCCCGCGCTAAATAAACAAGCTAGAATACAGCCCTTTGAGGCATTAGTACAAAGATTAACACCTTTACTGTTTTGTTTGTGTGGAGCTAAATACATAACATATGTGGTTATATTTTCGGCTTCGCCTTTTAATGTCTTAGCATTTGACTTGCCACATAGATCATTAGGAATATAAAAGCCATGTAAGGCTGTTTGTAATTTGCTAGGCAATTTCTTCCTATTCTTAATTGCTAGCTTATATCTATCTATTACTTTAATTTTGTATTGCATAATTTCTAGTGTTTAGTTTGTTTTAAATGTTTAGGTAATTGTGAGATTGGTTTATACGTGCCATTCCAAAATAAAAAGCCCTTGAATTTTTTACCCTTTGGCATAACATATTCAACCCATACACCTTTATAGTGTAATCCTACAACAACAAGGTCTCTGATGTTTTGGTTTAATTTCATTTCGTAAACATCACCAACATTCCACCCTTTCATTTTATGGAATCCAATTATTTTTTTGACCTCATCAACAAAAGCTTTTGACGTTCCAAAACCTATATCAATTAATTCCATTTTAGGACTAGAATCTCTATGGTTTTTTAGATCTTCAATCCTTCGAATTGTGGCTGTGTAATATTTACTCATTTTTACGTATACCTGATTCATAATTTCTATTTTATTCTAGGTTTTAAAAAATTAATTGCTAAGTCTTTTGATGTATAAAATTTAGACATCTTTTGTACTTGTTTAGCTGTTCCCTTTTGACCATTGTATTTACATATCATTATCAAAAGGTCATTTAATGTCAAGCTATTTAAGTCTATCATAGTTCTATCTTTTAATTTTTTTACAATTCCAATTTTTTGTTTTGCCATTTATAACATCAGTGTAAAACAATAAACTTAATGGCTTATGTAGTCTATTGACATTTTTATAATCGCAGATTAATTTCTGCATATATTCCTTAGTAAATTCTTTACCATCTGGTGCAATGAAATTTTTGTTTTTTAATACTACACCATATAAACTTATTATTGCTTCCATAATTTCTATCTTTTTTTTACTACCAAAAGCAGCTCCGTTTTTGGTAGCTGCTGAATGGTATACGTGATTAATTAAAAAAAGTTATTTCTATTTTATGCGTTCGCTCCATTTACCTACATAATTAGTAAGCTTAAAAAGACCTTTTACGTCAATTTGCTTATTCATTGCAAGACAATAGTTTGAATATGCTCTTACTAGTTCTTTAAATGCTTGGTCTTGGTCCTCTAGCATATTAATATAGCCTTGACTTATTACTTCGTCTTCGTGTAATTTGTCGCCTACTTTTAAATTTTTATAACTTTCCATAATTCTAATTTTAGTTTTTTTGTTTGGCTTTTAATTTAATCGGTAAAATTTTCATCATCATCATATCCAAGTACGTCAGTGAATACAATCATATTATCTTGGTCAGTTTGTACCACAAATCCGTCTTCACAATATGTTTCGTCCTCTGTAATACTATAATCTCTTAATACAAAATATTCAGGTTCGTCATAGTCCTCATCTACGCCTATTGTATATCCCTGTTCATATTTATATAATTCAAATCTTTTATTCAGCTTAATACTTTGCCCGTGTTCCATTTCGTCCATCATCTTATTGGTTACTTTTGTTATTGCATTATCAAGTAAATTCATAATTTGTATCTTTTTTTTACCACCACAAGCCCGACTAATTGAATAGTACGGGCTGAATGGTATACGATAAGTAATTAAAAAGGGTTACAAATCTTTTGCATAAGTTAGGCAAAGGAATAAACTGAATGCTGAAGCCATAAAGAAATAAAGCACTACAAATACACTTTTTAGATCTTGACTATTTACCTGAAATAGGCTAAAAAATGTTGCTAATAAAGTGATTATAAAAAATATTAATGATACAAAATTCTTTAATTCTCTTTCCGCTATTTTCTTTTTACAATGTCTCATAAGTTCTAATTTTAAATTGGTTTATTATTTACAAAATGATTCTACAGCTATTTCGCCTTCAGCATAACTATCAAAAAAATATTCTTTCCCTGATTCAAAACTTGTAACCAAATATTCTACGTCTTGACCAAAGCATGAGCATATTGATATCCCATTTTCTAGAGCTATATAGACGTAACCTGAGCTAGTATTAAAACCTGTTTCAAATATGTACTCATTATCATCAAGCTCTCTATATGCGTCAATAACTTTGTGCATACTTTCAATATCAGGGAAAGCCATGATATCAAGATTAAATTTTATTTCATTTGCCATAATCTTATAATTTAGTTTGTTTTTTTACCACTACAAGCGCATTCCGTTTTAAGGATATGCGCTGAATGGTTTACGATAAGTAATTAAAAGGGTTTCATTTTTTAGATATGTACTTTTATGTTTTTTTTCATGCTCCCAAAAATATTAGAACTATTTAAGCCAATTTCTAAATGTATCTGAATCATTTTTTTTAATAATGCTTCTGTATATATTTTTGATGATTCAGTAAGACCTTCTATGTCTTTATAATTGGATAACGCTTGAATAATTGTTATTACTTCTGTTTCTTGTAATGTTTCTATTTGCTTTGCCATAATATTATAATTTTGTTTTTTGTTTGGTTTATGTATATGTCTACGCAATAGCCTTATAAAATGTTACATATTAAAGGAATTAATTTACCCTAGACCTAGTATATTTATATATATATAGAAGTTTAGGGCTAATTTGTTTAGGGGCAAAAGATTCTAAAGGGATATAAAGCCTTTCTTTAAAGGCTAAGAAATATTCTTAGTTAAGAATGATTCTTATTTAGGAATGAGTATTAAGTAAGAATGTTTATACTCACTCTAAAATATATAGCTTAATAGCTGACAAGATGGCGCAATGTAAGGACCTGATAAATTCGTGTAATGGCTGTAACCTAGTGAGTGCTGCCCTATAATTATTATTATGTTAAATAGACTAAAATCTGATTTTTTGCTAAGTAAAGTTTTTTAAAACAACACCCCCCTATCAAAATAAATCCGTTTTCTTTTCGCAAAAAATTTTTATATTTTATGTTATAACCCCCAGGTTCTGTATATCTGAGCACAATATTTTGTATCTTTGTTTGCATGAAGAGAGCCTCATTTGCCGTAGCTTTTCGCAACAGGATCCCGTTAGGACCAAGCCTTGGCTTAACTTATTTTGAGCGTGATGGCAAGGAAGATTACAATGAGTTATGTATAGATTTATTACTCTTCAGCGTCATATTTTTATGGGATTAAAATAATAGTGTGTGTGTTTAGGGGCTGTAGTTTTGAAAATTGCAGCCTCTTTTTTTTGTATTAATGACGAAAATGGTAGTGAATAATGTTAAAAATGTTGAAAATCATGACGAACTCATGTTAAAAACGGAATTTCTCATTTTTCATAAGTTGTTGATTTATAGCTACTTACTTTTTTTAATGTTAAAAATGTTAAAAATGTTCTCTATTATGAACTAGGGGAAAATATATAGAGTATATAAATTACTATAAGAGAGTATATAGGAATAAGTTTAACATTTCGTCATTTTTCTAAAAGCCGTAATTTTACATACATGAGATACTCCAAAGGTTTTGAAATTGCTATGGGCATATTTTATTTATGTGCGTTTATTTTGCTTGTCAGTTGTTGCTGTGCGTCTAGCAAGATTTACATATACGAGGAGGGCATGGGTCCTGTAAAGCTAAAGCCCAGTCCACGCTGCACAAAATGTTTAGAGTGTTTTGAATAGTGGCATCAATGTTTTATATTTGGGGCATAATCGAATCTAATATATTTTAATTTATGATCTCACCTTACGTATATCCTGGCTTGGAGAACATCACCTTTGCCATTGAGCAGCCCTCTTACATTTTCAAGCGTCTCATTACTGTCGTGGGTGTAAGCTTAGACATCCCTAGGGCGGACATTTTGTCTACTCGCAGGTACCGACATTTAACAATGGCGAGGCAGATGATAAGTTATATGTTACGCAAGGATTACAAGTTAAGTTATGCGGGGATTGGCGAGTTGTGGAGTCGAGACCACTCTACCATCATCCACCACGTAAAGTCTCACGAGCAGGACTTTGAGACCAATAAACAATACCGAGAGTTATACATACACATAAAAGACCAGTTACTATGATAGTTAAAGACGTACATTTCAATTCTGAGGGCAGAGCCAAGCTTATGAGTGGCATCAATAAAATCGCTGATGCGGTGAAGAGCACCTTGGGGGCTCGTGGCAACACGGTGTTGATAGAATCCGAGAACCACACGGGAGGCATGACCGTCACGAAAGATGGGGTCACTGTGGCGAGGTCGTTATTTTTAATGGACCCTACGGAGAACTTAGCGGTACAGATGATGAAGCAGGCAGCGAGCAACACCGCTACCACGGCAGGTGATGGCACCACCACTGCTATTGTCTTAACGCAGGCGATGATTCATGCTGCTGCCGACCACATAGGCGAGGGCATTAATGAGACTGAGGTCTACCGCCATATGCAGGCGATGAGTAAAGATGTGATAAGCAGGCTAAAGCGTAGGGCTAAGAAAATCACCGACAAGAACCTTTTAAATGTCGCTACCATTTCTGCCAACAGCGACAAGGAGATAGGGCAGATTATCTACGATGCGTATAAGGAGGTTGGCGATACAGGTGTGGTCACCGTTGAGAACTCTAAGTCTACGCACACCACTTGCGAAATCACCCACGGCATGAAAGTCGATAGGGGATTTATGTCTCGATACTTCATCAATGACGAGCGGTCACAGCAGTGTGTGTTAGAGAAACCATACATCTTCCTTTCGGACCAGGAGATTACATCCTTGGGTGCCTATGAGGAGATGTTAAAGCCCATCATTCAGGGCGGCAGGTCTATTCTTTTCATATGTAATATGAGCAGCAGCGTACTTTCTACGCTTACTGTCAACAAAGTTAAGGGTACCATAAAGGTGGGTGCTATCATTCCTCCTTCTTTTGGCTACCGCACTGACGACTTAATGCAAGACATTGCCATAGTTACGGGAGGTAGGTATCTATCGGAGAAATTCGGTACTGATGCTACCCTTGCCAATATCACCGACTTAGGTGTTGCCGATAAGGCAGTCATCTCGCAGTCGAGCACGGTCTTAGTTGCTGGTGCCGACAATGAGGAGGTGCAGCAGCGCATCGCTGATGTGCAGGCGCAGCTTGAGGAGGAGAAAGGCGAGGAGGAGAAGAAGTTCTTACAGGAGCGGCTGGCGTTACTCTCTGGTGGCGTTGCCGTCATATATGTAGGGGCGCAGTCTGACATCGAGCAGAAAGAAAAAAAAGATAGGGTTGACGATGCGGTGTGTGCTACGAAGGCAGCTTTAGAGTCGGGCATTCTCCCTGGCGGTGGCATAGCACTATTGGAGGAGGCTCATGCTCTCCATGAGCGTGTCGCCAGCAAGAACTGGACAAAGGAGGAGGTCATTGCCAAGGACATCTTAGGTGCAGGCATGAGGGCTCCCTTCGAGCAGATCAACGCCAATGGGGGCTTTAACCCTTCCGACATTATCAACCACGACTACTTCGGGAAGCGTGGTCATGGCTTTGATGTAAAGCGTGAGCAATATGGCAGCATGATCGCTATGGGCATCATTGACCCATGCAAGGTTACCGTTACC
>TARA_R110002020_G_scaffold203246_2_pt1 | contig 15704 bp, 10 predicted proteins | sample TARA_R110002020 | Tara Oceans TARA_R110002020 (sample SAMEA4396489) | marine metagenome | biome: Westerlies Biome; feature: [MES] marine water layer (ENVO:01000295) within the mesopelagic zone...; material: water (ENVO:00002006), including particulate matter (ENVO:01000060) such... | reverse complement strand
CGGCCCGCCTCCGGCATCTGCATGATCGACAGCACGGAATTCAACAGGACGATCAGGATGACGCCGACAAGCGTGCCGGCATAGCGCCCCTGTCCGCCGAGAATCCGAGTGCCGCCGATGACCACGGCAGCGATCGCCGGCAGAAGAAAGGCATTGCCCATGCCCTGGAAGGCGCGGGCGGAATAGCCCGCCAGCAGCACGCCCGCCATGGCCGCGCAGACGCCCGAGACGACAAAGGAACCGAGAATCACCCGGCGGGTGCGCACGCCCGACAGATAGGCGGCCATTTCCCGGTTGCCGGTCACATAGATCTGGCGCCCGAAGGAGGTGCGCTTGAGCATGATCGCGATGACGATAGAGACCGCCAGCCAGACGAAGATGGCGCTGGGGATGCCAAGCAGCCTGCTCGATGCGAGCATGCGCATCAGCGGCGTGGCGGAATCCTGGGGCGCGAAGCCGCCGGTATGAGCGACCATCAGGCCGCGCAGCACCGAATCCACGCCAAGGGTGAAGATCATCGACGGCACGCGCAGATAGGCGACGCCGAAACCGTTGACCAGCCCGACGCCGACGCCGATGGCGATGCCCACGGGAATGGCAAGGTCGCCCCCCACCGTGGTGGCCATCATCGCCGCAGCCGTCATGGTCCAGGCAACGCTGAGATCGATATGGCCGAGAAGGATGACCACCATCATTCCGGCGGCGACGATGCCCAGGAAGGAGCCCGTCTGCAGTTGCTGCAGCAGGTAGTTGGGCGACAGCAACGGCGCCGAGCCTTGCGTCGACAGGGTGTAGAGGGTGCCTACACAGAGGATGACCACGATGAAGGCCGAGGCGATCAGGATGGGCTTGTCTTCCGGCTTCAGGCTGGGGGCTGCAAATTTCATGGGCGGGCCTCCTACCGGAACAAGGTGAGTTGGTTCCTGGCCCGAAGGGTCCGGAACGCGCCGAGGCTGACTGCCGCCAGGAGGACCAGTCCCTCGACGAGCGGCTGCAGCAACGGGTCGATGGAGACGATGCGGAAGTAGAACGAGATGACGCGCAGCACGAGCGCGCCGACGAGCGAGGCGATGGCACCGCCGACGCCGCCGAGCAGCGAGGTGCCGCCAACCACCACGGCCGCAATCGAATTGAGAGTGTAGGCCCCGGCCTGGGTGATGTCGGCATTGCCCGAGGACGTCTGGATGGCGAGGTACAGTCCCGCGCATCCGGCAAAGAAGCCCGCGAGAGTAAAGGCCGCGATCTTTGCCCCGTTCAGATTGAGGCCCGACATGTAGGCCGCGCCCTCGGCCGACCCGATGGCATAGACCGTGCGGCCGGTGACCGTGTGCTTGAACGGCAGCCAGACCCCGAATCCGATGACCAGCACGATCAGCAGCGGGACCGGGAACCAGGCGAAGGGGGCGAACCATCCGGCATCGGCATCGAACCAGCCATAGGTGTCGACAAGTTCGTAGAGGTCATTGGTCAAGGCCCAGCTGATGTCGTCATCGACAGTGCCGCCCGGAGCCGGGCGGATGAACAATGCCAGCCCCACTGCCACGGCGCCGGTGGCAAGGGTCGCGATGATCGGCTGCAGCCGGCCGTAGACGACGATCAGACCGTTGACGAGGCCGAAGGCGGTGCCGGTTGCGAGCGTGATGATCATGCCGAGGATGATCTGGGGCGGCGAGCCGTTGAGCACGACGGAGGCCACGCAATTGGTCAGCGTCATGATGGCGCCCACCGACAGGTCGAGCCCGCCCAGGAGCACCGGCACGGTCTGGGCCATCGCCAGGAATACGATCGCCACCGACTCATTTGTGTTCTGTATGAGCACGGCGGCGGAGAATCCGCGCGGATGCAGGATGTTGTAGACCAGATAGAGCACCAGCAGCATCAGGATGGCGCCATAGAAGCCGGGATTCTGGCGGATGGAGGCTACGAGCGGGGAGCGGGTGTTACGCATGGGGCTCTGCCGATGCGGTGCTTGACGGGGCGCCGCCGACATTCAGCGAGGCGGCGACGATGGCTTCTTCGGTGATGGCGTCGCCGCTGAGGCTGGCGACGATGCCGCCGTCATACATCACCATGACGCGGTCGCAGCAGCCGATCAGCTCGGCATAGTCGCTGGAGTAGAGGAGAATGGTCTTTCCCTGATCGGCGAGGTCGCGCATCAGCCTGTAGATCTCCTGCTTGGTGCCGACGTCGATGCCTCGGGTTGGATCGTTGAGCAGGATCACATCGGGATCGGTCATCAGCCATTTGGCGATGACCACCTTCTGCTGGTTGCCGCCCGAAAGCGTTCCGACCGGGTCATCGGGGCTGCCGGTCTTGATCCGGAGTTTCGCGATCCCGTCCTCGACAGCCTGTCTTGCCTTGTCCGCATTGATGAAAATCCCGTCGGACACGCGGCCGTGGGAGGCAGCCAGCAGGTTGTCCGCGATCGACATGGCGAGCATCAGGCCCTCGGTCTTGCGGTCCTCGGGCACAAGGGCAATGCGCATGGAGGCCTGCTTGGCCTCGGCCGGTGATCTGGGATTGCACGGTCTGCCGTCGATGCTGACCCGGCCCTGCATGCCGCGCAACACGCCGAACAGGCCGAGCAGCAGCTCCTTCTGGCCCTGGCCGTCGAGGCCGCCCAGACCGACAATCTCGCCCTTGCCGATGCTCAGGTCGATGCCGTTGAGCTGGTTCTCCCAGGAGAGATCGGCGATCCTGAGATGCTCGGGCTTTGCCTGGGGCGCAGGCTTGGGCGGGTATTGCGCGTCGACTTCGCGGCCGATCATCAGCCGCACGATCTCGCGGTCGGTGTGCGCCCCCTTTGGAAAAGTCTCGATATGCTGGCCGTTGCGGAACACCGACAGCGTATCGCAGAGCTGCTCGATCTCGTGCATGCGATGGGAAATGAACAGGCTCGATACGTTCTGCGCCTTCAGATCGGCCAGCAATTCATACACCGTGCCGACGTCACGGCTGGTGAGCGCCGAGGTGGCCTCGTCGAGAATGAGAACCTTCGGATCCTTGCCGAGCGCCTTGGCGATCTCGACCATCTGCCTGCGCGACAGGGAGAGTTCGCGCACCAGCGCGTTGGGATCGACATCCTCGCATTTGATGCGGGCGAGCAGTTCCTCCGCGCGGCGCCGTTGCGCGCGCTTGTCGATCAGGCCGAACCGGCGCGGCGGCGACGCCAGCGAAATATTGTCGGCGACCGAAAGATCGGGCACCAGCGACAGTTCCTGGAAAATGCAGACGATGCCGGACGCGACCGCTTGTGTCGGATTGGAGAAGCTCACCCTGGAGCCATTGACCAGGAGATCGCCCGAATCCGGCTGCAGGACGCCCGAGATGATCTTGATCAGGGTCGACTTGCCGGCGCCGTTCTCGCCCAGGATGCCGTGGATCGTGCCGCTGAAACAGGCAAAGTCGACGTTCTCCAGGGCGCGGGTCCCCGAAAAGTGCTTTGACGCGCCTGACAACTGGACGATGGGACGGTCTGCGGTCATTGACTCGGTTTTCCTTGTTGGCTTCAGCGCTGCCGGAAGCTCAGCCGTCGCCTGGGGCCCGTGCACGAAACCCGGACCTTGGCCCGCGGCGCGCCTTTGTTCGAGGCAGGACCATGCGGACAGGCGGGGCAGGCGCAACGGTGCGTCAACAGAGCATGGTGAGGAAAGTTCGGGGCGCCTGATGTGGTCGGGCGCCCCGGAACTCCGGCACTGACTAGTTCACGTCAGCTTCGGTCTGCGCCATGATCGACGGGCCCGAGATGTTGACTCCACAGGGCGGGAACTCGTTCACCGTGAAGAAATTGTCGGGCAGGTCGCTCCAGTAGTTGGTGCCGTCTTGGAGCTCGCTGTATTCCGTCACCGGCAGCGGCACCGAGATGAGCTGCGGCATCGGATTGCCCTCAAGCGCGGAAATCGCCGCCTTCATGGCAATGGCGACCAGGCCGGGCGACTGGCCGATGGAAATGCCTTTGAGTCCCTCGCCGGAATGCTTGGCGAGCAGCTTGCGGAAGCCGTTTTCGGATTCGCCCGCCACGGGTACGAAAGGATGACCGGCGTCGATCATCGCCTGGACCACGCCAACCGTGCCGCCCTGGGCGATGATGGCGTCGAATTCGCCGTGGACGGCGATGGCATCGGCGACCACTTTCTGGGCGGTGCCGTCGTCCCAGTTGCCGACGACCTGTGTGACATTCCAGTCGCCTGCGTCGGCCTCCAGGACCTCGTTGATGCCGATCGACCGGTCGCGGTCGACCGAGTTGCCGGCGAGGCCGCGGACTTCGAGAATGTCGCCAGACGTGACGCCTTTCGCCTTCAGCTCTCGCAGGGTGAATTCCGCCCAAGTGCGGCCCATCAGCAGCTGGTCCTCATTGACCTGCATGACGGCGTCGGTGTCGAGCACGTTGTCGAACGGCACCAGCACGACATCGTTCTTGTCGGCGAGCCGGATCACCCGGTCGAAGCCGTCAGGCGCCACCGCGATGGTGACGATGGCGTCATAGCCCTGGTTGATGAAATCCTCGATGGCGCCGAGCTGCGCGGGTGCATCGGTCCCGGTCGAGACCACCTTGAACTCGGCGATCTTGTCCTTGATCGCCGGGTCTTCGGCGAAGGCCTTGGCGGTCTTGATCATCTGGATCCGCCAGCCATTGCCGACGAAACCGTTGACCACGGCAATCTTGTAGGGACCCTCCCTGGCTGGCCATTGCATGTATTTGGTCTCGGCGCTCCAGGGGGCGAAGCATTCGGGGTTGGCGCCGGGGCCCGAGACGACTTCAGGGCCGGCCAGGGACAGGCTCGTCGAGAGCATCAGGCCCATGCATGCGGCAGAAATGACTGTTGGTAACTTCATGGTATGTCCTCCTCCTTTGGTGCCTCATGGCACCCTCCCTGATGCCACCTTGCGTGGCGATCATCTCCTCATGCGCCCGTTCCGCAGCGGCTTGCTGCGGAGGGCCCTAGTCCACGAAATGGCGGAAACCTGCGTCCAGATGGGACTTCATCTTGTACTGGTAGGCGGTGCGGTCGCGCTTCTCGAGCATGTCGACGATCTCGGCATGTTCCGAATAGGTGACCGTCGAAAAGGTATGGAGCGTCTTTGCCTTGAGCATGATCTTCATGATCACCGGCTTCATGATCTTGTAGACGTCCAGGATCGCCTTGTTCCCCATCACGGCGACAAGGCGCGTGTGGAAACGGAAGTCCACCTCCGAGGCATCCACCGCGGTCCTCGCGTTCAGGAACTCCTTGTTGATCTGGTGCAGGTCGGCGATGTCGCGGGGCGTGACCCTGTCGAACAATGTCTCGAAGGATGCCACCTCGAGCAGGCTGCGAAATCCCTGGATGTCGACGAAGGTCTCGCGCGACACTTCGAGCGTGTTGAAGGAAAACAGGTCGAAGGCGCGCGCCATGCGCTCGTCGATGATGACGGCGCCGATTTTCGGGCGGACCTTGACCACGCCGTAGGTCTTGAGCATGCGCATGGCTTCGCGCACCGTGTTGCGGCCGGCATGGAACCGCTCGCACAGTTCCTTTTCCGTGGGCAGGCTGTCGCCCACCTTCAGGCCCTGCTCGGAGATCAGCGCACGGATATGCCCGACCATCTCATCGACTGCTGAAGTCCGCGGCTCCTGATCTCCCGACCCCGCTGCAGCAAGCTCCGCGGCGACCTTTTCGCCGGATGCAGCCGAGAAATCGTCGGAAGAAAAGGACAAGGCCACTCACCCTTATTGTTGGACAAATAAAGGATAATGGCAGTGAGTTTTCGCTGTCAAGAGGCGCTCGAGGGCCTTGAAGCGATTCTGGGAAGGCTTTTATCCTACAAAAGATCGCTGGGAGTGTGCGGCTGCGGCAGGGTTTCCGGATCGATCTGCCGTGGCCGGCCCGGGCTTCGCGTTGGGAAGGCAGTCCTGGGGGGGACGGGTTTGCAAAGAGCGGGCGATCAAGCGCCACGAGCATTTCGCGCCGGATACTTGACGCAACTGGTCCCGCACTCGTCGACGTAGCAATATTGCCGGCCGGCGAAGCGGGAAATCCGTATCTGTGAGAGGGGCAGCTTTTCCGGCCCGACCAGGGTGGGCGTCAGCCCATGAACACGTAGCCGACCCCATGCACGGTCACGATCAGCCGGGGGGCCTTGGGATCAGTCTCGATCTTGTTGCGCAGCCGCCCGATCAGCACGTCGATGCTGCGATCGAACGGCTGCCACTCCCGCCCGGCGAGGCAATCGAGGAGTTGGTCGCGCTGGAGCACCCGGCCCGACCGCAAGGCCATGTAGCTCAGCAGTTCGAACTCGCCGCGGGTCAGGTGCACGGCCGTTCCATCCGCCGCCGTGAGGCTGCGCGCGGCCCGGTCCAGCGACCAGCCGGCGAACTCCTGAACCTCGGCTTCATCCCTTGCCGGGGAATAGGGGGTCGAGGCGCGACGCAGGATGTTTTTCGTGCGGACCAGCAGCTCCCTCAGGTTGATGGGCTTGTCGAGATAGTCGTCCGCGCCGATTTCCAGCGCGACGATATGGTCGACATCCTCGGTGCGGGCGCTCACGACAATAACCGGCACGTCCGAATGCGTCCGCAGCTCACGCAGAAGCGTCAACCCGTCCTTTCCGGGCAGCCTGAGATCCAGCACAACAAGGTCGATCACATGGCGCTTGAGATCCTGCTCCATTTCCTCGCTGTCGCGGGCGCGGAGGACCCGGTAGCCCTCCACCTCGAAATAGCTGGAAACGGCTTCCAGGCTGGTCGGATCGTCCTCGACGACCAGGATTTGCTTCGGCAATTTCATTGTGCAGCGACCCCGTTTACGACACGTTTACATACTTTTACCAACAGTTCAAAGCCGAAAGGCAACGCGTTTACAGCCGCCGTCTAAGACACCGCCAACACGGAGGCTGACTTATGATTAGGCGACTTTGGAACCGATTCTGGGGACCCGCGGGAGCGGTGTCGCTCGGCCTGCTCGTGATCGCCAGCTTCGCGGGCGGCATCATCTTCTGGGGCGGCTTCAACACGGCGATGGAGCATGCCAACACCCAGGAGTTCTGCATCTCGTGCCACGAGATGAACGACACGCCTTTTCAGGAGTACAAGGCGTCGGTCCACTACATGAATGCGTCCGGTGTGGGCGCCAGCTGCCCCGATTGCCACGTGCCCAAGCCGTGGATTCCCAAGATCATCGCCAAGGTGCGGGCGAGCAAAGACCTCTACCACCATTTCCTCGGGACTCTCGACACGCCTGAAAAATACGAGGCGCATCGCGCGGAGATGGCCAAGCGGGTCTGGGCCGAGATGGAAGCGACCGATTCGCTCGTCTGCCGGAACTGCCACGACGAAGCCCACATGGACTTCGCCAAGCAGAAGCCCGAGTCGGCCAAGCAGATGAAGGTAGGGTTCGAGCGCGGCGACACCTGCATCGATTGCCACAAGGGCATTGCGCACAAGCTGCCCGACCTGTCGCAAGGGTATCGCAAGCTGTTCGAAGAGATAGAAGCGATCGCCGCGGCCAGCCCTCCGAAGGGAGACGCCGTCTATCCGATCACGACGCTTGCGCTGTATCGCGCCGCGGCGGACGCGAAGGCCGAGAAGGACAACATCGGCCAGGTGCTTGCCGGAACGCCGCTGAAGGTGCTCGACCGGGACGGCGACATGCTCAAGGTGCAGGTCACGGGCTGGCAGCAGGACCAGGTCGAGCAGGTGGTCTATGCACTCAGGGGACAACGCATCTTCGAGGCCACGATCGAGAAGTCGGCCGTCGACCTGATCCAGACCGTTTCCACCGAGACCGATGCCGACACGGCCCTGGTCTGGCACGCGATCACGCTCGAAGGCTGGGTGGCCCCCGGCAAGCTGCTCGGCAACAGCGACCTGCTCTGGAGCTATACCGCGGAAATGTACAGCGCGGCCTGCGGCACCTGCCACTCCAAGCCCGAGCCGGATCATTATCTGGCCAATCAATGGATCGGTACCCTGAAGTCGATGAAGCGGTTCATCACCCTCGACAAGGACGAGTACCGGATCCTGCAGAAATATCTTCAACTTAACGCAAAGGATACCGCCAAAGAGGCGCACCATGGCTAATCAGACGGAGACACTTACCCAGGCGGTAGGCTATCGTTGGCTGGCTCAGTTCTTTCTACACCGACCAAGCCTTTCGGACCTGGAGCAATATCGTGGCGAAGACGGGCGGCAATTCCTTGCTGCGTGCAAGGCGGTCCCGGCGCTGTCCACGCTCGCTGAACTGATCGAGACGGCGACTGCAACGGACGAGTGTCTGGCGCAACTGCAGGCCGGGCTCGCGCGGGCCGTCAGCCAGGCCTTCGACATGGCCGGACCGAGAACGGCGCCGCCCTATGCCTCGATCTATCTCAGCGAGCGCGGATTGCTGTTCCAGCAGCCCACACGCGACATGAACCGCATCCTTGGCCTGTTGCGGATGAATCTTCCGGAGGGCCTGAATGAGCCGGCCGACCACCTCGGCATCCAGCTGAACGTCGCCGCCGAGCTTTGTGACCGCGAAGCGGCCGGCCAACCGTTCACGGTCTCCAGTACGTTGTTTCTCGAAACCCAAGTGCTGAGCTGGCTGCCGGCCTTCGTCGACAGGTGTTCGCGGCTTCCCGAACCAGGGCTGGTCTGCATGCTCGCCCACTCCGCATTGAACCTGGTCCGGGCCCATGTCGGAGCGGAGCCTGCGAAGCCGGCTGATCCGGTGAAAGTCGAAGCACTGGCGCGGGTGGCGCTGCAGCTTGTGTGCATGAATTACAAGGCTGCGGAGGCCTGTTCCAAATAGGCTGGCGGGTGATTGTTACCGTCTGTTTACACGGCATTACACGCGGTTCAACAGTTTCCCGAACCCCATTCACATCACTTTGAAACACTGAACCAACCGCCGAAGGGCTCCCCAAATCCCTTCGAATCCAGGTCAACCAGGAAATGGAGTCTACCATGTCAGTTCTTTCTTCCAACGCCCTTACACGGCGCAACCTGCTGAAGGGCGCAACGGCCCTCGGCGCTTTCGGCGCGTTCGCGCCGGCCTTCTTGCGCGCGGGACCGGCGCGCGCGGCTGAAGCGGGTGAAGTGCTGACCGGCTCCCACTGGGGCGCTTTCCACGCCACCGTCGAAGACGGCGTCTGGAGCAAGGTCCGTCCCTGGGAGCAGGACCCGCATCCGACCCCGATGCTCGAGGGCGTCATGGACAGCGTCTATTCACCGTCGCGGATCAAGTATCCGATGGTGAGAAAGGCCTATCTCGAAGGCGGTCCCGGCTCCAAGCCCGAAGGTCGCGGCAGCGAGGAGTTCGTGCGGGTGAGCTGGGATCAGGCGCTCGAACTGGTGACCAACGAGTTGAAGCGGGTCAGCGAAACCTACGGCCCGACCGGCATCTTCGCAGGGTCCTACGGCTGGAAGAGCTCGGGCAAGCTGCACAATTGCCAGAACCTTTTGCGCCGGACCCTGAATGTGGGTCTGGAAGGCAAGTTCGTGAACTCTTCGGGCGACTATTCCACCGCCGCAAGCCAGATCATCATGCCCCATGTGCTGGGGACGCTCGAGGTCTATGAGCAGCCCACCGTTCTGCCCGTGGTTCTCGAGAGCACGGACGTGCTGGTGTTCTGGGGCGCCGATCCGATGAAGACCAACCAGATCGGCTGGACCGTCGCCGATCATGACACTTATCCCTACATGGAGCAGATCAAGGCGAGCGGCAAAAAGGTGATCGTGATCGATCCGATCCGCACCGAAACCGCCAAGTACTTCGACGCGGAATGGATCCCGGTCCGTCCGCACACCGATGTCGCCATGATGCTGGGCATCGCCCACGCTCTGTACAGCGAAGACCTGCACGATCAGGACTTCCTCGACGAATACACATCCGGGTTCGACCTGTTCCTGCCCTATCTGACCGGCGAAAGCGACGGCGTGGCCAAGACGCCGGAATGGGCCGCGGACATCTGCGACGTGCCCGCCGAGAAGCTCAAGGAACTCGCCCGGCTGTTTGCCGCCAACCGCACCATGCTCGGCTCGGGATGGTCGATCCAGCGCCAGCACCACGGCGAGCAGTCGCACTGGATGCTGGTGACGCTGGCCTCCATGCTGGGGCAGATCGGTCTGCCCGGCGGCGGCTTCGGGCTGAGCTATCATTACGCCAATGGCGGTTCGCCCTCCGCCAACTCCATCGTGCTTCCGGGCATTTCGGATGGCGGTGCTGCGGTCGACGGCGCGGCATGGCTCACGCAGGCAGGAGCTGCCTCGATTCCGGTGAGCCGGATCGTCGAAATGCTGGAGAATCCCGGCAAGGACTTCGACTTCAACGGCACCAGGAGCGCCTATCCCGACGTCAAGTTGGTCTACTGGGTCGGCGGCAACCCGTTCGCCCACCATCAGGACCGCAACCGGATGATCAAGGCATGGCAGAAACTCGACACCGTGATCGTGCAGGATTTCCAGTGGACGGCGACCACGCGGTTCGCCGACATCGTCCTGCCGGCCACGACGGCTTATGAAAGGAACGATATCGAGCATATCGGCGACTACTCGCTCAAGGCCATCCTGGCAATGAAGAAGGTCATCGATCCGGTCTTCGAATCGCGCACCGACTATGACATCTTCGCCGACATCGCCACGCGCCTGGGCGCCGGCGACGCCTTCACGGAAGGCAAGGACGAGATGACCTGGATCCAGGGATTCTACGACGACGCCGCCAAGCAGGCCCCCGGCAAGGGAATCGAAGTGCCCGCATTCGCCGACTTCTGGGAGACCGGCGTCGCCGTCTTCGAGATTCCCGACAGCGCCAAGCAGTTCGTACGCTATGCCGAATTCCGCGAGGATCCGCTGCTCGAGCCGCTCGGCACGCCATCCGGCAAGATCGAGATCTTCTCGCGCAACATCGAGAAGATGGCCTACGACGATTGCGGACCGCATCCGATGTGGTACGAGCCGGTGGAGCGCATCGGCGGCGCCGGTAATTTCCCGCTGCATGTCGATACGGCGCATCCGAACGACCGTCTGCACTCGCAGCTGTGCGGCACCAAGATCCGCGACACCTATGCGGTGGCGGGGCGCGAGCCCTGCGTCATCAACACCGAGGACGCGGCTGCCCGCGGCATCGCCACCGGCGATGTGGTGCGGGTGTTCAATGACCGCGGCCAGGTGCTGGTGGGTGCCGTGGTCTCGGACGACATTCGCCCCGGCGTGCTGCGCATTGCCGAAGGCGGCTGGTACGACCCGGTGGTCGGGGGCGAAGTCGGTGCGCTTGACGCCTATGGCGATGCGAACTGCCTGACGGTCGGCATCGGCACTTCGAAACTGGGGCAAGGCAATTGCGGCCATACCGGCCTTGCCGACGTCGAGAAGTTCACCGGCGAGCTTCCGACGGTCAATGTGTTCGACGCTCCCGCGGGCGCCTGATTGACACAGGCCCCGGCGCGCGATGGGCGCGCGCCGGGGCTGCCTGACACACATGCCTGACGGCGCGGGTTGTCGCATAGCCGCCGCAAGAAACCCGGTCGCGCGCGAATTCCCGGAGCGGTCAAGGGTCCCGATGCCGGCGACGGCCAAAGCGCGAGGTATCAGTCGATTCCGCTTGGCGAATGCGGTATCTGGGAGCCAGGAACGAGTTGTCGAGCATCAGGACCTGTCCGCGTCATCCCGCGTCCGCATACGACCGTCTGCCTTGCGATCAGTGATTGGAAACCTGCCATGCCTGCCCCGCGATCTCGGATGTTTCCTGTACCGGCTCCAGCCCGCGTCACCCTGCCCAAACGCCCGCGGATTTCGGCGCGGCACGGCTCGCCCTGGAGCCGATGGCGGTCTGCTATCGGTGAAGCCACTGCAGGACGGTGCGAGAATGCCTGACAGGGAGGGTATCAGCATGCTCAATCTCAAATCCATGATAGAAACCCACGAGGACTGGCTGACCGATCGCGTGGTGCACTACGCCCAGCAGAAACTGCTGACCGAATATTCCTCGACGCTGCGTGAAGCCTGGCGCATTTCGATCTGCAAGCTGAGCGCGCCGCTGCTGCGCCTGGTCGAAGCGGTCGAAACCTCGCTGAACTCAAGCGACGCCGCCCTGAATGAGGCGGATGCGTTCGGCCTGTCGCAGGGGATAAAGCACCGTTCGCTCGGTATCGAGGGCCGCGATTTTGTCGGCATGCTCAAACTCTACCGCAAGGCCTATGTCGATTTCGTCACCGAAATGAATTTTCCCGATGCCCAGCGGGACATGCTCCAGTCGCTCATTCTCGAGCTTTTTGACGCGATCGAGCTGGGCGTGCTGACCGCTTACACGGCATCAAGCACCACCGAGCAAATGAAGAGATTGCAGAAACGCAATCGGGAGCTGAGCAACGAGAAGAACAAATACCTGACGGTTTTCGAAAGCATCGCGGAGCCGGCGATCCTGCTCGATACCGACGCACAGCCGACCCATGTCAATGCATCGGCGGTACGCCTGTTGCTGGGCGAGATGCAGCCGGGCGCCGGCTATTACGGCGACCTCGACAATCCGGCGCTTCATGATCTGATCGCGGAGATCCTGGAATCCGGACCGCATTCGCAAAGCCGCGTCACGCTGGACACGCCGGGCGGGAAGCGCGTGTTCAATGTCGCCATCCAGCAGATGCTTGACATCAGCAGGAAGTTCTCGGGCCAGGTGATCATCCTGCAGGATGTGACGGCCTATCTGCAAGCCATCGAGGCCGCCCAGACGGCCGACCGCGCCAAGTCGGTGTTCCTGACCACCATCAGCCATGAGATCCGCACCCCGATCAACAGCATTCTCGGTCTCACCGGGCTATTGGAAGAAGAGGAACTGCTCGCCCCCAAGCTGCCGCAGCTGCGCAGCATCCGCGCCTCGGGAGAGATGCTGTCCGCCCTGATCGAGAACGTGCTCGGGCTTTCGAAGGCCGAGACCAACGCCTTCCAGTTGCTTGAGCAGGATTTCAATCTCACCGTGCTGTGCGAGGCGCTGTTCCGGGTGCTTGAGTTGGGAGACCGCGACCCGAAGCGGACGCTGGAGATGCGATTTGCCCCGGACGTGCCCCTGCAACTGCATGGCGACGGTCACAAGCTGCGCCACGTCCTGCTCAATCTGCTTTCAAACGCCCTGAAATTCACCGAGCGGGGCAGTGTTGCGCTGGTGGTGACGAAAGAGGCGTCCGGAACGCAGGAGAGGCCAAGTCTTCGCTTCGAGGTGATCGATACCGGACCCGGGGTGCGCCAGGAAGAGGTGGACAGGCTGTTCGAACCTTTTGTGCAGGGGACGCACGCCAACACCGCCTCCGCCAGGCGCGGCAGCGGATTGGGACTGGCGATCAGCAAGCGTCTCGTCGAGTTCCTCGGGGGCAGCATCGATTACCGCCCCAATCCCAAGGGGGGGAGTATTTTTGGCTTCAGCCTGCAGTTCTCGCTGGCCAGGCAGCCCTCGCTCGTACCGCAGGCATCGGAGCAGCTGTCGATCCTGGTGGTCGAGGACGACCCGGTCAACGCCATGGTCATCGAAGGCTATATCAAGGAACTCGGGCACAGCGTGACGGTTGACGAGTCCTACGAAAAGGCCGTGGATTCGCTGGGGCGCGCGGAATTCGACGTGGTGGTGACGGACTACAAACTGGGTGCCAAAACCGGGCTCGACGTCGCCCATGCGGTTCACCTGGCCGGCCAGCGCAAAGGCATCAAGATCCCGGTGATCGTGGTCACCGCCGCAATACCGCAAGATGCATCCGATGGTCTGAAGCAGCCGGATGTCAGGCTCTTCCTGGAAAAGCCCTTCTCAAAATCCGAACTGGCAAGCGCCCTGTCATCGGTGACCCATTCACGCGACAGGCAGGACGATCCCCCTCCTGCCAGGACCACGACGCATATTTCCATGCCGGACCTGAGCCGACTGCTGTCCGATATCGGCTTTGAGCGCTGCCGGGCGGTTGTGCAGAGCTATCAAGGCAACATGCCGAGCCTTGTGTCGCGCATGCAGGAGCATCTGCAACAGGGAAGGCTGATGGAGATGTCAGAACTGGCGCATCAGCTGATCAGCGCGTCGAGCTTCGTCGGCGCCTGGCCGCTGGTGGAACAGGCAAAGCAGCTCAAAGCCTTGTGCAAGACAGCGAAGCCGGAGGCGGTGACGGAGGTTTTCGCGGCGTTTCTGCTGAGCAGTCAACTGACCAGGCAGGAGCTTGAAACGCTATGGAGCGAGATCGAGAAAGCGCATCGCGCGTGACCGGGTCGGGTGGCGGCGCACGTGAACGATCCGAGACGGCCGTATCGAGTGCTCGATGGACTGGTGCAAACCGCCGGGGCTTCGCCCGAGCCCACTTGCGCTGCGCGACGCAGAGCCACCGGAAACAAGTCAACAACTCTCTGAGAAAGGCCAGATCATGATCCGCCACTTCGTGCATTTACGGTTTGCCAAAGACGCCACCGACGCGGACAAGCAAGCGCTCTACGATCAGCTCGCCGCCCTGGTGAACCAGATCGACGGGGTGATCGATTTCCAGCACCGGACCAATGTGAGCGTCGAGATTCCGCTGGTGCGCGGCTTCAACGACGTGTTCTGGTTTGACTTCGCCGACATTTCCGTCCGAAATGCCTATCTGGAAGCAAGCGTCCACAAGGCCATTGGGGCGCAGATCGTGGCCCACCTCGAGGGCGGCGCGGATGGGGTGTTCGTCTGTGATGTTGAAGTGTGATTGATCCCCGCAAACGCGATTTCCTGGCAAGCCTGTTCCGGGAGGCGGTGCTTCGCGCCGATCCCGCGCGCGCGCTCAAGGATGCGCTGCCACCAAAGCCCAAGGGCAGGACCGTTGTTGTCGGCGCAGGAAAGGGGGCAGCGCAGCTTGCGGCCGCCTTCGAAGAGCTGTGGGACGGGCCGCTGACGGGAACGGTGGTGACCCGCTACGGCTACGGCGCGCCCTGCAAGGCGATCAGAGTGCTCGAGGCCAACCATCCGGTGCCCGACAGCGCCGGGCTCGCCGCATCGCAAGCCTTGTTCGATACGGTGTCCGGCCTGAGCGAGGATGATCTCGTCGTGGCGCTCATCTGCGGCGGGGGTTCGGCGCTGCTGCCGGCGCCGCCGGAAGGCCTGACGCTCGAGGACGAGCAGGCGCTCAACCGGGTGCTGCTTGCCTCGGGCGCGCCGATCGGGGTGATGAACGCGATCCGCAAGCATGCAAGCCGGATCAAGGGCGGCCGGCTCGCCGCGGCCGCCTGGCCGGCGAAGGTGGTGTCGCTGGTGGTCTCCGACGTGCCCGGCGACGAGGCCTGCCAGGTCGCGTCCGGCCCGACCATTCCGGATGCGCTGACTTTGGACGAGGTCCAGGCGATGGTGGCCGCCCGCGCCATCGCGTTGCCCGACAGGATCCGCGCCCATCTTGAAAGCGGCAAGGATCTGCCCCCGCGTCCGGACGATCCGGTGTTCGCCCGCAACGAGGTCCGCGTCATTGCGTCGGCGGGACTGTCGCTGGAAGCCGCCGCGGAGCTCGCGAGGGGCGCGGGCCTTGACGCCGTGATCCTGTCGGATGCGATCGAGGGGGAGGCGCGCGATGTCGGGCTTGTGCATGCGGCGATCGCCAGGGAAGTCGCAACCCGCGACCGGCCTTTCGCCAAGCCGGTGGTGATCCTGTCGGGCGGCGAGACGACGGTGACCTTGCGCGGCAAGGGCAAGGGCGGGCGCAACACCGAATTCCTGCTCTCCTTCGCCGCGGCGATCGACGGTGTGGAGGGGATAGCAGCC
>TARA_R110002020_G_scaffold12642_1_pt1 | contig 15740 bp, 9 predicted proteins | sample TARA_R110002020 | Tara Oceans TARA_R110002020 (sample SAMEA4396489) | marine metagenome | biome: Westerlies Biome; feature: [MES] marine water layer (ENVO:01000295) within the mesopelagic zone...; material: water (ENVO:00002006), including particulate matter (ENVO:01000060) such... | reverse complement strand
CTCCATATAAACAAAGACAGTTAATGAATTACTTATTATTAAACATAGCTAATACTATGACTGATTTAGGAACAACTTCAAAGCCTTGGCCGGCTACAGTGGATGTTGTAGAACAAGAATTACAGAACTGGGCTGATGTAGGATATGACCCTGCATTAGAGTTATGGGGAGCTTCTGTAGTCTTTATGGTAGCTTTCCAAAATTATAGATGAAAGACGTAATGCTTTATGCAGGATTAGCAGTAATGTTAATGCGTAAACATAGAAATGTTCTTCCTATTAAATATTTATACAGAAAATCTGGCGTTAACGATGGTGGGTTTACTTTTGAACCAGTAGGAGCTGCTGGGCAGGATGAAGCTTATTTAAGAAGTTCTATATATCCTGAAATTATATATAATTCTGATGCTGCTGGTAAAAGTAGAAAACATAGAATACCAATAGGACAGATACCTGATAAATGGAAACGTCAATTTAAAGGCGATAAAATATATAAAAGAGGAAGAAACACAGTGCCTGCTGGAGGAGGAATAGAGTATGAAGATTACGGATACTTTGACCCAGATGGAAAAGCTGTTAAAAAATATACACACGGTAAACCAATAGTTAGAACAGCAAAAAAGGCAGAGGACTTGTTAGGTGGACCTAACATAATGTCAAACGATAAACTATATAGACAATTTAAAGATTTTAGACAAAGACCAACTAGTATGTTACAAATTTCACCAAGAGGTATGAAAGCCAGATGGGTGCGTGGTGGTGGAGTAGGTAATAGATTTGGTGGAGGGCATTTAGAACGATTAAAAACCCCGCAAGGTGGTAGCTTATCAAGAAAGATGGGTACTGGAGATGTTGATAATTTAGAAAGAAGCCATATTATGAATCATTGGTATAAATTATATCAACACAATTATGAATTAAAACTTAGAGGACAGTCAAGAAGAGTTCTAGTAGATTTCTTAAATATAATGGGTAAGGGTGAAAGAGGTAAAATTAAAGATAAAGACGACCCCGCAATACAAAGAAAGGGTACAAAGGTAACGAAGACTAGAAGTAAATCAGGATTGAAACGTACTAGAAGAACTGGAACTAAAACCTTAATCAAAAGAATGGCAAAAAAAGTAGGTATAGCTGGTGGTATGTCAGCTGAGGGTGTTTTTGAAGCGATGAAAGGAGTTCACGGATTTAAAATGTTAGATGCAAAAGGAGGTCCTTGGAAAGCGTTAGGTGACGAAACGAAACAAATGGATGTTAATAAGTTTTTATCTGAAATTAGAAAATTACAAATGACTATAAATGCAGATACATATCAAAGAAATAGAGTTCCTAAGAATAATAGAGTTATAGGAGTTCCTTTAGAAAGTGGTAAATTAGGTTTAGTTGTAGCGGGAAGACCAGGAGATGTAGCTGACCCTCCAGTTCAATTAACAGCAACTGTGTTAATGTCAGGTCCTGCACAATTAGCAATGCTTATAGAAAACGAAACTACAAAAAACACAAGAAATGCTAGTAAAAAAGTACAAACAGATTTAACAACTAGACAACAAAAAACTAATGCAGTACAAGAAGGTCTTGTTGATGCTATAGGTGCTTCATATCAGATTATTGCTAGAAGCACAGGATTATCTTTAGCTGTTGAAGGAACTAAAGGAGCAGAGATACCAATAAGTCAAGAGTTTAATGAACAATTAAAAAGAAAAATGACTAAAGGAGTAAGTGCTAATATAAAAGATATAAATGATAACCTACGAAGACAATTTGACCCAATGTCAGAAGGTAATGCAGGAGATTTTAGAGATTGGTTTGAAAAATGGCAGAAAGAATCTAAAAGGTTAGAGAATATGACAGTAGAAAGTGCTAGGAGAAGTGGAGGGTGGAATGATTGGATGATGAGATATGTTGCACCAAACCCTACAACAAACAATCCTCGCAAAGGTAAATTAAAGAATTATCGAGATGCTGCAAGAACGTGGCATTCACCAAGTTACATAAGGCCATTCGTTATGACACATAGTCCATTAGACGGAAGTAGCCCTCAGACAAGGCTGTAAATGTGGCATTGGAGGAAAACCTTTAAATATAATCGAAAGTAATTAAAAGTAGGAGTCTATGAATGACGTATTTTCTAGGTAGGGATGTTGGTGTTATTTTAAACACCGAAAGTAACGCGTACGGTCTTAACGTATCTGCTGCAGGCGCTGTTACAGCAGCTGCACCAGGAACCGCAGTTGGTAAACGTGGAGCTAAAACCTCAATATTTTCAACAAGCGGTATGGCAGACGTTACAAGTATCGATTTAGGAATTGGTTCTATGGACGAAGATATTAGTTATATGGGGCAACGAACAGCCCTAAAAGCTGAAATTAAAAAAGAAACAACAGTCAATTTAACTCTTAAAAAGAAAGATAATAAGTTTGATGCTATTTTTGCACACCCAGCTCGTTGGGGTGTTTCAGGTTCTTCCATTGCAAATGGTATGGACCAACCAACATCTGAGTTTGGTTACAGAATATATGTCCAGTTAAAAGACACTAAAGAAGTATTTGTTGTAAGAAATGCTGAATTTAAGGGACACACAGTTACATTAAACCCAGACAGTACTCAAGAAGAAACTCTTGAGTTTAAGAGTATGGTACAACCACAGATTTTTGCTAGTGGCGGTGCTTCACAGATGGGTAATTCAACAGATAGTGGAGGCAGAGACGGATTCTGATATTAATTATGACATATTTTCTAGGAAGAGATGTAACAGTTTATTTAACAACTGAACACAAGCTATATGGTTTGGCAGTTGGAGCTAGAGGTGTAGGGCTAAGTGACCCAACAGTTAGTGGTACTCTTGTAGCACCACAAGTATTTATGCGTACTTCTGGAGCAACAACCCACTCCGCTTTAACTAATGTTACTGGAATTGATTTAGGTATGGGAGCTATGGATGAAGATAACTCATTCTTTGGTATTAACTCAGCTATGGGTACAGAAATCAAGAAAGAATTAACTTTAACTTTAACAGCTAAAAAATCAGACAATGTGTTTGATATGATGTTTAATGACGCAAGGTACGGAGTTTATACTTCTACTGCAGGAGAAGGTGGCACTCCAACAGCTGACGCCACAGGAACAGCCTATCTGTTTGACGGATTAACTGACCCAAAGATACAAAACTTTGGATACAGATTACAAATCAAACTAAAAGATAGTAAAGAAATTTATACAATAAGGAATGCCTGTATGAGTTCTCATTCGATAACTCTAAGTGCAGATGGAACGCAAGAAGAAACCGCAGAGTTTTACAGTTATGTAGAACCTGTAATGAGTACTGGTATTACAGCAAGTGTTACTGGTCTTACTGGCGTTACCGAATTGTAAGGAAAACAAAAATGACAGACGAAAAATGGTCTATAGACGAGCTTGTAGCTCTAGTAGAAGAAGTGCAAACTGGTGAAGTAACTTACTCAAATAAGAGTTTTTCTTTTCAGTGGTGCGAATTAACTGAAGCGGAAGAACCAAAAGTAAATATTTTATCACCTAATGCTTCGGAAGATGAGAAAGCCGATTGGTATGCCAAGGTGGGTAACGAAAAGATAATCGCTATGATTGAAAAGGCAAACGATAAAAACCCAGATGGCATATCTATAACGGGTGACACGTGGGCGAAATTACCGGCTACGTTGAGGTATTCAGTTACCGCACATATCTTAGATGTTAAAGAGGATTCCAGAGCAAATTTTATCAATGGATGAAGGAAGCGCCTGAACCGGTACTTTTATTCATCCCTTTAATGAAAGAGCTTGGGATGAGTTGGGAAGAAATAAAATCCACGCCTAGAGTCGAACTCGAGGGGCTTTTAATTGCGTTTCAAGAGTATAGTTCTCTACATAGCTTTGATGGTTATGATGAGAAAGATGTTAATGAAATGGCAAAAACTAAACCTCACTTGAGAAGTCAGTGGGTTAAGTACTTAGAAACGAAAAGAAAATATTACGACGAAGTGGAAAAACCATCCTTTAAAGGATTACTATAGGTAAAACATATGGCAGGTTTTCTAGGAACCTTATTTACAGGGCGTGTAGCTCTTAATTTAGCCCTTCCATCGCAAGGTGATTTTAACCGAGCGTCGTCTATATTTGGTAGAAGTATGGAAGGACTTCTTGGTGCAGCAAAGGCTCCATTAAGACGTCATATGCAAAGACAAAATGATGAATTACAATCATCATTAGATAATTCTAAAGCGCTTCAAGATAGAGCCGCTAAAGAAGGTTTAGATTCTGTTAAAAAAGATTTAACAAAGGCAAACCGTGAGCTTATGCAACTTATGGGTATGTCTCTTAAAGAACAACAATCTCTCAGAGGTAAGCTATTAGGGACCTTCGGTAAAGGTTTTAATGTTAAAGAATTAAACACTGCCTTACAAATTAAAGCTGGTAAACAAATAGAAGATAACGCAGACCTTATTGAAAATAAATTAGATAGGGCTATTACAAGTTTAACACGTAATACTGAACATTTTGCAAAGGTCACAACTACCAGATTCCGTGACGGTTTGTATGAAATGACTTTTGCTTTAGTTGCTTTCTATTATCAATTAAATCAAATAACAAGTCAAGTCCGAGATTTTGAAGAACAATTAATAAACGCTCAATCTATTTTTCAGACTTCATTTAGAGAACTAGCAGACATATCTGACCAATTAGTTCGATTCTCTACACAATATGGTGTAAGTGTAAACAGCACTTCTAAAGTATTGTATCAATTGGCATCGGCTGGTTTAACCGCAGCTGAGTCACAAAAAGTATTAACTGACATTTTAAAATTATCTATGGCTACTCAAGGAGATGCCAATACATTAGGTAAATTAACTATCCAGACCATACGTGGTTTTGGAATGGAAATGAGTGAGGCAGGTGTATTAACAGACAAATTTGCTTTTGCTATTAACAAATCTTTAATTGAATGGCAAGATTTATCTAGTGCTGTTAAATTCGCTATGCCTTTCTTTGTAGCTACAGGACAATCTGTAGACCAATTATTAGGTTCTATTGAAATATTAACCAATCGTGCATTAGAAGCTGGTATTGCAGGACGTGGTTTAAGACAAGCTTTAGCTGAGTTTGCTGAAGGTGCAGATGACAGTGCAACAGCAATGGCAAAACTTGGTGTTCAAACAACAGATTCTGAAGGTAACTTATTACAATTAACTGAAATTGCAAAGAACTTTTCTGATGTAATGGGTGATGAAGTAAGTAATAATACAGAATTATTAACTACATTGCTTCAAGATTTAAACGTTAGAGGTGCAACTGCTTTTGTTCACTTAGTTCAAAACGCTGATGAATTTGCTGAAGCTGTAGACAATTTATCTAACGCTGCTGGTTCTGCTACACAAATGGCAGAAATCCAACAACAAGGATTGAATCGTGAAATACAATTAGTTAAGAATGCTTTACTAGCTCCTTTCTTATTATCGGACGAAGTTTATGTTCAACAGGGATATTTAAACGAGTTCCACAAAGCATTGCACGATACAGTTGCTACTTTACAAGAGTATGTTTATACTGGAGAAGCGGGTAACGAAGTTTTAACTGAATTTGGTTTCACTTTAAAAGCTATGGCAACTGATTTATTAGAAAGATTTGCGCTCGTATTTCAAAGAGTATTAGATATATTTATGGAGTTTCAGGCAGCAGGAATAGCTAATTTAGATATACTTAAATTATATTTTTATCCTTTAAACACTGTTGTATATCTATTAGATAAAGTGCCTGCATCATTAGGAGAGATAGTATTAGGTTTATACATAATGAACAAGTTTTTACCAATATCTACTGCTATGAGTTTATTGTTTAGTGAGAGTATGTTTACGGTTGCAGCTGGACTTTATGCGACTGCTGGAGGAATGTATACAGTATTATTTACAATAGGTGCGGCTTTTGCAGCTGCTATTCTATCTTTCTTACTTATTGGTAAGATTTTTGATTGGTTTGGCGGGAAAGTAGGAGCTGTTGTTGCTGGTATATTTGTTCTTATAGCTGCGGTTGCAATGTTATATGCTGTTCTAAACCCAGCTTCAGCTTATGCTGGTTTAGGAGCAATGATAGCTGTGGGAGCAGCAGTAGGAGCTGTTGGTGGCGCTTTAATTGCGTCGATACCAAAAGGAGATGGTGGTGCTGGAATAGACGCAGATTATCAAGCTTATCTTGGCTCAGTTGGTGGTGGTGGCACAGGAAATGCTATGTCTGGTGGCGGTGAAGCTTCAGCACAAACTTTAATAATTGACAGGGCTAACTTTAGAAGTGATAACTTGAACGACGTAGATTACGATTCGATAATCAGGACATAAAAATGAAAGAAGATGAATTTAAACCGACACCGAATACCTTTTACAGGGCTAAATCTATGACAGGCGATACTGGAGTAGATGCTATTCACAAAGATTTGTATGATGGTAAACGACCTTACGCAACTATTGGAGGTAAACAACAGTCTGGTATTTATTTAGCTACTTCTGAAATTGCGCCTTTACCTTATTATGGTTCGGCTGAATTATCTGAGATGCATTTTGGGTTTACAGCTAAATCTGTATCTGGTGCTAAAATTTCTGTTCCTAAATTATCAATATTTAAGATAGCTGATGGTGTGTCAGTAACTGCAGGTAGTATAGAAATGAATCGCAACTTAAGTTTATCTGGAAGTAAAAAACAACTGACAGTCTTTGCATCAGTACCTAATTATGAAAGGCCGATGATACAAGAAAATTTTGATGGTTTAAATAAAGGATTTCAAGATAATTTTTATCAAGAGCAAGTAGTAAAAAGAAGACTTGCTACACCTCATTATATATTAGCTTCTGATTTATATGATTTATATAGTTTTAAAGGTGTATTTGCTTATGATGGCGCCTCTCTTACTGAATTTAGAAAGAGGTGTGCTCAACACGGTGGAACGTACGATAAAGATGCTGATTTTTGGCCGGGTGGTGACAGTGGTTATTCTGATTGGGGTAATGCTGTAGTTGAGTTACAACAACGTGAGGACGGGTTGTATGAAAGTGTGCCTAAATTACTAGAAGATAGTTATCTCACACAAGTTGTAACAGCAGCTACTCCAATTTTTCTAACTGGTGAGGATTACGATAAACCCGCATTTACTTTAGATGATTGGTATAATTATGGTGCTTATCCTGCAGTAATAATGGATGGTGCAGATGGGTATTACAAGAGTACTGATTCTTTAACTGAAACAGAAATGGGAGAACAAGGTAGAATAACTACTAAGAATAGTATATTTACCGCAGTAGCTAGTTCGTTACAAATAAACGGACCTAAGGTTTCCAGTGTAGAAGATACTGGTGATTCAGAAATTGTTTATGCTTACTCTGATGTTTTCTTTTCAGAACCAGCAGCTGCTGACAGTTCTTGTTTATTTTCATCTTTATGGGAAAACTGGACTCCAGCTAATACAGCTGCACTAACACAAAATCCGGGTGGAGCTAATCCTTTAGGTTTTTCAAATGCTTGGTCTCCATATTTACAGGAAACGTTTACATCTATTGATGGTATTCCTGCTCCTAGTTATATCGATTTAGGTAACGCACGTCCAGACCTCGGTGAATATTGGCCTATATACCCTAATACTGTACCTGAAATAGAAATTTCACTTAATATAGAACAAATGTTACCAACTGCTCTTATTAATGTGTCTGCTTCTACACTTTTGTCAGGTAGTCACGGTAAAGATGCTATTTCTTTAGCTCGTTCATTTAATATTTTCTTTAGTGATAAGGCTTACGATGTATCAAGACCGTTGTTAAAAAATATGCATAGAGCGTATTGGCCTGAACCAACTGGTGCTGCATTTAGTACTGATTATGGTCCTGGTGTTGGCTTTCACTTTTTTAGAACTGGTAGCACACAACAAAATTTTTATTGTGTTCCTTCTGCCGTTTTCGGAGGTTGGAAAGGAGATAATCAAACTACAAGCGCATCTAATTTAAAAAAGGTAGTTGAGTTTACGAGAGGATGGGCAGAGGGTGACAGTCGAACAATTATCCCTATTATATCAGGTGGGACAGACCGTATAGCCGAATTAGTTGCTAGTGGTAATATAGTAGAAGTGCCATCTAACGAGTATTTTACTATGAGAATAAAAATACCAATCAGTAGAAGAGGTCTTATAGCATATTTCCCTAGTATATTAAATGAAAACGGCAAGATGCCTTGGCTTAAAGCAGCTGAATACACCCGCAGAAAATTAAATGATTATGATGATTATGTTAATAATCCTACTCGTACAATGATGATGGGTTCGTTTAATTTAAGACCTATTACATCGGGAGGAACAGCGCCGCTTCAGGTTAATATGCCTTACCTAAAAGACAGTTTTGTTCCAACTGGTAGTATAACTGAATCTTTTATGGATTCACAATTAAATGTTTACTTAGATAACATTAAGCTTTTAAATTTTAATGCAGAAACTGTTAATGCAACTAAAGTACCTGAAAATACTAGTGGTGTAGGAATATCAGTTCCATCAGCTAGGTTCAGCCCTTCTTTTGATTATGTTACAGGAAGTATAGCCAACTTTTCTTTGAGTGGCAATGGCCCAAATTTCTTATCAGACAATTATTATGCAGAACAAAATCAACCAGCTCCTACTATGATTAGTATAGGCTTTGAGAACTTTGCTGATATTAGTGGAGCATTTGTAGATAAAAACTCAATTGCTTTAGGTAACTATTTTACTGGTGTGCCTAATGAAATATCAAAAATACCTGACGGTTATATAACCGCCGCGTTAAGTAACCAAGGTAATACAACAGCTGGTAGAACATTAGGACGACCTTACGCAAGTAACGCAAGAATTTGGGACCCTTATGTTTCTGGAGTAGCTGTAAGTAGTTCTGCTGTTGGTAATGGGGTTAGAATATCTATAAGTGGAGCCGGCACAGTTGGTGGATTTCAACATAAAGGTCTTATTAATTTAAGTTCTTCGGCTGCTGATTTTAATTTTTCATCTCCAGCTAGATTCCACGACTTATCACAAACAGAGAATCCTTTCGCAAAAGCTAAATTGATGTCAGTTTCTGAAGATGGGAAAGTTATAAAAGTAGATGATTCTTCTGTATGTCAATTACCTTCTGATACTACTTATTTAGTATGGAACGACGGTATGCCATTTTTAAACAGACTAAACAGAAAGGCTGTTAAGATAATAAAAAGAGAAGGTAGGAAAATCTATTTAGACGAAACAGTAGCAGATATGTTAAGTGTTACTGGTAGTGGTTACAGCACTGACGGCTGGAAAAGAAATCAATTAGAAAGAATGTGGATTTCACCTTACAAGTATTGGCTTTATATAACGTTAATGAATGGTACTAATGCCTCTGGTGCTACTTGGGGTAACTGGGCTAACCAGATACCAGCTAGTTCTAGTTTCGTAAGTAGACCTCAAATGTCTTATGGTAGTTTACTTTTAACTTCTGGTGCTGGTACTTATGGTAGTACTTATAATGAATCAACTTATTATGATGGTGTTAATGCTAACGAGTGGTTGTTAGATTATACTGATAAGGATGGTACTTTAGAAATGAGAACTGATTATGGGTTTGGTCAAGCAAACTTTACTTCTGATGGTGCTTTAGAAACTTTAGGAGGACAAATAGGAGACGATTTTGTTTACCTTGGTAGAAACCTTTTTGATTTAACTAAATACGCTAAAACAGCTAACCCTACACCGGGTAAACCATTTAACATTGGAATGTTTCCTAAACCTGCTGCACAACACGGTACTTATTCTGTTAAAATCCACACGACTAGTGGTAGTGAAGGAGAATACCCTATCTTACTAACAGGATATATGGATAAATTAGTTCAAATTAACAACCTAATAGCTACACCTACTGTAAACACATTAAATGAATCTTTTAATATGTATCAACTTCAAGACACAAATGCTAATAACATTTTATATAATTGGCAAGAATCTGATAATGAAGACGTACTTTATAGACAGTTGATAGTAGATACTAGAGGTATAAAGGATAAATACCACAGAGCTGTTGATTATTGGCCATTGAATGAGCCTAGCGATACTGTTTATGGTTATGATTATTCAGGAAATGCTACAACTAAATACCTTATGTCTTATGCAAATGTAGGCACAACTAATTATGCTAGAGTAGCCAGTCTTGAAGGTTTCTGTGGATGGGGTAGTTTATTCCAAAATGGTCAAACTCAAGGATTCTATTTATCTGGAGCTAATGCGGTTTCAGGAACTTCTTATTTAGATGAATGGACAGTTATAACACACGCAGTTCCAGGTGGAAACTGGGCTGGTGTTACTTGGAATAGTGGTACTGCAACTAATGTAAATATGTTACAACATTACGGAGTTATGAATGTGTCAATTCAAGGACCAAGGGCTAACAATTCAAGGCCTTATGTTTATGTTGGAGCTGTTCCTACAAATGATGCAGGAGCTATTGCTGGACCAATGACTACTTATTTAAAAAGTAAAACTGCAGTAGATTGGGATGGTCAACAACCATTAGCTATCGCAGTTACGTTTAATAAAAGATTACCTAGAGATAATATGAAATTATACATTAACGGTAAGCTTGAAGATACTAGTGGCACCGACTGGGTACAAAATACTGTTGTGGGTGCAAGTGGAACTACTATGAGAAAGAAACCACTAATAGGATTAAATATGCACGGATTACTAGAAGAGATAATTATATACGAAAAGGAAATGTATTTCCCTAAAGACCCTAATCAATTTGTTTTAGATGCAACTCATTTACCTGATGTTTCAGGTAGTTCGTCTTTTAACCCAGAAAATGTTTATCAATCAAGATTATTTGTTATGGACCACCACAATATTAGAGGAAGTAGTCCAAGAGAGGTTGCTAGAAGTAACACAACACAATGGAAGGTGACTGGATTATGAGCTTAAACTGGACAGGATTGAATTGGTATGCAAGTAAAACTGATGCTGATACAGGAGATGATGGTGCAATTACTGGTGTTGGTACAGTCAACACAGAAGTATACGCTAAGCTTAAATTCTTTGATTCAGATGTAAAAAGAGTTTTTATTGATTGGGATGATGGAGTTAATCAGACTACTGATGATGGTATTTATCAATGGAATTCTTTAGATAACCCAACTGATAATACAGTTATAAGCCACACTTATACAGCAACTGGTACATTTAACCCAGTGATTAGGACTGTAAATACTGATGGTTTTATATCTAAATACTATGGTAGTTCTTCTACTAATAGTGATGTAAGTCCTTATGAACAAATAACACGCATAGCCCCTATAAGAGTGTCGGATAGAAAACCTGTTTCTATTTCTAAGATTGAAAATAAAACAGTAAGAAGTGGAATCGATAACAGTGTATTTTTAGATAGCTCTAAAGATTTATATCTGGGTGTAGCTCCTTTATGTACACGAGCTGAACTACAAGCTATAGGCCAACCAAAATTAGAATTAACTGTCATTAGACATATTGTTAGTGGACAAACAACTAATTACGATACAACTTTAGTGGATGAAACTTCTGGAGGATATAGAGAAATAGGTAAATATACTGTAACTGTCAACTTATCAGGAGGAACTGTTTCAGGTAATAGTGACAGTGGATTGTATTCGCCAAGTGGACCTCGCAACAGACAAATCAACCCTGATAATGAAAGAGTGCATCAATTGTTAAAGGTTAAATATTTAAATCCAAAAGTATCTGGCGCAAGTTACACTACTAATGTTGGTTTGAATAAATTAAAGATGTTTATTGCTGCTTCAGGTGCTTCTGGAAGTTTCTTTGGAAATAGTAACGCAAGTAATTATTTAGTTAAAGAAAACTTATTTTTCCCGGTTACATATATTACTGCTGGTGACCCTATTAAACAAACTGATGACACTAGAAGAAGTGTTTTATTAGACTGGTCACAGAGTAGAGCTGCTGCTAGTAATACCAATATTCAAGAGTATTTGTTTGATACAGGAAAGGCTCCTTATCAAGTAAACAATCAATGGGGTGTTTCTGGTACTAAGTATTCTGACAATTATGCAGTATCTGGTATGAATTTTACTACAAGTTTATCAGGAAATGCTTCAACTCTGTCAACTCAGTATACTTATATGGTAAGGCCAGACGGATTGATGTGTGGATTACTTGATTATTGGGGTGATGTAGCTTGGTCTGCTGCTTTTATGAGTTTAATGAATACTACTAATACTGATATTTTTTCACACACTGCTGGTGACAATTGGAGTACGTGGGCAAAAGACGCACCTATCTGGGGGCCAGATGCTAATGGTGGTTCTGCAGGATATAATAGTTATACACCTGTAGCAGACCAATTTTTAGTAGATGATTACGATAGACTTAGTGCATTACATCATTTATCTAGAGTTCAAGCTAAAAGTCAGAGTGGGGTATCTAGTAAATTAGAACACTTTGATGTTCTTAGAGTAACACCTTCAAGACATTTATATTCTGGTTCTGTTAGTAATGGTGTAAACATAGAAATGAGCGATGGTCAGTCAGATGGTCGTTCTGCTATACTTACAAGTGGAGCTGCAATCAACAGTTTAACTCAATCTTATAAAAACCTTAGACCAACTACGACAATTAGTGGCACTGCAGGTATACTACAAGACTGGTTAACCGGAGATAATTCTACTGGTGCTTATAGAATAGGACCAAGTACTACTTCAGATAACAGTGAGTATCTAATATTAATGTTAGACAGACCGTTTAATAAAGTACATTTTAATATTTCTCCATATGTAAGTGGAGGGAATGCTTCTGGAGCCGCTAACTTAGATTCTGATTTGATTAACGGCCTTACAAACCCAATAGAAGTTCAAGCTTCATACTTAAAATTAACAAACTCTGGTAGTTTTCAACAATCAGCGGAGTTAGTACCATTAAGAATTACAGACACGACAAAGTATGAAAGAACTGTTAGAAATAACACTACTTCTACTTATGATACACGTGTAACTTCTTTAGCTAAAAGTGGTTATATTAGTTTTGATACACCTTCAGATTGGACTAAAACTTCCTTTGCTGATTTAGCAGGGAATACAAATGCTCCTTTCGGTCCTTTTGCTGAAGGCGCACCTTCATATGGTATACCTTGGACTGGAACTGTTATAAGAATAACTGGCCCACAAGGTGACTCTACTCCAAACACTGAAGTAGAATGGGGAGCTGTACTAAGTGGTAGTGGTGTATCTAGAAATTCGCCATTGTTACAAATTAGTAGTTCAACCATTGGTGCTAACAAATATATTCTTACTAGAACACAAACTGGTGGTAATTTTGCTTGGATTGCTAGTGGCGCAACAAATGATGGTTGGTTTCCTAATGGAGGAAAATATGGTATTAACACTGCACACTCTGGAGGTTTACCTCAAGGACAAATGTTTATCAGAGGTGGTAAACAGTTGGGAGGAATGACTAGTGGTTCTATATGGCAAGGTGTTGTGGTGCCTGTTAATATGTACGATGCGGTTCCTGGATTCTTAAAATATGACACAAATGCTTATGGTACCATTGGTGATGGTGGCGAGGCTTATCGATGGATGTTTGGTAGTAATACTGTAGGTTCTGGAACTTCTATAAATCGAAACTTAGGAAAGAGATGGATAAATAAATACGTTTTACAAATAAAAATAAAGGGCGGTCTTAACAGATTCCCTAATGCATCTGGTTCTAATGGCAATGCAGCTATGCAATTTGGCGCAGAGCTACATAATCTATTACCAGCTGACAACTCTTATAGTCAAATCATTAAACAGATAGATAGTACTGCATACAATTTGGGTAATTTAAGAATTACTTCTGACTTGTCTGTAAATAGACAAGGTAACTATTATCAAGCTATGAGTAAAGGCGGTAATGTTTACATAGTTAAGTTGGGTGATAAAATAACTACCCTTTCTTTTAGTGGTAAAGGAATGGGTGATGAACAACAATTTAGATACAGTAATCCTAATACTATGGGTGGAGAGCTTCATCTGTTACATAACTTACAAAGAGATAATGTTAGAGTGTATTGGGATGAAACCCAGAAGGATGGTACGTTTGTTAGATTCTTTGGAGTTATCACACAAGTACAAGAGACGCACAGTGTAAATGGTCCATTAGCCCCTAGAGCTTATAGTGCTAGTATGACCGTTGAAGAAGTGTGTTTGTTAGATGCCTCTGGGACGATGATTACTGATATAGAATCCCTTGGAGGTATAAAAGATGCAAGAGATTACTTCTAAAGTTTTAATTGAAGGTAAGTCCGTTGATTTTGTATCAGCTCATTTAAAACAATCTGGTGGTTTATCTGCTGCTCAATTGACAGTATCAATACCTGGTGTTGGAACTAGTTATCGTAAGTATTGGGGAAAAGAAATAGTTGCTTATTTAAATCAAGAAGATACATATCCATTTTTTAGGGGTTATGTAATGGATGCGACAATAGAGAATGAATATGCTATTAGGTTGGTAGCTTTAGATGCTTTAGGGTGGTTAACAGGTCACCAAAAAGCCACTGTGCACATAAGAAATAATAACAACATAGACGGTTTAACTATTGGTGGTGCCTTAAAAAAATTAATTGGTATGGCTAATTTAGATGATAAGGTAGGCACAGATTACATTGGAGATACAAGCCCTAAGGTATCAGCACGTAATAATGTAAGAGGAGATTTAGTGATATTAGATTGGTTAAAGAAATCAATTAAAGAATCAATAGATACTACAGAAGATATCCCTCTTGAAAACACGCTTATAGTAAGAGATGATGGAACTAAAGGGCAGTTAAATTTAGAATTACTTTCTTCAGTAGATACAATAGAGCCTTCATATAATTTTTATGAATACAATTTACTTGGTTACACAGTTAAAGCTAGGAAAATGCCTACTACAATAGTTGTAAAGGGCAATAATGGAGTAATGGGAAAGTATAGAAACCAAAGTGCAGCTAAAGCTTATGGTGAGAATTTCAAGAACGTAAGTAATAATAATTTGTTGAGCCCTGCTGCTTGTGTGGATTTTGGAAGACTTGTGTTTTTTGCAAACGTAGAAAATCAATATGAAATATCAATAACAACTTATGAAGGAGCTTATTTGTTACCTAATGATGTTATAAGGTTAAATATAGAAGACGCTGATGTAAGTGGAAACTATAGAGTTGTTGGTAAAGATGTTTATTTTGGTCCAGATAAGTTTGAAGTAAAATTAAATATAAATCAAAGACCACCAATACTAGCTGACTTTTTAGTCTGATTTATCTGCACATTTAATACAATATACTCTGCCATCATATGTATATGCAATGGCTCTACTAAAACAAGCAGGGCACTCTACAAATCCCAAGGAAGGCCTTTGCCGGTTTTGCGGGGCGTTATATCGCCACCTTCTATTTCTGAACCGCCGGGATTAAGTGTTCGGTATCGAATGGCATTTCCAGGAGTATACGTTCCGTATTTGAACATTTCTATACCATAGTCATCCAACAATTCTTGGTCTAGCTGAGCGTTAGTGTAGGCGTGAGGGTCTTCCATACTGTACCCATTGCCTCCACCATTGCGGCCCATCTTACGACCATATCCAGTTACATCCGTTTCAAATGTCACACTTATCACCAGTGCAAGCATACTCCCGAGACCCGTCAGTTTCGTCCTGAATCTCAAATTGGGATAACTTGCTATAATTAATATCGGGGAATTTGTT
>TARA_R110002020_G_scaffold7117_1_pt1 | contig 15752 bp, 14 predicted proteins | sample TARA_R110002020 | Tara Oceans TARA_R110002020 (sample SAMEA4396489) | marine metagenome | biome: Westerlies Biome; feature: [MES] marine water layer (ENVO:01000295) within the mesopelagic zone...; material: water (ENVO:00002006), including particulate matter (ENVO:01000060) such... | reverse complement strand
CATTCTTTTTATCATCGTTTTGATGTTGAGTAGACTGACCTTTTTTCTTATTAAATACAGCACCCAAAGCACCACCTATTCCAACGCCTGGATACCATCCTAGTCCTTGTCCTTTTAAATCTCTTTCGTTTAAATCTCCCCATGTTTCCTGTCCTTTTTCACTCATCCCTTGATAAGCTGCGTCTCTATATAAATTTGCTCTTGGTCTAAATCTTTCTTTACTAAATAATGCTCCTAATGCTGTTTTGGGAGCTTTGTACTCATAGTCTCCTCCTACCCATTTTGCACCCATCATTTTTTCTCTCATATGAGATTCCCAAGGATTTAGGTCATGAGCACCACCTGAAACTGCATAAGGGTCATAAAATTGCCCCTCTTCTAATACTTGGTTAGCGTCACCCATATTAGACCAACTTCCATCAGGCTTTTGAATCATATACTCACCATCTTTCATGGTCATATTAGCACCACTTTCTGCTAATTTTAAGTATTGTCCAGCATTGTCTGATTGAACCCATTCATCATAAGTACCGTATAAAGATTTATCTACATTATCTTTATAATAACTTCTACCAGTCCCTCTTATACCTTCTTGTATAGATTTACCCGAAAGTTCAGGTCTAGTAAAAGCTGCAGCTCCTAATCCAACTGTTGCAGCTCCAGCTAATTGTCCAACTTGCTCAGCAGAATCAGCATACATTTTTGAAGCTAAATACCCAGGGGCTTGATGTACAGACCAATCTAAAGCCATTATGCTGTCTCCGCCATAAACACTTCCATATCACATGAGCCACTATCAGCATCTGCAGTTATTGATTTAAAATCTCCTAACGATAAAGATAAAGCACTATCTTTAGCATCAAACATATCTACAAAACCACCAGTAACATCTCCCGCTATAGCAAAGCTTCTACCTTTATCCAACTTAATTGCAAATTCATCATCATTCTCATTAGCGAAAGTTAAAACAATATGATTAGTATCATCTAGATTAGTAAATCTAAGATATTGACAATTAGCAGGTATTGATTGCCCTGCTGCCATTACTGTTGAAAATGTAAATAAAGTAGCTTCAGTAGTGGTTACAGTCACTATTCTTCTACTAACATTAGCTACATTGGCTATAGTAAATGATTGAGTACTTCCATAATCTTTACTATTTAAAGTAACTGCTTCTGTAAAAGTTACTGTCATTGTTGCTGCACTATATCCACTTCTAGCCATTAACCACCCCAGCCATAAGAATTTGGATTAGCTCCATAGGTTTGATTATAGGTTTGATTAAACCCACCACTTTGCTGCGGAGGTTCACCTGGTCCAAAATTTCCATGTTGATATCCTTGATTTTGAAATGAAAATCCAGGTTGATTAATCATTTGTCCAGGATAACTTTCTTCACTATATCCCCCATAAGGAGATTCTTCACTATATCCCTCATAAGGACCTTCTTCGCTATATCCGCCTAAGAACCCTTCAGGATTTTCAGCTGTATATCCTACAGTGTCTCCAGCTTCGTTTGTGTATTCTCCACTCTCTCCGCCTGAATAAAGGTCTTTATCAACTTGTGAAGGATTTATACTGTAGTCTCTATTTTGGTCTGTTTCAACGCTTTCTTGCCTGAAAGGGTCATTACCAAATTTTTTGCCCATCCAACCACCTAATGCTCCACCTACACCTCCTCCTAATTTTCCTAAAAGACCTGTCATACCAGCCATACCACCCATGCCAGCCATACCAGCTGCAGCACCTGCATTACCGTAGTTTTGTGTTGACCCAATAGTGCTTGCATATCCATCCCAAATTGACATATTTTCCCCTATTATTCCATAAATCCAGTAGCAAAACTACTTAAACCACTTGCAAGACCACCCCATTTAGATGCAGTCATTTGTCTTTTGAGTGCATCGTTTTGAAGGAAACCTTGAGCCATTGTTTCGCTATGAGCTTTTTGTTGTTGTACATATTTATCTAATAAACTACCACCCATTTGTTGTGAGCTTACTCCTAATTGTCCCATATTAAGACCTAATTGTCTATTTCCCTGCAATTGATTTTGAAATGATTCTTCAGCACCTACCATACCTCTTTGGTAATTTGCGTCAGATTGAGCTGCTTGTAGTCCAGAGAAGCCACCCATACCACCACTAGCCATATTTCTTCCTGTTTGCCTACCTTGGCTAGCTAAAAAGTCCATAGTAGACTCTTGTATACCTTGCCTTGCTTGTTGGTTTACAGCACTATTAGCATCCATATACTGAGCGCCACGAGCATGGTAGTCAGTACCTTGAGAGAACATATTGTTTGCTTGACCACCTAATTGAGCAGATGCATCAGACCAGGGTTGGAGATAATTTCTAACTGATTCTAAATTACCATCAAGACCCTCCATAGCCTGTTCAGCGCCATACCAATTAGCTGCTGCTCCGCCTAATGAAAGTAATCCACCTATAACTAAAGGGGCTGCCATATAAATTCCTTACTTTTTATCAACTTAATATAATACATTTATTATAAATTTCCAAACTATTTATCTTGTTACGAATTTTAATGTTAAACTTCCTTGAAAAGTTCTTGTACCACCTGTATCAGTATGCCTTATCATAGGTACTACAATATCTCCTGCAGATAAATCGGTATCAAAATCATCCTTACTAAATTTATAAGGAACTCTCAAAGTAGTAATAGATGCAACAACACTGCCTGCACTTGCAAGGGTTGTATCACTTGCTGCTTCAGTTACTGTTCCATGATAAACGTATATTGTTGGGTTATTTGTAGAACTACCATTTTGTATTACACCATGCATTGCTTTTAATGTACAATCTTCAGGAACAACAAATTGACCAGCTACATCTCTATAATTAAATCCTGTAGGAGATGTATCATAATCATCCCATCTTCTGAAAGAATTTGCAGTATCATCTACGTCTATATAATAATATCTACTATGAGTACCTGATGATATATAAAATGGAAACGATTGCCATATTACCGCTCCTGCAGTTAAAGCCCCAAAAGAACCATTTCCTGTAGTAGTTATAGAAGAACTTCCAGTATTAATAATACCAAACCCACTTGAAATAGCTCCAGAATTTAATGTTCCTGTAGTAACTATGTTACCAGAGCCTTGATAACCATCTTGTAATCCATCAGGAGTTACTGCTCTTACAGTATCTGTTCCTGAAGTAGTTTCAGCAGTTGTAGCTAATTCTACTATTCCTGAAGCACTTGCAGATGCTGCTGTAGTTCCACTACACACTCCAGCGCTAGATGTTGATGTTCCAGTTAACACTAAATTACCACTATTATCTAATTCAAATTCACTAGGGTCAGATAATGTATCTCCTGCTCCTCTATCTATTTTAAATTTATTAATGGTATCATCTGTATCAAATCCAATTTTCCATATAGGTAAAGCTCCAGCCAAGAATCTTATTATAGGAGATTTTAAAAGTGTAACCACATCAACTAATGTATTGTTAGCTGAATTATCGTATTGAAGTTTTATTATATTACTATCAGATGTATTTATTTTACTATCCCCAGTAAAAGAAGGATTAGTAAACATAATAGATTTAGATTCATTAGTTACTTTATCTAATGATAAGTTTTCTTTTATTTTTGTTGTAGCTTTTTCTTTTAATGAAGTTATGTTATCAATGTCAAAAATAGCCGTTCCTGTTACATCTTTATATTGCTTATCTTTGTCTTGTATTACTAATTCTCTTTGTCCTTTTTCATTTAGTCTAAAGGAAACTTCTTCAGCGCTTTTAGATATATTGTTTAATTCACGATAAATATCAACTATAATCTCATTAATATTCCTTAAATCTATCTTAGATAAAGTTGGAACCATTTTCTTTTTAATTCGCATTATTTAAGGACTCTATTTCTATAAACTATACTTAAAGAATCTATTGTACCTTCTTGATTTTGAAGTTTTACTTGCAAAGATTTACCTTTTGTTCCTGATGGAAATTTAAAGGAAGGACCAACATAGCTTAATGGGGCATGGTTCCAATTAGCATTACTTTGACAAACTTCTTCAAATGAATAAGAAGCTGTACCTAATTGTGCTCTTTCACAAACAACCTCAACTCTATCTATAAAATTGTCACTTCTCCAATAAAATTTTATGTCTGAAACCTTTACAATTTCTTTTATTTTTCTTTTACTTACAAGATGTTCTACATAAAACATAAGATACTGACCTTTTGATATATATTTTAAAGTATTTAAGTCACCTTCTTTTGATGGTGTATCTTGGTCTGTTTCTACTCCGCTAATAAATTCTGGCATAGTTTCTGTATCTAGTTCAAAAGCGTCTTTATTAGTCATTGCTGAATTTGTTTCTCCAAATCCTGGTAAAGATTTTTTAATTCCATATACAACTTCACTCTTTGTATAATCAGAACTACTTGTCCAATTTTGTTTAGGTGTAGCACTAGCTATAGTTTTAGATACAGAATAATTTCTATTTTGTAAAATTAAATCTTTTTGAACCCCGTCTACATATACTCTTACATCATCTTCAGTAGAAAAATTCATAGTATCAAAATTAGGAGAACCTGCAAATTTTATAGTTTTAAAACTTTTATCTACTGCTAAACTTCCCATAGCAAACTCTTTACTGTTCCATTTCCATGTTCGAGAATTATTGGAACTAGTTCTTAATTCATATATCTGATAACTATCAACAAGTATACTTTCTCCGTCTCTTCCATTAAGAGTGGTGCTGGCAATTTCAGTTTCTATATAATCAAACCTACCACTTTCTATAGAATAAACATAAGCCCTAGATACTGATTTAGAGTAGTCTGATAAACTTTCTGAATAACCTCTTATTATAAAATAAACACATTTATTTTTACCATCATACAAGACGTGAGGGCTATAGCCTTCAGAGATAGATTTTTTTAAAGCTTCCTTATACCCAACGTTACCTTCTGGGTAATCTTGATTAAACATAACTGTTCCTGATATAGTTTTAGGAGAAGTCCCGTCATGGTGATACATTCCATTTGCGTCACAAAAGAACATTCCAAAATCAGTTACTACAACTGCTCTTTGGTCTATTACTCCAATACCATCCATTCTACTTTCAATGTACATATCGTCTGGATTAACTTTATATAAAGAGTCTCTACTAAATACATATAGTTTTCCAGCAAATCCATTCAAAGACAAAGGTTTACTCGGCATTGCTATTATATTAGCTAAAGACCAATCAAATATAGAAAATCTTGAAGGTTGAGACCTAAATACTATATTTTCAGCATCGTTTATTCTTGGATGATAAGTGTTTCCTACAAATAAATAATCTCCAACCTGTGTTGATAATCCATAATTTACACTTAAATCCCTTAAGGTTTGATTTACCCCTGTTATAGAAAGATAAGATTCACCAGTAGTATCATCTTTAAATGAAAAGGTATATTCTCCATCGTCGTTTTGAGGTGTTTTAGATACCTGTTCAAGATTTGCTTGTGCAACCAATCTAAAATCATCATCAGAATTATTTCTTCTCCAAATCAATATATCAGTTACTCTTGTGCTTAGTTCTAATTTTTCTGCTTGACTTATTAATATTGTAAAAGAAATTGATTCTATACTACCAGCTAATGCATCTCCTCCATCGTGAAAATGACTAAATCTTGTTAATGCACTATCTTGAAAACCATCGTACAAATATGAAAACTTATACTCAAGTATATCTCCCTCTGCAAAATCTCCATTACTACCTGGGTTTGCTACAGTATCTACAGCTGATGTTCTAAATATTTTCCTATGTACTCCAGGGTCAGTATACGAACTTGATGCGTTATTAGCATCATTATCGTTATATCCAACTGTTGAACCAGTTGTCTCTGTTGGGTATCTATAATTAAAATCACTTTGACCACAATTATCCAAACCAGAATACGCAGCAGCATCTTCTCCTTGAGAATTAAAGAACATATCAAAGTCATAATGAGGATATGCAATAGTCTCTAAACTTGTACCCATAATAGGAAACTTTTCCCTTCTCCACGTGGATAGTTGAGAAGAGGTATTATCTTTGCTATCTCCTACTATTATTGGAGAATAAATATCATTAAGTACTCCATGTGTCCCTGAATCGCTTAACATTCCATGGCACATATTTTTTATTATCAATCTAGAATTATTATAAAACCTACGTGCAGATTCGGAATTTGACTGTTTAAATGGCCTTAAAGGAGTTTGTTGATGACGCATATTCTTATAAGGGGGAACGCCAACAAGTGATGAATATCCGTTTGAGGGGCTTCCAACTATAACCATTGTTCTATGTTCATCATTATTATCTTCAGCAATTCCCTGTATAAGAAATGCACTAGTTATTTTGTCCATTGTAGAGTCATCAGTTTCATATAGATAAATGTTATCCATACTTCTAATTTTTTCTAATTTATTACGCTCATCTCTACCAGCAGGAGTGTAATTACTAACATATCCATCCACTGTTTGAAAACTACTCCTTGGAGCTTTAGTGTTGCTATAATAATGGTTTTGAGTAGCTCTACCACACTCTTTTGATACCACAGAATTACACATAACAATCCTTCTATTAGTGTAACCACTGCCTACAGGAACAGTGTATGTTCCATCAGCTATTGCTGTATTTATAGCTGTATCTTGTGTAGTGAATACTCCATCATCATAATATCCTCTCTCATTACCATTCCAATTTGTTTCATCTATATCACTACCTGTATCCTCTGAGTCTTCATCTGTGGCCTGTCCATTTGTATTAGCACTTCCCATCATACTAGTATGATTAGCATACCATGTTAAATATCCTGTTCCCTCGCCTCCATAATAATGCCCCTTAGAACCAGATACATCAATTTGTTGTTCTCCGTTTATATGATAATCAGGATAAATGTCAGTATCATAGTTCCAGTATGTATTAAAATTTCTCATTCTCCTGTAACCATTTCTTCCAGTACCATCAGCGTTAGGTGTTGCGTAAGAACTAGTCCTATCTGCACCTATTTCTCCAATAGAATTCATTGATACAGTAACCATGTTATAGTGGCCGTAACCATCCGCTCCTTTATAACTTGTCCATGTATTCCAAGTACCTTCTACAGCACTTGTATAATCGTCAGTCTCTAAATCGTGAGTTCCATTATTATCGTGACCATATCTATATTGATTAAATTTAGAATACCCTAAGGTTGCTTGAACGCCATTATCTGTCCTGTGGTCAGCTCTTCTATCTCCTGTCCCATCTGTATGAGCAGCTGTAGCATCAGTAGCACCACTTGGTCTTGCTTGAACTTCATCAATTCCAGTTCCTCCACTACCTGACCAATCTGTTACTCCATCTAAATCACTAATTCCATCATTTTCTCCTCCTAAATTACCAAATGCATCAGAAGATGTAAATGCAACTAAAGAGTCATGCTGATGTAAAAGTACCACGACGTTATCATAATCTCTAAATCTATTTGTGTTACCATTACTTTTCCAAGCGTAAGGGTATAAATTATTTCCCAGAGACCCTGATTGTTTAGGTTGAATTCTTCCTGCATCTACTATAAATCGACCACTTTGATTAGCTGCTAAAGTAACTATATGAGCAACATCTGCATCAGTATCGCATTCAGGAGTTAAATCTTCTACTGCTATTCCAGTAGTATTATACCATTCGCAATAATAAGGTTTTAAACAATGTCTCGTAGGTACAATATTTCTTGGATTATCTTTATGCCAACCAACATTCCAACCTAAATGAAGCGGTAAATTCAAAGCTTTCAAAGCTGACATTGCATCATTTCCGCCATTGGCGTTCCCTACCCCACTAAATAAACCCATTTCTATTACATGCCAATAACCTCCAGGGTCTCTAAACATAGGCCCGCCTCCACTTCCAGCAGCTGAAAAACTACTTCCTCCAAAAGAAGGGGATGCCATACTTCCGTGAGCAGGTTTACCATAACCGCTATTAGTATCCCAATTATCATGGTTTGCATCTCTTAATAAAAAATGAGTTCCAGGAGACCTTAAATGACGTCCTCTTGAAGGATAAACATCACCAGGGTTTAGTACATCTGCAGGGGATTTATATTGATTTCCACTACTATCAGACCATTCGTTCCATCCAGCATCTATATGACTTTGCTCGTCTGTTGTATATTGGCTTTGTGTATTAGCCCCTGGAGTTCTATATTCTAGATAATTACCAAATCTGTCATTTAGGGTTATTGTTGACCCAGAAAACAACATTTTGTCTCTTGAAAGAAACGCTGGATTAGATGTAGTACCTTGTAATCCTAATTGCCAAACTTCTTGATATGGTGGAGTTTTATCGTACATATAAAACTTGTCGCTTACTCCTGTCCCAATATCACATATATCCGTAGGTCTTGCGTTATATAAAAATAGCTCCCATCTTTGAAAAGGACTAGAACTAATCTTTGAAAAAGAGAACCAAACTCTCCATCTACCTTTCCCGCTTTCATTATAAGCTCCATCATCTAAATGAGGCCTACAAGAATATGTTTCGCATATTGACGATATATAACATCCATTAGGATGGGGAGTCCAATCTGTATCAACCCAATTTTTATCAAATGCATTTTCTTCTATTAATCCTTGGTTTAAATCACCAGAAATTAGGTTTGGATGTATCCTGTCATAATTAAGTCTAAATTCTTTTATAGTAATTTTAGGAGAATCACCATCTAAACCGTGCCAATTAACTACATCTAATAAATATACTTTATCCCAATTTTGTGCATTTCCAGAAGTTACCCATAGCTTTCCATGAGCTGCATAATGATTTCTTGAAAGACTTGTTATTGTTCCAGCGCTAGGAGTTTCAGTTGATTGTGAACTTATTACAACAGTTGTAGCTGTACATCCAGTTATTTGATGTGTTCCATTATAATCCGCATGAGCACCAGCTATAGTAATCCAATCTCCTGTAATATAACCATGGCCAGAAGATATTGTAAACGTAGATATTGAAGCATCAGCTGTAGTCGAAGCTATTGTGTGAGGCTCAACTTTATTTGTCCTTCCTGCAATTCCACCTTCACCATCTGTGCTCATACATTCCGCAATTGTTCCTATTGTAAAATTTTCATCAGTTATATAGTCAGCTAAATCTATTGAAGTTATTCTTTTGTTGTAACTTACAAAATCTACATTTTTACTTGTGGCCCCTTGAGAAGAATAAACATAGTATTCTTTATCGTCACCTACTAAATTAATATCAAATTCTTCATCTGAAGCTGGTGATAATGAAATTCTACTTATAACAGTATCATCATTAGTCATACCATAAGCCCAAGCTGGGGCAGGAACAAATGCATTTGTACTAGCATGGGCTGTACTAGTTCCAGATAAAGAACCTATATACATTAATCTTGGAAATGTTACCGCATCCCCTGTTGAATGTGCTAAACTATCATCTCCACTTGCAGGAACAGTTACTACTTGGAATAAATCTCCATCATGTAATTCTCTTTTTGCTAACGAATCATTATTTCCATAACCTATTTGCTTTATATTTCTTAGTTCAAATAAAGCAGTTCCTGGAGCTATTGTTCCACCTAAATCTCTTGCTACATTAGACCCACTGCTTGCTTCAGGTCCTATAGCCACTCTAAACACCATTCCTCTTTTTACACTTGCTGGCCAATTAAAAGTACCATCATCTGTAGATGCTGATGTTCCATTACTTTGCCAAGCTTGACCTGCATTTGCTAAACCTTTCATTATCCAACCATTTAAAGACCTATAAGAATTAAAAGCTCCTCCAGTAGTTCCATCAGCTTCTACATCATCTCCTCCAAAACTACTTCCAACAGCTGATGCTCCATATAAACTAGCTGAACCAGCAATCATTCCGTTAGTACTATTCATATTATAATTTAATGTAGGCACTACTAAGTGGTCAAAACCATATGCATTATTTAAATGTACTGGAGGAACGCATTCAGAGTCTTCTATATAATCACCATTCAACTCTCTATTTAATTGGGTTCTATTTATTTTTCCATACCATTTAGGAATTGTCCAAGGTTTATTTCCTAAACCAATGTATACATTGTTATTTCTGTGTTCAGAAGTTATTAAATGGGGAGACGAACTTGCTGCTGAGCCTATAAAAGGGTCAAACTCAGATGCATTTGTGTATATATTATGTACAACACCAAAAGTTCCAGACTCTTTTAAAATAAGCAAACTTTGACCTTCGTCTCTATCTAAAATATCAGCCCATTTTATTCCTGTAAAAAAAGTAGAACCTGAACCAGAAAGTGGTTCTGAAAAAGTTACATTTGTTGTGGCATTATTTCCTGTGTTAGATAAAGCACCTTGATGCCCACTACTCCAATTTGGGTAAGGTATTTCTCCTAAGTAGTTACTTTCTATTTTCCATGTAAAACTATAATTCTCTTGTGCTAAACTATTATCATTAGGATAATTATCAAGATTAAAATCCAATCCAGAACTTAAATCTCCATCATTAGGAAAATCATTAAAACTAGTACTAACATTTAAAGCATATTCATTTACATTATCATGCAGTGAAGTTCCTTCATGCTTCCAATTTGCAAGCATAGAACCAAATTTAAGTACTCTAAACACATATGGAGTAGTAGCTTGACTAATGCTTACTTTTTTCTCAGTTATTCCAGGATATGCCTCCGTTAAATATACTTCCCAAACGAAAGAAGTTGTATTACTAACATTTTTAAAAAGAGAAGCATCGTCAGAAGAAAACCATATAAGAACAGGTCCAAAATATGTATGCATTACAAACCATTTGGGTAAGTTAGAGTCAGTTTCTCCACTTAAATACCCCATAAATTCAGACCAAGTTTGTGTTCCACTTGTATTAAAACCTAGTTTAAAAGAAGTACGTCTTTTATCTACAAATCCTGAAGTAGTTAATATTCTATCTGACTTTATTCCCTTTAAAGCACCTTGTTCTAAATTGCCGTCTATATTTAAAGAAAATGTAGCAGCTTCTTTAGGTGCGTCAATAGTGCTAGGAGAACTTACAATACCTGTAACGAATTGATTTATTTCTTCTAATTGCTTTGGCATATTAAGTAGTCGCTATATATACTTCAATATCACAAGATGCTGAATCAGCTTCTATTGTTACTTCTGTTAAATCTCCAAAACCAGCACTATATGTACTTGTGCCATTTGAATCAACACCAGTTCCCTCGGAAACTGTTTCTGCACCTGTAGTAGCATTTCTAGTAACAGTTGTATGAGAAGTTGCTGCGGATACACCATTAGCTGCGCCTGTTACAGCACCAACAGATGTTCCAGTTGGCATATATCCAGAATCATGAGAAACTCTTAACCCTGGTATTATCGCTCCATTTGCAGTAATATTATCTATAAAAGAATCGCCCGTTCCTACATCACCAGTAGCTTCGGTAAATCCTAAAGCGACTTGATTTGCTAGCATAGTATCTATTAATCCTGATGAAGAATCAGCATTATAAATAAACGACTTACCTTTATCTAATTTAACACAAAATTCATTGCTATATTCATTCTTAAATACTAAATAACAAAAATTTGTATCGTCTAGATTGGTTATCCTTAAATATCTAACATTAGCAGCAATAAATTGACCAGCAGCTTCAACAGTAGCAAACTTTATAATATCAGCTTCTGTAGTTGTAGCAGTCATATAACGCTTTACAACATTCTTTATTCCAGCAATAGAAAATGAGTTTATTGAACCCATATTTTGCCCGCCAAGAACAATGCTTTCTTGCAACTTAACAGTTAATGTGGCTGTCGAAAATGACCTAGCCATATTTTATCTCCTTCTTTGGTTTATATTTACATTCAAAATCTTTAGGCGAATGAGCTATTTTCTCTAATAAGTCCACCTTTTTTTCTAATTCTTTTACTTTATCATCTAATTCATTATCATCAAATACATAAGTCATTATTTTGTCTAACTTAAAATGTTTAGTTAATGCAGTTGCTACTGAATTTATAAGCATTTTAGGTATTATCATTCTAAATCCATTAGTATTTCTTCTAATCTGTTAAATCTGTCATCTAGCTTAGTTTCAATCTTAGCTTGTCCTATTTTTAAATCAACAATACTGTCTTCATTAACTTTAACTCTTTTGACTGTATTAACCTGCTCTTTCTCAACTGTTTCTATTTTCTCAGTTGATATTCCGTGAGTAAATATTACACCAGCAAGTACAGTACCTATTGTAAGTATAGTTCCTATAGATATTTTTTTATCAATCATCTTGCATACCACCTTTTTCCATTATTCTTAGGAATTTATCTTTAAGTCCATTTCCGCTTAATCTAGCCATTATTTCCACCTGTGCTTTAAATATTCCATTTAGTTTTTTTTGTTCCATTTGAACTAGTTTCTGTTGGTCAATCAGTTTAATAATAATACCTTCCAACCTCTTGAAGTCTTGGTCTAGTTCGCTCATAAGAGTAGATTGGATGAATCGATTTTGTTTCCAAATAAAGAATCCGAACGCCATCGCTACTGCTACTGGTATCCCAAATTGTTCCATAATTGCTAATATATCCATTATTTATTCCCATCTATAAGCTCCCCCCATAATGAGGTTTTACCCTTTATTATTTGTACTACATGAACTGTAAATAAACCTCCCCTAAAGTAATCAACTACTGCAAATGCATGTGACCAATTTTTAGCTTTTCCACGAAGCCATCTATTCTTTTCAGGGCTCATATCCTTTAAGCATCCTAAACTCCAAGCAGACTTAGGTCCATCTATATGCACTACAGAGGCCTGTTGTAATCCATGATGGTGTCCATACATTATATTAGCACCTAATTTTAAATGTGCTTTTGCATGATGCATTCCACCTATCTGGTCGCCATGATAAAAATGAAGCTTCCCAATCTTTAACCATTGTTGAGGTTCGTAATTATTAGGGTAGTACTTGTACCCTCTTTCTTTTAAATTGGTTGCTTTATGAAATTTATACTGCGGTAAATATGGATGTTCATTAACAAACATATCGCACCATTCATCGTGATTACCTTGACACAGATACTTTTCTGTGCAATTAACCTTATCTAAAGATTCATCTATACTGTCAAGAAACTCGTTAACACCTTTTACATCCTTGTCAACTCTGGGTATAATGTACTCTAATGGCGGCTTTTTCTTAGTTTTATATTGCCAATGAGATACACTTCCCCATTCACCTAAATCACCTAAATCTATATAAGCATCAGGTTTAATTATTTCTATTGCTTTCCTTACAACGTTTACTGCGGCCTTATCGTGTATTGGAGCATGTTTGTCTGGTGTGACAATCACACGTTTTACTACACCTTTATCTTTTGACATTGACTCTCCTAGTTCATTATTTTATTTACTTCGCCCCAATCGTTTGGGTTAGTCCATGCGGAAGTCGCGTCTTCCAAAAGTTTTAATGTTTCTGTTCTACTTAACTTTAAAAATCTATCACCACATTTTAAACACTGCCAAAGTAAATCACTATCAAAAGTCCCTATTATTTCCAAACCTGCAACAGATTTTTTACTGCATGTAGGGCATTTTTTAGGCTTTGTTTTATACGGCTTATTGTTTTCAATACCAATTCTTTCAAGTATATCTCCTTTGTCTTTATCGGTTATATCATTTAGTAGAACAAACAATTTCTCTATCATTATTTTAAGATAGCTTTTTTTATAACATCCTCAACTGAATCGTAAATAGCATCAAGTATTTTTCCTTCAGTTTTTTCAGATATAATAGGTATATTTATATTATCATTTAATTCTTTGACGACTTTTTCTTTCATCTCATCATTAAATATATATTCTACCACCATGTGTTTTAAGTCCATGTATTCTCCTTTTAAAAATCGTGAGGCTTAATAAAGCCAGTTCCTGTTTTTGTTCTTTCAAATCTTTTTATTTTAGATATACCTTTTTCAAACATCTGTAAAAAAGCTGAACATAAATTAAAATCTATATTAGGAGGATATTTATATCCTATAGATATAGCTCCATCTAATAAAGTGTGATGAAATTCTTCAGGTATATCTTGAAGTGGAGATAAAGTAAGTTCTGAAGTTGAATCTCTTGTAGTAGTTTGTGTTCCAGCAGGTTCTACAGAAAAATCTCTAGGATACCTTATTCTCTCTATTCTAATATTACTATCTCCAGTTATTGAACAAGATTGATAGTTACTAGTTCTTCCGTCTCTTGTTATAGCGTTATTAACTAGTTCTACTATTGCAATAGTTCTACTATAACCCTTTTTAAAAGTTCCTCCAGCATTATCTGTTTCTGACGTTTCACCTCCTGTACTAGTATCAGTCATGTCAGTATTTCTAAAAAACCAAAATCTTTTATTAGAAGCATTTGCTGTTGGTGTAGATAATTCAGTATCAGAACCATCTGTATCATCATAAAATTCGTCATCATCTATAATAGGTTCGCCTATAAGTTTAGGTATTAATACATCATTAAACCAAACTCTAGTAATTCTTATTGTGTCTCTAGGGACATCATAGTATCTTTTTCCTGCTACACTACTTAAAACTTCTGTTACTTTACATAAATTTGTTTCTTCTGCTATTCTATCAGCAGCATATTTTATATACATTTCAGCTTGCCTTGCTGTAATTTCAGGGTGATGCCCTCTTAACATTTCTGTCATTTGAAGTTTGTTCATCTTGCCTCTCCTGGTAAACCTGCTCCAAATTTTCCAACAACTATATCAAATTCAGCTTTTCTTTTTTCTCCTAATAATTGTAATTGAGCATTTAATAAACTAACAAGTTCTGTATCTTCCTCTTCATGAACATTGTTACTCATTATTCCCATACATAAATTAATAGCCATTGAGTAATAAACTGCTGGCCATGCTGCTCTAGGTAGCCCAAAAAATATCTCTTGTTCTTGGTGAGATGAAACTAATGAAAAGTTTTGTATGTGAGAAAGGTTTCCTAAATGATGTGTTTGTAATTCATCTTCTATTACTCCTACTCCAAAATTAGGATAGGATATATAATAAACTTTTCCAGCAGGCTGTGTCCCACCTGTTGTCATGCATGGGAAAATTTTTATACTACCATCATCATCAATACAATATATTGGAGAAAACGGGTCATTTTCATAGTAAATACTGTCAGGATTTATAAGTCTATCTGCTCTATTAGAAGATTTTCTACAACTGTAATAACGCTCATCACCTGTTCCAATATTTTCTGCATCTGTTTCTTGCCTGTATACGTCTAAGATTCTTTTGTTATAAGAAAAACCTGCAGTATTAAAGCTAATTTTATTACTTGTAACATATCTTGTAGATTCTCCTACATTTTCTAAAATATGCTTATCAAGAACTACACCAATTACTTCTCTAAAAGCTTGTTCAAAAGCTTGGTTAATCATTAAATCACCAAATAAATTAAATATATCATCACCAACTAAAAACTTAATATACTCTATTGGAGTAGTTCCTCCATCAGTTATAGTAGTATTTCCAATATCTTCACTGAATGGAGTTAATCCATCACCAGAACCTATTCCTCCTATACTATAAGTAACATTCTTAGCTGTTGCTCCTATATCTGCATCTGCCACTATTTATCCTTTTTTTTAGACTTTTTCTTTTTACTAGTTTTTGGTTTAACACTAGAGTTATATCTATTTCCTACACTATTACTATATACCATTTTTCCTGCCATATTTTCTCCTTATAAGGGGCCCGAAGACCCCTTATAATT